>Ga0209367_1002493_pt1 | contig 24340 bp, 16 predicted proteins | sample WorMetLIZISLAND2_FD_187412 | JGI IMG/M metagenome (GOLD analysis project Ga0209367, IMG submission 187412) | Marine gutless worms symbiont microbial communities from Max Planck institute for Marine Microbiology, Germany - Olavius geniculatus... ... | reverse complement strand
CTGCTTCATGCTTCTGTTCATTCCCTGACCAGATAACCTTACAGCCATGCATCTCTCCTGATGCAGTCCATCGCATTTCAGCCAATCCTAGTATATCGAAGCGATATCTTTCCATCTCATTCTCCATCTCATTCGTGCTCTCTGAGTGCTTCTCTATAACTATAATAATCGTCATACAAGTAATGGTCGTGCTTATGCTATGGTTGTCGTCCGTCCGTCTGCCTGCCTGTCTGTCCGTCACGAATATAATGTGGCTAAACGGTAAGTCGTAGGGGGTCAGCAATGGTACCGTCGGATAGAGCACTGGCGACTTTCTGTACGCTGTCAATAGTAACCATGTCTTCATTTGCAACGGTTTGGCCGCAATTTTCAATGGAATGTTTCAAGCTATTAGTGGCCGTATCTCAGAAACGGTACAAAATGAGGCCAATGTTACTATTAATCACTAATAGAAAGTAGCATGTTGGCTTTCAAATGACATGAAAATTACTGACTTTGAATGACCTTAAAAATTAGTACTGCAACAAGAACTGTATCACTGTTAAATTTTTTGGTGGAAATTTCCACTAAACTTGGTGGTCCACATACAACACCCTAGGGTGGAATTATTTCCACCAACTGACAAAGGTGGTCCACTACCACCCCTACGTAACTGGTGGAATTTTTCCCCCATACCACCATTTGAATACCACCAACAGGAAAGGGTGAAAAAGTTCTACAAACAAAGGTGGAACTGTACCACCAATAGTGTTGGATGGAATTTTCCATTATTTGCTTGTATCATGCTGGTTCATATTCCACAGCGGACATTTAACTAAACCTATCACTCCTTGTGATGCTGTCTGCATGTGCAATAATATCAGGTGATCTCTAAAAAATTGCCACTTAAGGTCATAAATAATATTGGCACATTTCAAACGTGTGTAAGAACAAAAACTTGTGTTATAATTAATACAAATGATAAACTTTCCAGTTTACATTTACAGTGAATAAAAGTAAAAAAGCAATATGTCATACAAAGTTTATTGGGGCACCACCTCTTGTTGGAAATATAATTGTATTAGGTCACAAAAATAAGCAGGAAGATATGGGTCATTTCACCAATTTTTTAGATTTTGGGTCCCTGAGCAGTTACAGCCACATTTTTGCAGCTAGGCTGGCACGGAATGTGCCAAAATGTTTGCACTAAACGGCCAAACAAATTACGCTACCGCTAACAGACCAAAGTGTTCGTTTCTAATTTTCTCCAAAGCTCCAAACACGTCAAATCTCATTACAGTTACGCGTCCCGATCCGTATTTTTCATTTTTGGAGATGCACATAAACTTCATTTTTGTTACCAATAACGCGATGATGCAATTTATTAAAGCTACGATAGTCCTTTTTCATACGCTTTACTGTTCGACTACTTTGGAGGTAGGTTCTACGCGCAGCGTGTCAAACAACGTTGTCCCTCAGGTAGCACGTCATTACAGTTACGCCTGTATTTCGATTACAAATCTAAAATACGTTTTCCGTAAACTAGGCCGAAATGGCTGAAATCATTTCCCGTTAAGCTAGAAATAGTTTTCAAGGTAGATGTTGTGGTAAATAATGTTGAATTTTTCACCATTTACGAAGTATAACATTAGAAACTATGAAGTTTGTTTTTCGGGTCTCATTGCTGTCACCGCCTGTTACGTTTACAGTTTTAATAACACGAACATGGCGCTCCAACTGCTAAATTTGGCTTACAGTCTGAACGAGAAAAAATGTTTTGCGCTTCGAACTGGCCTTACTATCATTTGGTTGGCCATGTTTAGTAAAGAAAGACCACCAAAACTGCAGTGTGACTACTGATTGTTACCTTTTGCAAACTAAAGCAAAATCAAAAGTGTTTGATGTCCAATTATTTTAAATACAAAACAAATCTAATTTCATATTTTAATTGTAGCTTTTGATTTCTGATTTCACGTTTTTCATTCAAGAAAAGAAAAACGATGTAACATTGATAATGGTGTACATTGTAGGCCTATAAGATGTTCTTCCTGGGTAAAAAAACGTGTGTCTTGTCTTCAACTTAATTATACACTAAAACAACAAGAAGCCCAGCTGTCGCTAGGGAAAGCCGACCGTACCGCCTACGTCCGAAGCCCAGGGTCCAGCTTTCAATCACGGAGAGAAAGCGATTTCTCAGAGGTCACACAGTTTCATGCACGCTATGTTAACGGAACGCTGCTTTCGAATACAATAAACGCCAGTGTAACAGACGTCGCACGTGGTCATCTCGCCAGGCAATATAAATAGCTACAGTCGTAAATAACCGACTCAAATACCGCACGCAGGTTTCGTAAACTTTTCTTACAATAAAAACGCCTTGCTATAAGGAAGACGCGCTACAGCCTATACAGTTTTTGTTGCAGTACTAATTTTTAAGGTCATTCGAGGTCAGTGATTTTGATGTTATTTGAAAGCCAATATGCGACTTTCTATTAGTGATTAATAGTAACATTGGCCTCATTTTGTACCGTTTCTGAGATACGGCCACTAATAGCTTAAAACTTTCCATTAAAAATTGCGGCCAAACCGTTGCAAATGGAGACATGGTTACTATCGACAGCATACAGGAAGTCGCCAGCGCTCTATCCGATGGTAACATTGCTGACCCCCCTACGACTTACCGTTTAACCACAATACATTCGTGACGGACGGACAGGCAGACAGACGGACGGTCGACAACCGTAACATAAGCTCGACCGTTGCTTAAGTATAGTCGGCTAAAATCTTTAAAAATTGTAAACTTTAAAAGCAAAAGAATTCTTTTTTGCACAACTTAAATTTGTTTCCGGAACTGCAATGCATGACAGCAAGGACAAAAAATAAAGTTATCTAAAAATTAATGACAAAACATTGCGTGACAGCAGATTATAAAGATTGCATATCGGATGACGAGTGATGGGGTACGGAGACAAGAGAACGGAGTAACCATGGAAACCTGACGTCACAGTTAGCTAGAAGCGTATCAAGTTATCGATGAGATAAAATTATTGATTTGACGGGTGTTAAGCTAAACAGTTTTGCTGAAGCGTCCATAACTTTGACTAGTATATCGGTGTTAAAACGTTTAATCGAAAATCGTCGAATATGGTTTGCTGCAGTTAGGATATTCCTATTTTTTATTGATTGATGAATTAATTAATAGTTTTCATACAGTCACTATAAACTGCAATATAAAGCACAATCGTTGTGGATCGTGGACCATTTAAATTAAATGATGTAACAATTGTTTGTCATGTGAGTTTATAACATCCTTGTATTTGGAAGACTAGTTCCTGTAGGCCTATAAAATAAAGAGAAAAGGTTTTGCACCGGGTACTAATGTTGGGGGCATAATTAATTTTACAGAGGCGTGGAAAGCTCCCTGGTAATTAATTATTTATAGGCCTAGGCGCTTATATTAATAAATAGCGTAGCCAGAAATGTAAATCGGGAACCTCGACCTTTTTTTCTTTTTTTCTCAGAACTTTTTTTCATTTTCCTGTACCCTTTCTCTCCGTTTTTCTTTTCTGTTTTTTCCTCCTCCACATAGGAAAACGTAAGGTAACTTGACCTATAGTCAGCATCGCTGTCTCACATCAAAGATGTTTTTATGATCATTGCTCACAGCTCTGAGATTTGCGAGTCGGTGCTCATCCCCGTTTATAAGCCCCGAGCTGGCAAACACAACTCAGCTATATGAGTGATAGGCCACACCTCTCCCATATACTGCCGTTACGTTCCCGGTACCAAATTATACTGCTTGGTGACAGAGGCACGTGTGTGTGTGAACAACTTGCCCAAGGTCGACTCGACCGGGCGGGACTCGAACATGCAACCTCCGGGTTACAAGTTCGGCACGCTATCATTTGGCACCACTAAGCCACATAGAAGTAATAAGACTCTTAAAATCCAGCTAAAGGGTCTGGTGTCGAGCGCTGTGAGTTTTCCAGAGGAGTCTGAAGCGAAACCGTAGCCGAAATTAAATTTTGGTGCATTATATCTGCAAAATATGTGATGTGGTGGAAACAATTTTAATTATTTTTCTGAGAATCAACTGACCAAACATCCTTCAGTTTAAGTGTGTACTTATCTTGTCTGGAAAGTTGGGGGTGGGCCCTCTAGGCCCCCTTGGCTACGCCACTGATATAAATGGTGCTACACATGAATGTGTTTTGATCGATTGGTTGGTTGATGTTACAGAGTCACGGATTTCCAGGGAAGCCTGGTTTGACCGTCGAAGGCATTGGTGCCGGAATAGGAGAGGTACGAGCGATCATCGATGAAAATACCTATTTGTTGTACGGAACTCAATTTATCGCAACAACCCTGCATATCGTATTACAACGTTTAAATGGCACGAAATAATTTGGTAGGCGTGGTGTAGTGGTAACGCGTCTGATCAGTGAAGTTACTGTACGCCGGGCCCGGTTAATACTGCGATGGGTGACTGCCTGTAGGCAGATAAACCATCTCGGGATGTAACCAACCGCCTAGGTCAACTCAGCCTTCCATCCCTCCGGGGTAGGTAAATCGAGTACCGGCCTATCTGGCTGGGGCTAAGACGGGGCGCGTTCACCTCTGTCGGGTGGCAGGTAACACTGGGTGATCCCATATGACAAGTGACGCTCCGTAGCTCTGAGATGGATTCGCTCATTAGGAGTTTTTTTCCTCTGAGAACGTTGTTGAAGAGTGTAACCTGTAACTGTAACTGAAACATTAATTCAAAAATTAGTTTAATTGCAAATGCCTTAAGACGTGTACAAAGCGACAAAAGTAAAAGAATTGAATTAAGCGTTGTGTATTCAGTTCATTTTTACGCTCTGTATACATCCGCGTTTGTGCATAATAATGACAAAAGTAATTTGATAAAAAGCGGAATCGTTTTTCATTTGTATTCGCCTTGTGGCAGCAAATGTAATGCCAACTTTCATTCGACTCCACAAACGCCAAATGGCATCCGTCGAGCGGCTTAAGCAGGGAAGCCAAATGCGACAGACAGACAGACCACGCTATACGGAGAAATGCGTAGGAATAGGCAGAACCTCTTGCACTGCAAAAAGCTGTTTTGCCTAAAAACCACAAAAGCGGTGCGTGTACAGTGGCAATTGCCACCCTTCTGCATGTGCCAAAATTTTGGAAACATTCCTTTTTAATTTTGTACGAACTCTATGCGGTTTGTCTTTAGAACTGCCGATGAGAATTCGAACGATATTACGTTGCTGTGACATTTGAATCATGATTTAATGATGTAGGCCTAATCTTAGGGCAGCTGTGAGTGATTGTGTTGCGATCTCTGCTGTCCGTCTCAAATTGTGTCTTGTATTGCTTTGTTCTAGCATTTTTTCTGATTGATCTAACAATATAAATAAATAAATGTGGTGTGATGTTTTTCTTGTTTATTTTTGAGCCATCTTTAGTTAAGTGTAGCTTAGCATTCTATACTGCTATTTCTACGGCAAAATAAAGCTGTATATGAACCAGTTGTGGGTCTATAATCCGAACGTTCGATAATCCGAAGGTGTATTCTGCAACACACATTTTCACTAATTTCAATCTTCATTTTAACTCTAACCCTACTGTTAGTTGAAAGAAAATGTGGAGATTAATTAAGGCAGCGTCTGTAGAAGCGTATAGGAAAGAACCTTAAAACTTTCGGACTATCGAGCTGCCCCTAGTATGGGCCGGGTGTGGAACACATTTGTGCTGGATGCAGGAAGAAGTGATTCATCCGAGCCAGTATGCGACGGCACGTATCGGCTACCTGCGCGGTGCGGACCTGTCTCAGACCAAGTCGACCGCAGGACGTCGAAGGTCGCGCACCGCTCGTCGGTCTTCGCTCGCCGGCGCCGCGTCCATGGCGGGACGTCGACGTCGCTCCACCCTCGGCGGGATGGTGGCCGGAGGTAGGGCTGGTCGCAGACGGTCGTCGGTCGGCGCGGGGCATGCCGGGGCGGCGGCGGCAGATCAGGATATGGCTGGAGACAAACGGGTCAAGAAGCGACGTCCCACGCTAGAGGACACAGCACGGCTGGTTTGAAGCAACCTAAGCTTTTTTAATTTTTAAGCTTAGAAAACTTCAATCTCCAATTCTAGGGTTATAGGTTGTTAAAGGTGTAAAATTTATTACTTATCATATTCTGTTTCATATTTTAATCTTTATTTTTTGAGTAATGGCGTCAATCACGTCGATAGGTCGTTCATTAACTCATAAGAGGGTGTATGAGATGTTTTTCCTGGGTCGTAATTTTGTGCACGGTGTTCAGTGGACACTAAACCTAAACAAGTAATTTGAGCAAAGCTCACGCGACGCGCGATAGCAGCGGTCCTGCCACCTCGGCAACCAGTGTAGGCTTACAGCAATAAGATATTAATGCATCATAAAAGAGTACTTAAATTTGAGGCCTCCGTAGGAAAGACTCCTTGAATTTAAAGATTGAAGCTTAGATTCTTAAAAATGTACGTTCTGTGTTAAAAATGTCATACGCAGGTTGTCTAGGTCCATCTCTAGCCATTTCGGAGCAATTCACTCTTAAAATGTCTGACGCAGCTGGAAATCGCCAAAAATCACTAAAAACCTTTATTATGAAGGATCAAGGTCATTCAAGGTCATCGAAGTTGTTTTGTGTGTGACGTCATCAGATGTTGAACGAGCTCAGCGGCAAGAAACCGGAAGACTTTGATCAATCTGAAATGGAAGAGTCGCATGGAGTGAAGAGTCGACCCGGCCCCCGGGCTACGCAGCTGCGAGGAGAAGAGGAGGTCGGTACCTGACTATCGCCGGGACACGGATCAGGGGCGCCTAAACTTAAGGGGAATAACGCATGTTGTTCATAGAAAATGTTGGGGGAAGAGAAAAATCTAGGGTAAAAATGTTTTTCGCTCGTTCTTCTCGCGAAATTGTACTCTCCCGCTCAGGCCTGTCGAGAGGGTGGGGTAGGATGGGTAAGCTACGCCGGGCCCCGCGACGTTTGGAGGCCCCGCCGTCGGCCAGAAATTTATAAAGTATGCCATATTATTGTAAAAAGAAAAATTCAAAAATTTGGCATTATCTAACTTTAGCCCTAGCTGATATAGCTATGTTGAACCATGTGCTCGACAGAGCTGTATGTAGAATTTTTGGCTGTTCTAGTGCAGAGGACACTAAGTTTATCAGAACAGTTATTGATCTGCCGAGTGTTGAATTATGCATTGCTCGTAGGCTTCACAAGTTTGTTCAGAAGTATGCTGTGACATACACATGGTGTTCTCTGTTTTCTTTTTAATATTGTTTTTTAGCTTAGGATTTTTTTTACTAAAGTGCACTTTTGGCCTTGTGACATGTTGCACATGTTGGCGAAGGCATAATAGTTGACGAAATCGTAACAACCATCTAGTTTGTATGTTAACGGTTTGTGTTTACTAATAGGCTTACGAATTTTGCCATTTTTTGATTAGGCCTATGCCGTGATTTTAATAAGAAACACAGTATTGAAATGCTGCGAATTTGGCATTTGTATACCGGTACTTAGCAAGTATTTATGGTTGGTATTTAAATAATATTAAAGTACTTTGTATTTGCATAGTATTTGGATACTTTCACGTGGCCTACTTACTTGTCAATGACAACGCTGTGTAGGATAATTTTGAAGCGGGCCCAGTCGAGCTGACGGGACAGGGTATGATTGGCCCTACAGCAGCTGGTGGTCGGACACGAAGATACTCCATGACACAGCGCCGTCGCAGCCGCAGCGCCTCACGGGTAAGTGTCTGTCCGGGATTCAGCATCCGTAGTTCTACCTCTGCAGGCACTTTCCGTCGCCTCCTTAGAACTCACTGCTTCCAGCAGGCCTTCTGCTCCCTCTAGCGGCTCAGACAAGTGCCTCAGATTTGGCCATTGGCTGACGTTGTGCACTTTAAACGTTTAAATATTCACTTACTTTTTTACTTACTGCACTAAATCCGGGGGGAGAAGAGAAAGATAGGAGGGGAAAAGCTTAAACTCAATTTCGATTCTAGATTTAGAGGATAGAAGCCACTGGCTCGCGATGCTCTTTTGCAACAATAGCAACTGATCCAAGTAATTCGGTATAAAGCGAAATCACCGATCGCTGCTGCCCCTTGGTGAATCATAAGTAGGCAAATGCAATTTGTTTGACTAAAAAGAGTTTAACCTCCCCAGATCTTTCCTTCTCCAAGGGACCAAAAACTTCACCGACAGTGTCATTGGATCCCACAGATACATCGAACGTTCTAAACAGGGTGCGTGTGTGTGACAGAGCACAGTGAGACAACAGACCACGCTGTACGAAGAAATGAATAGCTAAAGGCGAAATCACTTGTTTTTCCCAGAAATTCAAACGAGGTCATTCTGATCGTGAACGCTTAATAAAAGCGGGGTAGGAAAAATTCGCAACATTCAACCAATAACTCGCCGTATCTCAAAAAGGGCCATCAATGACACGCCTAACCTACTGTATTTGTAAAACAACTGTGAAAATTAGTCGCAGTTCAGCAAAGGTAACAGATATGATAAAAGTGTCCTATAAAGCACGGTGTAGTTTCTAAAGGCATCGTGGGTCAGAAAAAAATTGAGGGGAAGGGCGAAAGTTGCAGCTTTTCTTCAAAATGTATATTTTGCCAACAATTTTTGTTCTAAAATAGGGGATTTTCAAAACGCGGTGACTATTTAACCGGCAGCCGGTCAAACATCCCGTAGGCTACTATAGGCTGTTTGACCGGAGGAAACGAAAACGAGGCAGCTGCCTCGTTTTGGATGTGCGAACTGAGAGCTTCACTTCTATTCAATTGCAGTCGCTAGTCGTGCGCGTTAGTGACTAGAATTAGCGTTAATATTATGGTATGGGTTTTAGGGTTAGGGTTAGAGTTTGGATTAGGGTCAGCGTTTTTCAGAGACTTATGTGACAATCATGCACACCAAAAATGAGCGTACAGTATTGGTGATAAATTTGACGCTAGTGCAGGCAAGTACGATTGTGTACGAAACTTGTCGAATGGCGATCCGTAATGCCGTACTTGCTACGGGTGAGGTCGTCAGTTGCTGGGTTTTAGCTTATGAGCACCATTCGGTGCTCGTACGTACCGGCTGCGGCTGTTCAGGGCCGGATATTTAGCCGGTTCCGGTCAAATGGCCTATACGGTCAAATATTCGTTTCTGAGCGGACAGCAGCCGATCAAATATTTGGTGCCTTTTCAAAATTACAGCCCCAAGTTTCGTATTTTAGAATACCTTCTTCGAAACGCTGAATTTTAGGGGCGAACATGCCCCGCCCTGCTACGGGGCTGCTGATAATTTGCATTCTGATGTCGATAGATGTCGGCTGTAGTCTGAGCGCCGTCGAAGTCGTGTCGGGATGCCCTCTGCCGGTCTAACGTCGCGACCGGGACTGAGTGGTCGTGATCTGGTCGTATTGGAGCAACGTATTGTCGACACGCTGCACTACATCGCACCGGTCAGGCTCTGAATCCGTCATTACTGCCCGCAAAAGCGACGGCAGTATTGTTTTCGACATCGTCAAAAATCCGATAACATAATAATTTGTGAACCGTTGCACTCAGCTTAATGAAATTTTGCACGAACATAAACTTTGACAACAGACTAGAAATATACTGTATATCAGAACACCCAAGCCCCCCTACATATAGCAACAAACAGGACTGTCAAGCTTAATAAGTTACAATAATTCACCAAAACACAACCTTTATTAGTTAGATCAAAGGTCAAAGTCACATGGTTATTTGTACTTTGTGTGCATGATATTGCGGCTTCCCGCGGGCAGAATAGACTCATGGGTTGAAACGGTAATTTAATACGATAAGTGTTACTAATTCATAAGTATACAACTTTTATTAGTTGGGTGGACCAGGAAAGCGATACACATCAGGAAAGAACAAGACAAGTTAGTGAACCGAGACGAGGGGTCCTACCAACTTTCACACATCTATGACTACTTACTGTCCGCTGCAGCTACATGTACATCTGGCGGACAGTCGTTCGGACGAAGACAACAGCGATTGCCGAAACGACAACAAACTAACTAATAAAGGTTGTGTTTTGGTGAATTATTGTAAGTTATTAAGCTTGACAGTCCTGTTTGTTGCTATCTGTAGGGGGGCCTGGGTGCTTTGGCGCCAAAGCAGCGTCGACGAAGTCGTCAATTCAAGACGTCGATGGGCCTCAAGTCACTCGCAGCGCCTAAATTACCAGATCTCAGTGACAGTCAGCATCAACACATTCAGGACTGGATTCCACCGCCAGAGGTCGTCACCCACATGAAGGTACACGCACTGGCGTCAGTGAAGTTATGTAATTAATGATGATCGTTAGTTGAGACTTTATTTTTTTTGTTTCAGTGTCAAAATTATGTAAAATTGTATATTGTAAACAAGATAACCCTTGTTTTATAACTATGATTATAAAACAACTGTTTTACTGTTTTATAACCATAGTTATAAAACTTTAGACACTGTGGTGAGATATAGGAAAACGAAGTACACTGTATCTTGGCTTTGAAAAAAAGTAACTCCCTAGATATCTTACAGTAGAAATATTATTTATGTAGATATAGAAATATTACGGATATTTGGTCATCGATATTCAACAATTTATAACTCTACAAAAAATAACATTTTTAATCAAAGTTGGTGATCGTTTTAGCAGTTTATTGGAGATTAAGTTCGTGAAATTTTATTTAGATTCGTTTAAATTCGACATTTCGATTGTACGATGTATACGAGATCATTTTTTCCGGACACAGTGTTTGTTGTTTTTCAGCCAAAATGTTCTAAACGGTTGAAAGGGTTAAAGGTAAGTGTAGCTCTTCATGTGAACTAAGGTTATCCGTTATAGCACTGCAGACATTGTGGTGAGAGACAGTACAGTAGGACGAACTAGATCATGTTATGTCTCGAGTCAACTCAGCCTTTTACCCTCCGTGGAATGGGAAATGAATAGCAGCTTGCGCGCTATGGAGTGAAGGCCTCGTGTGGCTGATTGGGGCGTGGTATGTCTGCTGGCTGCAAGTCGCGGGTTTAATTATTCGCTAACGCAGGCAATGAATGGTCGCATAGTGCGCTGCGGTATTATTAGCTCATGTCAATCAGCTGCCACTTTCAAGATTGTTAAGCGCTTCTGGTCTTGAGTCCGTCTTAATGTAAGACGCGCTATAGGCCTATAGCAAGTAGGCCTACTGGATTTTACCATTCATCTTTGTAAAATAATGTGTTGTGCAGACGATGCTAAAGGATACGCAGGTGTTAGAGGACTATATTGTAACGATGAGCAACACGGTGATCCTCGGCAAGCAATGGCAATCAGAGGACAGCAAAAATTTCGAAGATCTTTTGCGTCCGACCGGTCTACTGATGTACACCGACCGCAACGAGGTTGGAAAAAGAAAAGAAACAACTGTATTATTACTGGTGGCATCCATAGATAAAGTTATACGTACAAATACATCGTAATTCAACCTTTTATTTTGAACCGACTGCATTTTGACGTTTTGGCAACTGCTGCGGTTTTCGTTGGTTTCGACGAAGGCCGCAGCGGTTGCCGAAACGTCAACAATAACAATGAATACAAAGGTTGCATTTTGATAAACTTGTTTAAGTTATTGAGTTACATTTCAACCTATGGATCTATTCAAAGACGATGTCTGCTGGTTCACGACGCTGTAAGCTATAAACGACCCTTATTGTCGGACAGTGTCTGTGGCTGCGTCCGATTGTCCGTCTGCAGCACGACTTGTGCCGCATAAATAACGTCCGCTGAAAGAAGTGTACATTTTGACGTTGGCCTATGTACGCTGGCGTTAATTCGTATATAAACTGTAACGACTTGTACTGTTTAATAATTGTTGAGTTGTATTTTATTTTTGCAAGTAAATGATGTGAGAAATGCATTGCTTTGTTACAGTTTCATTACTGACGTTTCATTTGTGGTAAAGATTTTTGACGATAGCCGTATTGCAGTTTTTCAGAGAGAAAAGGGTTTAGAAATTTGAAAATCAGTCGATATTTCGTAAAACCTACGACAGAAAAAAATATGGTTGGCCTGTTTTTCGACTGACGGTTTAGTGACGTTTCAATGTCAACAGATCCGAAACTCGATTCGAATAATTTTGGACGAGACTCGGCGCGCTACACAGAAGATGGCACAGTCGGAGCGACGGGCTACGGCAGAAGACGACGCTGATCGCTGGCAAATCATGCAGATGCCGCCTGAGCAGAACCAAGGTTCATTCCGTGCAACTCTCACTTTTTAGCTAAAATATTTTTTATCTTTTTATGTTTTATATTGTGTGTCGTTAAAAACTACAGAAATTGGTTAGCATCAGGAAATGAGGGACTTTAGTTAATTGTTTTAACTAACAAATTTACAAAATGCGTTTACATTAATATTTTGTAAAAATTCATTTGGCCGAGATATGCACTTTCATGAATTTTAAAAGTTTTTTTCAGTTTAATAAAGCATATTGAGGTTTAAAACTGTTTGACCGCCACTTTGTTTTGTGGTCGAATTGCGCAAAGACGTTTGATGCTATCTGCGGGGCATTTGTGAATTATACCGCACTAGTGTCGAAGAATGATTTATTTTTTTTGTATTTTCGCTTTTTGAGTTTACACTGTATATGTTGTTTTATCGAATACTTAAAGAATAAAGATGCATTTAGGTTTATTAAGCGAAATCGCTGTAGCGCAAGCAACCTCGCATATAGCTACCCATTTCTCCGTAGCGTGGTTTGTCTGTCTGTCGTCTGTCACATTTATGCACCCTGCTTGAACTGTTCGACGAATTTATTATGCAATTTGGCAGACACACTCGCGGGGTTTAAAAACACATTATGTTAGATGGGGATCTGTGTCCCAAAGGCAAAACTTCGGGGACATTTGGGGGGTCGAACTCCCATCCAGAACTTGCAGATGCAAATTGCGGCCAAACCGTCATTTTTATGCTGGCAAATACAAACCAGAAGTTAAGTAGACTTGCGATATGGATTTTGCCGAATTACTTCGGGGGTCCTTGTTACTATGCTGCAGGGCATATTTTCAGAGTGGACTCCAACCAAAATGTGCAGCCGACGCAGAAAAATGTGCAGCCCAAATTTCAAAAATGTAGTGTCCCAACTACCAACGCTTGCCAAATTGGTTAAATATATTAAATTTTAAATACGCTGAACTTTGTGATAAATGCGACTAACTTTGGTTGAATAATTGCTCTAAATTTATAGCAATGTTATCACCTTCTGCTGATGTGCCGCTTTCAGTCTGGATCCACTTGGAAAACTCCATGTTTCTTTGTTTTTTTTCTGTGGAATCCAAAAATTTCCTAAAATAAGCCCTGCTGTGCTGTGTATTGCAGAAGGTGATGAAGGTCTGGCTGAGGTCGCAGGTACGGGTACGGGTCGTCGAGGGGTGCGTGCGGGTGGTAAGGCTCGCGGGGCAGGCGTTGGACGTGACACTGGCCTGGACACCGTGGGTGGTCTGTATGACGCGCTGGGTGGTCTGGGAGGCGCTGCGGCTGGAGCCGGTGTCGGTTTCGGCTTGGACGCCTCCGCCGGCAAAAAATCATCCGCTCTCAGAGGCGCCGACGATGAGAAGAAGGGCGGCAAGAAGAAAAAGAAAAAAAGTGTGCATGGTAATGATAGTTTCCTGTAGATTTTACAAGCTTGCTGTTAGTTCTTTTAACGTGTCCACGTAATGCCATTACGTCCGATTTGACGGCCTTTTCGGCGGACTTCTTATGGTCCGCACAAAGGCGTCTTTTGCCAGCGTGGGGCACTCTTGGCAGTTGGCGCTGACCAACCCGCAGGGCCCCTGATACCGCATAGCGATCGGTGACCACACTACACCACAAACTGTATGATAGGCCTAAGTCTGTAATGTATAGGCCAAAAATTTCTTTTAAAAAGCTTCGTAGCATGGTCTGTCTGTCAGGCATCGAAATTTTCCCGCGGCGTCGGCGTAATAGAATTTGGGTTTTATTCTTACCGTCATGTGTTACATTTTTCATTTAAGGCAACCGATATTTGCACGGATTAAATTTAAATGTCAATTTAAAAGCTGAGCGAAAATTCTTCCGAGCGGTCTGACCTGTTGCTGAGTTTCGGATAAAGGCATGCGATGAATAATAAACGCATTATTTTTTGATTGTTTTATTGCAAATTTATTGCGAGTGTTTTGGTGAAAAATCGTAAAAGTCAACCGATACTGGAATTCGCGCTTACGAACATGATGGCTTACTTTTTCTGACCACTTTGTGTATTGCTGCTGAAATATGCAGGGGGCGCCGAAGGTGAAGACGAAGAAGACGAAGAAGGAAAGAAAGGCAAAAAGAAGGGAAAGGGAAAAGGCAAAGATGGCGCAGGTACACAAAAGACATTAGTTCTAATAATTGTTTATACTTTTTACAAAAAACGCATGTAAATTTTAAAATGTTTTCAATGTTTTTAATAAACACTGAACGGTTAGCGTGAAAATAGCAGTAATAATTAGTTCTTATTTTTAATAATTGCATAAGCAAAAATGAAAATGTTAGAATGTAAATAGAATAACAAATATAAAAATAGCATACGCCTAACACAAAATAAACCCATTAGCGAATTTTGTATGTATTAAGATTTATTTACTTTTGTGATAATACAAATCTGATGAAAAAAAATTAAATTGGATTCAGTCAGTAGGAGCCTACGCCAAGTAAAATGTTTACTAGCGTTTAAAGCTTTTTTATTAAACACACTTTACAATCAATTTCGTTGTAAAATTTACTATAAATTAGTTTATTTCTTGCTAAATTGCACTGCAAAACATGAGTTTTTAAAACGTTTTTCCCCTGTTTTTAAACATTTTTCCTACTGTTTAAATGTGCAGGAGGGGAGGACGAGACTGGCGAAGGTGTCGCAGGAAAAGGCAAAAAGAAGAAAGGTGGAAAAGGAGAGGGTGAAGAGGGGAAAGAAGGGGAAGGGAAAGACAAAGCAGGAAAGGGAAAGAAAGGCAAGAAAGGAAAAGACGATGGTGTACCCGGCACAGAGGTCACAGGCGCCGACGACAAGTTGGTAACCCCCTTTTTATATGATCGTCTTGTTTGAGTAAACCGTTAGTGAGATAGTATAACTTATACATCGGTAAAAACCAGGGCTAAAAATCTACGTTGTTCGGGGAAAAGTTGTTAGATTTTAGTTCAAAAATTTTTTTTACAGTTTTGATAGTTCTTTGTTGTTTTTGTTTTAGATTTTTGGGTTTTTATGTGCAAAGCAGAAGATCAGACACAAAATTACGACACAGAGAAAAACATTTTACACACGATTCGCCTTTTTGTCACGTTGTTTTTGTTGAGTGGACGACATAAAACCAAAACTCGAAAATCACGATTAAAATATGAAGTAAAATATAATCTGTACTTTTAAATTGCACAACAAGTAAAAAAACTTATAAACTCAAGGACCAATAGGCCTATATTAAATTTTGAAGTTTTGTGTTTAAAAAAACTTTATAATTTAGGTTGTTTTCAAATTAATTTTCTAGCTCTGGTGGCTATACGATAATACCGTCTTCGAATAAGCTCATATGTGTAAACAAGCCTCAACGATAGAGCAAAATGTCCGTTGACGACCTGTATGCTAACGCTGAAGAATCGTGGAAAATGATGCAGGACATGCAAAATACTCGGGGCAACGCCCCACTTTTACGAAAAAATTATCTAAATCTGTTCATAATTTAGAGATGTTCCGCTAACAGAAACGATTACAGAAACAGGCACTCCGACACGCATACACTTCTCAACTGTTGTGCGATCGTCACTTTTTAGTATAGCAGCAGCAGTTGTTGTTTTGTTGTTGTTGTTTGCGTATTAGTATTTAGCTGGTGGTTGTGTTTGATGTATACAGAGGAAAGATGGATAAGATGGGTAAGACGTCAATTAATCCTACATTACATAATGCACGTTGCCGTAAATTTCTGCGCTTGCAATGATTTGCGGTGTTTTTTCACCCATTTTTTGCATATTGTGGCGAAGTTCGTAATATAAAAACTATCAATAAAAGCTTAAGTGGCACCATTAAGTACTGACTAAAGCTTGGGAACTTAGTTCATAGACACAGGCTCACATTTTTTAGTACCCGGTACAGGACGCGATTTCATAAACTCGCGACAGACGTTGAACTGATTTTCGTTGCTTAGGCCCAAATTCCATTTGCTTCAATAAGTTGTAAATTTGTTGTACAACAACATGTACACAACAACTTCACAGCAGCCGTGTACACTGCAAGGGGCGTCATTTAGGGAGAAGGAGCTGAGGGGTCTACGGACCCCCAGGATATGTTATTTCAATTTTTTTACTGATTGAGTCGTGCGTTAACGATTGACGACAAATTTTTGGAACCCGATTGACATTTACGGTGTAAACTGCACGAAATTTGATCGGTTGATTTTCAGGAGAATCAATCAAACTGTTGCCAGCAGACGTCAGATTTTAACGCTGAAATGCACCGAATTTAATTTCAGCTTTGGTTTTGCCCCAAACCTCACTGGGGGAACTTACATCGTTTTCCTAGACACTCTAGCTAAATTTAAACGGCCTTCTAACTGGAGGAGATAAGAGAGAAGGGGAAATGGTGAGATTTACCAATGATTTACTGAAATGACGCCACTGACATTGCAACACAAGTCCATGCCATATCGAAGATCTACAGTACACAACATCCGGCTGACATTTGCCAAGACGTTTTACAGCTTGTTGTACGACTTTGGGTTTAATGGGTTTAACGCATTCACGATCAATCGAAGTAATGGGGTTTGGGCTTAGTTGAATACGCCGTTAATAAAATTGTCGGTATGGTTTGTTGCGAAGAACAATGAGACTGGACAAGTGATTAGGCCTTAGTGATCATGGATTGAAAAATGTTTCCACTGATAAATCTTATAAACACGATACCAAGGACGTCATTTAGGGGGAGGGGTGGGGGTCTACGGACTCCCGAGGATTTATGAGTTTATGAGTTCCTGTAAATCGTAACTTTGAAACAGTGTTATATACTGCTGCAAGAACAATACGTTACGTAGACTGAGATCCCCATGATTACTGAGGCCCTTCAGTGATTTATTGAAATGACGCTACTGATTTTACCGCCGCTACCGCAAATGGACCGTGAATTTACGCAACGTAGAGTAAAACTAGAAATTTGGGGCAAAGCCCAACGTAAGTCCGCCCGGCGCCATAAGTCCGATTAGGAAGAAAATTTCATGGTTGTGAAATTCCCCCGGTGGCAAAGTCACGTGAACCGCACTCAAATGCATTAGTATACGCAAAACGTGCAATGTCGACTTATGGTAGGTCAACATGCACACCTGTAACTTTTTTGTTAGTAGACCAAAGTTCACGATTTTTTTTTGTTTTCAACGCTGGATGAATTGCCCTTGATAAAGTCGTTGACCGCTTGTTGATATCTTTATGCGTTTTCATCATCATCATCATCATCATCATTTATTTGCCAGCAAAACCATAACATAGTGCACAAAGTTGACACAAACATACAGTTGGCAAGACATACCAGGCTCATAGAGCACTTACAGTAGCCTTCCTAAGCTAAACACACAAACACGAGAGTAGCACGGCAACTGAAACAAGTTAAAATCAAATCAAATCATAAAATCAAATCATAAAAGGTATCATCAAAGGTATTCGTGATCAAACTCGAAAGTTGTCCTAGATCGCACCGAATTTTGGACGTTTTTTGCCCTCCAAAATTTTAAGGGGGCGGCGTCCCCCAAAAGTTGTACCCGCGTTAACATTTCAACCTAGAGGCACGTCACGTGGCAAAGTATCATGGGGCTACTTTTGTATTATAGTTAAAGAATGTGGGGGTGTTGGTTGGCTGACTCGTAGAATCTGGCGACGTCGTCGTCGCTGCCACGGCGGTTGTCATTAGTGGTTCTTAGTGATTGGCAGCGACGACGACCGCGTGTCCACCCACTTCTTGGGGTATATAATGGGGTGCGTGCCAGTGTGCGGTGTGTGCGGTACAATATTCGATAGCAAAAGGTATTACGGATGTGAATATAAAAGAAACAGTGAAATTTCTATACCGACTTGTCTATTCTACATTAGGGTCGATCCCGAGTTGCACACAATTTAATAACAATTAAGATAATTAGGGTAAACACGACACTTTTACTACCGTCAAAGTTATAGAGGTGCATTTACTACATTTTAAGCCAATTTTGGACTCCCGTTTAAAAAATTGTAAGTGGACCCACATCCCCGGTGGGGAGTGCGCTAGCAATATTTGGCCATTCTCTAGCGCGTGTAAAAATTTGAGGGCGCAGCACCTCCTAGAGGCTGAAATATGGTTTTCCGAAAAAGTCGATTTGGGTGGGTATGATTCCACATCGAGATATCCGCAATCAGTGGACCAAAGTTCACCGGACTTGTTTCGCCTAACGCGGGAGGAATTGCTATCGATCGAGTAACTCACCGATTTTAAATATCTTTATCCGTTCCGGAAATATTTGCCGTCGAACTTTGAAGTCGACCAAAATCGGGCCAAATTTTGCATGTTTTTGGCCCATAAAAATTTTGTGGATGCTCCCCAAAAATTTTGGACCTGAATTATAAAAATTGAACACAGCTCCAAGCATGGTGCAAAATTTCCCGGCGATCGGCCAACGGAGCTCGGAGATTACGCGATGAAAAAAAGAAAATAAATGCCAGAAAAACATAAGCCCTCCCCAAAACTATCGTTTCCGGGTGGAATAAAAACGTTTACGTTACGTTTTCTACGTTTATGTTAGTTCATACTTTTTTTCACTCATTTTCGTAAAAACCTAGTGATTTGTCGATGCTATCTGTTGTTTTTGTGACCTTGAAAATGACCTTGGCGCGTGATTTGTGTTCTTTGCAGGAAGAGCAGGATCGCCACCAGAGGGAAAGAAAGCGGTAATGTCAGTCTGCTTGGTTAATCTGATAATTTGATAGATGTGGTCAGTTTACCAATTATTAAACTGTTATTGTTGTAAGTAGAGATGAGAAAGAAAACTCATCGCTAGGGTTCTGTTCTGTTCGAGTTCTACCAAACATAAGGGTTCGGTTCCGTTCAGGTTCTTTGCAGTTACAAAAAGCAAGTGTTCGGTTCAAGTTCGGGTCTAATATGCTGTGTTTCCAGTTCGGTTTGGTTCGGTTCTATGTGGGTTCTAAAAACGTACATCATATTTCTTAAAAAAACCCTGCTGTTTAACCATCGAATTGAACGGTCTGTCTAAAATCCAGCCAATGCGGTCAGAAATATGACTGTGATAATTGTGGTGTGACTTAACGCCAACGGGTAGCACTGATGCTGCACTGCAGAAATGGTTAAATTTATAAGAACTTTTTTAGAACCCAGGCAACGGGTTCTTCATCAACATGAGTTCGGTTTGGTTTGAGTTTTAGGTGCAGTGTTTGCTTTTGAGTTCTAGTTCAGTTTGATTCTATCCAAAATGCGGGTTCTAGTTCGGTTCGTTCGGTTCGGGTTCCAGTCGATTCGATTCCCATCTCTAGTTGTAAGTTTTATTATTAGCGTATATATTTTGGCACAATAAAAAGTATAGGCCTAAACCCGCTAAGTTTTTGTTAGGTTCCTATAACTCTTCAAAATTAATTCATCGACGTACTCTCTAAAAAAGTGCAATTTGACGATCACAAAAAAATTCGCCTACCACACAAACTTCTCTGTTGCTACACTACCTTGTGGAATATAGTCGGCAATGTGCTAAAATAAATGAGTCGCGTTTAGAATGTGATGAGAGCATCTCAGCAATCAATTACGTTTCTTAAAGTTGCGGCTGACCAATTTTTTAAAAAAAATCGAACTTTGATAAAGTTATGAAAGCAATGGGGCTTGCATGGATATGACGTCATGCATTAGGCCTACACGGCGTATAGCAACGGCGTTTGCGTCGCTAGCAACGGCGTCGGACGCGCGTCGGCTGAAACTGCGGTCGCGAAATCAACGGGCTTGCGCTGACCAAGCTGGTCTACACGGTAATCGCGACTTTATACGCACTTTATCTATGCGGTGTCCGGACCGGACGATATATCTATCAGGGCGAGTCGTAGACTATAGAGTTGTAATTGGTCGGTCGTTTTGGGGTTTGATATTTGAAAAGTTACATAGGCAATCAAGCAACAAGCGAATAGCATTAGCCGCTGTGTTATATACACCCGGCCAACTAAAAAGTCAAATCCGTGCATCACTAAAAGTCGACGCTGTAGGGCTGTGCCAACTGAATTAATTTCTTACTCTGTGAGTATCGTAGCGAGTACTCGAGTATTCATGACTTCTATTTTTTGGAAAAAAATAATCTCCCAACATTTTTTCTGACGGGCTGAAATTTAAAGGCTGGAAGCATTGCCCCCTGTTTTCCCCTGTACCACAATTCCACAAAGCCACTGAATATGATTGATAAATTATGTTCCTGAATGTGTGGGAGTGTTTAGGGGGCAGCCGGGGCAGGCGCTGGTGCGGGAATGGAGGGAGATTTGCCGCCATTGTCCGCTTTCGCTGGCAAAGGCTTCAAGGGCGATGGAGACGGCAAGAAAAAGAAAAAATCGATCGTCAGAATTCCCGACCAGTTCTACTTCCAATATTTCACTTCGTCCCATCTCTACTCCTACTTTAAAGTGAGAGTCGAAGCTACATTTGATTCTGTTCACGTAACAAGCATTAAAATATGAGTACTGGCTGCGGGCCTGGAGTGTTAATCTATGTCGCCACACTGCCTTGTAAAATCGCAAATGTCGAAAACGCTGCGTTACTCTGAGTAATTGGCCAACGGCCAACGTAATTATCACTGCACAAGCGTTTTCCGCCTGCTGTAGTCCAAGAAAAACAAGAAGCCCAGCTGTCGCTAGGATAGCCGACCGTACTGGTTGTGAGTGACCTTCAAGGTCATCCAAGATGTATGATTTTCACTTTTTTGAAAGGGCGTATGCTACTTTCTATTAGTGACTTATAGTAACCTTGGCCGTATCTCTCACGTTTTAGAAATGTGGCCAGTTATCCATTGAAAACGCACATTTTTCTTACACTCCTGCATTCAACTCCTTATTTGAAAATGTTTGCTTTGCACTAGATAAGTGAAATTTTGCATGCCCCTTTTACACACATGGTTAATTATTCGTGTAAAAAGTATTCTTCTACGACTTGACGCTTAGTTACAATACGTCTGTTACAGACGGGCAGACGGACAGACAGATAGACGGATGACAACTCGTACCAATAGCTCGATCGTTACTTAAGTACGGTCAGCTAAAAATTATTTGTGTTAAAACTTAAAACCATATTGCGAACAGGTCTCATATGCTCTAGTTGTAAGTCATTATATCCAGGTTTTAAGTTTTAAATGTATCGTAGTTGCTATATGTTTTGTTTTGCTTTTCTGTTTTTATGTTTGTTTGTGTCTATTTTGCAAAACGGTGTGCTTTTGATTTTTACCGTTTTTTGCATATGCACCGTGTGCGCGTTTGCGTTGCTGCTGCTGTGGTCTAAATCAGAATAATTCACGAGTTTGCAGAGTTTACGTAACGTAACGTGTCGTTGTAGGAGCTGCCGCCGGGCATGAAAGAACATAACGCAAAGCCGCGAGCGGTCGGCGATCGCGCTACCAAAGCCATGAAGAAGAGACTGGCCAGCATCGTCGACGATTCAACGGTTTGTAATCCGTATAATACTAACTACTTTTATCAATAGATCTAATACATCATTGCTATAATTTGAACATAAACGTAATGCAAAATAAGTAAGCCTACTATAGTAAGCCTACTATACAGGTTAACGGTTTTCGGTGGTGGAATGGCAAAACTTTATAATTATCTGCATTTATGTATGGCGAAACATTCTAACTACAAACTACAAAATTTTTCAAAATGTTTCTTAAATATATATATTTAATTAAAATATGAAATACAGCAAGCAAATCTGGATGTTAATTGTTAACAAACTTACCTTTAAAGCAACATCAAAATACTGGAGTATAAGTCCGAAAAAAGTGCGTAGCATAGACAGTTGATTGTAATTTTCTTGATATGTCAACAGCATAATTCTATCCTCACTTTGCATCTTGTACAAGGGGTTAATGTTGAATAAACCTCGTTCGCGTATCCAAATGGTTGTGCGCTGTTCGATATAGGTTTACCTCGTTTATACGATCTGGCTTGACGAGCGCAGGACGATATGGTGCCAGACTTAAGATTAAGATGTTGTGATTATTCCCTAAACTGGATTCCATCTGACCTCACTCAGGAGGACACAGCTAGTAGTAGTTGTAAGTATTTCTTAGGCCACTTTTAAGATCCCAGTTGACCGACTAATTGTCTGTCTGTGTAATCGCATATGGCAGGTAACGCTCCATAACTCTGAGACGAGTTCTTACGAAGAGCTGCAGATAATAGACTTTTTTACCCTTTATCTGTCTGTTGTTTGTGCGTAGCTGTACGTAACGTCGCAAGAGGTGAGGGTGTCTCTTCAGATGCATCAGTTGATCAAGGTGGCGTTGGCTGATTGATTGTCTGTATGATCCCGTATGGCAATGACGCTCCGCAGCTCCGATATGGGTTGCTATGAAGAGTATTTCTCTAACCCTTTACCTCTGTGTCGTCTGCACGTAGATCTATCGGACATCGCAAGCAGATAGGGCGTCTTACATCAGTTGATCGAAGTGGTGTTGACTGAATGATGGCTGTGTGATCCCATGTGGCAGGTGACGCTCCGTAGCTCTGAGATGGGTATTTCTTTAGCTCTTTATCTCTCTGTGGTATGTGCGTAGCTCTTCCGAACGCCGCAAGCGGAGAGGGCGTCTATTCACATGCACCAGTTGGTCGAGGTGGCGCTAGCTCGATGTCACAAGACGCGCGCCTTCCTCATGTACCTTGATCGTCTACCGCCACTGACCAGCCGTAGAGCCCAGCGTGCCGCCGAGGGGCTCGAGCGACGACGCTACGAGTGTCTGCCGCCGATACGTGACGACGCGCAGGCAGAATCACAGCAACACCCAGCCTTGTGCATCTAGGAATATTTCTTATAGACAGGGCCGGGTTTTAAAAAAAGGCAGTTATCCATCACATGCCTTCGAATTATAAAGGGGCCCGGAAGGCACTGTCGCAAAACTTCACCGCGTACAAAATTTGATGCAAAAATTTATTCATCACCCCTCGAACCTTACTTCATGCAGTTACTACAATCCTTTCCCTAATCTCAATCCGGTCCCTATCTCTGTTTCTAACCCTAATTTTAACCCTTAACCCTAATCATAGATCAAAATACAAACGTCGGTTGGTGAACTTTCGCGAGACTGCCGGTCTCTACATATTTCGTGTATAAAAAAATTCATGACAATTTTTTGTCATCTTCCGCCGTTTTAGGTGTGCTCAAACTCTGCAAAACTACCCACGTTTAAAGTGCATTATTCAACGGTTTTAACCTAAAACATATATGTATTCAAGCTAAAAGACAATCGTCTCATTTATCTTGAGTCCTCGGCTGTTAGGCCTATAATCACCAAATTCTTTTGTCACAATTTTTGTGATGTGCAAAAAACCGACTGGGAATTTAAAAGGAAGAATATCCTCCTTTTTGTAACCCTGTTACGATGCTTTTTTCTTGCAAAATGTACTTTACTGTAAATTTGTGTCTTGACGTTTCCTCTTTGTTTTCAGTGTCCCTAGATAGGTCGCCTCCACTACGCCTAGAGCTTCCACATGTCTGAATCCGGCCCTGCTTATAGTCTGAAATCCACTGCTTGGATTTGTCGTGGACTTGGCGAATAACAAGTCGTGCGACAAGCTGTACAACCTGTTGCATGAATTTCCTGCACAGACTTTCGATGTGGTCTTTACAGGGGCGACATGTTGTAAACTGCTGTGTTGCACCGCCTATAGTCTACTAAGGGTTTAGAAAAATAATTTTCTGCTGGGGTCTGCACATCCCCAACGCTCGAAGGATTCGCCGCATTTTTTCGCAGCTGCAATAAGCGACAGTCGCAGGACAAATTAATTATCTAACATCGCCGCACAAAACATGGTTAGGAAGCGTAAACACACACTAATTGTAGTGAACGCCAGTAACTTTGTGTCGAGGGGCAGTTCTCCTAAATCTTAATTTTAGCATGTGGAAAAATGTTCTCTGAACATTTTCTTCCCCAAAAATACAAAATTTGGGGCTGAAAATTTCCCGTTTCGGGGTATCTAGGGACAAAACTGAAACTTCCAGCAGCCACAAAATTCTCCGTCGGAAAATAGCAACTTCTTGTTCCCCAACTTTCTTTTAACCCGCAACGCTTCTGGTACCCCCCCCCC
>Ga0209367_1002492_pt1 | contig 24351 bp, 22 predicted proteins | sample WorMetLIZISLAND2_FD_187412 | JGI IMG/M metagenome (GOLD analysis project Ga0209367, IMG submission 187412) | Marine gutless worms symbiont microbial communities from Max Planck institute for Marine Microbiology, Germany - Olavius geniculatus... ... | reverse complement strand
GCGTCATTACGTCTTCATTTTGTTGTCGCTCTGAAGACCAGCTGTGCAATGTCGCCGGCCGGACCGGCTAGCTGGTACAATGTTGCCCATTAAAGGGCTTTTGAAAGATTGCCGTTGGCCACACCCACAACCACAGTTGAGCAGCTGGGTCACCCACTGTTTGCAGAATGCGTGAAAGCAATTGGTCCAAATCATGTTAAATACGTACGTGACCTACATTAAATCGAACTATTTACTGACCGGGCAATATTTTACGGCTCTGAACAGGATTGCTCTTTTAGAAGCAATATTTTCCAGTTTTATGCAATATTGCCTCGTATGAAAGACTTGTAGTTAAACACAAAGTGTTATAGGGTGTTTACACGATCGAGCAAACATCGAGCAAACATCGAGTTGGCTCAAGCAGGCCTATTGGAACCCTGCCCCTTGGCTCAAATGTAGGCCTAGGCTTAGGCTCTTAGCCCACAGCTGATCACGTGTTATATAGACCTTCCAATTACAACCCGCCCGCCTTTTTAATTAACATGCTAATTACCACAGAACGTCGAGCGAGCTGCTCGATGTTTGCTCGATCGTGTAAACACCCTATTAGACACAAATGACAAGGAAGCGACTGAAAAAAAAATGGACTGTCGGGATGAGAGAAGAAAGACGTCACACGACCAGTGGGTCGGCGACGTTGTGTCGGTACAAGAGGCCGTAAATTATACAGCGCGTCTTCGATGTCGTGTGTGTTCATTTTGCAGATCTATAGGCCTATTCTCTACCCAAACAGCAACTTTACCAGCAAGACTCTGTTTCAACTTTTTGCTGTAGTCTCACTTTACGTACTATCTATGTCTTCGTTCCGATTTGCAATTCATTGCAGAAACTAAGTGACCAAAACAGGTTATGTAGAAAGAAAAAACTTCATAAGCAGGAAACATTGTGAGACTGAGCATGTACGGGAAAAGTGTTAAACAAGTTCGCAGATAATTAAAAAGATGGTGTGGTTGGATACAGGGTATGTCGCATAAACAACCAAAAAGATCTGGTCTCTCATACAAGTACAGTTTATTAAAAATTGGAAATGTAAATATAGAAGTACACTACAATTGCGATAGATGCAGCGAAAAGATGAATGCTTAGGCCTTAATGTGTCCCCAGCCATGTTCAGTAGCTGCAACTCTGCTACCTCTAATTTTGTTACCCCGTTTGTGGAAAATCCAACAACAGATTGTGGTGTTGATTTTTTATTGATACCTATTAAAAGTTTGCACAATTAACGATATTAATTACTATGAACAGTGGCGGCAGAAGCCGTTGTTTTGCATCATCATCATGAAGCAAATCCCTGCTGGAGCGTAGTCTCCACCACTTGGTGCCAACGAACGCGGTCTTATACCCCGTTTACACGATCGAGCAAACATCGAGCAAACATCGAACAAACGTCAAGTAAACGTCGAACAGACATCCAGCAAGCGCCGAGCAAACATCGAGCTGGCTCTTCCAGCTAACATATGGCCAGCTCGTCGGGCCAGCTTGATCGTGTAAACGGGGTATTATGCACAATGCCTACAGCCCAACAGCTTCAACCGGCGGGTCTTGATTTTCTGAGTGACAGGCGGTTGAGGCGAGCGGCGACGACCGGTTGTCATTCAGATTAGTGCAAAAGTCGCGCTTTTTAACTTTTTTTAAACACAAGTTTATCTCGGAAATCTACAGGACTAAGCCTAATCAAAACGCCGTCCTACATCGCAATTTTCAGACGGGTTAAATAATGCAGATTGCAGAGATTTCTTGCATTATGACAGTGAAAAGCGTCTGGCGCAAAAGAAAGAATAATTATCCCCCGCGCCTATCTCTCGACATTTTATGAGGTTGGTCGTAAGCGATCTAATAATAAATCGCGTTAAATCATTGTTTAGATCTGTAACTTTTGAAGCGAAATTTCATCACTTCACACAGGCCATTCGCAGTCTGTGCTGGCATCTAGCGATTGCCAGCGACTCGCGTTCAGTTCAGCTTTAATCTTTTAGTGCTATTGTTTTTGTCATCGTCGACTCGACGCGTTCTTAGGCAAAAGGAACATTTTCAAATTAAGGGTTGAATTGAGGAGGGGTAGGAAAAATGTGCATTTTCAACGGAAATTTGGCCATATCTCGGAAACGGTGAGAGATAGGCTATAGCCAATAATAGGAAGTAGCATACGTTTTTTTTCAGATGAAATGAAAATCAACGACCTTGGATGACCTTGAAGGTCACTAACAGCCAGTACGATCAGCTTACTGTCAAACTACTTATCATTGTCAAATTGTATTCCTCATCGCTGAAATGTCTATTCGTTCATCATTAATTATTTGTAGGCCTAGTAGTTTTCTTGATTGCAAACTGTAAAGTAAGAACGTCAAATATGCATGTATTATTTAAAAGTAGGGCCTAATCTATTGGTATTTGTCATAAATCTGGCCATTTTATTTATTAGGCCTAGTCTTCGTTTCGATTTTTCGTGTTTGTGAAGCAAGGACTTAATTTTTCCTGGTCGTAATCTTCGCGTACCCCGTTACCACGTACCGTACCACAAAGATTAAGCCAGGAGAGTCGACTGTAGCAACTAGCACTCATTACAAATCTTGGGAAGTTCTCGTTCTCTTTCTTTCTTCTACATCTGTCTATTTTGCAAAGCTTTAATCTTTTAGTACTGTTGTTTTTGCAATCGTCGACTTGACGCGTTTTTAAGAACATCTCTTCAAGTACAATTTTTTTTAAAAAAACTTGTTACCAGTTGGAAAAAAATTCAGGCTTATTTCTAACGTGCACACATTTGATCTGCCCAATCCAACCTCGACATTTCTAAGCATATTCGTCACACCAGAGGCGCGTCTGGTAACTTAGCCGCTGCGAGCGGCTGGCAGCTGCTACGCTACTGACCTAAACGTGTCAACGTGCAGTATACAATACGATTAATGCAAGATCGTTCGCGTAATTAATGTTTTTTATTCGAAACTCACCCATTACAATCATCAACAACTATAACGTCACGTATGCGCTAGCCGCTAACGTAGATTGTCGTCTGACGAAAAGTCGTAGCAGCTAGCGCAGCGGCTGCCAGCCGCTCGCAGCGGCTACGTTACCGGAAGCGCCCCAGATCTTCGTCTCCAGCGACGCAAATATCGGGACAAAACACCGACATAGTCAGCTTGTTGAGTTACAATAGACGTAAGCTGTAATGCATACACACAGAGCACACATGATATTGCGCTGCTATAGACACAGTGCAAAAATGTCAAGCCATTCGAAGCGTTCGTTCTGTGACACCATTGCACAAAGCGGTAACTCCACTAGTCTGCTTTAGCTTACACAGAAAGAATGTTCGCTGTTCTAAAGTACTTTTCGTTGCTTTAAAAAGACAGCAAACAGTGTTTTCATTGCAGGTCAACTGAGATAATGCGTTCATGACAAACAACAACAGGTGCTTGTGTGTCGCTGAACTGCATTAAACCTACTGACATTGCCATCGTTATTCTATCATTTTTATCATCATTGTTTATAGTTGCAATAACAGCTATTAGGCAAACTTTTTTCTGTGAGCGTCAACCTGCCGCATTGTATATTTAAATTAGGCTACTTTTAAAGTTCCTAGGATTTGGACTGTTAACTTTGATGTGCCTGGATTGCTCTTTATGACGTCTTCGGTTCCGCTGCAAAATCCGACGACCACAACGACGACGACGATGCGCTGTCCAATAAATTCATGACCAGACAAGCTCGGCACAAATGCACGATGGGCGATCAGAAAAGTGCACTGTACTTTCTGTCGTTTTTTCTCTTCTAGCATATGTTAAGCCTACTTGCCAAATAGTTCACGCTGCTGTTGTATCAAACTTCTATTTAAGTCACCTTTCTTAAATCATGTTCTTTTCTTATATGTATGTTAATTTTTTACATTGTATTTCTGGGTTTTACTCATGGGTTTAAGACTTCTATTGACTGAATAAATGAATAATTTTTGTCTGTCCTCAACATTCACTATACTAGGCTTTTAGCCTGTTTTCAAAAAAGTTGAATCGAGTTACTTTTCTAGCAACGATTATCATTAAATAGTAACGTAAAATTGTTGCTGCAACGCTCAAAATCATTCGTACCTGTGGCGACATGACATAGCGCAGCAGCAACTGCTGTTAGCAACATTATCGTCTTGCGTCTGTATCATTGATGCGTGGAGACGCTAATGTTCGTATAGCGTGCACCCAACATCTGAGACAAGTCGACTGACGCCAACTGTACTGCATGCCGGCGGCAGATTTGCGCTTGCTTGCTCGCTGGAAGCGGCTGCTGAGGCTGCTGCAGCTAAGCAACGACGACTGATGCCTGCAGCCTCCGGGCGCATACACAAATTGCCAATTTCTACGACGGTTATTTAGCGTGCGACGTCGCGCGTCCGTCAACTATCGATAACTTATGCTGGGGAAGCTCAGAGCTGCTCTGTTTGCTTGCCTGCGTCGACTGCTGTATACGTCGAAACACACACAGCTAATTCTCCGGCTACCAGAAAACGAGCTCATCGTGACCACCACCTTCAGCCTGTCAACTTGTTTTACGTCCTTCGTGACGCCCGGCACCTCCTACTCCCAGAGCAGTATTGCGCGCATTACCGCTTTCTGCCCGCATCTCATCACAGTTGCTGTGTGCTATATGCTAAATCTCTGTTAGTTTACGTTTCAGCAAGATTGCACACAAAACACGTTAGCTTACAGCATTCGTGTTTTACAAGGTAGTGTAGTGACATGTGTAAGATGTAGTGAGGTTTTTAATGCAAATTTTCTGCAGAATATACCAGTAAACACAATTTGAGAATCCGTTGAAAATTGACAAAGTTATCGATTCGAGTTGGTGTTTGAGTTGGTGGCGTGGCGTAGCGGAATGCGTTGTGTCCGATCAATGAAGTTGCTTTATACCGGACTGGGTACCGGACTGGGTAATTGAGTTGGGTTGGTATTTGAATGGATGACTCCCTGCGGGTAGGTAAACTATCTCGGTATGCAACTAGCCGTTTAAGTCAACTCAGTCTTTTATTCCTTGGGGGTCGGTAAATCGAGTACCGGCCTATATCTAGCTGGGGTTAAGGCGGGGCGCGTTCACCTGTGTCGGGTGGCAGGTAACACTGCATGTGTGATCCCATATGAGCCAAGTGACGCTCCGTAGCTCTGAGATGGGTTTGCTCATTAGGAGCTATATACGACCTTGCCTTGCCTTTATAGTAGTTACAGTTTTTTTGAAAGACAGTGTTTTATTTCTTTTGCTACCCAAATAAGTGGCAAAGTTAAGAACACTAATCGTTAAAGATCATCAGCCTCATCATCATCATCATCATGTTCGTTCACTAATACAATGTACAACTTGTCAAAACGCAAGGTGTATAAAAACGCAAATGAAAATTCACAAAAATTTTAACGTGTAATATTTATACTGTACTGTACACGGTGTCTCAAAACATGTTTTTTAGTTTTAACAATAAAAGAAGAATTATAAAATTGTACCTATTACGAATAACTTTAAAAGTTGATAATGCAATAAAAAAAACTACACTTACTACAATTAATCTAGTAACAGTATTTGTGCAGCATATAAATTTTTAAAAAATCCAGTCAGACAGATGTGTTGTCTTTTCGAAGCGAGATATGAGCACTGCGTCGATATGGATGGCGGTGTCCAGAATATAGCTGAAATAGAAAACGATTTTATCAAACAGTCGGTACACTTAGTAAAATACAGTCAGCTAATTCAGAGCTATACGTCCTTATTCTAAAGCTGACTATATTTCGCAAAGTTGTGTAGCGATGCGTAATGGCGGTTTTTTCATCATTATAACATTATTATCGTTGCGCAGCCAGCCTAGACCGTAGCGTCCGTGCTTGCTTGATGGCTCTGCACCAAAGATCAGCTGCTGAAGCGCCGGAGTCCCTACGAATCCGTTCCAGCCAGTTGTTGCGTGAGCAGCTTGGTTCACGTTTCCATGGGTGATGAGGTAATAAATAATTTAATTTATAAATCACCTAAGTAATAAATCACTTATCAATTGCAAATTGACTGCATCGAGTACATAACTGAATAAAATAAAGGCAGGTTAATATTTAATGTGGCTGTGACAGAAACTAATGGGCCAATACTTAGAAGCCAGGACGTCTCTCCTGGGTCTGCGGGCAGACCAGCCGTCGGTCGTTCAGTTGCTCCTAATACGTGAGACTGAGAGCTCGCCCATCTAGTTCTCCGTCAATCGATAACCAGCATGCACTGCGCGGCCGTCGCACGATTTCACAGGCGCTGACTCAGAATATACAGTCCGTCGTCTGCCACAGTCGCAGTCGCAGCAGCATTTTCATCATTCGCCGCTCGCTCGCCGCATCAGCTTACCTCACAGGTGAGATCCGTCGTCGTTGAACGCTACGTGTTGCATCCGTCGATGGAAGTGTAAAATGTAAAACTCGGCATTATTTTGTTGAAGTTAACTGATAAAAACCACTCGTAGCTAATGGCGAAATAGGCGCACTGTATACGGCACATTAACGTAAATATCGTATATTCATCATTGCGACCTGTGTTGTACTGGACCCTTAATGCAGATAAAATACACTGCATCGTTTTGGCTTGTGAACTTTCAGTTTGCGCGGATTCTGTTTGCGTTGCCGCGCCGGCATTTTATAAACAACATTGTATAGCAGCAAGAATTAAGCTGCCAAAACAGTACGCAACAAAAAGTTAAACGATTGTTTGAATGTTAACTTACAATCACCAGTCGACAAGTTACGTTTACCACATAAATGCTTTAAGTGTCTTTTACCTTTGTTCACACATCAGCCCATATCAAAGTTTTAAACAGCTCTGACTTCTGAGCCTTTTCAGACCTGCATTCTGTAGTGTTCTTTGAATTTTTGTATGACAATAATTTAGCATTAAAACGGTTGCCTTTTTAACGGCTTTCGGCATCACTGAAAAAAATAACAAAAATGTTTAAAATTTTATGCATTTTTGCTAATTTTAACTGTGCCCAGAAGCTGAAAATATGAATCCAGAGGTTCAGCCCTTCGTTTGATTCAGCAGTATAGTGGTATAGCCTATGTTCTGTCCGGAGTGCACAAATGTAGCCTAAGTAACATAGCACTGTCTCCTGAATTTCAAAAATGAATGATTTCTTCGAGATCGCAGTGCTTCTAAGTGTTGAAGTGTTCTGCATGGCTCTGCTCTTGTGCGTAGTAAGCTTAGGCCATTTACAAAAGCTCTGTGCAACCCAGTACAAAATGTCAATTATTCCCATTGCTCCGGTACCAATAATTGCTCAACAGTACTGCATGGTTGTATCCAGCGGGCAGACATAATTGGACAGTGAGGTTTAGCTTTTTATTGGCGCACCCTGTAGACATTTTGTCATTGCTTGACAAGAGCCCACTGGACAGTGTCAGCTATACTAGCTTCGTCTAGCCACACGAATGACGTTGTGGAGTTTTTTGAGCGCAAACAACGTATTGCATGAGTGGCGACTGAAAACGCGGAAGAGGGAAAGGTGGCACCAGTATATGTAGTGGTTGAACAATAATTCAGATACACACAAATCTAAAATTGTATAATACTGTAATGTAGGCTATATCAAACCAGAACGACATGAAAGTAGCTAAAATTAGCTATTTTCTATACACATCTGGCACAGCGGCACTTTATCCGGAGCCGGTACGTGTCCACAATGCACCGAAGCGTCCAGACATACTTTGCAGCAATTGCCCGCCTAAGGCTGCTAGATCTGCTGATCATATTATGTACATGTACGATGCCGATGCTGATTGCTGACGCCGCTGACGTGGTCACTGTCGCAATTGGCGCCACAGTTTCCGCATCCTCGCTGCTGCTGCTGCTGCTGTCATGATCTGTCTGACGGAATGCTTCCTTGTACGTGCGTTCATGGAACGGCTCACCGTCCACGCAGATTGGGTCAGACTGTAAACAAGTCTTAAAGTCCACGATTTGATGTCTTTGTCATTTTACGTTTTCTCAGTTTTTACGCGCGAAAGCAGCTACTGCTTTCAGCGCGTTTTAGCCGTCGCAATTCTGTCCGTCTGTTCGTCTGTCACACGGGTAAATCAGTTAAAAACGGTGCAAGCTAAGATCACTAAATCTATACCATTGGCTGCCCGGAAGACTCTAGTTTTAGGAACCGTAAAGATTTTTTTTATAAATTCGAGAGCGGTCACCTTGATCTACGGCGCTAAATGAAAGGGGGTGGGAAAAATTTGCAATTTTTAGCCAATAAGTCGCTGCATGAACGGTGCTGTATAATGGTGCGAGATAGGGCCTATAGGTTACTATTAATTACTAATAAAAAGTCGTACATTGGCTTTTAATTGTTACCAAATTCAATGACATTGGATGACCTTGAACGCCAAAATAGGGGTCTTTATAAATTTTTTGTCGATTTCGGGCTGCGAGCCACATTTCAAAAGCGAACTGCGCCGAAACCAATTGAGATATACATAGACAAGCATACACAATTTTTAGCATTAAACGTAGATTTCAACGGTCTAAGTCGCGATTTTCTATGTCCAAGGAAACCTGCGCACGAGGTCATCAAAGAGCGGTACCCCGTAAAAGTCGTTATTTTTCCGATGTTGGCCAGTCTTTCGTGAAAACGGTTGCAGATAGGCATAAGCATGCTGCCTATCACAACAAGCACTAGTGACGAGCTTTTCAGACGTATCAACATCGATGACTTTGAGACCCTGAAATTACAAAACAAAGGTTTTTAAATTGATTTTTGTGATCTTCGTCTGCAGCGCACACTCTAAAAATGAACTGCGACGAAATGGTTGGAAATAGACTGACAGTTTGCGAAGAGGAACTGCTCTAGGCTTTCGCGCGTCTCATGAGCATTAGCTTAAATTTCTTGTTATATTCAGGCGTCGAGTGTTTAAATCGTTGAGTATGCGAGCGACGTCTGTTTAGTTGATTAGAGGCAGTCTGCTGGAGGTGGCCAGGAGACTCCTATGAGATTCGGAACCAAGGGACTTTTTCCACGTCGCAGGGCAGAATGATGCGCATTAGTCTCGGCTTGTTGATTTGTTCGTTTGAAGATTACGCACTCGAAAGTCGAAAAGCTGAACACGAATTATTATCGTTAGGCCTATATTAGTTATCGTCTAATTCGCCAAATCACGTACAATTTATGTTACAATGGAAGATCGATACGGCAGAAACAACCTGGCAAACGTTGCTCTTATAGAGTTGCCTAAATAAAAGCAGAATAAAACACGACATTGAACACAAGAGAGTAAAACGAGAAAGACTGACCTTGAAATATGAAAAATACACGGGGCACTACGACAGTTTTGATAAAATTTCGATTTGAAGTGCCAGGCCTTGGAAAGTTAACGGTCAATGTCACTGAATCGAATTTCAATACAGGAAATCTTCTTATTCCCGTATTCCGTATGGATTTGTTTTCAGCGAAGCTGCAGGTTGCACTGCAGTTGCGCAATTGTTCGCTGAAATGACGGCACTTTTGTCAGCGTTGTATAAAGGATAGGTCTATTAGTTAGTACAATCTCTGTAGGGCTAATGTCGACAGCGCACTCTGGGTGTGCCGATGTTACAGAGCTGTCGTCCTGGCACGGTCCTGCGTTATCCAATTAACAATTAGCTCGACGGGAGTGGTTTGTCGTTGTCATGGCAACGTAAGGTGCGCTCGATAATCCATTCTTTCGGCGGCGCTGCTGTTTGTGAGTAGACGCTGCGTGTGGCCAGATTATCACCTGTCGATATCTACGCACTCGTTTGACGCAGCGAGATTTGCTAGCGCGCAGATGAAATGATACTGACACAGTATGCATGTAGGTCTATGCATTGTGCTCTCATTGCTGAGATAAACAAATAAAACTGCATTACGGTGTCCGTTAAAACAAAATAAAAGGTCGGTCAATGCTATTTTGTATTACAGCGAGTACGGGAAGGAGAGTTATGCTTCTCCCTTTTCAAAATTAGGTTCATTTTGGTGCCTTGTTTTTTTACAGCCGAAAATATCAGCTTAATTATTTTAGTTGAATATTGAAATATTTAGATAAAATGTTTAAATTTGTGTTCAATTGGTTAGTCTTTATTGCCGAAGTTAGAAAAAACGACAACAAATGTTTGTATTTCTCTTTGTCACATCCGCTTTTAATCTCAAACATTTATTATGATTTTACAGGTTTTATTGCAACGAATACGTTAAATTCAGCGTCACAGGCTACATCAAAACTCGCCATTTTGAGATCTAACAAGAAAGCCAAGCAGTCTATAGGGAAGACGCGCTACAGCCTGTACAGTTCTTGTTGCAGTACCGACCTTTAAAGTCATCCAAGGTCGGTGATTTTCATTACATCTGAAAGGGCGTATGCGATTTTCTATTACTGATCAATAGCAACCTCTATTTCGCACCGTTTAGCGGTTAGCCACAATAGCGCGTACCGACCTTCAAGGTCATCTAAGGTCAGTGATTTTCATGGATTCTAAAATAGTGTATGCCACTTCGTATTAGTGATTAATAGTAATTAATTAATTGGCTCTATCTCTCGCCGTTTCTATGATACGGCCACTTATAGTTTAAAATTTTTAATTTAAAATTGCGACCAAACCGCAGCAGATAAAACATGGTTCCTATTGAGCGTCATAGAAAGTTGCCAGCGCCCTATCCGATGGCACCATCGCCGACTCCCTATGACTTACCGTTTAGCCACAACAATGCACGATTGGCATATCATAGTGCGCTATGACCCTTCAAGGTCATCCAAGGTCATCGATTTTTATGTTATTTGAAAGCTAATATGCAAGTTTTTATTAGTGATCATCAGCAACCTAGGCCCTATGTCGCACCGTTTAGCCACAATATATATGTTACGTACAACAGACAGACGACACATCGCATAGCTGTATCGCGTCAAAAGTATATTTTTTGTGGGGGGGGGCTTTTTTCTGCAGGGAGGAGTCACTTTTGGCATCACTTCATTTTCGCATGCATGGCTATAGGACCGACTGTAAGACTTCTGGGAATGACCGGTCAGTGGTCTCAGTGGCGTTTGACCGACAGCGGCTTAGCCCACTAAGCCACCGGCAACGACCAACGAATTTTGCAGCAATCAATCTTGAAGCGAAACGAAATGCTGCTGCTGCTGCCGTCGTTCTGTAGGGGTGGTCGACGCCGATAATAATTTGTGACGTCGATACAGCTTGCCGGATATACGTCGAGTGTAGGTTAAATATCTCGGCATGCAGTACGAGATCTCAGACAAAGGCACAAGCAGCGGCTCTGGAAAACGGTTAAAGCAGGAAAATATGTAGGGTTGACGTAATATGCGGTCGTCCATCCACTCGCCGAGAGGGTGAACTTTGACGAAAAACGCCAAACTTCTTCTGCAAATGTCTTTATGTTTTACGCGCAATCACAACCTTAGATCTGCTGAGCTTTTTGTTATTTTTAAAGCGTATTTTAACAAGTAATTTGAGCAAAGCTCACGTGACGCGCGATAGCAGCGGTCTTGCCGCTGTGGCAACCAGTGTACAGCATGCAATAAAATAATTGTAATGTTATACGCAATTCGCTCTTGAAATGTGTGTCGCAACCTAAAATCGTCAAAAAATTACTATAAACTAGTATTTTGGAAGTTTAAGGTCATTCAAGGTCATCGATGTTGACACTACTAAAAAGCTCGTCACTAGTGCTTGTTATCATAAGCAGGATGTCTATGCTCATCTGCAATTGTTTTTTATGCTAGACGAGGCAATATCAGTAAAATAATCACTTTTTAGAGGGGTACCCCTCTTTTATGCTCGCGTGCGCAGGTCTCCTCGAATCTATAAGGTCGGCACTTGACCAGCTAAAACCTGCGTTTAATGCTAAAAATTTCATACGTAGGTTGTCTTGGTCTGTCTTCAGACATTTCGTCGCAATTTACTTTTGAAATGTGCGCTGCAGCCAAAAATTGCGAAAAATTTACTAAAAACCCCCTTTTGGAAGTTCAAGGTCGTTCAAGGTCATCGATGTTGATAAAATTTAAAAAGCCCGTGACCAGTGCTTGTTATGATAAGCAGCATGTATCATGTATGTACCTGTTTGCAACCGTTTTTACACTAGAAGAGCCAATAGCGGCAAAATAACGTTTTAAGGGGGTACCCCTTTTTGACGTCCTCGTTCGAGGGGAACCCCTTTACCCAGGGGCACAAAATTTTGTCCCGATAAACTAGAGATCTTGTGGCAGCCCGTAGTGAAGATTTCGTAATCTTAGCTTGCACCGTTTTGATACAGATCACGAGTGTGACAGACGGACAGACGGACAGACGCCTAGACGTTTGCTAAGACGCGCGATGCATTCTGCTATCGCGTGTAAAAACCAAACTGTTTACGTTAGCTACATTGAACCTGAACACTGGACCCGGATATACTAATCTCTGCTTTCCGTTTTGCAGTGTGTAAAAATTAGGTGAACATGAGATAGACTTAAGACCAGAAGCGCTTTACAATCTCGGAAGTGGCAGCTGATTGGCATGAGCTAATGATACCGCAGCGCACTATACGGCCATCCATTGCCCGCGTATACAAACAATTGGACCCGCAGTTTGCAGCTAGCAGACATACCACCGCTCCAATCAACCATACTAGGCCATCGCCCCGTTGTCCGTAAGCTACTACTCATTTCTCTTTCACGGAGGGTAGGAGGCTGAGTTGGTCTGAGCACACAGTAGGTTAGCAACTTGCTCAAGGTTGCTTGCAAATGACCGGCAGTGAGAATCGAACCGCAACTTGAAAGTCGCGAGTCGACACTAACCACTACACCACTTGCACCTGCATAGGCAGGTAGGTGTGAACAACTTGCCCACAGTTGTTACTTGGTAGTGCGCCGGCTGGAAATTAAACCGTGGATTTTTCGGTCTCGTATCCAACGCCCTAACCGCTGAGCCACCAACCCACTTGTGATTCTGATTCGTCAGCGACACAGTATACGTTGTGTATAGACACTCGATGAAGTTCTGATGGTGAAGAAGAAAAGAAGACGAATGAGAATAGGCGACCAGTTCGCTTTTTCCCGGCCGACATAAATAGACTGATTTAGGATCATCATTTCTGGCGATGTGGTGCAAAGTAATCTAATAGCGTCGTAGCGTGGCGGCCGACGGGAACTATTATATATGGAGCGTCGTCGTCGTCACGTTGCTGTCTACAATGCAAGACTAACAGAGTAAGTGACTGAGCGAGTGCGCGGCATCTATGGCCATCAATTCAGTGCCGCTTGCATTATTCAACCATTCTCTTGCCGTGCCTCGAGCGCCGCATTTCGTCAACCGGTCTACCACCTCCAGCTGCAGCAGTAATGCAGCGTATACACGGGGAAATCGTCGCCGCAGATCGTCGCCGCAACCGGTTGCTCCGACAGGCGCGCCGACCGGTCGCGGCGACCGATCGACCCGTGTATACGCCGCATTACGCTGCTGGTTCGGTCTATCAATAACTGTGCACCAAGACCGATGTTGCGGCACGGATTCGTCGTCTGCGCGCTGGACTATGGACTATCAGAGTTTTCCAGCTGCCACTGGAATATATAATATCGGTCGTTATAACGTTTTATTGTTCGGCTAGGCCAATAGGCCGCATTACGTCCACGCGTCTCCCTCTCTTGTTTGACTGTCTACCGTCCGTCCGTTGCGTACTGTATTGTAACTTTTTTAAAAAACGCAGAAAAAGAATGAAATTGGTGCTGCATCGCTATGGACCTAGTCGCCGCCACATCAGCATCCCTGACTATTGACGTCGCATCTCGTCTAGCGGGATGCACGAGCATGAGAGACGGACAGAAGGACGGTCGGACAAGAACTTACGTACCACGCTACGGTAACATCTACCGCAATGCTTTAGCGATCCGGCTCATATTATTATTATCCGCTGGGGAAAATGCGACTAAATATTTGATTCGACGACGTTGGCATGTACTGCACTGGGAGGCATTAGGGAATGCGACGACGTCGGACGTCACCGTTGCCGTTTGGAAGACGTGCTTTTTTCTTATTAGTAGTACGTTGCAGTACGAAATAAATTCCGTTGTACCCCTATAATACTGTATGTAAAACTGTATGGAATGGTCAGCGTTGGCATGGCCGGGCGGATGGGCAAATGTCGCTACGACGTCCATGTCATTTCTCATTCTCTGCTCGACTGTATAGCCGTTCACGGTGTTAGCCTGTGGAACTGTAGCGTAGGTGCCATTTTTTTCGCCTTGGGACTGACTGTCTGCGACGGCGCGCTTTCAGCGGAGAATTTATGGCAGCACAAGACGTAGTGTGTAGCTCTTGGGACAGCGGCAGATGTGACAACATTGCAGCAGCAGCAGCAGCAGCAGCAGCAACAACAACAATGACTATACAACGACGATGTTATAGTCACAATGACAACGTCGAACATTATTTTGCATTATAGTCGTCGTTGTTTGACCAAGCCCGATATAACAGTTACTGCACCGGAAAATATCGATGATAGCAGGCCCGTAGTACCGGTATACAGTAGTGATATTTATTTTTACTATTATTCTTCTTCTTATTATTATTATTATTGGGCGGAATCATTCTTGCAGCTCAAGCGATTCCGCCTATTTCTACACATTTATCCGCAGCGTGGTCTGTCTGTCTGGCACATTCGTGCTCCTGCTTAAACCGTTCGTCGGATTTAAATGTCATGTGGCAGGTACACTGTTTTGTGGGATCCAGTGACACATTGTTGCAGATGGGGTCCTGGATTCCCCAGAATCGAAAGAGGATATTCGGAGAGTCAAACCCTAGCAAGAACATGCCATTGCTTATGGCCTACGATATATAATTTGTTTACTAGGTGGCAGCATAGATTATCGATTTCGTCTTTTAGCAAATTAATTTGGTCTTTGTTATTATTATTGCGATCTAATTGGTTAATTATCAAAACTTCGGTGGGTGACTGGTCTTGAGTATGGGTGGCATACGTACATATGTAGTAACGTTGTTTTCAGCATCTTCGAAACGGTGCAGGACATTGCTGGATTTACTGCTGCTCATTAACAGAAGTTGTATGCGCGCTATCGACTGGTACAGTACTGTGCCAAAAGTTAACGAACTTTGCGTGTGATGGCCACTGCCATTTTAATGCACATGCAACTTTTGTACGAAACAGTGCAACGTAAAATTTAATATTTTTCAATGTCAACAATGTTGGATGACTCTCACTAACAAGCGTCTACTGAAGCACAGCAGAAAACGAAGATAGGTACACTCGGTCAGTAAGCCCATGGATGTTTTATACGGTAGGCATCCAGAGGCTATCGCATCAAAAGGGCTGCGGCATCACGCTGTGCCTTTGCGATAGCACAACTTTCTTGTATACTTGTGCTACTATACTGCTCTGCCTTTAATCCCAGGTGATATAATTATAGTATCTCGTTGGGAAAATCTGGTCAGTGCAGAATACTACAATTCGCGATATTAAATTTAAATACTGAATATTCTTAGAAAGATTAGCGAAAACAAAAAAAATTCAGGAAGATGCGAAGTTGTATCGTTGACAACTGAAAAGCACTAGTGCACAACGTGGATTATGAGCAGCATATTGAGCTTGAAGACAAGGGACGGACTGATGAAAAATTAATAAGGCTGAATGGCTGATGCATGAAATAATAAATGAAAATATATGGGAAGCACTGGTAAACGAAAGAGTGGTTTCAGACAAGGGTTTGCATCGCTATAGCGACCACTCAAAGTATGCTCCTACCCAGAATAATGCGGCTGCAATCAAGAATGTAGAGAAGACACTAAAGAGTAATTCTACAGGGTGGGCCAAAAACGTGCCACTACTTTTGACCATATCTTCGCCAGTTATTGACCAGTTTTCAAAATTCTTTCACTGGCACACTGCAGACAATTTGCGATAATCCGATTATTATAGATCCCACCACATTATAAATGCATTTCTACACTATCTTGTGAAATATCAATGAAATATGGATACGTAACGATAATAACAAACAAACATGTTGGTAAAATAGGAAAAAAATTTCAGATCAACATTGCAATTAATGATCTGTATGACACTAAGCTTAGACTGTGTTGGTATATCACAGTTTAGTGTCACACGAATCATTCATCGCAATGTTGGTCTGAAGCGTTTTTTTAATTTACCTAAATTTTTGTTATTATCGTTAGTTTTTGCTTACATTTATATTTCACAAAATAGTGTAGAAACGCATCCACGGTGTGGTGGGATATATAATAATCACATTATCGGAAATTGTCCGCAGAGTGTGCGAGTAAAAGAATTTTGAAAATCGGTCAATAATTGGCGAAGATATGGACAAAAGTAAAGTGGCACGTTTTTATTGCCCACGGTGTACAAACGCAGGTTGCGTGATTAGATGTGAAGTGGACGTCCAGCACAAACGTCGTATCGTACATTATATTTTCCTGTTTTATTTTATGCGTCTAACCACGTCTACGAAATGAATAAAAATGTTTTACTCGTTATAAGTTTTGTAAAATATTATCTTAAAAAGTAGCAGAATCGCGCGCATGCATATCCCGAAATGAGAAAAAATAATACACAATATTGTTATAGCGGCAGGCGGTGAACGTGGAAGAAGCGTCAGAGACTGGGATCCAGAATCCACAAAAGCAGCGGCGTCATAAAAGGTGGGGGCTGTAGTAAGTTTCAATTTTTAGACAAACAACTACAAATTTCTGACAGAGTAAATTATTTGTGCTCAAAATTTTAATTTTGCTCCTAAATTTCTCCAAAGTGGGTTTCTATTTCCAAATGTTGCATTTTTGGACAACAATTTAGAGAAAAAATAATTTTTTGACAGTTTTCCGACGACCAAAAATTTAGAAGAGGGGGGGCGGAAAATTGGCACAGATAATCCTGTTTGACACTGCAATGTAATCAAACTTTCCTTTTTCCGCGAAAAAATTTAATTAAAATTTGTTTGCATTTTTGTGAGTAATCTAGCCAACAGACACATAATAATACGTAAGTAGCGCTTGTGCTTTTATTGCAGACTTACACAGTGTGTGGTCACTGGTCAGTAAAGCTTTCCCGTGGTGGACTATATAGGCGGCGCGTGACAGTTGGACATTGTGACCTTTCGGCTAATACTCTCTAGCGTAAACCAGCCGTATACACATACTATTATAAAATATTAACGTAGCGCGGCGTCGTCGTGCTGTCGTTAAATTTCTGCTGAGCAATAGCAGCTGCTGCAGTAGCAATGGTCGTATATTCTTTTGTTTATTGGATTGCACTGGATGAGCTGAATACAACTAGGCCTACACACTCAATTCAACTGTTCCTTTACAGTGTACAATGCTGCAGAAAAACGATAGACTGAGATGTTCGCAACCGTGAACCTTAATGAAAAAGGACGGATTGAGGTCATTAAAATTTGATCAGGATTTCAATTTTCAACGAGGTTGGATACAGATGAGTCGTTTATGAAGGAAACAAATCATACAATATAACGTTCCGATGTTATCACAAAAAATCCGTGAGTGGTCGTTTTTGAGACCACCGCTAAGCTGTAAACTTAAAAGTCGGCCCTTTGTCGTGGTTGTCGTCCGTCTGTCACGGATGTATCGTGGCTAAACGGTGCAAGATAAGGCCTAGGTTGCTATTGATCACTAATGGGAAGTGGCATACGCCCTTTCAGATGAAATGAAAATCATCCACCTTAAATGACCTTTAAGGTCGGTGACAACCAGTACGGTCGGCCCCACCCTAGCGACAGCTGGGATTCTTGTTACGATTTGCGGTGTGTAATTGTTACACGTTAGTGACGATTCGTGCCTGTAGCTGATGATGACAACGACGACAAAGATAAAATACGAAGTCTCCGTGATTTTGTTTTAATGGCTTGTTTGCGTGACATTTGACATTTCAGCGTGCAGTAATCTCCGCGGATTTTCGACGCGGTCCGCCTCGTTAAATCGACTGACGCTGCCGCTTCTAATCTTTTGTAGGCTCCCAGCAATTTATCGTCTGCGCTAATTGATCGATGTCTGCTAATCTCTTGCTACTAGTGACTGCGTGGAGATAAATGAGCGTTAATAATCCTTCTAATCCGCACAGCAAACTGACTGGGTTAACGAATTCACGGCGACTGTGCGTGGCTATGGAGGAAAATGGAAATAATACCACAAAAATGATATGGAAATGGAAATAAATTACAAAATGACAATGGACAGGAATCGACAGAAAGAAAACGGGAGGGAATGAGGGAGTGAGAATGAAAAAAGCCATTCGTGTCTATATCTAATTAACGTGGAGTAACATGAAGACAATGCTGCGTGACGGCGAAGTCCGTCGACGGCCTGTAGGCCTAATTATTCTCGACTGGCGCCACTTCGCATTAGCACGCACCCCATTTTTCTCTCGTGTGCGCTTGCATCGCAAAACATCAAGTTGTAGAAAGTACCAAGTTGGTACACGCGATCACGGCATTTTTATCTGTCCCGTTGCATGGGACAGATTATAAAATCACTTATGTCATTCTGTCAGTCTGTCTGTAAACACTCCTACGGCCGCAGTTCTGATTCGATTCTGATGAAATTTTGCACAGTGATTCGGGGCCCGAAAAGTAAGATCGAGTTTGTTTGGAATAAAAATCTGATAACTCCTTCCCCTATTATACCCCATTTTAAAAATTTGGATTACGGCCTATGGAGACTTCAAAGCGGTATAACTCGGTCCCCGTAAAAGATAATTGCGCGCTGTGTCTATTTACCCCGTATTTTCTGGGTCGGACAATTTAACGGTGTTATTTAAATTTACCCCTTATCGACCCCTGTTGCCGTAGCAGCCATTCAAAAGTTGCAAAATTTTGCATTACAGTCAATGGAGATTTAAAAGCGGTATAACTCAGTCCACATAAAAAGATAATTGCGCGCCGTTTGCACCTACCCCCTATTTTTGGGCCCGGGCTATCCGACGGCGTCATTTAAATTTCTCCTCTGCCGACCCTTGTTGCCATGGTAACGAATTTTGGGACAAAACTGACTATAACTCGGCCCACGTGAAAGATAATTGCGCGCTGTTTGCATTTACCCCTTTATTTTCTGGCCTAGGCTATCCGATGGTGTCATTTAAATTTTTTCTCTGCCGACCCCTGTTGCCATGACAACGAATTATTTTGGGACAAAAATTGACTACAACTCGGCCCCCGTGAAAGATAATTGCGCGCTGTTTGCACCTACCTCCCTATTTTCAGGTCCGGGCTATCTGATGATGTCGCTAAAATTTCTTCCCTGCCGACCCCTGTTGCCATGGCAACGAATTTTGGGACAAAATTGACTATAACTCGGCACCCGTGAAAGATTGCTAGCTGTTTTCATCTACCCCCTATTTTCGGGCCCTCGCTATCCGATGGTGTCATTTGAATTTCTTTCCTGACGACTTCTGTTGCCATGGCAACGAATTATTTTGGGACAAAAATTGACTACAACTCGGCCATCGTGAAAAATAATTGCGCGCTGTTTTCACCTACACCCCTATTTTCGGGCCCGAGCTATGCAATGGTGTCATGTGAATTTTTTCCTGAAGACCCCTGTTGTCATGGCAACCAACCGCTTTTATTCAAAGACAAAATTGGCTGCAGGCTCCCAAGAGCGTCAAACGCTGAAACGCAGCTGCTATAGGCTATATATAGCGTGGCAATGGGACAGATACCTCGTTCCACAGAACGTGTTTCTAATTAGAACAAAAGATCAAAAATTTGGTTGGGCTCACTAAGCTTTGCAATGATCTGGTACGACAAAATATATTGTGTTACTTGCTGTGAGCTGCACACTGCCCAACTTCCCGTGCCCGTATTGAGATAAATTAAGTAAGTAAGTAAGCAATTTACAGCGCGTTAACTGTAACAACCCCGAACGGGCTCGATGTGCTAGTAAAACGAAAAGTAAAAATGTTTTTGATGACATCTGAAGGTAGGTCAGAACTTAAACTTAATAGTATGTGCTGCATTCAAGAATGTTCGGTAAAGCGTTTTAAGTAGATTAATATTACCAGCTTAACAAGAGCAGCGTGAATGCCGCTATTAGCACAGCTTGCGGAGATAGTAAGTTTCGTTCCGGTAGAATTTACCGTTAACAGAGACAGGCTTCGTAGTCACTGGAAGCTATCTAAGAAAAACGCTTTAACAATGTTGCAACGACACTCGCAATTTTTTTTAAATTTTCTTTCAAAGTCGGTGGAATTATTAAATATTTCGAATAAAGATGCTATAGGCTTAGGCTTACGCCTCGACATCGAGACTAAAGGTGTGAGGCCCCCGGGAAGGGGAGAAGGAGGATGCAATGAGAAGGGGATGAGAATGAGAAAAAATAGAATGAAAAAAGGGAATAAAGAATAAGCAAGGGAAGTGGGAAAAAAATGTGATGAGAAAAGGAAGAGGGAGGAGATAAAAAAATAGGGGGATTGAGCCCGATTTTTTTGATTCCAGATTTGAGGGGGATAGAAGCTCTGGTCACGTTCACATGCCTGGTCGTGTCTTACGAGCAGGGTATACAGTACTGACACTGTAGAGGTCAAGGCTTGCAACAGGCCGGTGCGCTCTGCCGTGCACGATGTCGACGATCGACCACCAGCAACACGGCGACCACCATGATGACTCTGCGTCGTCCGATGGTCGCGGTGGTGGCGGCGGTCTTACGGTACACGTGCGCTCGGCTACCAAAGACTCGCTGGCGGTCGTATGGCGAAGCGCCGCCGACTTGGACCACCACGAGTCCTCGTCGTCTGCCGTCATCAGTGGATACAAAGTGCGCTACCAGGCCGTCGGCAGCACGGTTGTCCAGTACAGTCACCTGCTGCAGGTCAGACGTAGGCTCTGTGAATGTAAATTCCTCTGCTTCACGTTGCCGTTTGTCCCTAGAAAAAAACCTTGCGTTCCGAAAAATTTTACTAAATCTTCAAAAATATTAGTGCATATTTTTGGATGCTTTTAAAATTTTACTGAAAAATACTGCTTGCATTTAGCCTAAAATGTTGCAGTATCTTTGCTCAAGTTTTCGTGAGTATTATTTAGTATGTCAGTTTGTTTTTATGAGTTGTTGGGTAATATGGCATGACACGGCATGATATAAAAATAAATAATAAAACAAATTTTCGCTTTCGTCCTTAGTTTATTTGCCGGCTGCAACCGGAAGCACAAAATTTTTTTACGTTTTATTAATGAGAAAATACATAGCATTTTCGTCACTTTACAGGCCATGAACAAAAACAGTTCGATATCCGCGCAGCTCGAAAGACAGACAACTAGGGGAGACACTAGAGAAAGTGTATTTTAGTTGCAGAAAAGTAGCATAATATGATGCATATCTCTTTTGGTTATGTATGTCAGTCTGCGAACTTTCTGAATGTTCCTCATATCCAAGCCCAGAGTAAAAACGGTGAATAAGTTAGATGAGTTAATATGGTTGACTGTAGCCTGGACGTCTGCCGTCGCCTCTGATGCTTGCTACGACTATACTGCGCTAAGGCACTATACACCTGTACAAATCAATATATTTTCTTATTTATTACCAGTCTTGCATGTTCATTGTCTATAAGTCCATCCGTCTGTCTGTCCGCCTGTCCATCCAGTACGGGTTCACAAATTTAAAAAAAAGAAGAAAATACTCAGAAAAGCATAATTGGTGCGAACGTTTTCTGTCCCCTTTCGAGTGCTCTTTTTTTCTTCTTGCGTGTTCTGCCCTAAAACAGGTTCCACCGACGATGACGCTATCCGACCCGGCTCTGTGCTCCTCTCTTCAGCTCCTCGTAACTTATCTTCTTGTTCTCTTGCTCCACTAGTAGATCCAGCATCTTCCTTCTTGGTTTTTTAGTGTCCGTTTTCTTCCATCTTCCCTTCTAGCACAGTCTTCAGAATGCTAACGGAGCCTAATTCAGGGCACTTGGTGTACTCACTGAAGCGCCGTTGCGGATATGAATTCAGTTCTATAGGGGCCCATTTGCTCAAAGTGGTCAGCAGCAGCAGCAGCAGGGCATGTTGAACGGTATGCGTGATTGCAAACTGCAGCAGCAGTTGACCACAAAGTCATCACGCCGCCGCGTTTAATTAACGTCTCGGTGCAGGTGACTTGACGTTAGATTGCCGAATAATTCACTCCGCAGTCTTGTAATTAAATTAATACTGTGCATCAAAAGTCAACGGCGTCTCCTCCTGTAAACCAGCTGGCTAACAGCCATGTTGGCAGGACCAACACACATTAACGTGAGAAAAATTAATTTCGATAATCCGTATAACTATGACGCTGTTAGATCGGAAAAGTAAGTGTAAGCCTGAGAGGAGGACGCCATAGGTTATGCAAAGACAAGAAGCCCAGCTGTCGCTAGGATAGCCGACCGTACTGGTTGTCAGTGACCTTCAAGGTCATCCAAGGTCGATGATTTCCATTTCATCCGACAGAGCGTATGCCATATTTTATTAGCGATAATATTGGCCGTATCTCTCACCGTTTCCGAGATCTGGCCGGTTTTCCTACCCCTCTCCATTCAACCTCAAATTTGATAATGTTTCCCTCTCACCAGATCGCTGAAATTTTGCATGCCTAAGTTTATGACACAGGACTAATTATTCGTGTAAAAAGTTTTTTTCTCATATCACCTAACTGTTAGACCGTTACAGACGACGACAGACAAACAGATGACAACTCGTACCATAAGCTCGACCGTTACGTAAGTACGGTGGGCTAAAAAATCCATTTACGTAGGCAAAAGATACGTTAAAATTAATGTCTATACCATGCATCAAGAAACCAATCCACAATATTGTCGTCCAATAGACGTGCATATTATTTTTTTAATTAAACCATGTTGTATTTGCAAGGCGCGCTAGCTAGTTTTTAGATGTTAATATTTCACCGCAGGTGTCGACGTAGAAACACGTTTTCAATGAACGGTGATGTTTAACGATTTGTTTCATTGCAATTGTTGCTGATAAATTTTCCAGTAATTTTTTTTGAAAATCGATCAGTGTTGATGAGCAATGAACTACCAGAGATTTGACGCACGGTATTCATCAAGTATTTCGACAGAAACAAGTCGTAATAAATAATAATAGATTCCATCGACCGCGGCTACTGAATATTGCCGAATGTTAAAACCAACGTAGCCAAAGTTTGGACAATACCGCCTTACATCGTCAGCGACTGGGCGTTGACAAAGTCATTCTTGTGCAAAGCTGTTGTTCCGTAACTTCTCTGCGTCACAAGGTAGGTACGTGACGACATGCACCAGTTTCGGCGGAATTTCTAATGATCGCGTTGTTGCAAATAATAGCTGAGGCTTTTGGTAAAAACGAATGTGAAAATAAGTACATCTTGATTGACGAAAACGTGGACAAAAGTACGTTGGCTTGGCTTCTTCTAACTCAAGTCGGCGTATTTTATCACAAACTTTTAAGTTACGCTCATACGTGTTTGTATATACCGCAGCCCAGTGTGGGCGAGTATGACATTACTCAGCTACACGAGAACACGTACTACGAGGTGTGCGTCAAGGCCTTCACGACACAGCTGTCATCGTCAGTCGAAGACCGCCAACATCCAGCGGCCGGCGTCTACTACGAGGGCTCGGGCACCGCGCTTGCAGACAGTCAGTTCTACCGACAACCCGGCACCGGTGTGTAAAACAATAAGACGCACTTACCAGTTTGTTGGCATATGCCACTGATCAGGCCTACGTTTGAAAGACCAATGTTTTGTCTTGAAACGAAAGTGTTGTTATGCGGTCGTCATTATTAACCGCATTTAAAACAAGCCGGTAAGCGACGATGCAATACAAAGGGCTACCAATAGTTAGTATATGTGGAGGGCGGACGTACAGACAGCGCACGCAGAGACACAGCCACGACACGCTGCCTAAGTTTAAGGGTTCTATGACCTTGCAGATAGCGAGCCAGTAGTCAGTACTGCCCGTCTGTTCGTCTGTCAGTTTCGTACTGATTCCTTTATCGAAAAAAGGCGTTAAAACCGAAACTGATTGTATGAACGTTCCAGATGGCAGCAGTAACCGGTATGTTAATTTTCAGTTCAATGGATTAGTGCAGCGTTAGGATTAGGGTTGCACAGTGCAGTGTGGGAGTTCATACAGCAAGGCGGACTGCCGCATATTGTGTCACCACAGCGCCGACATATTTGTCTCTTTACGTCACTCACTGCGTTCCGAAAGAAAACTCAAACCATGCGCACATATGCTTACAGTTGGAACATGGAATGTGCGCACCATGTGGGCACCAGGCAAACTTGAACTGCTGGAGAATGAGATGGAAAGATATCGCTTCGATATAC
>Ga0209367_1002490_pt1 | contig 24364 bp, 17 predicted proteins | sample WorMetLIZISLAND2_FD_187412 | JGI IMG/M metagenome (GOLD analysis project Ga0209367, IMG submission 187412) | Marine gutless worms symbiont microbial communities from Max Planck institute for Marine Microbiology, Germany - Olavius geniculatus... ... | reverse complement strand
AATCGTTTGATATGGGCAGAATAACAAAGGATGATCGCTGTTTGATCATGGGCTTACGAACTGAGAACTGTTTAGCTAGGTAATGTGGTCACACAATAAAGGTGCGGTAGGTGAAAGAACTTCAAGTTAACGCGCCATAAATTTCTGCTTGTAACAGTGAAAGAATAGTTAAAATCGGTGCTGAATTACCAAAGTTATCCCAAAATAAAACTGGGTATCCGTTTATTTTGGACCACCCTGTACAACTGTGAGGCCTCCTACCGGATGAACCTGTGATGAGGGTCTGGAGGAGCTTCCAACGGAGTCCAGAAGCAGAGTCCCTGGTCAGAAGAGTGCCTCCTGAGGCTAAAACACTTGGTTTTTGGACGTTTAATGGAAACCGCAAATTTGCCCACATTTCTAAAATTTGAAAACGCAATAAAACAGATACACTTTTTGTTGTCTTTGCAAAAAATAAAGTTTAATAGGCTGCAATATGCAATATGTCACAGACCACTGTGCACTGATAAAAAATAATAAATTGGTGTATTTCGGATAAACTTTCTACATGTTTCCTTATTTTATATTGTAAAAACATTGAAAAAAACTAGAGTTTTTTACGCGCGAAAGCAGCGTCTTAGCCATCGCAATTCTGTCTGTCTGTCCGTCTGTCTGTCACATGGGTGGATCAGTCAAAAGCGGTGCAAGCCTAAATCACCAAATCTTCACCGTCGGCTGCCCGGAAGACTCTAGTTTTAGGAACCGTAAAGCTTTTCCATAAATTCGAAGGGGGTCACCCCGAACGAGGACGCTAAATGAGAGGGGGGTGGGCAAAATTTGCGATTTTTGGCCAATAAGTCGCTGTATCTCAGTAACAGTGCGAGATAGGGCCTAGGTTACTATTAATCACTAATAGGAAGTCGTACATTGGCTCTCGATTGGCGCCGAATTCAATGACCTTGAATGACCTTGAACGCCAAAATAGGGGGTTTATAAATTTTTTAGCGATTTCGGGCTGCGACAGAAGTCTATATCATTCACAAGTTGGCGCCACGGAACTATCGTTATGCGATCCAGATAGACAATTTGGTATTTGTATATTAACTTAGCGTGAACACCCCAATTTTCAGCTAAACTACTGAACCGGAACTGCTATAGGCTTTCGCGCGTCTCGTGAGCATTAGCTCAAATTTCTTGTTTATACGTAACATAAAACCCCTGAGCATACGTACTTGAGGCTCCCGACCGCGGAACGCGGGGGGCCTTTCACCGGCTCTGATTCGCTATATGTGTACTTGTATGCATATTTTTGCGTCCCTTGCGTGAAAGAATACGCAAAGGCGTTCCGTTGCGTTGCGTGCGTTTATTGCGTTGCGTTGGATAGACTGAGACAGTACAGACCGTCGTCTGGTTCCTTGAAGAAGGTTGCTACGAGCGGTTCCTTGGAGGCTTGCATCAGTTGGACGACGCAGTCGTTGATTGGGTCCTTGTTCTTGTCCAGCCAACCGTTCGTGTTGTAGCCAACCTGCATTAACCAGCCGCCGCAGATTAGTGCTTACAGACACTCAATGCTAATCACCAGCAATACAGTCCCACTGAAGACCACTACCCGTAACTAACTCTGATTCAAACATACATGACAGTGGCACAGTTGTGTCGTGCAAACTTAATGAACTTTTATAAAGTTCTTGAAACTTAAACAAAGATATATTTTTTAAAACAATCAGCTACTAAGGGCTTCTTGGGCCTGGTGAACCGAGTTCAAGCAATCGTCCATAATTATGACAACATTGATTGGCTAATGCCATGTGTAACAAAGTAATATTCTCAACCTACTTTTACAGCAATCAAATGTGAAAAGCTGAATAACGTGGATTATTATACAACAAAGCATATATTTTAAATTTATAGCAATTTGTAATATGCCAATACCGTGCCAGCATAGTGGTAGAGCTCGTAGTGCGCTTCGAATTTCACGTTTTTGCTCGGCTTTGGTTTACCGAAGTTGGGCGATCGGCCCATGTGATTTTCGTACAGTTTGGCTAAGAATGTCTTGTCTGTAGCCTTCGGAAACATGCATTCTTCCTCCAGGATTGACAAGATACCCATCGGCTGCACATACGTAATTAGATATCATTATACCCTAAATAATACTTATGATATGTGACGACCAAGTGTAAAGCCCTGTTTATATCAAATAAACTAAACTAAACTAAACTAAACCACCATCTCAGTTCAGTTTAGTTCCATCGCTGTGCGGTTCCTTTAGATGATATGCTTACTTGCGGAGACAGTTAAAGAACTTAGTTATTATTTATCTCGTATGTAGTATAAGGAGTCTCATCGTTGACTAGTTGGCGCTCACTTTGAGTAGGCCTATACTAACATACAACAAAAATATAGCTGAACAAAAAAATTCTATTACTACTTAACAGAAATACACATGTTTTGCTTAGTCCATAATCCAGTATGTTTGCAAAACATCTATGCAATGCCGTGAGTAAAATTTAAGATTTAAAATTTTAATTTAAAATGTTTACTGACTTTTTCGATGAGGTCAATGCAGGCTTGGAGATCCATGCCGAAGTCGATGAACTCCCACTGAATGCCTTCCTTCTTGTACTCCTCCTGCTCAAGAACGAACATGTGATGGTTGAAGAACTGCTGCAGACGCTCGTTGGTGTAGTTGATGCACAGCTGCTCAAACGTGTTGTACTGACAAACAGTTAACACATAAGCTACTTAGTTGTACTGGCCAGCATTTACCGGACACTATAAAAACTACAGTATCTCCATTGGTAACTAAAAGTCAAAACTTCGCAGGCTCTTTGCCTGATAATTGATACAGAGAGAAACCAACAGACGCACAAAATAAAAACGGTAAATCGATATAAAAATTTGCTGAAATAAAAACTTCTCTGTCGTCGCCAAAAAACACTACAGATTTTCTGGTAAAAATTCTTTATTATTATTAGTTCGATCGTCGCCGAAATTACGTGTATCAGGCGAAACATCCCTCATTTACCGCATTATTATTAAAAATTTAAATATTATTATTATTACTATCATCATCATCATCATCATCATCATCAACATCATCATCGTTCGTGAACGTGCTGATAGAAGTTTAGTAATGACGCACCTCGAAGATCTCAAAGCCTGCAATATCCAGGACGCCGATAAAGTATTGTTTCTTGTTCTTGGTGTCGAGAGTCTTGTTAACTCGAGCGACCAGCCAGTTAAACATTCGACTGTAGATGGCTTTCGCCAGTGCGCCCACGGCGTACAGCACCTGTGTCATAACATGCAGGTCTATGTTTCATTCGGTAATACGTGGCCCCCGAAAAAAGTAAGCTATTGCACTATGACCATATCTTCACTAAATATTGATTAATTTTCACAATTTTTTTTACTAGTACTTCGTAAAAAAATTTGCTACTCAGTGGCATTGCACAAAACACCTATCGCGTCGCTACTTTACCTTGTAAAACATAAATATCCGAAAACAACAATTTCTACAGATCGGCAGAAGGTCTAATAGTAAATTTTTAAAGTAAAGTGAAATGTTAAATATGAAATATAGTAGATGTAAAAAACAATGAGAGACATATTGAACATCTTTTCAAATAATTTGAACCATTTTTATGCATAAATTTTCAGTGTACATTAATGCTGGTTGGCGGCTGCAACTTTGCTCAGTTAACTGCATGAGCATTGTATTTCGATCCTGCAGCCCTACAAGCTGTGCACTGTTTTGCTGAAAAATGAAAACTTACTCTGTGGCTATATGTAAACATTTCTGACACTTACTATAATTTATATTTAACATTTTATTTCAATACTTTAAAAATTACCATTATACCTTCTGCGTGCCCATCTGTAAACATTGCCAGTTTTTTATATTTGTTTTACAAGGTAGTTTAGCGACATAACAAGTGTGGTGTGCATGCTGCTGAGTAGCAAATTTTGTACAAAGTCTACTGGTAAAAAATTGTGAAAATTGGTCAATATTTAGCAAAGATACGGACAACATGCAATACCTTACTTTTTTGGGCCACCCGGTACATCTTTTTCACCGATTACGATTCGACCGAAAACACTCACACAAAACGTAAAATGAAAGAAAAAAGTTATACTAACTCTAAACATTATTTGGCACTAGTGCCATAATTACTGACAACGCTGCCCCAGCAGGTGACATATTTGCATCAAACGTCGTTACGAGATGCGACCATAATGAACTTGGCAATTTGAAAGCAAAGTAGGTCTGACATCGTTTTACTGGCAGTAAATATGCTCAATAAATTAACCACTTGAGAAACTTTTGACTAAAACACTTTAAGACGTTTTCATATAATGTTGTTGGCTAAACACCCTACAATTAAAATGTCAAATCTGAACGAATCTAAATAAAATTTCACACACTTAACTCTCAATAAATTGCTAAAATGATCTCGAAACTTCGTTAAAAAATATTATTTCTAGCTGACTTATTAATTTTTGAATATCGATAACAAAATATTTTCGTTACCAATATGGCGTTACGTATCAGGAGTAAGTAAACTTCTCTGTTATTCAACAAACAACATGATTCTGGCAAAATTCAACACCAACAATGCAATTAAACTGCCGAATTTTAGTTAAATCTGCCAAAGCAAACAAAAGTTACAGCGGCTTCTGTGAGGTCACACCAAAACACTTTAGTTTCTAGTCTGGCATCATCTACAAAGACCTGAAACTGAATTGTTTTAAGGTGACCTCACAAAAGCCGCTGTAAGTGTTGTTTTTTGCAGATTTAGCAGCAAATTGGCAGTTTAATTGCCAATGGATGGTGCATTGTTGATGTAAAATTTTTGTCAAAACTAAATGTTGTTTGTTGCAGTTACGCAAATGTACAGTAACAGATGGGTGTACTTGTGTAACGCCATACTGGTAACAGAGATATTTTGTTATCGATGTTTAACAAATAATAACTGTGCTAAAAATAATATTTTTTCAAGAAAATTTGGTGGTTGCTTTAAAATTTATTGGAAAGTAAACGTACAAAATTTTACTTACATTTGTTCAGGTTTGACGTTTCTGTTGTACGATGTCTATGGGTTGCTTTTTTCCGGACACAGTGTATAGAGCGAACCATACTATAAGTTTACCTGGTCCTTGTTCTGGCCTTTCGTGACAAACTCGTTGCCGACTTTGACTTTGGGCTGCAGAAGTGACTTGAGTAAGTCGGTAGTGTTGACACCAAGCAGAAAAGCCACCTTCTCCGCCTCTGTACACGTGCAGCGTTCTTTAAAACTCTACTGGCCAGTTGAGCTGAGCTAAGTCGGATAGGTGCAATAAAAGGAACAATAGCAATAAAGGTTTACACATCATCACTGATGAACCTTTTCGCAATTTTACCATTACGCTTATCAGTTAGTATGTCCTTAGCAATCTGCATTACTTAAGTCTTATACATGTAGCTGGAAAAACAAGAAATCGGAGCTAATGCTCATGAGATACCGGTTTCTGTTCGTAGGTTGTCTTGGTCTATGGCCATCGCAATTCACTCCTCTGCAGCTATGCTTCGTAGTTGTCGAAGGGCAGCAAAACACTTCGAACATGTCTGACTGACTTGGGTACTACGCATCGTCAAGTCAGCGTCAATGCAAATACCGAATCGCGCACACATCTGACAGGCGACACGAGATCAGAGCCAACAGCCAACGGATCGGAAGGTAGCTGACTGTCGACGGGCTGAAGCTCACCACAGTACTTCCGTCTTGGATGCATTGAGCTGAAGTCGATTGGAACGCATCCAATCAGCGACGGCAGCGACACAGTCAGCAACACGTTTCCGTAGACTGTCGGTGTCCCCGGGTCGACAGAAGCCGTAAATCTGGGTGTCGTCAGCGTATAAGTGTGGATACAGTTCAAAGGATTCCACCAGCTGTACCAGATCTGCTGTAGAGAAAAAAAAGCATCGCCCCAAGACCGACCCCTGTGGAACTCCACACATCACCGGTAGTGAAGTCGACCTGGATCCAGGACAGCGGACGTACTGAGTGCGGTTGGCGAGGTACGAACTAATCCACGAGTGAACGACACCGTTGACGCCGTGGGAAGTCATCAGACGACGCCGTAAGATCGGGTGATCAACAGTATCAAATGTAGCAGACAGGTCGAGCAGAGTTAGCATCGACAGGTCGCCGGGGTTGACCTTTCCTCCCTTTTTCTTTTTCCCCTTTCCCTTCCCCCTTGACCCTTGGCCCAAATTAGCCACATTATAATTACCGGCAGTGCCGTCGGCTTCGGCCTGGTCCTCGCGTGGTCGCTGTTTGAACTTCATCTCGCCGAAATGCATCACTGCGCACGTCGACTTGTACAGACTCAGCTTCTCCTCGTCTCCGAAGCCAAGCACCACGAACGCTTGCTGCACCGTACAACACGAGACATTAAAGCGTATACAGAGCGACGTAACTAAACTAAACTGAGCTGAACTGACGCTGTTTAGTTTTTGACGAGCTGACCAATGGGTAAGCAGGGCAAGCCCACTGGTCATTGGTTGACGCGTACGTGAGCGTAGTCACATAGGCCACCGACGCCGTTTGACGGTGCCTACTCCTACTGTAATGCATTACTGCCTACCCATTGGTCAGTTCGTCAAAAACTAAACTATGTCAGTTCAGTTTAGTTCAGTTTAATTACGTCGCTCTGTACGCATCTCAACACTTATACAGCGCAGCGGCACAACAAGTAGAATCAGAGATAATAGAGCAGGCAAAATTTTTACAAATAGCGCGCAAAACAACAGTGCGGAGCCCTTTTTCCTCAGTAACTGCAATACCAATTCACGCCAGATATAGACGTTAAACTGAGGTTTATTATTGCAAATTATTCCATAGTACGATGAACCATGGCAGTGAACTAAATTATCAATGTTTTAGTCATAATAATCATAATTAAACACACACGTGCACGTATTAGCATTGTTATATGGCCATTTTCCACGCTACCTGCGTTAGCCGGAGATTTTTTGCAATTACGGGGGTTAATGTATTGAAAATTATTATTACTGTAATTATAAAAATACACGTTAAATTATTATTAAAGCACGAACACACTAATGCATTAGTTACTAGGCATGTAAGTAAATAAGCAAGTAGGCCTAAGTTAAAAACTAAAAATGCGAAAAATTAGCAGTTTTATCACAATTCGCAGCGATCATAAAACCGGAACAAAAATGTTTTAGAAACACACCAGATGGACAGAGAGACAGACGGACGGACAACACACGATAGCATTAACCGCGCAGTTGTTGTTGCATGACGCAGGAAAGCATAAACGGATTGGACCTTAACAAAAGGGAAATGCGATTTATCATAAATGTCTATTTATCTAGTAAATCGATTATTCATTATGTTATAACGTTTTAAATATTATTTTTAAAATTAAATCTATAAAGTCATCTATTAACATAACAGTGAAGTTATGTGTTAAAACAAAACGAATTATTCGAAAGTAATAGTTTCTTTCGGATGTTTTGCTGAAAAAAAAACTGTTTGCATTAACCGTTATGCTGCTGCATATCCTTAAGTAAGTAAGTAAGTAAGTGCATATTTAGAGTGCACAATGTCAGCCAGTGGCCGAATCTGAGGCACTTGGCTGAGCCGCTAGGGGGAGCAGTAGGCCCGTAAACACGGCCCGGTTCACACGAGCCTTGTGAACCGGGCCGTGTTTACGGGCCGTGAACACGGCTCGTGTGAACCGGCCTTTACTTTCGTTCTCGTGAGTACTACTTAGTTTGTCAACTTGAAGTTGTTGTGTAATAATGCATGACACGTCAAGATATATCAAAATTATTTTTAAAAATTTTCGCCCCGTCCCTAATTTTTCGCCAGAGGTAACCGGAAGCGCACACATTTTTTTATTCCTAAGTATAACCTATTTTAGTTACATACTTCGACGGCGTCCATTTCATCCTGGTCGTTGATGTTCTCAACTGTCAGACAGCCTTGACTGATGTAGAAGTACGCGCTTGGATCTTGCTCGACTAGAAGCTTCTCTGCAACAACAACAAGGCTGCTGACTTTTTCTTTTTTTCGTCACTGAACTGCGCTAGCGGCAGTAGTCCTTTCCATAGATGTTAAAAACATTAATGTGCAAATAAAAAAGCATTAAAAACATTTTTTTATTTTTATAAAAAGCATTAAAACACGCATAAAAACATTAAACGACAGTATTCATTCAAGTAAGAAAAACCGTCAATACGAATCAAATAAAGTCAATAATACTGCTACAAAACATTCGCCCTGTCCAGGAAATAGACGCTAAACGCAATTTGCCCACGAGAAATGCATCATTTTGTACGTGTATGTTTTAACAACAACAAAAACACGACATTAAAAAGCACAAAAACATAAAGAAATATATAAAAACATTAAAAACATGTTTTTAGACTTTTATAAAAACATTTGAAAAACATGTTTTTACATTTACGGTCCTTCCTTTACGAGTACGAAAAAAGACTTGGCTTACTTACTTACTTACTTACTGATTACTTACTAACTTGTCTCAAACTTCACTGCTTTGAAGTGTACTACACATATACATCAAGTCGAATGCCTGCAGCAAATGCACAACAAGTTGTGCAACCAAAATTCGTATCAACTCGATCAAAAGCCTACAACAAATCCGAAACGTCTTGATACGTTAAAATATTGTACAGCTTGTTGTATGACTTGTTGTTTAGCAAGTATGCAACAAACGAACTAGTGGATTATGGACCTTGACATGCAGAGAAAAACTCGGCTTCTAAGGAAACAGAATAACAAGGACGCCATTTTAGTTTGTATCAGTACACTATATGTGTATGATTAAAATCTTTTTGTGCAGCAATTGATCAACTAGCGCATCTTAAAGCCGTTACGCTGTAGGCATACAATTCGGCGCAGTGCACATTTATTTCTTACTGAAAAGGGACTTTTCCATTCCGCCAGACAGGAGTTGGTAAAAGATGTGATAGTTGCGTTCATCGGGTTGCTGAAACGTGACTCGAGACTTTTCCAGTAGATCTACATGCAGCCACAGCAAACAACTGGTTTGCAACATGCACTATTTAAAGCCTTTTAGTGCGTCGTTCTACACAAATGTGCAGCTTAGAACGCAAGTTCGTGGAGTAAAATTAACGAATTTTTTACTTGCTAGTAGGGCTTTTCCATGCTCAATACATACGTTTTAAAATCCTGCCCCCGCTCCTCGCCTAGACTTCGGCCTTCGACCTTTGGTTCTTGTGCAGTACTAAATAAGTTTTAAGCGCCTTATCATGAAATGCATGTATGTATAATAAAAGACATTTTTCAAAAGCAAAAATAATCAAGATAATTGCAAAGTGTTTCGACGTACAAGTTTCGATATCTGCACCGGCGATCTTTCCGTTTGTGCCGAAATGAATGCGGATGAATTTGCCCTGAAAAGTACAAAATAGCCTATTACAAGAAATAACAGTATCGACAGCAGGCCTACGCAGTAACTTAGTTACAACATGTCTGACAACGTCGTAAGTCCAGGTGTAAGCTTAAAAGATCACTAATCCTTTTTAACTATTGGCACCGGTAATTATGTTAACAATATAATGATTGCGGATGGGCGCTATGGCAAGAGGTGTATTAAGCAACAAGCAGGCACAAAAGACAATGTGCACAAAACGTGTTTAAATTTTCAGATCACACTCATCTTACACTGATATTGCTTTGTGTTTTCGCAATTTTCGGCTGCAGTCGTTCGTCATAAAACAAACGACGGTGTAGTCTACGCAATCTGAGCGTGGTTCGAGTACGAGACCCACTGTCTGGAGTGGTATAAGCCCGTACTGTGTACTCGCTTATTTACTCGAACAGTGCATCATCTAGTACTTGTTAATTTATTATACGCACGAAACGTGACGAATTGTTGTTGCGAATGGTCTTGGCGTTTCCGTACGCTTCCAGCACCGGGTTGGCTTGCACGATCTGATCTTCGAGCGTGCCGACTCTTTTGTCGGGCTGCAGCATCAGCGACGATGAAATTATTTTCAAACAAACTACTAACTCTAAAGATGGACACGAAGCGACGTAACTGAACTAAACTCAACTGAAGTGACACGGCTTAGTTTTTGACAAAATGACCAATAAGCGAGCAAAACGATCCCATATTGGTCATTGATTGGCGCATACGTGCACGTAGTCACGTATTCACCGACGCCGTTAAACGGTGCATACTGTAATGCATTACTACTTGCCTATTGGTCAGTCCGTTAAAAATTAAACTATGTCAGTTCAGTTCAGTTCAGTTACGTCGCTCTGCAAGCGCCTTAAGATGAGCACAAAACAATATTTATTGGTAGAGTGACGTCATTGCCGTTCTCCGAATGCTGAAAACTAACTATACTGAAGAAGGTTAATCAACAATAATTATGCAAATGCCCTGACGTTCAAGCGTAAAATGTAAATTTTGTGGGTCGTCGAGATAAAGCGAAAACATGATCAGCTTTAATAATGTCTTCTGACGATTATTTTTACACTTTTATTAAATGTCTGCACCTGCCATAGGGCCATGACGTCGGCAGTCGGATCAAGTTATAACATCCATTACGCAAAACACATGTGGAAAAACAATAGTATTTTCATTTATGTTATACTATTAGTTAATGACAATTTTAATAATTTACACGCTAATAATTTAAAGCATATGTAAAATGTTTACCGTCGTAACCTGTGTACGAGTAAAACGTTTACCTTTTGCTGTTCTTCGTCGAAAATGTCTTTCTTTCCACATGCTGCGACTTGAGCAAAGTACGAAATGACCTTTTTCGTATTTTCCGTCTTACCGGCGCCCGATTCACCTCTGCAATGCCAGATCCATCACTTTTCACTTTACTCCATCCTTACCTATATTTATTCAAATTACATTTATTTTAAATTCTTGGAGACTGCGTTTATAACGAGTTTGTTCGACGCATCCTGTGTGCATGTAAGCGCAAAAGTGCACAAATTTTGTTCACGCAGTAGACGTCAGTAAAAGGTAAAGTGAGCCATGTCCCAGCTGGTGCGTAGGCGGGGTGCTCATCTCCCACTCGCGGCCGTTGAGCCCGTAGGTGGATAAACCACTTGAGTCCGTGACGCATGGCCAGTGCGACGCCAGACCTACGGTTACCTTCCCAGCCTCGGGGCGTCACCGCCCTTTGACCGGTGCCAAATTATACTGCTTGGTGACAGAGGCACATGTGTGTGAACAACTTGCCTAAGGTCGTTACCCGGCAGTGTCCTGGTGCGGAGTCGAATCTGCGCCCCTGAGTGACCTCAGGATTATAAGTCCGGCACGTTACCGTTAGACTACCTAGCCACACCAGTGCTATAGTATAAACTGCTTTAGCAAGTAGTAAACTGCAAGAGTATACTTAAAATGCCTACGAAGCGACAGAAATAAAATGAAATGAAAGAAAGAACGCGCGTTTTTCACTTTGTTTCATTTTACTTCATTTCTGTCGCTCTGTATACGCACTTTTAGTGAAATTGTGCATAAAAAAACAATCAATTAGAAAAAAATCCTATCATACTAATACAATATTTGTAAGCATCGCATTTCACTGTCGTCGTCGAAACTTTTGATAATCAGAATGCAATTCTACTTACGTAATGAGCATTGACTGATTCTCCCGATCTACAAAATCATTCGCAAAAATCATCGCAAAAAAAATAATTGCTTGCAGCAACAAAAATGTCAACAACTATTAACACTATTTTATCAATTTTAGAGTTACGATATTTATGGCATATCTGATGAAAACGAAACAACAGTAACCTACTGACGGCTGCCAAAGTCAAGTGTGATAAGAATAAGTAAGTAAACAAGCATAAAACAAAAAATGCTAAACAAAATAAACGTCCGCAAAACACTGGAAAAACTTTGAAATAGTTAACAAAACACATATTAAACTCACAAACACAAACTTACTCAAAAGTAAAACAATGACAGTGATTAAGTGGCAAAATATTTCAGACGTTTTGCGAGATATTTTGTCACCTTGGAGCATGTTGCGGTATGCGTTGTCGGAGATTGAGAAGAGATGTGGCGGCATCTCAGTACGTCGCTTGCCTTCGTACTTGCGGATGATGCTTAGCGTGTAGATGGGAATGCGCCGGTACGGGTTGATCACCACGCAGAACAGACCCGAATACGTCTACAGCCGAACGCTATTATTGGTCACTTATTTATCAAAACTATTACGGTATTTTGAAGGCGCGTACTGAGCGACGTAATTGAACCGAACTGAACTGGCCAATGGGCGAGTTCAGTTTAGTTACGTCACTTTGTACGCGCCTTAATGCGATCTACGGCGACTATTTTTTGTGGCTAAACAGAACCACGCTGTCTAACAAAATATTATCGTGGATTTTACTATTTCTTTAATTTAGCACCTTAGGGCTTTTGTTCTACTCACTTTCTGGCGGCTGCATTGGGTCACACGTTGACGCCATTCTGCATTGTCCGTCGCCAGTTCTTCGGCATCTTCCCAGTTAGTGTTCTTTTACATCTTGTCTGATGATGCCTATCCAGTTTTTTTCCTTGGCCGTCTCGGCTTTCTCTTGTAACCCGTTATTTTTATTGTATAGCTTGGCGAATTATTCTGGAGTCCTTTATAATTCTCAGTAATACCTCAGTCGTCTTTATGATGTAGTCTGATTTCCGCAAACTAGTAATCTTTCTGGTGTCTTCGAAAAAAACAATGACAAACTGGCCTAAAGTCTTTTTAAATGCAGACTGAAAATCGAACTCGTACCAGGTACAGCAGTTGATGGCAAACGTTATTGTTAAGGAATTAAAACCCAAACAGAAAATTAGCGAGAGACAAGTAAAACAGTAAGCCCGTGAATACGTGTAAATTGCAGAAACTGCGCAAGAGTCCGATACAGTAGTTCTAAACATAAAATACTTAAAAATAGCGTCTGACATAGATGAGTCCAGCGTTGTATCGAGAGCGCAGGTTGTGCAAAACGGACGCCTCGTTGAGATAGGTCAGGTTAGCCATGTCGTCAATTTTTTCGAACTTGGGCGGATTCATCTGCTGAATCGTATCTTTCTTAATCGTCTTGTCCTGTAAACACCACGTCAAAGGCTGCATTGTAGCAAATCCAGTCACTAAGAAGCAGTTGCGTCGCACTCTCGGTTTCTTTTCGTACTTTAGGAAGCACATAGAGGCTTTTGCTGACAAAGCGCGACTTCTTACTGACTTGACGGCTAAACTTGTGCCTCAGAACATTGTCCCAGTATGAACTGAGCGTCATACTGAAGCTCTTAATGCGTTGAAATCAGAGCTTGCACGCGCGTGTGAAACAAGTTTGCACACTGTACAATTAGACCGTCCCTACGACGTGTATCATATGTCGACACAAGCGGATATGTGATAGCGCGGATTTTGGCCAAGAAAAACGAATCCGGCGTCGAATACCCCATAGCCTTCTTCGGCTCAAAGTGAGCACCCACACAGAAGAATTGGGCGACCATTGAGCGTGAGGCCTATGCAGTGCTGATAGCGGTAACAAAATACAAGAGCTGGTTTTATGGGTAAAAAAATCACGATCCACAGTGACCATAACCCTATTTAACCGATTTGGCCCCAAAATCAAGCAAACTGATGCGGTGGAGTTTGGCTTTGGCCGAATTTAATTAAGAATTAAATATTTTTAAAACTTACCAGTTTACATAACTAGACCAAAATCTACTATATGACCCTGCTGCACCCCTTGGGGGGGAGTCTGCCTATACTTTTTTGGTTGGATATTCAACGTAGGCCTACTTCAAAATTCTGCTTGTCTGCCACGGATCTGCTGTGGCTTAAGGGAGATAAACAGCGTAGTCCAAAAATACCGAAAAATGTCTAATAATAATTATGTGTTATAACTCAGTTTGTATATGAAGTAAGTCTTAGATTTTGCATCAAATAGGGTGTTTTCGGCGTCGAGGAATTGCCATTTAATGACATCGTGCACAGATTAAAACTCTTTACCGGACAGACATTAATCGAAACGAATTTATCTGCTTTCCTAATGTCTGCAGTGTTAGCGCATTATGTTTACTAAAAATACAAAGTAAAGTGACAACAATTTATTACTAGAAAGCTCTCACATCCTGATTGTCCGTGGAGACGGTGACATCATCGCCCTTGGTGCTAATGATCTCCGCCTTGACGAAACCTTCTTTTTGATCCGGGATCCAACACATCTTCTTGCCGTCGAATGGCTGATTCTGCTCCTCCGCCAACTTCCTCGGATCCGGACGGAGAAATTGAAAGTCTTCGTCTACCGACATGCTGGCGGCTGTGTGACGTCAGACAACTGTGCTGCAACCGATGAGACTAACTATGAGATGGTGCCACTCTTCAACAGCACACAACGATTGCTATTATCATTAGCAATAACAAAGCAAAACAGAGTTAGTTAAGCTATATTATCATGACATTATCATCATCGTCGTCGTCACCATCATGACACGTATGGACAGCTGTGGTCCGTTGCGACGACTCCCCACGATGTCCACGTTCCTCTGCACTCTGCCACATCTGTCTCCAGTTGGCCGGTGTTCCGTTGCCGATCTGCTGTATTTCGAGGACGCCCAGAAGGTCTTCGCCATTCCCGGACTCGGACTCTGACCGCCTTAAAGCGTCTTTGATTGCAATGACCTGATTCAACACTTGATATGCAGGTGTGGTGGCATCCAGTCTAACAACGTGACCGAACAGTGTTTGGCGCCTCTTGATGACGTAGCATCTGCATGCTTGAATTACGCCAAAGTCGTATGCGGTATTCTATATCTCAAAAACAAACTTGTTTTGTCATTTTAGACTATGTGCAAATTTCGAAATAATGCGCTATGTTTGGTGAGTATTTTATTGTTCGACCATTCGTACTTTGCTAGCCTAGTTTGTTTTTAATTTTCAAGTTTTAGGTTTAAAACGAAAGCGTTCTCTTTCGCCTTCCCACCTTAAATTGTTTGCCCCATCACAGCGCTTTTGATTCAAACCCGTGAGAGTGGCGCTACACATAATTTTAATTTTATCAAATTGATTAGAGTAAGCAACTTAGATTAGATTTATTTGTAGAACTGAAATGCGTTTTTGCACATCGATTGATGATAATAACTACTGACGATGCTGAAAATGGTAGATTACAAGGCGCATGTGACTTACCGCTGATCGGCTGACGCTGCTGCGACTGGCTCGCGATGGTGAGTGACGATGGTGCAACTGCTACTGCTGCTGCTGATGGTGATGGTGAATAAGAAGCAACGATTGTGTGTCGTAGTGCGGGTTTCCGTTGATTCTTGGAGTGTCTTAGAACGTAGGTTATCGACGGTGAGTGACGTAGCCCCTCCTGCAGACTGTGTAGCCCCGCCTAGAATGTCCGCACGCAGTGATTGTCACAGAACACGCATTCCGTGACAGTTTAGGAAAGTGCAGACCCACACTGCGAGACATTAGTTACAGGACAGACAGAGTGACAAACCGACTGACGCAATTGCACGCCTGCTGACGCTGCTGTCATGTACCTCCATGCCAGTCCCGCATCTTGTGGAACTCGGCCGCAACCCATCAGTAGCCGAGAACAGAATTCTCACTGCGCTATTGCCCATTAATAATACGAGCCTAGCTGCTGTAAATGTGCAACTCAGAAATTTTCGCAATAAAACAGCGGGAGTCTTTTCATCGATATATCATGATGCTATAAACCGTTTGCATTTACATCCAGAATCTAATAATAATAAATGTACTGGTATTTGCTTAACTTTTTGCAAGGCAGTTGTTTAGTTAGAGTTGGACTGCAGTAGTAGCTATTTTTGTCACGTATAGTCAGAGAAAATGCTCAACTTCTCTTTGTCACGTTTAATATTTTTATTTGTGACAAAAATGAATATTCTACTCGATCGAAAACGACATGTTATGTTATCACTAGTGACTGTTATAGGCAATTTCAAATTAAATGAGCGAATAATAGATTTATATTTGTAAATAATAAGTCTGAAAATGTAAAACAAAATGCAAAAGTTTTATATTTAATATCAAGCGAAATTATCTACGTGAGATTGTGGCTAAGTGGCTTATAAAAAATGACAATATTGAATATAGTTTTATTAAACCTCGCATAAATTAGCACTTGTTAGCTTACTGTACATTTTGTAAGCAACTAGTTTTCGTGTATAGTAAGCTATACAGTATACATCGCACAGTTTTAAAAGTATCTTATAAAGTATAAGCCTACGTTGTATGTGAAACAGGTTGTGAATCACGTACGTACTAAGCAATATTGCCCGTTTTTTGAACAGATGTTATACTTTTGTTCAGTGGAATTTTTACTATTCGGGGAAACAGGGTGGGTAACTTTTTACGGTGCCTGCAGGCCTATGCAGTTCTTTTCTCTTTTCTTCTTCTTCTTTTCCAAAAATGCACATATCCTCTTGCGAGTAATGTCGTGCATGGTCGTGCAGATGATTTCGAACATTACGTTTGCAATTGCGTCGAATTTCAGTTGACCAGACATCGTAATAGCGTTGATCTCACGGCTACTGAGTCCGTGCTGTAAATGACTATAGGTGCGCACGTGCGTGTGCTGCACGTGACTTCAGCTGGTACTCTGTGCACTGCCTCGCCCGTGCGCCTGCGCGCCAGTTGACGCCGTCATCCGTCAGCTGCAGCGGCAGGCATGCAGACTTTATTTTCATCTCGCCTCAAGCACTCCGCCTAATTCCGCCGCTACCGCAGTCTCAGAGCATCGAAAACGACAAGCGGAATATCGACGGGTTATCTGCTGGGAAAGCGATGACCCTGAGCGTTGTTTGGTTGGCCGACTGTCTCGCCGTGTGACGTCCTAACGCACGCCATCGCCGCGACCGGCAGTTACTGCGTCCCGCTGCGCTGCTAAGGGGCGAAGCGTTCGAAACCATAACAACAGCAAACGATGCTGCTGCTGCGGCTGCTGTCTTTAGCAGCACGCTCAAATGACAGGCGCAGCTGATCCATTTCGCCTTGATCAGCTGTTGATGACAGTAAATAATGTAGACGAGATCGACGAAATACTGTCTGCATGGTTGCATACCAACTCAGCTATTCGGCCCACCGTTACTGAGTATAGTCCTATTTATTGTTGTAGGTTCTGTGGCTTCTAAATCGAGTGCGGTACAGCAATCGGACCTAAAAATCCTATATTTGACTACGGGTACGTACTCCATTGACAATAAGAAAAAGATGGGAATGTTAAACTGGGGATTTTTTGCACTTCACAAATCAGCAAAACATAGTCATTTGCATTGCGCATTCCCCTAACGACTTGAATAAATTTTTATTATAATATGCATTTTGGGAGGCAAAATGCATAAAATCGCTTTTAAGGAGCATACGGCATTTCCCAACTTTCCAAAACCCCTTGGCTGGATTTTGAGAAAAGGAAACCAGTGAGGAAAAAAAGAAGGAGAGAAGAAAAGTAAGAAATAGAGGGGCCGGTTGATGCGACATGGAAAAGATTGCTTCCTGGCGCTGAGTGGAATAGAGGCCCTTGTATTTATAACATTATTATTAAATTAATGTGTCTGTCATCTAAGGTTAATCGCAGGTAAAATGTTTCGTATTCTATCGCACTGTATTCCTTCTAAGAGTGAAATCAACACAAAAATTCGGTGGGCGTGGTTAATCGTGCGTTTAATTCATGCAGTTCTGCACCGAGACCTTAGTCAGCATATCAGGCTCAGAAAAACCAATAACGTCGGCTTTTTTCACTGCATAATTTAATGAGCAATCGTTTGATGGAAGGTAACTGATCGACGACACATTAAAGTATACGATCTCTCATACACACACAACAAACTGATTAGAAACAAAAATAAACAAAAAAAGTTAAATAAGCTTGCATACAGCTACGCGCCACGTGCAAGTCAAACGCACCAGCTACATAGATATAGCAAGTTGTAGCAAGAATAGGGTGTAGGACATTATTTCATTATTGTCAGTAAGTAAGCACAGGCTTACAACAAATAACTTGTTTATTGCATTCTTTGCGCTTACAGTTATTATTTAAAGGCCAAGTCGCATCAGTTTTCGTAACTGTTATAAAGCGCCAATTGGCTGAACCAAATGTTAATTTGTCTATATTTATTAATCTTTCGGTCCCCAGTGTTATCTGTATACTGTTAAAATAAAGTTTAAAGTAGACAAACGTGACGAAACTGTGACGTCGCAAACCACTATTAGCGTCAACGTAGCGTTCGAGAGAATTTGACGCTAGAAACATCGATGGAGCGCGGTACCGGGCGAAAAGACTTCGCTTGGATTTCGAGAAGTCGTTGCGATACACGTTATAAAACAAAACGCAGTAGGTGAGTCATCATTCCGTTCGCACAACATTATTTTTATTGAAATTAATGTAAAGTGATGTTTTTATTTCAACTGATCGGCGTATCATTAATTAGCGTTACATTCTACACATATTTAGCCAATATCGTTTTTTTTCGTGCGACTTGGCCTTTAACAAGTTTTGTGATAACAACAACAATAACAACCTCAATATAATTCGTAGAACTATTGTTACTATTTATTATTAGTAGTAGTATTATTGCTGCGCTCATCAATTTCTTATTGTTATTACTGTTGTCAATAACAAGCATGAGTAATAATTAGTCTCAGCTTTTCACAGTACAATTAGTTATCAAAATTAACCGTGCTGGACGTTTGAGCAACAGTTACAGCAAAACAACACTCAAACTCTCAACGTGTACCAGCTTCTTGAAGTAGCAGGTTGATAAAACCAGAAAAGCAAGTAAAGCCAGCGACTTAGCCGAGGTCCTGCAGGCGAGGTGTTGAAAGTATTCCCAACGCCAGTGCACGAAAGTCCTCCCAGCTTTTTACAATCTAAATATATAATTACGCAAAAGGAGGCTATTTAAGCCACTTTGAGATGATCTTTTAAAACTTTTCGAAAATTTTGAGCCACGAGAAGAACCGAGTCTTCAACGCAGTCAGTTTTTATACGCTGCAAGAAGCACTGTTGTGGGTAACCTACGTTCACGAGTACACGACATGTTGAATAAAACCTATACATCAGAACAATGCGCAGCTGTAACAGACTACGTATCCTCGTAGAAAATTGTCTTTTGACCCGTGCGTCAGCATTCAGCATTCACTTAACGCACGGTTGAGCGACGTTACCATGCACACATAGGCAATCATCGGCAGTACGCGAGCACACAACGTGTATATTTTATACTGTACATTTACGAAAATGTTACATGCATCAACATTAGCATAACATAACCAAGTGTTTGTACTTTAAAATTTAAAAAAATTATTTTACAATAAGTTATTAATTATATCGTCAACCACATCGCAGCACCCAAGGTAAATAAAATTTATGCACGCGCCCGTTTCACTCGGATTTTCAGAGTGACTGCTGCCCGACTGCTACATGAACTACGATTCAAAAATACACATTGCTTATCACAAATACAAATAGCAATTCTAAAATCGAGCCCTGTTTTTGTTAAACAAATTTAAATGTGCCAGTACTACATCGTCATTTATATCGCATTAGCAAACAGTTCAGCTGTTACCGAAAAACCGTGTGACACTGTATAATTCAAAAATTAACTTCAAAAATTAACAAAAAAAAGATCAGACTGATCAACGAAACGCTATAAGTGTATTTTATTGTTCTATTTACTTAACAACTAAACTTATTTTTTCCGCAACGTATTTGGTCATTAGAATGATATAGGCCTAGTACACATTAAAGTTTGATTAATATCATTAATTAATATCGGTGTTCACGTGCATGACACAGTTTGCTTTCATATCATTTTACCCACATGAGAAAAACGTTGATAAAAACTTCACCGCGATGTTATTTCGTGATAATTAAAAAGATGCGGTTACGACTACGATAATTCGGTACATTTCGAAATACATTTGGTATTTCGCTGAGCCACTTTGACACAGTGCGTGATCGCGACAAATGAACATGGACAGAATAGCCACAACAAGCATTTAACGCGCTTTGCAACAGCGTCTAAGCGCGGCAAAGGTGACTGAAAGACATATAACGCACATACGTGTAGCACTGCAACATCGGCTCAGCTTCACACGAGATATCGTTACATATACCTGCCAAATTAATATCAATCGCGTGATTGCTAGGCGTGAGGTAGACTGGGCTACCCGTCATCGGTGTTTGAGCACACGTAGCTGTATAGCATCGCAGGCTGTCGTGCTAACAGTAACACCACAAATATGAAATAACAGCAGTATGACATCTAATTAAAATACGTCCCGTGTAACTAGTTTTCTGGAAGATTTGTTTTACGAGAATCCTTACAAATAGCTTGTGACTCGGTATAGTTGCTGTCTCCTGAAACGCTGTTCGAACAATCAACGTGATTTGGTTTTTTACTGTTTCAGCATCAGACACCAGTATACTAGCGATTCTTTTCCAGACAACTTTGCGAAAACATTAAGCTTATAACAAAATGTTATCGACGACGACAAGATGGTATCAAGCTCGTTCAACGTGCCGAGTGAATTTGAAGTTTTCGTGGAGAAAACATTCAAAGCGCTAAAAGTTAAGCAATATCAAACGTGTGCGAAACTGGCTATTCATGTGTGCAAAGTATCGAGCTGTTTATAACGCGCTGAAAATTAACGCCGACGAAAGTTTTAACGCCGTGACAAAAGTGTCATTCCTGATAGAAATGTGGCGCTGTTAGCCTGTTACCCAGTTCATGTCATTTAAAACATTTAGAGCCTACAGATGGAATGCTGTCATGGCAACGACTATCAGCACGTTACTTCTCCGTCGCGCTGTTGAACAGCTTGCTTAGTGACTTGCGGCAAAATGTACTCGCTTGGCACAAGTCGTTGGAGACTTATAACCTTACAACGGCAGCAAAATGCCAGTGTTTAGCAGCAAGACGACCTTTCTCAAACTTTCTGTCATTTGATGACACCTACCTTTAACCCAAACCAAATTTCGATTAAAATAATGAATCGCGCCACTGATGTGATTGAAAAAGTAATCGTTGGATAGCTCTGGAAATGAAATATCTGTAATCAGCATTTGATAATTCCATTTTGTTTTTCGCATGGATCAGAACATAAATGATGATTTACGTTAGGCCTACTGATGCTATATCATTTAGTCCTATTCGCCAGACTATAGCAAAAATGCCAGGTGCAAGGAAAGAAGACATCAAGACTGCGGCTGATAGGCGATCGCACAACCGCTCTGAGCTGTATGCAGACACAATAATATATAACAACCACTGTCAACCAACCAGTAACTACATGCTGTGTAGCGCGTTCACGAGCGGCGTCAAGAACTGTTATTTTAAAAGCACGAACACAACAGCAGGAGTGCGACAAATCGGTCAATCGCATATGGCACGGCGACATAAACGCCGCACGCTTCTCGTGTGAAAAAACGCGTTTCGCCGAAAGAGCGTTGAGAAAAAAAAACAATAAAACTACATGTAGACAACGCCTGTAAACTTATCAGTGTAAAACCTCACGCACACAAACATATCGATTTATTATTCGTCAACCTTGAGTTTAAAAAATTCCGTGCTTCCGATTGCAGTTGGCAATCAAAAGTAGAAACGGAGCGAAAAAATATTTTTATTTCATGACATGCCGTGCAAATTAATATTACACAGCAACTCATAAAAGCAAACTGACACGCTGAATAGTACCAAGAAAACTAAAATGAAGATACTGAAGCATTACGGATTAGACGTGAACAGCTCTTTTTAGTAAAACTTTGACAGCAAACTAAAAACTGCAGAAAAATATTTCTTGAAGTCCAATAAAAATTTTAGAGACGAAGGATCTTTTACGGACGGACCGAAACCGGAAACAAGGAATTTTTTTCAGTCCATGTCTGTCTCGGACTACGACCCGCGACGATAATTCGGCACTGACCTGCAGGCAAACAGCAACTGGAGCAAAGATAACCATTGAATCTCACTCAAACTCGACGGCCTTGACATGTCTACTTTATTGGCGTTAACTCTCTTGCAGCCAACAGGGAAATTGGTCTACCAGTATATAATTTCACCGAAACATACAACAAACTTCGTACTCCACGATCGCCAAATTTTGTCACGCTAGCGTTTTTCAAATTTGCAGAAGAATGAGAACGTTTGAGCACAACGACAATGTAAACCAACATCATACAGTAGTGTAAACGCCACGGTATCAAATAATCACACCGGTAGGTACAAACATGGCGACGCAACTGAGCTAAAATGGTACGCAAGTTAGTTGGCTGGCTGTAGACGTAATAACAATACGCGTATATGATACGTCGTATGCGTATATGAGCAAAATATTTGTCGGCAGAGGGTTTGCTGGAATGGAGTCGCCTAATTGACGTGTGCTATGTCGGCACTACGGCAACGAACACAGACCGGATATGGCGTCATCATCGCGGTCACGTGACAACAGGTGCGCTCATTCAATGGTCTTCTGGCGATGTCGTCGTCGGCGTTTCTGCGTCTGTGTTTGTCGTTCGACCAGCTCGAACGGCCGTAGACAGACCACCTGCACACACGTTAATACTAAAAAGCAGTCCGAGAGCTCAAATCTAGAACAACGCTATGTAAATTTATTCCGTTGTGTTCGCCAGGTGGCAGCACCATATTCGGCGAAGGTTTGTTCTATCGGATAGTGGTAAGAAATTCTTCAACCCTACCCTAGATTCAAATGCTGATGCAAGTCATCAACAAAATGTAATCACTTCTACGCTGGGCCAACTCTAATTTTCTCTGAAAAGTTCAGCTAAATCCGCCTGTAACTTTTTCTGTAATCCTGCTAACAAACCAAAAGACAAAATCTCCATGGAGCAAGTAATAAATATTATATTTAAAACTTTGTTCGATTCGCAATCTTTCACGTAAACGATTTTGTTTTTTGTGTGTTTTTAACTTAATGGTGTTTGTCTTGCATTTAAAGCTTAAACAAAAAAGTCACATTTGATAAGCAAAATCTCTAAAAAAAAATTGTCTGCACATTGCAATGCCACATTTCTACTACGTTTTCCACCAGTGGCGTCGTGGCCGGTGTCTCATTAAATAGTCTCCCCCGTGAAAAATCCGCCGAGGTGAGACATAATCACAGTGTTAAATTATCTCCCCCTATTAAAATATCGCCGGCCCCATGAAAAAGTAGAGTAGAGATCAAATGCCCCCTCCCTAATTTTTTTGAAAATTGTTGCCCATCTGGTGCGGAAACCTTACAATTTTAAGAAAATTCAAAGGCAAAATTAACACTCTGAACATCCATAATCATTTCTGCCCGAATTTTGCAGCGGTTTGTCGAAAAATCGCGCTTCCTTTCTTAGCCCTCGACGTAGCTGCTTTCCGCAGGCGTTGAGTCGCATAAATTTTTGTATGCAATGGCGATCAAAATATTCTGCAGCAGAGAAATTGGGCACGAAGCTATCAGCTGTTTATCTACTAATATATTACAATAGTATTTCCTTAGTTACGACTGCTAAAAATGTCGTGCAGATTATTTGTCATTTGATTGTATTATGAAAGAAAACAGGGGTGCCTTTTTATTAAAACCATGTACACTGTATAGTAAACACTGTGGTACTATGGTAGCTGCAAAAAAGACATCAACACGGTGCTTGCCTTGTCGGAGGTCATAAGGACGAAATCGTCTGGAGGGTTGGTGATGACGTATCGCTTGGCTGAAGGGTTCTCGGCGACTGTGCTTGCTGAGTCTCGGAACCGACACAAGCCGAAGCATAGAATACCGTAGGTGCGCAACGCGAACGCAAACAACTCGCCGTACAGCCGACCATCCTGCACAGCAGAGTCAAAGTTGTCAAACCCATCGATAGTCAGTCGAATCACATTATGTACGTCAAGAAAAAATAATTTTAAAAACGTTAAGAGGCGGTCATGCTAATCTTACTATAATTCGCGGAAAGTTTGTCTGTCTGTTTGTTTGTCTGTCTGCCATACTCCTCTGGCGCCTTCTGTGTTACACGGTCGCGGACCCCGACTGCGGCGTTTGACTCCTTGGGCCTTACGTACTTGCACCCCTACCTTGCCCCCACCTCCATCCACGGGCAGCCTGAGGGGGAGAAGCTGAGTCGCCAAGTAACGAAGTGAACTCTCCCATAGGGCGAAAACTCTGCTAATCACAGGCTGAACGGTAGTTCAAGCCCTGTGTTAACGGCGACTTCTCTTTCTTATGGAAAAGCCAAAAATTCGACCCCCACAGAATCAAAACCCCTGACCCGATTGAGATAAAATTTGGCACGGTTGATTATGTCGGCGAGATGACCCCTCATGCAAAATTTCATGTAAATCCCTCTAAGGGGGG
>Ga0209367_1002488_pt1 | contig 24375 bp, 16 predicted proteins | sample WorMetLIZISLAND2_FD_187412 | JGI IMG/M metagenome (GOLD analysis project Ga0209367, IMG submission 187412) | Marine gutless worms symbiont microbial communities from Max Planck institute for Marine Microbiology, Germany - Olavius geniculatus... ... | reverse complement strand
TTATAGTGCTGTGTGCGCTTTGCAGTGGATGCTGCTGGACGACCTGTTTGAGCAAGAGAGGCATATCCGTGTGGCAATGGCAAATAGATCGGGAGTTCTTGGGCTTCTGCTGCACCAAACCATTGACCATGACCCTCTTCACCCGTTGAAGACACCGTCTTGATTTGCTAAGACATTGTTTATTTTATTGTTTATTTTTTACTACTTTTGAAGTGCCGACTGTTGCATAGTGCTTGTCATTGGACTGTTTAGAACTCATAGGCTAGCTTAGTTTTTTTTACATTTTCTGTCACATTGTATAAATTGTAAGGTAATCACAGGCATGTGGTAGCATAGCCCTGTGTTAATGGCGACTGGCTATGTCAATGGAGAATGACAAAATTTGACCCCTCGCAGATCCGAAACCCCTTGACTAATCGACACAAAATTTGAAAAAGTTGATTATTTCCGCGAGATGACCTCATGTACCAAATTTCATGCATATCCGTCTACTGGGGGCTTGTCGGCAAATCCATGGTGAAATATAACAAAAATTTTTCTAGTATTATATAATTATATCTTTTTTGTTGACCAACCTACAGGTCAGACAGATTTTCACGCCCGATGGCTCGGATGACGCAGCGTCACGCAAGGGTCAAACCTTTTGGGGAACCAAAATTCAAAGTTCATATTTAACCCCTGAAACATCCCCCAAAGTCAGAAATTTGGCCAAAAATGGACTTTAAAATTTTTGCCCAAAAACGCTCGTATAAAAATTTTATCTATAAACGGCCCCTAATCATCATTGTAGGCCCATAAAAGTTGTATAGTGAATATGCAATATGGCCATAGAAATTAAAAATATGTGGTCATTTTTGACACCTTGCCTACAGGTCAGGTGACACGGGGCATGCACAGTCGACGTTTTAGCCTTCAAAAACATGCCTATGTATAAAATTTTCACCTACAAAATTTCCTTTAATCATCATCATAGCTTCATAACAGTCGTATGGTGAATAGGCAATATGGCCTTGGGAGTTCTAGGTATGTGGTCATTTTGGGCTCCTTACTTACAGGTTATGTGACGCGAAGCATGCGCAGTGAACTTTTGGCCTATTAACATGGGGTAAATGCAATTTTCAGGTTTCACATCTCCATAACAATGCAAGATAAACGCATGGTTACAATGGACCACCAGTAGGAAATGGCATATGCCAAGTGCATTGGTCACCTGACCGATAACATCATGTGACCCCAAAAGGTCAAGGTCATAATCCCCAAATCTTTGAGGTTCCATATCAATGTAACCTTGCATGATGGACACATGGTCATCATTGACCACCAATAGAAAAGTGTCCATGTTGAGTCCGATGGTCATGTCACCGACGATGTCATGTGATCGCAAAAGGTCAAGGTCGTGACCCCAAAATATTTAAGGCTCTGTGTCTTCATAGACATGAAAGGCAGATGGATTATACTTTACCACCAACAGGAAAACATTACTTTTGTAATAAAACAGCAAATATACATGTAAATGTACAAAACGTCAGTTAGGCGATGTGATGGTGAGTGATATCACCTTTTATGATTTTTGCTGTTTTTGATGTGTCAATCATTGCATGCCGCCGTTAACAAGTGTATAAACTGATGTTTTGTACATTTATCATACTGATGACTTATTACAGGTCCATAGCCAGAATTTGCCAAATTAGGGTTTGATTTGCAGGTCAGGAAGCAGTCCTCCATTAATCCAACTATGTGCCTTGGGGAGCAAAGTCCAATACACAAATGTATTTTATGCATTTTGAGGTTGAAAATGGAATCTGGTATTGATGTTTTTTGGTCATTTTTCTGCACCACAACTAACTCAGTGGTATTTTAGGTGTAGCGGCTGTAGCGCCATTGCCCCGCCTCTCCCAATGCACAAATAAAGTTAGTTTTTACGATATCTGAATTCTACATGGCTCTCAGTTTGTTATCCATTATTAACACTAGTGTTTTGTATATTTCTACTTGCTTTTGGCTGCTCTGTGGAAGCAGAATAAAGTTACGTTTTTTGCAAGTAACTATTGCATTTTCATTTCTCAAGCCAATTTAAAGAAAAAATTCTCTCAAACTTCTGTTTTCTGTACATTTTGGTATGACACTGTATAGTTTTTTTAGTTTAGTGCTTGATACAAACCTAAAAATAAATGATGAAAAATGGCAATAGCATGTAAGCACCGATAAACATTGCAGTAATCAGTAAAGGCAGTTTGGAGCTGAACGTTGAATGAGAAAATGGCGAACTTGAAGAGATAATAATGAAGACCGATCTGCGAGCATTTCAATAGGTTCATACGTCTGTGCAATGAAGCACATATTACAGCCGAGAGTAATCAGCATTTTGCACTGGAGATGCTTTAGGGAGAAAATTATATAGACTACATGCTTGGGTTACGGCAATGTCGACATGTATACCACCAATTGCCAAAGTTTCGTTCTTTTCCATTCTTAAGTGTCTTAGTTCATGTACTCACGGTATACGTGATCTACCGGTACATACAATGTGGACGAAAAGGGCACCATTTTTATACCTCTCAACTTCGTCAAATGTTTAATGATTTTCAAAATTTTTCACTGGTAGAATCACGAGAGAATTTGTAATAATTAAGTTAATAACACCGTCACTATAGATCATCTTCACACCCGAAGTTTGTCGCTATACTATTGTCTTGAAAGCAACTACTGAAAACCAGGGATCTCGGACAAAATCTTGGAGCATTTCGTCTGGTCGTACATTTAGACCAATACTCAAGCTGTCGTTACTAACCGCAAGTGCTAACTGCATGCATAATTGCTGCAAAAGAAAAATAGAAATGGTAGAGTAGTTGTGCACACATCAATGAGTTGGCGATGACTATGATTGCTCTTTGCTGATGAAAACAAGGTCTTGAACATGTTTACAATATATGGATGTTGATAGAAGTTGAGGGTCAACTTGTCATTATTTTGTCAAGTCCATTACCTACGTCCTCTATCAGATTGTTAATTGAATCGTTGCTATAAATAGATTACAGTGTAAACCATTTCCGGTGTTGTTACTTCCATTGTATTTGGGTGGGGTTTAGGTAATAAAATTGCGCTTTTGAGTTTATTTATGCTTTCTTATAGCTTGTATTTGCAATGTGAGTATAATTTAGATACAAGCGAGATATTTGTGGTGATGTAACAGTCATTCTTTAGACCGATGCTGGAATTTGCCTTGGGTAGTGAGTAGTGGGTAGTCAATTTTTCCGGCATGGGAAGTGATAGCAAATAACGTGCGAACATCTTGACCCTTAGTTATAATTGTATTATGCTTTAGTTATGTCGTATTCTGTGATAGTTTGAGGTAGCGGCGTAAGATGTTGAGAACACATTTTAGGGACAGTCTCAAAAGTTCATCGCCCCACAATTTGAAATGGCAATATGAGGTTAAGGTCGGGGTTACATTTAGACCTGGCAGCCGAAGTCGAAGCCGCAAAAGCTGAGCCGCAAAATGTTCGAGCCAAGCCGCATTTTGTTTGTGCCACCACCGCAAAATATCTGAGCCGAGTCACTCGAGCCGCAAAATTTTCCAGGTTGTATTTTTAAACTGTCCGTAATATTCATCTTTAAGTTATAAGGTGTAAGATTCGTCGCTCTGGAATCTGGATGCGTTGCAAGAGCATTTGCTCCTGCATTCTACCCATTAGGCCTATCTCTGAGCATTTTGCTGCTGTTAGGCGGACATTTTGGTGGAATCGCATCCGACTACCTGGCAACCAAAACAGTGTGAGAGCAAATGAGCAAGCATCACCATCATCATTAGTGTGTCTGGAACGTGCAAACAAGAAGCTACGACTGCTGGAGAATCTGGAGTCTGACGACGACGATGGAAATGGTTCCACGAACAGTAGCAAGGACGACGATACTAGCACCGTTTGCATCATGCAAGAAGTGGCAACTTACTTAGGCCCAAGAGTGCTCACAAAAAAACGGAAAATATGTTAGCTATACTCTACTGAAGACGTCACGCCAGCTCATATCCGAATCTAAGCCGTATTTTAGAAGTTTATTTGGCATTGATTGTGTCTTCTATACCGGCCGAGAGCATGTTATCTGTTGCTGGCTTTGTCAGGAATTTGCAACGCTCGCCAATTTCGCCGCACCGTCTCAATCGTGTCTGCTTTGTGCATGACAACTATGCTAAGTTATTCCGATTAAATAACAATAATAAAATAACAATAATTGTACTATTTGTCATGCATGATAGCAGACACGATGGCGATTCACAATTCGACGATATTACCAACCATGCCGTCAGATGTTGCGGCGCAATTGATGAGCATTGCATAGGCCTATAGGCCTATGATACTTAAACACTAGGCCTATGAAACTTTGTGTTAAGTTCAGTAGCAATGCAAGATCACTGATTTAATAGATAGGCTGGCTGATCTAATTAGTAGCATGGTTTGTTTCTTAGCGGTTTATATAGCCTAAAGCCTAATGTCAGAAATTTAACTATTTGCGACGATAACTAGGAAAGTCTGCTAGTAAAATACTGGTAATGAGCTGATGAGGTTGTGAATGTCATGAAACTTTTCTTGTTTTTTTAACAGTAACATTCAATGGTGAAGCTTGCCTACTTGAAAATAGCAAAGTTGCAAATCTGCTATCGATGATGCTATCGGGTTATATGGTATCCACACCACTTAATTTCGGGAACGGGGTTAATTACTGGCATAGTAATCATCCTTCAAAGTACGAGTCGCATTTTGCGGCTTGAGCCAGCTAGCCAGCCACATAATTTATGAGCCGAGCCGCAAAAGTTTGAGCGAGCGACTGCCAGGTTTAGTTATGTTTTGTGGTTAGAAATAGAGTTAGGGTTAGACAAAAGATCGCTTGCTAGGCTAGGTTAGGCTTAAGGTTAGAGACGACATAACGCTTATGGAGGAAAATTTTTACATGTAATTTTGTGGGGTGCTGAAGTTTTGTGACAGTGCCCACATTTCATTTTTTACATGTTATGTGTATTTTAGATAAGAATTTTGATGGCTGCAATCAGAAAGAAGTTGGTTATTGTTGGTGATGGTGCATGTGGAAAGACATGTCTGCTGATTGTGTTCAGCAAGGATCAGTTTCCTGAAGTTTATGTGCCAACTGTGTTCGAGAATTACGTTGCTGACATTGAAGTCGATAGCAAGCAGGTTGTTAATATGTTCCATTCTAATGAGACAAAAGAGAATGTCAGACGATTGACAAAGTTGATCGGTTTTGTCTGCCAATAAAATCAGCCAACAAAAATCAGTCATTATATAAATTTGCCATGCGCACACACGGTCCATATGCGGTCACAAAGTGTTATTGACCGTGTGCAGATCGCAGATCGCACACACTTGCCGATGGCATACAAGCGAAGAGTTGCATGGCCACTTTTTTGTTAATGTTGCTGCTATTACTTAGTTATGAGCAGAAAACCAACTTTAAAAATGTTTGAGGCTGTTTTGGCTACAGCAGTGTCAACAACTAAAAATTCTGCTCAGCTGATATTCAGTTTTGAATCATGCCAACCTTTAGGCTTTTACTACGAAAAACCTGCTGCCCAAGGAACCATCCAGGGTGTCCTTAGATGATGTAATAGCACCCAAGATGTTGTACGGTCCACTTCAGAAGTTCAGACCGTACACAGGCATGGAAATTAGACCTAACCGCGACTTCAGTGGATGATAGGCCATGCGAGCTTGCACGGTCAATATCATTTTCTGCGCCAGATTGGATCGTGCATGCGCACGTCAATAACACCGTGCAACAGAAATTTGTGTGTCAGGCAAAATTGACTGATTTAGCAGTACGATAAAATTGTCCAAGTTTGTTGTGCAAGTTCTATTGATGACAAGAAAATCAGCCAACTTTTTATATATCAGTTGGTCAACAAATTTGGTTTATGTTGCCATGGTAATTGTTTAGAACAGAAAATAAATTATTTTGTTTGTTATTTATTTCCGTTTATTAGATGCAGAAAAAAATGATGCAAGTATCATTTTGTACACTGGATTCTGCTGTTGTGTATTTGTGAAGCTAGCTGATACAAAGCTGAGACAACAATATTGGTCATGTGTCATATGATTTTATCAACCAATTTTCTCAGGCAGCTAAACCGTGCCACACAAAATTTGGCCGATAAAGTTGAACGTATCTCATGAGCTTTAGATAAAGAAAGGGCACTAGTATAGGTTTTGCTGTTCTTGTATAACAATCCCTTCAGATGAGCGTGAGTGTAACCAGTGAATAGGAACTTTTACCATTATAGAGTGAGAAATATGAAGAATTTCACATATGTTGATCAAAACCCAACTGCACATAATTTGTGCCAACAATGTAGAATATCATTTGCTTACTAGAAGCTGCTAAAGTGCCAAGAACACGGATCTGAGCACACTAAGTTTCAGCGTGTAATTTATATAAGTGGAATCTATGAAAATAATTATGGTGATATCATTGTTAGTAATGTGAATGTTAACTTGGCAACATATAAATGTGGTATATAAGTAAATCACTGCTATTCGGATGAATTCTTTTTATATATTATATCCTGATTATTCCAATATTTGTGCAGTAACAATTTTACTTGCTTCAGGTATTAGTTATTCTGTGGGTGAAAGAATATTTCCAGAGCTTGTGGTGGGATATGTGATGTTCTCTTTTGAGGGTGTTTGTATTTATCCATATCTGATGTTCGTTCACATACACCATGTGCTGCGCATGCATGCATCGCCATAATTTTATTTTTTATAGTATTAACTGTTCGTGTTGTCTGTTCCAACAGTGATTGCACAGAGCACAGTCAAACACAGGAATATTCTAGTAATATTCTCAATGATGTAAGCCGATTCGTGCTGTTTTTGACAGGTGGAATTAGCACTGTGGGACACGGCTGGCCAAGAGGACTACGATCGGCTCCGGCCACTGTCCTATCCAGACACTGACGTCATTCTTATGTGCTTTTCCATCGACAGTCCCGACAGCTTGGAGAACATCCCGGAGAAGTGGACGCCGGAGGTGAAGCACTTCTGTCCCAACGTGCCAATCATCTTGGTCGGCAATAAGAAGGATCTTCGTAACGACGAAGGTACAAAGCGTGAGCTGATGAAAATGAAGCAGGAACCGGTGCGCCCTGAGGAGGGTCGAAGCATGGCCGAGAAGATCAATGCGTTCGCTTACCTCGAGTGCTCTGCAAAGAGCAAGGAAGGCGTGCGCGAGGTGTTCGAGACGGCAACTCGGGCTGCACTACAGACCAAGAAGAAGAAGAAGCCAGTCTGCCGACTTCTGTAGTGGTTGGTTAATGGTTAACTCAGAAACAACCGTGTTAGACTTAACAGATGTGTGCTATGTTTCAATCAATCGTCAGCTTATTTTGGATGATGGATGGCTTGTGCCAATATTTCTATGTAGTGTTGATATAGACACGAATTGTAACGTAAATGCGTTTGCTATCATGCCATTGGTGTGTGTGTGCGTGTGTCCGTTTCTGTGTCTCTGTTGTTGTTGTTGGCTCTTCTATTATGCACATTAGCTTGCTTGTACTGTTTTAATTGCTGCACTTACACAGCAGGGTTGAGACAACTGAGCGCATGCCTGAAAAACGACCGAAAAACCTAATGGGTTTTTGTGAGAAATCAGAGAACTAAATCCTGTTTTAGTTTTTTTTTGTTTAACCAACATGTTTTATTACAGTTAAATTTTCAAAACTGTGAGTTTGCAATTTTCGGATGTTTGCTTGATGTGGGCACTAACTTAACCCATCAGGTTTATCATCATCATTGCGGTTGCATGCATGCCCCAGGATGGAGCGTAGCGGTATCCATATTCGTGAGCTGCATCCACCATCCTCTGTCTTCTGCAGGTCTCCATGCCGAATTTAATCATCAGGTTGAGCCTTTTAAAACACTGCTTTTGCCCCTAAGACACTCGAAACACATCAAAACCTATTGATTGAGATTTTAAAATAGTTTTTCAACCCTGTTGAGCAGTGCAGTATTTTCATGTTGTATCCTATGTGTGTAATCTTCCAGCTATGATTCTTTCTCGCCTACCATTTTTATGTGAATGGACATTATTTAAGATTTTCATCAAAAAGTGGTCATTGTGTAATTCAATTGTGTACACAAATGACCGTGAAAGGAATGTTTTTGCCGGAGGTATTTACTGACATAGGCCGTTGTTTTATGTAGCTTAGTGTTTGAAGGCTCTGGTATTGATGCTTAGATGAAACTGGTATGCATTATGTGTAAGTGCATTTTATGGGTATAGCATTGTGATTTTATTACACTTTTACTGTGTGTAATATGCTGCTGGTGGTATGTAATGTGGTTATAGTTCGTGTAGGTTCTACTTCTGTGTTGGTGGCTGGTCTGCAGAATATGTGCACATGACTATCTATTTGCCTTTCTGTCATGTGAGAGTGCATTGATGTATGTTTGCATATTGTAAGTACATAGATATTTATGTTTTGCCATCAGTTAACCTTGATGTTACTTTGGAGACAACATATTAGTTATTTTCTTTTTTATTTCTTTCCCTACGGTATTCTTTTTCTGGATATGTTCCAGTTGTGTCTCCTTGAATGTGGGCAGTCATTGTTCATTGTGTATTTTTGCATGTTTTGATACATTAATTCTTTCACTGTTGTCTGTGTCTATTCTGTTACATTATGCCATCTCCTTTGCTGTGCTTAGCAGCTTTTCTACTATTTCATCACCAGTGGTATAATGCATTACAGTTGTAAAGGGCTTCTTTCATACACATCTGACCGATTATTCCCTTATTTTTGAAAATGGATGTCATTATACCGGGATTTTAACTCATTCTTATGTACAATGTGTAGTTATTCACATTGCTCTGTTGTTAATAAAAATCAAAACTTGAGGTCTTGGATTTAAAGGCTGGTTTGAAGTCTCAAATGTTGTAAGCATTTTTCATTAGCAAACCATATTAAGTTCACCATCGAAGCAGGGTAGCAACTGACAGCACCAGTCGAGACTATGAAGCTTGTACCTGTGACACATTATGATGTCAGTATTACGTCAGGACCAGTGGCGGTTCTAGCCTGCCATATCTGGGGGGGGGCATGGCCTTATGGCGAGCGCGGTAGCACGAGCCTATAAAGGGGGTCTGGGGGCAGAGCTCCCAGTGGGGTCTGGGGGCAGAGCCCTGGTCAAGGGGGCAAAGCCCTCCCTGAAGCTGAAGCACTTTTGGTTTTCAGACATTCAATGGAAGCCACAAATTTTCCCACTTTTCATCGATCAGCCAAAGCGTCCCGCCGTTGTGATTGTTCGCCAGAACGGTTTATCCTCCGCTAGCTCATGCTGACGTCATATTTCCATGTTTGTAAAGTATGGGTTTTACTGTAGAATATGAACCTTTGATAAAATGTTTGAGTCAACAGGGGTTATGGAGCAAGTATGTGCAAAATGTTTCCAGACAATACACAGACACTTGAATATTGATGGAATAAAATGTTTAAATAAAGAAATTGATTCGCTCGTCAGTAACAGTTCTTTCGACTGATAGCAGGCAAGTGATGTTCATGCAGTGATGCAATGCGCGTATGCCTGCCAACATTACCAAAGTTGAGGATCTTGCACTCAGCCAAAAAAATTAACCACAGAAACATTTCACAATGAATAATTGTGCGACAGATTAGCATACTTTGGGGTTCAGTCAGCACAATGGCCAATTGGGGTGTTTTAACATTGCACCAACGTGTCTTCTATGCCAAAACCCATAATTTACAAACATGGAATACTGACGTCGCCATTAGCAAAGAATATCTAACTTTTTAACATGTGGAATGCTTGTTTTCTCTGAAACATTCCCTCAAAATTTTGAGGAAATCTGAACATTTTCCACAGAGATATAAAAGAAAACGAGTGTGTGTTTTTTTTCTCAACGCAGTGTATATTTATAGAATTGTGCCAGTCTGTTTCAGTCCTGCGGACAGGTTTGGTATATGTCACTGTTTACACCTATCCACTTATTGCATGGCAACAGAATTCATCAATTTGAACAATTCTTGGAGCACGTAACATAAGCGCTTTGACAGTGGCAGTCATAGTAAATCCCATTCAATTATACCTTAGAGTGAGGTGGCCAAAACTAAAGACACATGCGTCAAGTTACTTTCTAATATTGCCTGCCAAAATTTATTAAAATCGGCCAATGTTTCACGGGGCTATTCAAAAAATAAAACTGGCATGTTTTTTATGGACTGCAGTGTCGAGGATAATACTTTTTTGCACAGTTCAATTTCCAGCGGCAATAACAAAGAATATTTAACTGCTGTATTCAAATATTGACTTTAGTCACGTAAGAAATTTCTTTCGGAACGTCTTGCTAAAAACCACATGACTCTGACGTACGGTTGCAAAATTATGGTGTCATTAACTTTGTGCAGTTTTTTTTGGACCACCCTGTGAGTACCAATTATTGATGAGCTGACAGAGCTGTAATTGTGTATGCATGTGACGGTGTTTATGTTGCCAGACTGCTGTAATGTCTGCCTGTCTGCAAACCCATTTGCACATTGTACACTTCTCTTATTAGCTATTAGCTCTTTCTTTAAATGTTTTGGGGTTTTATTGTTGATAATCCGTTTTCTTGTAATCTTTGTGCATAGTAGTGCAATGACTTGTGTATGTGCGTTCACTGCTTGGTTAACAGAGATCTTTGCAACTGTTGCATTTGTGAGCGAGAAACAAATTGCTAGCATTTATTGTTACCGACATGAACAGGTAGATACAACAGAAATTATCACAATGAACTGTATTTTAAGCATCTGTACTTCTTTCCCAACATTGCGTGAAACTTGGTCATTAGACACATGATACAAAAACTATATCATAATGTAGGCCTGATCAAAATTTAGATACCTGGTAGTGCTCTAGTTCGCCAGCTACCATTGTGAATGTGGAAAGGACTTAAAAAGTTTGTGAATTACTGAAAAAAACTTGACTGGCATTAGCTTGACTTCAAGGACTAAACAGTGAGTAGCAAGTACAATGCCAAATATATTAATGCAAGTTCTGAAAATACTGATCAAACATTCACAATACCATGTTAAACCAGCTAAAACAGTAATATTATTACTCTTGTTGACCAATTTACTTGAGCATAATGTCCCAATTACATTCATTCAGATATCTACGCTGTGTCCCAAAAAAACGTCCCACTTCGTAATTGTCCATATATTCGCTAAATATTAACCAATTTTTAAACTTTTTCACTCGTGCATACTACGGACAATTAGCAATAAAGTGATTATTGAATATCCCACCATGCATTAACTGTGTCGCAACACTACCTTGTGAAATATAAATGCAAGAAAAACTAACAGTAATAGACAGGTGTTGATAAACAAAATACACTTCCATCCAAAAATGCAGTTAATGATATGTACGATGCTACACTTTGTCAGTACGTTTTATTGGATATCTGGCATATTGAACGCTGTTTGTTTCTGGCCATTGTGGTTTAGCAAGCTTACCATTTCATCCACAGAGGTCACGTTCTCTTCAACACGTACATAGGCGGATTTAGGGGGGAAGGAGCCATGCCCCCCAAGATGCCAGTCACCTTTTTGCTTTGCATATGCAGTCATTATAAATAATTTCACTATCACTGCCTCTTGTGCGGAAAACACTAAATGACTTTTGCCTTTCATGTGCAAATGGCAAACTAAAGGCACAAGTCATTTATTATTACCGTACCAGAACTACTATTAACCATACTGTTCGTATAAAAGAATTTACTTCACGGCAACTTGCTGATGGTAACATAATGACTTTGCCCCAGAAAAATACAAACCACTGGACAGAAAATGCTGAAAACTGGAAACGATATACCGGTATGAAGTAAAACAAGAGCACCAGTAACGTTAGGTTCAGAAAGTAAATAAACAGCGTATAGTTGCATACAACAACTAGAAATTTGGGGCAGAACCTAATGTGAGTCCACACAGCACCATAAGTACAATTGGGGGAAAATTCAAGGGGTTGAAAGTCCCCTTGCAAAGTCACGTGGCCCAAACTCATTAATGCATTAACATACGCAAAATGTCTTCTTTTCTAAGTGTCCACATTTCTGAATCGTAAAAAGCTACACTACATACTATTGCTTTCAACATCTATTTCTTCAAGTCCTTCGAGATGTTTCCTCATAGTAATTCTCAATTTTTGACTTTATTGTAAAAAAATTGTCAGTGGACCCGATCCCTAGTGTGGTGTGTGCTAGCAACAACTAGTCATTTTCTAGTACGTGTAAAAGTTTCCGGGAGCAGGGGTGAACATGGTCTTCTGAAAAAGTTGATTTGGGTGGTTATGACTCCATCTCTTAGTGAACCAAAGTTCATCAGATCAACTTCCTTTGCCAAATGCAGGAAGAATCACTGTTGGTTGCAACGTTGTCCAATTTTGATATCTTCATCCGTTCCAAAGACATTCACAGTCCAATTTTGAAATCGTCTGAAATCGTGCCAAATTTTGCACGCCTTTTGGACCAAATTTTTTTTGGGGGGACAGCCCCCTATTTTTCAAGCCTAATGCATAAAGCATAATCAGATATCAGTCACATGGAAGTCTCACGCCGATTGACGTAGGAAGCTCCTTGGATATATCGCCATGAAAAAAGTAGATCAAAAAACATCAGCAGCAAAATATAAGCCCGCCAGGAACTACCATTCTGGGCAGACTAATTATACTTTCTGTGTTTTACTGGTAGTTGTACATTGTGCACGCATGTGCAGTGAAAGCACAAGTCAACTCCATGTCGGTAAGTCTTGCTACACAGTGAACAGCGGTATGGTCTGTCAGAAGTGTGCGTGCGTCTGTGCCGATACAGGTGAGGAAGCTGTCTAAATGCTTTACCGCACTTATTGCACGTATAAGGCTTCACACCGGAATGCATGTACTAATGCAGCTGCAGCTGCATTGCTTGTGTAAAATGCTTCCCACACACAGAACATACAAACAACTTTTCCACAGCTGGTTTGTCTTCAGTATGTGTAATCATGTGCATCTTTAGAGATGACTGAGTTATAAACTTCTTGTCACACAGGGTGCACATCATTGCATCAGGAGTATGAATGCACATGTGATATTTAAGATGGCTTTCAATGCTGTAGACTCTACCACATACATTGCACATGTGCTGAGGGCGTACAATGGAATGTACTTCAGACAGACGGCAATCTAATGCTATTGCTAGCTCAAATTTTTCTCCACACAAAAGGCAATTGTATGCCGACCCAATATTGCCACTGTCATGCGCTGCCACGTGTCGCTCCAATCCGATCATGGAAGTAAAGCGTGTGTTACACGTGCTACAACCTACCAGTCTAGGAGGAGCTTTTCTAACACGAGTAACACCATCTGCTGCAGCATCATGGCCTGTAACAGCATCGCACTTGTGATTCTGCAATACACGGCTGCTTGACAATTTTCTCCCACATTTCTCGCAGAAAGCTGACTGGTGTTCTCTCATCACATGCCGCTGAAGAAGACGATAATTAGAAAATATCTGGCCACAAAATCGACAGCTAAATTGCCTGTGGTTGGGATCGGAACCCACCTTGTCAGCATGACGCGTGAGTGTGTGACACTTCAGAGAGTCTTTCCGACGAAAGCGCTGGTCACAGTACTGGCAGATAAACTTTCGTACATCTGCATGTCGTGCAATCTCATGGCGTTTTAAATATTCCTTACGTTTAAAACATTCTGAGCATTTATGACACATAAAAGGTTTCTCATTAGTGTGCTTACTCATATGCTGTTCAAGTGTCCACACTGGACTTCTTCCAGCCACATATATCATACACTTTTTTGACATCACGTTTGCATGTTTCATTTGCATCCTGTTGCTCATTACGTTTTTCAGCTATAACAGTGTTCAGTGTGGGAACTGTAGGTGATGACTGGTTGTCACCAGTGCCATCACAAGGATTTCTCGTGTGGACTTCTGAGACGTGATTGCAAAATTCCTGCCTTGCATCGAATGTCATTCCACACAACTGACATACATATGAGTTAGTCTTTGTATTCACAGAATCACTTTCACGAAATTCAATGGACTCGTTGACTGTATCACCATCAGGAGACTCAGATGTGTCAGAAACGAAACCACTAAAGTCTTCACAGTCAGCCTTTTCCGTTGATTGTTTCATTATTTTCAATTCTGCTGCAATGGTACTGTCATTACTGCTGACAACGTTGTGCTTCTCGGCCAATTCACTATCCACACAGGAAACATCAGAATTCATCAGCTGATCATCTCCTGTTACACAAGAACATTTCCTTTTTCGTTTATGAACTTGCACACAGTGTTTGCAAAATTTACGAGAATTATGCTGATGATCATGAAGACTAGGATTAGCAGATGAATCATGTTGCTTGTTATCTGGCATTTCTAAGCAGTTACCAGCTAGTGCAGTCTCATCAGATGTTACTGCTCCATTCTCCGAAGGAAAATGACTATTTCCTACATTACTGGAAGTGCTGAAAGGAACCAAACTGTTTGCTGGTTGTACAACACCAGCATCATTTCCAGCAGCATCTCTGAAAAAAACACAGTGACTTCATACAGAACATACAATATAGAAGTGTTCGGAATTCGTAACACCATCTGCTGCAGCATCATGGCCTGTAACAGCATCGCACTTGTGATTCTGCAATACACGGCTGCTTGACAATTTTCTCCCACATTTCTCGCAGAAAGCTGACTGGTGTTCTCTCATCACATGCCGCTGAAGAAGACGATAATTAGAAAATATCTGGCCACAAAATCGACAGCTAAATTGCCTGTGGTTGGGATCGGAACCCACCTTGTCAGCATGACGCGTGAGTGTGTGACACTTCAGAGAGTCTTTCCGACGAAAGCGCTGGTCACAGTACTGGCAGATAAACTTTCGTACATCTGCATGTCGTGCAATCTCATGGCGTTTTAAATATTCCTTACGTTTAAAACATTCTGAGCATTTATGACACATAAAAGGTTTCTCATTAGTGTGCTTACTCATATGCTGTTCAAGTGTCCACACTGGACTTCTTCCAGCCACATATATCATACACTTTTTTGACATCACGTTTGCATGTTTCATTTGCATCCTGTTGCTCATTACGTTTTTCAGCTATAACAGTGTTCAGTGTGGGAACTGTAGGTGATGACTGGTTGTCACCAGTGCCATCACAAGGATTTCTCGTGTGGACTTCTGAGACGTGATTGCAAAATTCCTGCCTTGCATCGAATGTCATTCCACACAACTGACATACATATGAGTTAGTCTTTGTATTCACAGAATCACTTTCACGAAATTCAATGGACTCGTTGACTGTATCACCATCAGGAGACTCAGATGTGTCAGAAACGAAACCACTAAAGTCTTCACAGTCAGCCTTTTCCGTTGATTGTTTCATTATTTTCAATTCTGCTGCAATGGTACTGTCATTACTGCTGACAACGTTGTGCTTCTCGGCCAATTCACTATCCACACAGGAAACATCAGAATTCATCAGCTGATCATCTCCTGTTACACAAGAACATTTCCTTTTTCGTTTATGAACTTGCACACAGTGTTTGCAAAATTTACGAGAATTATGCTGATGATCATGAAGACTAGGATTAGCAGATGAATCATGTTGCTTGTTATCTGGCATTTCTAAGCAGTTACCAGCTAGTGCAGTCTCATCAGATGTTACTGCTCCATTCTCCGAAGGAAAATGACTATTTCCTACATTACTGGAAGTGCTGAAAGGAACCAAACTGTTTGCTGGTTGTACAACACCAGCATCATTTCCAGCAGCATCTCTGAAAAAAACACAGTGACTTCATACAGAACATACAATATAGAAGTGTTCGGAATTTTTACAGGGCATCAGCTTAACATGCTCTGCAGATGCCTAGTATTGCTATGAACAGGGCGTCTATCTGTGTGTCTACCTGTGCACGTGTCTGTCATACCCTATTGTCCTAGCAAAATGACACAAGCTCAGACCAACAATCTTCACTGTCGGCTCTGTGAAGGACTCAGCTGATAGCCTGCTAGGATATGAAAAGATTTACAGAAATTCGAAAGGGATCATCCCCGAATGACGGCATTAAACAATGAAGAGATGGGAAACACTGTCACAATTTTTAGTGACTACCAGTAAGTCACTGGATCTCAGAAACAGTGCAGGATAGGTCCAATGTTACCAATAATCATTAATAAGAAGTCACATGCATGTATTTGACCAGTACCAAAGTCAACAACGTAGGATGACCTTGAACAGTCATTATGACGTCTACTGCACAAATTATGCATCTTTTGGAGATCACCACTGAAGTCAGTTTGAAAGAAAATAAAAATATACTAGTAAATTGTTACTGGAAAAAGTGTAACCCAGGGAATACTTTCTGGCAATGCAAGGCTGATGCAGATATTTGTTGGCTTTCCCTGGAGGCATCCAACAAAAATGGAGTAGTTGAAAATAGTAACTTTCAGTAATTCCAGTTGTCATATCTTTGGAACCCTTATAGATAAAAACCAACATTATTTAAACGACAAAGTGTGTACATGCTGCTTTTACGACAGCCGCTGTTTCCCATGTGCCGTGTCCCTGTGGGGACATGATGGCTGTTGGAATAGCGGCAGAAGTGATTGATGATCTCGGCCGTAGCTTCACAGATTGCCAGTTGATCAACTAGCTCCTCAGGTCTACCAAGCAGACTGTCACAGGTAGCTGTTGGCAATTTTTGTAGTTACATGCACCACCATCGAACTTATTACCTATTATTACCTATTACGTAAAAGCAGCATGTACACACTTTGTCGTTTAAATAATGTTGGTTTTTATCTATAAGAGTTCCAAAGATATGACAACTGGAATTACTGAAAGTCACTATTTTCAACTACTCCATTTTTGTTGGATACGCTAACTTGTGGTGTGCATTACTGTTACATAGATCTTTGAAAAAACACTAACTCTAACCCGATCCCTAACACTAACCCTGACCCTAACCATAACTGTAAGCGAAAAACGTAATTTTAAGTGTAAAATCGTAGTCCACCACACAACATGCACCCTGGTAAATGTGAACGTAAAGCGTATTGACCTGTCTGTTAACGTCAATTTCAGTTAAAACAGCATTTGTCAGAATAGTGGCTGTTTCCCATATGTTATCACCTTTTCAGTACGAGGGGCAGTGTGACACTTTTGGTGACTCCAACCAGGTAAACCTAATGAAATTTGGACATGATACAATCATACAATGTATAAATACCTGGTAACAGTTATATGCAGCTTTATGCGAAAGTCGCTAACTGCATCCATAACCATCTTCAAACTGCAACATGTATCTTGTGGAACAGTTATTTCACCAGTGTAGATAAATTGAATAATGACACTGACGACCACAAGCTGAACAGCAGGAAGCACAACTGTGTGTTGCTGTGGCTGACAGCTGCTTTTCAGAACCCTTTTAAAAACAGGACTTGCAGCAGCCAGAACTGCACTGTGTGCTTTGACTGTTCCATCAGCAGCAAGAATCAACGTGTCACACAAGTAGCCAGATTGCTGGAACTCAAACAGGTGTGCACCCAATTCCTGCAGACTTGCTGCCGAGTCTACACTGACTCCTGAAATTAAACCAAATTACAAACAACAGTGATTAGTGGATACTATCAATAGCTGAAACAAGAACTGCGGAAATTATGAGGGTCATTCGATAAATAAGTTTACAAAATGGCGCCATTTTCTTAATTCTCAAAATTATATGTTTTGCAGGAAATTTTATTCTGAGTGTCTGCTGCAGTTTTTGTTATGATAACATCGCTGTGGCGATATTTATAAATGTTACATACGGCAACACTATCACAGAAATCTTCCCGTAATGAATAGTGTGCCACTGTTGTTTTTTGTGGATTTAATGCAAATCAAATAAATCAGATTCACTCTGAGATGCATCCAATATATGACGACAAGTGTTTTACGAAGCCAACAGTATATATTTTGTGTGAGAAAATGTTAAGTGGGCAGAAATGTGCACCACATTACCGAGGTGCAATCAGTCGTTCGTCAGTGGCTTGAGACAACAGCCAGCATCGTTCTTCGCATTGGTCATTTAGAAGCTTTTTGACAGATGGGACATATGTGTAACTGAACTCGGACGATATGTTTAAAAATGAAATTCTAATGTTTAACATTTAAATAGGTGCCAATAACTTGCTTTTTGTTTATTTTTCTTTCCCCTATGCCAGTGCTGTCCAACCCGCGGCCCGCATGCGGCCCACGAGGGGATTCTATGTGGCCCACCATTGTCCCACATAAATTGTAGTTTTGGTCTGGTGATTAGTCAGATGAAATCAACTTGCAAAATTCAACAATGTTTGATGGTCCTTAGCGTTTCCAAATTTCAGAAAAATGAGCGAATTTGCGGTTTCCATTGAACATTCGGAAGCAAAAAGTGTTTCAGCTTCGGGGGCTTTGCCCCCCTGACGCCCCAACCAGGGGCTCTGCCCCTGGACCCCGCTGGAGGCTCCACACTCAGACCCCCCTTATAGGCTCGCGCTCCGCGTGCTCGCCGTAGTCCCCCTTGATTGCGGCCGCCAGCTAGTGGAAAATTGACTAAGTGGCCCGCGGTGTCAAAAAGGTTGGACAGCATTGCCCTATGCTGTTTGTCACTTGCGAGTTATGATAGATTACTGGTGGAGAAAATAACACACAAATGGACTGTGTTCTATAAACCAATTACGACACGATAATGACGTCATCATCAAAATAATTTCCACGTATGTTTAGAATGAAATTCACGACAAAATGTATATTTCGGAATTTTCCTACTTCAAGAATTAATGGAATGGTGCCATTTTGTACTTATTTATCGAACGACCCTCGTAATAACCAATCATGTGGTTAACCACAAAAAGTGTCAGTGTTTAAAAAACTGACCATAAAGTTTTGGTTACAGTTCAGAAAGCATGGCACAAAAAATAAAAAACACCTATAGAATGTTGACGATTTCTAATGTGCTGCTACATGGCAAATCATCATAGGGGCATGACATATGAAATAGGCAGTGGAGCAGGAATGTCTTCAGAGCACTTTGAAATAAGATGACTGAGACAATTTGCACATAAGTCTGCCAGAGGCTGATTCCAGGCTTTGGGTCCTGAAACAGCAAACGACCAGGTGTCAAAGTACATGACAGTTGGGCTGATGGCAAGGTCGTCATAAGTGGTAGATCGCAGTCTCTGCCTGCTGCCAACTGATGCAACTGGTTGACACACGTTGGCGAGGTATGTTGGTGCAAAATACATGTGGTGCTTTGAACATGAACAAGCACAACTTGAACTGGATGTGGTGCCGGACCAGAAGCTAGTGTAAGCGGTCCCACAACACGGCTGATGTGATCATGCTTCTTGGCACCAACAAGTAATCATGCTGCAGCTTAGAGCTAAGCAAGTTCCTGATAACATATCTAAATGAAAATAAATGTGTTCTTGGACAATAATCGCAAGTTTACTTGTAATCAAAAAAAATAATAATAAGTCATTGAATTTTGAAAGATCAACCATTACAAATGTTGAAATCAATGCCAGCTATAGTCTACAAATTGTAAACAGACTGCACAACTTCTGTTCACCTACAAGTTGCTGTGTATGTGTATTTTCTCTTTTATCCTTAAAACTGTTACATATCTCAGATATTAGCATGTTTCAAGTATTGCTTAACTCCTCAGCAATGTTTAAACTTTTCATCTATTCAATAGCTAGCCAACAAATTTATGCTGATAATTACGTACCATAGAAACGATCAGTGCCAGTGTTGTCATTTTTGTCTGTATCACGCGCGCAAAGAGGATTACAGCAGTCAGCAACAGTTATCTGTCGATCTGGCACTGCAAAGCGTGTCGGTAAAATCTCGGTATAGCATTCCATGGAAGTAGCTCCTTTCCATCCATCTTATTATTCTAAAAATGTGAATCTTCAGTGCTCCTAAATTTTAAAAAATACAACAAATACAATTCCTGATTGTTGAATGCAACTGACAGTAACCTTACACAATCTAAGCAATTTTTAGAACTAACGGTATCACTCCAATCAGCCAATCAGATATTGATAGCTACAGTTCTCAATAACCAAAAACTTGCAAGTGTAATCCACAGACTACTTATTTAAAAGCACAGCAAACTACTTTAGCTGAAAACAAGAAATCTGAGCTAATGCTCATGAGATGCACGAAAGCTTATAGCAGTTCCTATTTGCAGGTAATCTTGGTCTATCTCCATCCAATTCGTCACAATTCACTCTTTTGCAGCCGAAAAATCGCCAAAAAATCACTAAAACCCTTATTTTCAGAGTTCAGGGTCATTCAATGTCATCAATAATTATAAATTACTGTTCTGAAGAAAACAGTAGTTAAACTGTTGTCTGCAATTGTTGTGGGACAGAACTGAAATGACTTTGAACTTCTTGTAGTAGTCGGTCACAGACCACCACCACACCTAAGATCTTATGACCGTCCGTCTCTGGCTACTAAAACATTACATATACTGTTACAGCTGTCCAAAAATTTTAGGATCAGGCATAATTTAGCCGCAAATTTTTGTTCGTGACAAAATCCAGTCGTAATTTAACTCTAAATTTCTGTTCGCAACAAAATTCGACTAATCCGAATATCAGCCGTATTTTTGGCTCAGCCAGATTTATTTTCTAAAAAAATTTGGCTAAGAGGTCTATTCTGGGGTAGGTAAATCGAGTACCGACCTATCTGGCTGGGGTTAAAGTGGGGTGCATTCACCTGTGTCAAGTGGCAGGTAACACTGTGATCCCATACGGCAGGTGACGCTCCATAGCTGTGAGGGGTTCAATTTTCTAAAGAGATATATTCCGACCTTTACCTTCTTCCTTTACCTTCTTAGAGTCAAACAATTTAGCTTTACATAATGGAGAATGAAGTTTAAATGTGCTAAGAACCATGTCTAATAATACATAAAAAAAATAGTACTATACCATTCCGTCCCTTACGGATGGAATCGTAGCTGCCAAGGTCCAGATACCAAAATGCGTGAGATCGATCATCGAAGACCGATGACACAATTCCCCCGCACTTTTTCGTTTTCCCTCCTCTCTCCCATTTTTCTAATTATGCTTTTAATGCATTGGAGACAGAAATCAACATGTTGATTCTGTCAAGCATGTTATATTTCTTTAATGAATAAAGGCAAACTGTCTCCATCCGTAGTAATTTTGTTTATTTCTGTATTTATCAATACTAATTTACTAAACGTCCACGCAGGTGCAATGTCAAGGTTATAAAGTTGGTTACAAATTCACAAGCGGAGCAAGCAAAAAAAATCTGGACCTTAGATTTTAGCTTCGCCCCAACATTTTTTATGACGCAACATGCGTCATTGCTCTTAGGTTCAGACGCCCATGGGCCATGTCTTTATCTTTTTTCCTCCTTCTCTTCTCTCCCTTTTCCTTTTCTCCCATTTCACCCCTTTCCTTTTCATTCCTTCCCTTTCCCCCCTTTCGTCCTTTTCTTCAAGATCCAGAGGTCTGGAAAATGCTGTAAAAAGCTCTCTAGCCGAGGTCTGGGGCACAGCCCCGGCCACCAAAGCATTTTTGTGCTCTTTAAACTCTGATGTTGCAATTAATAAAAACAATTTTCCATCACTGCCAGACACAATTGTGTACAATAGACAGACAAATGAAATGTGTGAAATAAAACTTAAGCGGGCGGAGAACATGGTTCCTACTACTCTGAAGAATTCATTTTCCCGGACTTTCCAGGACAAAATGAATCGTTTTCCCTGACTAATTTGTTCATGCGAAGTACCAATGTCGGTTTTCACTTGCTTGCAATCACACTAGAAACAAGGGCGGTGAAACAAATTTGAAGTAAGGAACAAATGAAATAATCTGCAAGTGAAGCAAGCAGGAAAAATTGTAAACTGTTGTACGCAGTTCAAATTTTTTTCTGCATTTTTCTTAACTTTCACACCCTGGTACTTTCAAATTCACTGACTTTCCCTGACCCTCTGAATTTTCCCTGACTTTAGAATGTATCAGATACTGAATATGACACTGTGTGCCATGGCTAACTGACAGAGTACTCCATTTGTCAATGTATACCGACAACAACCTAAAAACAAGAAATTTGAGCTAAGGCTCACGGGATGCACGAAAGCCTGTAGCATTTCCGGTTCAGTAGTTATAGCTGAAAATTGGGGTGTCTACGCTAAGCAAATATACAATTACCAAATTCTCTATCTGGATCACAAACGATAGTAGCGTGGTGCCAAGGTCTAACCTAGGCCCTATCTTTTTCCACCCGTGTGACGGTCAGATGGACAAACAGAGAGACAGACAGACAGATGGACGGAAAAAATTAAGATGGCTAAGACGCGATGAAAGCAGTAGCTGCTTTCGCGCTACTGCTTTCGCGTGTAATATAACAACTCAATCAATGCAAGCGATCAGCATTATGTGCACTTGGGCGTGACTCTAATACAGGTGTTTTACTACGACTATCACTGAACTGGGCGTTGTAAACTGATTCCCGAGGTAGCAGCACCATCGAACAAAATATCACAAATTACACTGTAAGGTAGGCCTATGCAAGTCGTTTCACCAAATACTGTGCATCAGAAATGTACTAAATAATAAATTATCGCGCTGACAATACAACGAAATCGTACAATGCGAGAATTTGGGATAAAATAAAATACCTTTATCGCAGTCGTAGCGAAGTGCACATGATAATAGAACTGTGGCGACGGCGGCACCTCCTTATGAATGATTTTGTGTCGCAGCCCGAAATCGCCCAACAAATCCATTAAAAAATCCCTATTTTGGCGTTCAAGGTCATCCAAGGTCATTGAATTCGGCGCCAATCAAAAGCCAGTATACGATTTCCTATTAGTGATTAATAGTAACCTAGGCCTTATCTCGCACTGTTACTGAGATACAGCGAGTTATTGGCCGAAAATCGCAAATTTTGGCCACCCCCCTCTCATTTAGCGTCCTCATTCGGGGTGACCCCCTTCGAATTTATGGAAAAGCTTTACGGTTCCTGAAACTAGAGTCATCCAGGAAGCCGACGGTAAAGATTTGGTGATCCTAGCTTGGACCGTTTTTGCCTGATCCACCCGTGTGACAGACAGACAGATGGACAAACAGAATTGCGATGGCTAAGACGCGCTGAAAGCATAGCTGCTTTCACGCGTAATCACTCTTTTGTCAGTGTGGCTCAGAGTCAGACTGACAATAGCCTGTGTGCTCCATTTGTCAGTGCAGATTCGTACTGAAATAGCCTAGAAATCATTCAATTGTCAGTGCAATCTGTAATGTCGATAACACTGAGCGACTTCACTTTTTGACTTTGACTTTCGCTGAGCCTTTTTGCTGAGCCAAAGCTAAAGCTGAACGCTAAAGTCTGTACTTAGACCAAAGTTCAACTAAACGATTAAAAATGGTGAAAAACTGGTAAACATAACAGGAAATAAATCAACCAGTTACGCTTGGACTTGCTTATTTAATTGCGATGCGCACGCAAATGACGTAATTACGTAACATCTTACGTCATTGTGTAGCCCTTACAGCATTTATTTTTGGTACCAGACTGTTTTAATTTACTAAACTATCCGTGTTAGTCGCCATGTTTTCGCTCAGTGAAATCACTTCACTTTTTGACTTAAGTAGGTACTTAGACCAAAGTTTAGGCTCAGAGAAAGTCTTAGTGAAAGTCTAAGTCAAAAAGTAAAGTCGCCCACTGACCAGCACACCAGGTCAGGTGTGGAAACTTGCACGATGTCTGGCTTTTTCGCCCCTTTGCCTGATTCGCCCTTTGGCTTGTTCACCCCCTGGCTCGTTCGCCCCTGGCTTGTTCGCCCTCTGGCTTGTTCAACCCCTCACCTTGGATGTTTTGCCCCCATTGAATACCGATAATTTGACATTGAGGTTTAGACAGTCTATGCATGATGATGAAAATAAAAGATTGTGCGAATGTTTAATGCTTTGTTTAATTCTGAAATAAAATCATTAGGCCTACACATGTATTTTATTATACAGAGTTTTAGTACGCTTTCTCGCCTTAGAATGTTTGCAATAATGTCTGATGCTGTCTACAGATAGGCTTTCGTCCAGCGGTTATTAGGCCTAGATCCAAGTATACATGCAAGAATTCATTTCAAAGGAAGCTCGACATTGACCCATAAGCTGAGTTTTAAGTCTTCTACACTGTGTCTCAAAAAAAAGCATGTGACTACATTTTTTGCAATAACTTGAACAATGAATGTCCGATTATAATAATTTTTGGCACACTTATTAATGAGACTATATGTCATTGAATGGTGGTTTCA
>Ga0209367_1002487_pt1 | contig 24376 bp, 13 predicted proteins | sample WorMetLIZISLAND2_FD_187412 | JGI IMG/M metagenome (GOLD analysis project Ga0209367, IMG submission 187412) | Marine gutless worms symbiont microbial communities from Max Planck institute for Marine Microbiology, Germany - Olavius geniculatus... ... | reverse complement strand
TAAAACTCACTGCTGCCAGCAGGCCTACTGCTCCTCCTAGCGGCTCAGCCAAGTGCCTCAGATTCGGCCACTGGCTGACATTGTGCACTTTAAATATGCACGTACTTACTTACTTACTTACTTACTTATTATTTGACTTAAACTTTGATTAGTCAGATAATTTATTTGACTTGATCTCTGACTTTGATTTAAGTCAAATATCACTGTACTGCTAAAATATGAGAAAAAACAAAGTACTTGCCACATGTCAACAAGTACCTGACTCTCAAGTACAAGTACCAAGTACAAGTACTCGGGTCACAAGTACTACATCTGCTACCTGCTACATCTCTGCAGCTAATAATTATTTTATTATGTTTACCACCAGCTGGCATTGAGTAGCATGAGTTGCATACTTCGTCACATTTATATTTCATCACATTCACGGCTTAATCATATATTCTTTGATGTAAGTCAGTGAGTGACATCAATAGGTTGAAACTTTTGATGATGCTTGAAAAGTCTTGGTTTAAAAAAATGATTTTGGTGTTGATGAATAAGACTTGATCTTGTTCTCAAAAAATATTACATCTAGGTCCTATTCGTTCTAGCATGAATGCAGAATAAGATATCTTTTTTTTCCTATTGCAAGAGTTCAAAGCACTGCTGCTAGGAAAATACAAACTGAGGTTAATACCAAAAAGGTGCATGCTCAACATTATAATATTTGCCATCAATTCAGGTGCAAAATAACTAAAACATATGGACAAGCAGCGACAGAAACTATATGAGAACAAAGAAAGTATGGAGAAGTCAGGAAGAGAAAAATAGGTAGTTGCACTCGATCAGTGGCGTAGCCAGAAATGTGAATTGGTGGGCCTCGCCTCCCCGTTCCAATTCCCACCACTTCCCTTTCCTCCCCTCCATCCCCTTAGAAGTAGGACCCCTAATTCCAGCTAGAGGGTCTGGGGAGTGCTGTGATTTCCCTCAGTGTGATGGGATCTGCAGTGAGAGCCTTGGCCGAAATTGAATTTGAGGCATTATAGTGTTAAAATATGAGATCTGGGGTCAACAATTTTAATTATTATTCTCCATCACTAATCTCTATTTTTGACAAAAAATTACTCAGTACTCAGTGTGTTAACGTTATAGACATCCGAGGTTAAATTTTCACGGTGGAAATGCAAGCCGGACACATTGCACATCGTTGACCGCTGTGACCTAGATACGAGCAGCTGGGCGGCCGGCTGGGCAGGCAGATGAGTGACTGAACGAGTGAGCAGTTTCGCCTTGGCAGTGGGCGGAACTGTAGTTTGCTTGCTTTTGGATGAGTGTCTGTCTAGGAAGTTTACGAAAAGATCGTCTATAGTGTGCTTTTCACTGTACCACTGATTCTTAAGATTCCGTCGACATGTCGGCGATGCGACTGAGCGCCAAGATGGACCGCACGGACGTCGGGACTCCGTGGGGATTTCGCATGACTGGCGGCAAAGACTTCGGAGCTCCTTTAGTGGTCCAGAGGGTCAGTGATTCATGCTGTTTACATAACGTGACATTTCCCCCCTCTGTTCTGTCACTCGCATAGAATGTGATACAGTCTGTCGGGGATGGCTTGTTGTCTTTAGGGGCTCTGGCCTCAACGTTTAGGCCTATAGTCCTACCATGATTTGGTTCTATTGGGGCTCTGGTAAAAAGCGGATAGACAGATGTGCAGATCTGCAGATGTTACGTCAGGGTTAGGACTAGAGTTAGGAATAGGGTTAGGGAAATAAGGTTACGAATAGGATTAGGGACGGTTAAACTAATACATTATAGCTTAATAGCAGTGTTACTTGTTGCGACATTTGCAGATCTGCAATCCACTTCTTACTCGTAGCTGTTTGGTTCTTGTTCGTTAATTCACCTGCTGCACTCGCATTAACTGCTAGATGTACAGGGTGCGGCAAAAAAAGTAGCCCCCTAAAATTTTTTGCCGTTTTCTCAGCGACCGCTTGGAATTTTAATTTGGAATTTTACACGTTTATTCGCTGAAACCTGTTACATCTAACTGCCAAACAGAATTTGATTCTGTTGAAAAATGACGAAGTTATAGACTTTTTAACATGACCGCTGACCGATTTTTCGGCATTCAAAAATGTTCATGCTAAAAATGCTACCGGTATTTAATTTTTAAAAACTGGTTATACGTTACTGCCAATGACGTCACAGTGACGTTTTGTCAAACAGCAATTTATACTGTTTATAAATTGTCATTAAATTATTCTTCCTTTAAAGCAGTCGCCGGCTGCCCACTGGATTCATCTTCCAGCAGGACGGCACGTCAGCACACACGACGTCACACGTAGTGCACAACGCCGCGCAGCGCACAGAACTGGCTGCGGACCAGTTGTCCAGATTTCATCACCAAAGACCAGTGACCTCCAAATTCACCAGATATGAACCCAATGGACTATCATATGTGGGGTGCAATGTTGGAAGCTTACCAAAACAAAGCCGAAGACAATCGCTGAACTCAAGCAAGCGCTTCAGGTTATCTGGGGCAACCTGCCACAGGGACTGATCGACAAGGTTGTAAAAGATTTCTCAAATAAGGCGACTGGAGGCTAATGTTGTTGCTTGGAGCTGGTGGTGAACACTTTGAACATTTGCTTTGACAATGGAATTCAGGAATTTGATCATTAGTTAACTGTGTTGTTTTAACGATGTTATTAAATTGGCGTTGAAGCCAGAACATTTTTGAATGCTGAAAAAGTCTGTAGGCGGTCATGTTAAAAAGTCTATAACTTCGTCATTTTTTAACAGAATCAAATTTTGTTTGGCAGTTAGATGTAATGGGTTTCAGTAAATAAAGGTGTAAAATTTTAAATTGAAATTCTAAGCAGTTGCTGAGAAAACAGCGAAAAACTTTGGGGGCTACTTTTTTTTTGCCGCACCCTGTAGAGTTAGGTTTAGAGTTATCGTTAGCATTAACAATAACGATAATAATTCGGGCGCGAGTGAATTAGCGGACAAGTACGAACTGTTCTACTGTTGTTACTTGTTAGCCTTCTGACCGCTTTCATGATAGTCCCCAGATACTTTGAACCCAAGACACTTTGGACCCGCAGTTTTGGGCTGAAGTACCCCCAACATCTGGACCTATGGATTCAGTGATGCTGCTGAAAAGGATGACAAGCCACCGTCGGTAGCCACACAACTTGTAAACTGCCATATATTTTTAGGCTTTGCCACAAACCTCCATAAAAACTATGACTTGACGAAGTAAAGTGTGAATGTCAGCAAGGAAAATCTTGCTTTTTGTTTGATGTACAATTATAATGTTAATTTAAGCTGTTACTTCCATGCATGTATGTGTTACCCGGTAGTTCATTATGTTAAAATTTTTAAAAAAGCAAAATATCAAAATATAAAAAATTACACAAAGTTTCAGCCATAAGTTTATAACCATGCGATTTTTCGGCTTAGCTGAAAATTGAAAATTTTGCAAGTAATGCTAGGGTGTAAAATTTCTTATTATGCTCACTTGTTTCTAGGTCATGCAACCTGCACCATTATGTGCCACAATATCGACAATTACAAATAAAGCTTAGACATGCTTAGACACTTCAAGCATATTATATAGGCCTACAGACTAGGCCTATACCCAGTTTTTCTACTTTTGCCATGATCACATCAGTAGTACTGAAAAATAAGTGAATGCAGTATAGCTGTATGGTTGGCCTTCGTGGGTATAGTTAAGTCCATAACAATTGGGTTGGATCTCACACATCTGATGCAGTGATTGCAATCCTATCCCAGTGTTCCAATCAATTTGCCATTCCTGAATCCTGGGATTGATTGTGTCGAAATTCTTGGACTTTGGGATTACAAAAAAACTGTTGAAATAGTGCTATGCAAGAAATATGTCTAGTAGGCAACATTAGAAAAATATGGATAATAAGTAACGACCAATCTGTAATCCTATTCCCACGAACGAGATACCAGGATTACAGATTTCTTAATACCACATATGAAGTCGCTCTTGAGATTGTGAATTTGTTATCGCTAACCTGGCGTGGATGTTTACTAGCCGGCCGCACCGGGCAACGACGCCAGTCCTTTATCAATCATGTCGGCGTCTGGCCCTTTAGTACACTGGAGCTCTGATAGCTGTCATGGCATTGATTTGCTCTTGCTCATAGTTTTATTAAGGTTTGCACTGCTATTGCTGATGCAGCGTATTCCTTCCATGTTTTGTTAATGTATATTGTCTGAATATTGCATAATAGCATCGATGACATTGCTAATCTTTTCTGAACACCCCATGAATCCGGAGGCCAAAAACATGCAAAGTTTGTTTCAGTCTTTGTTGAACTTTTAAAACAATGCTTCAATCGGGTTGAATCAATGACAATTCATAGAATAATATTAATTGTTCGTAGTTTTAGTGCTAAAATGACAGCACTGTCTAGATGGCAAGGCCTGTCGAGGTATATATCACATTACACTATTAGCGCGTTGTTATAGGTCTAGCTGTGTATAACTGGCTGCGTAGAAGCCGAGGGTTAGGTTTGGTATTTTATCAGTAGTCGTTCGGCAGCGCCGCTGCAACGCTGTACCGGTGTGGTGCGCGTTTGGCTGAGCTGTCGAGTCTAAAAATATTGCCTTGCCCTCCTGTTCCGTTCCTCACTGGCGACCGGGAGGTGCTTCAGTCGCCTTTGATGCACGCAGCCTGCAGCCGGCGCCGCCGAAAAAGGCGCAGCAGCAGCAGCATCAAATACCTGAAGCAGCTGAATGAATGATGTCCTCCCTGTTGCAGGTAACGCCTGGAAGTCTGGCAGCGAAGTGCGGCCTGCAGGTGGGCGATACCATTGTGCGGATAGGGGCGACATCTGCCGACAGTCTGCGCCACAAGGACGCCCAGCAGAGGATAATGGAGTCGGGAAACTCGCTAGAGTTGGCGCTAGAAAGGTGAGTGAGTGACGGAGCCCCTGCCTCTTGTCAGCACCCGCTCGCCGCAGCATTGTGCATTGTGCAATGTACCGTGTCTTGAATCCATGCTATGCTTTGCATTGTCCAGACTCCAGACCTGTCTAGTGTCTAGGCTACAGCTCTGTGATGGGACAAATCTCATCTAATATCACTAGTAATGTGCACAAAATCTCCATTCGTTGACAGTGCAGAAGTCCTGAATCTCAAATCCCATTCACACAGTCTCTTCAGTGGCGTCGCGCCCATGGGGCCTAGGCCCCAAATATTTTCAAACAAGAAATCTGGGTTAATGCTCATGAGACGCTCGAGAGCTTATGGCAGTTCCTGTTCGCAGGTAATCTTAGTCTATCTCCATCCATTTTGTCGCAGTTTACTCTTTTGCAGCAAAAAAATCGCCAAATATCACTTAAAATCAATATTTTTAGGGTTCAGGGTCATTCAAGGTCATCGATGTTGACATTCCTAAGAAGCTCATCATCAGTGCTTGTTATGATAAGCATCATGTCTGTGCCTATCTGCAACTATTTGCACGCTAGTCAAGCCAACAGCGGATAAATAACTGCTTTTTAGAGGGGTACCACTTTTTGACACCCGTGTGTGCAGGCCTCCTTGAATCTAGAGGGTTCGGATTTAGACGGCTAAAATCTACGTTCCATGCTCAAAATTATATACGCAGGTTGTCTTGGTCTGTTTCCAGCTATTTTGGCACAGTTCACTCTTGAAATGTGTGTCGCAGTCGAAAATCACAAAAAAATTCACTAAAACCTCCTATTTTTGAGGTCATCGATGTTGACATTTCTAAGAAGCTCATCACTAGTGCTTGTTATGATAAGCAGCATCTGTGCCTATTTGCAACCATTTTCACATTAGAGGAGCCAATAACAGCAGAATAACACTTTTTAAGGGAGTGCCCCTCTTTCGCCCCCTCGTTTGTGGGGATCCTTTTACCCAGGGGCGTGAAATTTTGTCATGAAATACTGGAGACTCCAAGCTATTATATGATGAAAACCAGAAGTCTCTATCTCACCTGGTCTTGGAACGATACTGGGACGTGTTAGACGGACAGACAGACAGACGGAGGGACAGCTAGCTAGCTAGCTCTCGTGCGTAAAAAGGGAAAAATTTTTCTTTAAAAACAGTTTTCACACATAACACATTTTGGAGTATGGTGTCGATCCCCAGTGCATGGAAACAAGCATGTTCAACGTTGATTATTTGAGAATTTTTCTATGGTTGAGCTGCTTAAAATGTGCTGTTTAGTAATGTCACTTTTGAATGCAGAGGCAGTTACAGCAAGTCTGTCGATTGCAGTATACAGTTAAATAATTTCCCTGGCGTTCAGGATAGATTTGTCTTTTTGAATTAAGCAGTCAAAATCACATTTTGTTCGCACCTGCTGTGGAAAACCTCAGATGGGTTTCAAAATTGTGGAACTAGGCCTATCGGTTCAGTTGTCTGAACCTGAACTGAAAAGTCTGAAGCCAAACTGACTTCCGGTTTTTTTTATTATTATAACATGTAACCACCAGTAACGTTGATATGCCGTATGATGAATTGATGGCGGATGTTTTCTATTGTTAACTTGTTGCTAACTTAACATACTAGCATTGTTCATTGCTCGAATGGTTGTCTGACAGTTGAATGGCAATGTTGTAGGGGAGGCTCTGGTTATGGTGGACACACAGACAGCTATGGCTGTGCTCCGTCCCCTCCTACTGCTGTAAGTTGACCATAGTCTTCCAGCATGATTTCTGTCGAAGAAAACGAAAAAGCAATGTAAAAATGCAAGCATAAAAGTGGGCATCTGAATGTATCAGCATGGACGTTCACATATTTTAACAGTCAGTAATGTAACTTTATGGTGATGTGTGTAACATGATCCCATGGCTCTATTGTTTACTTTTCGTATTCTTTTGATCTTTCCATTTTTTTCCACATGCTGTTAACCGTCAGAGTCATTGTGATAAAATACACATTTTTTGTTGAATGCAGTATATCTAAGAAAATTCTAGCTTAGTTTACATGTAATGTAACTGAAATGACTTGATGATGAGTTTGTGTTGATTGATATATTTTAGCCATATGGTGCTGGGCCGAAACCGTATAGTGATGGATATAACGCAATTACATCACAGACTGCTTCGATGTCCATTGGGTTGGTGCCTGCTGTAACAATATAATAATGGAGCTTAGCATTTTTAATGCGTAATGGCTAAACTTATCGCTGTTAAATGCTGATATATGAAGATCATTTAAGTAATACAAAACACTGTATCAGCTACCTGGTAACTTAAGTAAATATCATTAAGTCTAATTTTTTTCACAGGGTTCCCATGCCTCCAGGGAAGTTTTGGAATTTTTCCTTAATTTTACAGAGCCTGAAAAGTGGATTATAAGTTTGGTCATTGTAAAGTCTTGGAAATCAAAGCTTAGTGTTCTGGAAAAATCTCAAAATGAAAATCTTGGATGATAATTGATGCATTTAATTGGGATTCAAATTAACGATGAGTAGCACTGCATTAATGTAGCACTTACTTACTGAAATACAGCGATGAGATAGATTTTAACTCGGTCTCCAGGGATCTTTAATGCAGTCTGCGGATGCTGCTGCTGCTGCTAGTGCTGTGCCGTCGCTGACAACTCAGCCTAGCCATCCTGGCAGGGATTTTTGTCGTTGTTGGCCACTGCTGCTGCTGCTGCTAGGCCATCGCTGTCAATGCTGCTGATGCACGTTCGCTGACAACTTGGCCTGGCCATCCGCCATCCTGCTGGCGATCTTCATCATCATTGGCCACTGCTGCTGCTGCTGCTGCTGCTGTGCCATTGTTGTCAATGCTGCGGCTGCGTTGTCAACTCAGCTTGGCCATCCCTTTGGGGATCTTTGGCATCGCTGGCTGATGCAGAACTATGTGCATTGGATTACAGTAAGTAACTGCTGTTTCTGTTTATGTCTAAATGTTGCTGGGTTTCTAGAAGGTCTTGGAAAATTGGTGCGACGGTCCTGAAAAGTTGTGGTATTTTTTTCGTCAGTAAAAGTGTGGGAACCCTGCTCTACCAAATGTTGTTACTGTGATTTATTAGTACTGTTTTTGAATTAGTTTAATAGCTAATTATGTGGTTATTTTTTATGCCTCCACCAACAAGTAGTGTGGCAGAAGGCATTCTGTTCTCTGAGTGTTCATGAATCGTGCATCTTTGTTTGCTTGCGTCCGTCCTAAACAAACCTTGTTACCACGATATCTTGGGTATTTGTTGACAGAATTTGACCAAAGTTTCATCACTAATGGACTTTGGGGCAAGGATAAATGCGTCAAATTTTGGGGTCAAAAGATCATGGGTCAAAGTCATGGTGAGGTCATATATGTTGACGGAGGCATAATAGTCGACAAAGTCATAATGACCATCTAGTTTTTTTTTAATTTGCAGTATAGCAACATTAAAATTATGCGAGTTTTCAATTTGCTTATGACATAAGGAATCATTGTATTGTCAGTTAAATGTTTCCATGGAGTTTTGAAACTGACTAACAATAGAAAAGTGGGGCGGTTGAAACATAAGCCAAATGATTGATCTATAGACTCTAGATCTAGCGCCAAAATCTCGCAAGACACATGAATGGCATCCAGCCTGAAAAAGTTTCAATCCAGCAATTTCCAACAGGTCAATTTTGGAGACCAGCAGTGCATAAGCTAGATCGACTCTGAAAAGTGGACTAACTAAACAGAAGCTTGAAAAATGAAAAGAGGTTATGCATCAGTAGGAGGAATGTTGCTGAGAATAGACTGAATTAGTTGATAGGTGGCTTTGTGGCTTAATGGTAGGGTGGGGCCTTATGTGTTTGACTCCCTATTTGGTCACTGTCACATGCTTACTATTCGGACCGATGACATGTAGACCTGTGGACAGGTAAACCATCCTAGTACATCACCAACACCAGAATCAACTCAGGCTTCCATCCCTCTGTTTTATGTAAGTTGAGTACCAGCCTGCGTGGCTGTGATAAAGTCACTCGAGTCGGGTGGCATGTAACACTGCGTGATCTCAAATAAGGCGATGCTTGGTAGCTCCACGATGGGTCCCCCACGATGAGCTGTTCACACTCTTTGCCATTAAGATAGTTGATTGTTGCTGCGTGTTACTGCAGGTTGCCTCACTCAGGTACAGTAGAGTCGGATAATCAGGGCATGCTGCATGCTGACGTGCATGAGGATGATGTTGCTACTGGTGGCTTGAATGTTGTCGCTAACTTTCCACCACACACTGAACCTGTTACCGAGTCTCCCTTGCCACAGTCAGCCGCCACACAGAGCGCTGTCTACGAGGCTCCTGGCGAAGATGGCCGGCCCATCTATCGCGGATTCCAGGATCCGAAGATGCAGTCTCAGACGTTTAAAAAACTTCAGAGCTTAATAGAGTCTGGTGAAGGTAAAAAATCAGAGCCGATAAGATTGTGGTTAAAGAGATTTTGCATAGTGCAAAATTCTTGGAAGGAGTATGGGCCAGTGATTGGCACAGAAATGGTGCATTTTCAATTCGTCAGCAAAGTACTCTAGTGTGTGAAGTATGTCTAGTGTAGTGTTAGGCGTGGCAATAAAGTAAAGTGCTTTCAGTTTCTTAAACAGGATTTGATTGTTGCCTCTATTTGCATGCCATTTGTGATTAGCTGCATGCTAAATAAACCAGTTTTTACGTTGTAGCTTCGCTGTTTAGTGTGAATAATTTTAACTCCACCTTGCTGTATGAGCTTCTCTGACTGATAGGTCATTTTGTCAGGCTGTTACAGGCACAGTTGCATGCTGTGCATCTTTGAACATGATAGCATCTGTTTATTGGCTTTAATATTATTCTTGTAATGTTTTAGAGTAAAAAGTAAGCGTGACTGATGTAGCTATTATAGCTCATAGATATTAGTTTCTACAGCCGAGAGACCGTATTTGAGCTGATGCAGATCTGGTAAATTGATAATGACAGAACATCCTAGTTGTGATAGGATTTAAGATTTCGCTTTAATAATTTTCCTCACGTTTGATGTATTTGAACATTATCAAGCCATTCACTTTGCTTGTGTGCCCCCTTCCAAGCTGATGATGTTTCTGCAGTTTGATTATGCTACTATTATCACTGCATTAAATGCCTGGATGGTTAAGTGCAGTTTGATGTGTGCTAATAACACCGATCACCTTGTTCAAATATGTGCATGTTTGCTACATTTTTAATATTATGTTTATTATCGTTGATTGCGGTTGACTCCTACTGTGTGTGGTCATGCATGTATCACCTGCATGCTATTGGTTGATTTGTTTGATGCATGCAGACGTCACAGGGTTAGCAGTCAAGAGGTCTTCATCCCCTGTTCAGACAATTGCGGCACCTGCCACTATAACTAAACCTACGGTTGTCGCAAAACCGATCTTTCCTCCGAAGCCCAAGGAAGATGCAGAGTCTGTGGTGAAATGTGATACAACTGTACGACAGGCTGATGTTGGGTAATTTGTGACTGTCGATGTATTTTCGTGACAGAATATTAAGTAGTTTCACTAAAAAGACTGTTTTTGTATTAGTTCTGTTTGCACTTGCAGTAGTAACATGGCTGTGAGTTATCATAGTTAACATGTTATACGGATGCATTTTAGAATAAATCATTTATCATTGTATTAAATTTATATTAAACTGATACATCATAATTGTCTATATAGTATTTTTGCATTTTCTGAACAGTGCTTATCTTACCTTATTTATCTGCTGTCATTAAACTGTCTTAGTACCTATCTTGCCTTGAATTACAGGTTGCATCTCTTGTTAGCATCAGCAAACTCTGTGTATGTCTATATATTGCTTGTTAAGAAAATGTACATGTTTTTTTGTATTCTTTGAGTTTTATCATCATTTTTTGTTAAATGTTTTGCCACTGCTGCACTAGATTTATTTTAAATGCATTTAGTTTACTTATGTACGTTAATGAATTTTGCTGCCAGGACAAGGCTAGCATGACACTGAATATATAATAATCTTACATTAGATATAGTCTACCTGAATCTGACTATCTGTACCTGCTGACTAAATCGTTTTCTTTATTGTAGCATTTTCTTAACTTTTCCTTTTTAATTTGCATAGGTTTTAATAGCGCTTCAGTGTGCTGTAGGTAATACCGCATAAGGTCTAGCATTAACGGAATGTTGAAGTGAATAGTGATTAATATAACTTGTTGTCATATCTATTACAGAGCCATCTGTGCCATGGGCCAGGTAATAAAAAATGTGCAGCATGCTGTTTGTTTGTTATACATGCAGTGTGAGTGAGTTCATTGCATGTGTGCGAGCATAACTACATTGTGGTCCATAAAAAATGTGGCACTTTGCTTTTGTCCATATCTTCGCCATTGACAAATATTCAAAATTCTTTCACCGGCTCACTCTGCAGACAATTTGCAATAATGTGATTATTATGTATTTCACCACACCTTAATCACGTCTTTACACTACCTTGTGAAATATAAATGTCAGAAAAAAACTAGCGACATTATTACCACCATTTAGGTAAATGAAAAAACACTTTAGACCAACATTGTGGTGAATGATCCGTTTGACACTAGATTGTGCTAAACCCACACAGTTTAGTGTCATACAATTCATTTATTGCAGTGTTGGTATGAAGTGTTTTTTTGTTAATTTACCAAAATGTTTGTTTGTTATTATAGGCACCATTGTAATTTTTTTTGATTTTTGCGAATAAATACGTTAAAAATTATATTTTAATTTTCTAACCCCAAAAAGGCATTTCCTTGTGCAGAACCGCGTCGTTTGACGTGTTAAGTGTAAAAATCCCTTAAGAGATCTGACATGTGGGTGCCTTGAAGAAAAAAAAGCATATATAAATAAAAAATTTTGCATATATTTCACCCATTTGTCGAGAAGCCCTTCATGGAGGGATTTGCATAAAATTTTGCATGATGGGTCCCCTCGCCAGTGTAATCAACCGTGCCAAATTTTATCTTAATCAGATCAGGGATTTTGATTCTGTGGGGGGGTCGAATTTTTGGCTTTCCCATAAGAAAGAGAAGTTGCCGTTAACACGGCTTGAACTACCATTCAGCCTGTGATTCATATTTCACAAGGTAATGTAGAGATGCATTTGTGGTGTGGTAGGATATATAATAATGATATAATAATGCAATTATTGTAAATTGTCTGCAGAGTGTGTCAGAGAAAGAATTTTGAAAATTGGTCAATAATTGCCAAAGATATGGGCAAAAGTAAAGTGCCACTTTTTACGGAACACCCTGTATGTGTTTGTGTTGTGCTAACAACACCATTCAAGCCACGAAGATATCGTTGACGTTCAGACGGAACGCAAAACGATCGTAATTCCATCTCGAAATCCATCCAAACCGCCTGCAGATATCAACACTCACAATGTTAGTTCAATGGACAAGACGACATACTACCCATCAGAGACATGTCGGTTGGTCCAGGAACAGGAGTCTGGTGTGCAGTCAAACGTTAGTCCTTTGACGGGAGTTGAGATAAAAACCAACCAGTCTAAAAGACTGATGATGCTGGACCGTTCTATCCCGTAAGTCAAACTGATGAGGAGTGTACACAGTGGCAGAAGTGAACTGAACTGAGATCTGAGTAAATTCAGTTTTGTTGTATGGACTAGTGTTGTGCGATACCTGAAATTGGAGCCACGATAACGATACCATGTCAGGTATCGAGTATCGTGATACTACTGCGATACTGGAAGTTCGTACAAAATGTTGGTCCACAAGCCCGTCGAGAAGGTGGTAAAGTTCTCCCATGTCCCGCGACGTTTGGGTTGCCTCGCCGTCACTTAGAAATATGTTTACTATATGTTTGACAGACTTTAATGTGACGTGCTTTTTTCGTTGCTGTCACGCAGTGTGCAGTAATTGTCAGCAGTAGAGCGATTCAATTGCAAACTGCATGGTATCAAACTGGTATCGTCATGATATTTGGCGGTATCGTGGCACCGCGATAAATCGAGACCTCTTCGATAAGGACGATAGAAAATCACAGAAACATGGAAATCGCGGAAACCGAGCTTTTTGTTAATGCCGTGATTTTGCCAAAATGCTGTGATTTTTCGTTTTTATAAGAATGATTTTTTTTAGTCAACATAGTTGAAGTTTATCGTGTAATTTTAATGCAAAAATATTTGCTTCTGCTACTAAAGTCCATTGTTTTGTTACTTTCTGGCTCAGTATGTGAGCATGACATTATCGTAAAAATATGTATTTTAATGCTTCACAGCAACAAAATTTCACAAATGGAAACCTTCCACTGCATGTATTGATGGTCGTCAATGCTAGATGTTGAGTTTTATACACTGTATAATAGTCTTTTGGGCCTGTGATTTGATACCAATTCTTTGTCGTGATTTTGCCATTTTTTGGCGATTTTTGCCAAAGTTTCCAGTGTTTTTTCCATTTTTTTGCTGTGATTTTCTACTGTCCCTACTCTTCGATACTGGTATCGAAACGTTGATGCTCACGATACTTATCGAAGTATCGAAGGTATTGCACAACACTAGAATGGACTGTACAAAGTGAAGGAACTGGCGATACAGTTTATTCCACAAAGTTTTCAACGCGATTTCAGTTCAGTTTATTTAGTTTGAAGCCTGTATGCCCTTCAGGGCTGTTAGCAGTGATGATGCAAATATGCTTCTACTTAGCTATGATAATAGTTCCATTTATAAATTGTTGGATGCTTTGACAATGACAGATATCTGTAATTGCATAGCAGATAGGGCATCCAGCTTTTAACAAAACTTGTTGATGTCAACAAATGCTCTCTCTTTGCAATGTGCTTAATCTGCATTAACTCCATTAAAACGAATGTAGTACAGTGTAGTAGTCATACTAAATCGTTTATAATTAGCTAAGAATGCTTGCGTGCAATATTTTCCCGTGGCCTTGGATACAGGCAGAAGTTACCGCTTTGTCATAAAGACCAGTGATGATAACATTAAAGAGTATTATAAACGTGTTTTTAAAGTAGACATAAGTGGTCAATACTTACGTGTTGGAAGTGTTTAAATGGCATAGATCATAGTCATTGGATGTATTTGCACAGAGCACAACAGCATAGCAAATAGAACATTTTACACTTTTGTGGGGTGGAACAGTAAGCCAGCAGAATTTGCGTTGATATGTGTTCATGTATAGATTCCTAAACAGCATGGATATTTTCTTTTGATTAGTTTTTTTCACCCAGTTTAGGTTTTCCATCTTTGGCTAGGTTTCACTAGCTTGCCTGTCTTTTTTCAATGTTTAACTGTTTTAGTGTCGTTAACGTTGCTTTAACAGTCACTAACCATGTTGCTAGTGATGTTTGATACATATTGTTGACTAATATGGTTAGTTTTTTTGAGTGTGCTGTTGCATGCCAGTGCATGGTGTGCTATATGTATGTGTGGTTCTTGTAGTAAGGACGATGTAATTGATGTCCCAGTTGAGCGAAAAACTGTTGTCATTCCGTCAAACAAGACACAGACAAGGTAGCTGTGATCCTGAAACTGTCGATGAAAATAAATAGCTGTTTTTTGTTATGGCTGTGACTTTTTTGCTGGTTAATAACTTAAAGGCCAAGTTGCATAACTGTTAGAAGCGCTAATTGGTTTTATCAGATGCTAATTTGTCATGTGTTAATGCTGCTGGCACTGGTATTTAAGAAGTCTTCCGTTTACCCACGAGATCATCGGCTAACTCGGATAAACACAATGAACTGGCTAGTAAAATAGTTTTTTGTGTATAACGTGTTTAAATTTAAAGGTCTGTACAGCTTTTGATAGAATTTCAGAGCTACGGAATTACATATGGAATAGCACAGTGTTACCTGCTCCTGACACAGGTGAACCTCAGGCACGTACTTGGATTTATAGGCCTTGGATGATGGAGGCTTAGTTGATCTGGATAATTAGTAACCACTTTTTGGCTACAAATCAAACTCATGATCACTTGATCACAAGTACAACACCCCACCGAGCTATCCACCCATTGTCTTGCATGTTGTACTGGTAGATCGCCAGTGTCTCAGCCTGCACCTGCTCCTGTGGCTCCGGCTTCACCACCGAAACCTGGGACGTGGCAGCCTCAGATTCCGACAGGGCCAAGGCAGATGCGTGTTGGCAAGGCCGGAGAAGCTAAGAGTCTGCCTGCAGTCTTCGGTGGAGCTCGCATCCCTCTGTGCAGCGCTTGCGGAACAGCTATCAGGTAACTAACGGCTAATAGTGATGGGCCAATTAGGAAAATGCACCAAACACACACGTGTGGTATTTTGTTATGAGTATGAGTTTGTGAACTTCTCTTTTTGCTTGACTCGTATTTCATATTTTGTTTCTTAAACATACTAATTATGCATGATATTATTGGTGACATTAGCGTGATTAATGTTATGGACCTGTGAGCGAAGTATCAGTTTTCTTACTAAATTGGATGTATATTACATTTGCATCATACGATGGTCATCCCAAAAGTTTCTGGCTTTGACATATTAGACAATAATATTTTCCACAATCTTCACATCAGTGAAACGTAAATCCTTTACTGACTCATACAAGTCTGTTGCGGATATGACGTCATTGTAATTTATGATGTAACAGAGCACTAAACCAAAACAATTTGGAGCGCTAACTCAAACAGCATAAAATCAGGCTCGCAGTTGCATGACAGCTTTTCAGTCTGTAGCTGGATTTGTTTAAGTGGGGCCTTGTGGAATCTAATTTTGTGAAAACCCTGACAAATATCCATATGAATTTCTCATTTGCATATGTGAATATACGATGGCTAAAATTTGTGCTGGTCGCAAACAAAAGCATTTTAGTGAATTACAGTTTCATGCAAAAATGAGGGGAGGTAAAAGATTTTTGAGCATCAGTATATTACTCGTGCACTTTTTCTTGTCTGCACATCTGTAAAACGTATCTTCCTTGCGTATTCATGTGAGCAGATTGTGGAAGTGACGTCATTGTAATTTATGACATCGTAGAGCATTAAGCTTAAATGATTTGGAGCACTAACGCAAGCAGCATTTAAATCAGGCTGGTAGATGCATGAAACTTTTTCATTCTGTAGCTGGATTTACCAACCTGGGGTTCCATGGTTTCTGATTTTATTAAAGCCCTGACATGAATTTCTTATTTGCATTTCTGAGTATAGTATGGTCTAGCCTGCAGTGGCCGCAAAGAACAGCATTTCGGCCAATTACCTTGCAATGCCAATATTTAACAGTCAGAAAGATTTTATTGAAAATATTACTGTTAATTATATCACCACTATGCGTACAATAATGACCCACCACAATGACTAATACTAGTGTTTATTTTGAAATCTGAAATTCGATCATGGTGTGTTGTCTGCTATCCACGATGAATGACTTGAGCCTTTTTCGTTGATGCTAAAAATCGTTTCCATTTAATGCTCTATGACGTCATAAATTACAATGTCGTCATATCCTCAGCAGACTGATATGAGTCAGTAAAGGATGTACGTTTCACTGATGTATAATTTGTGGAAAATATTGTTGTCTAATATGTCGAGGCTGGAAACTTTTGGGATGGCCCTCATATAACAGATGAAGAGGTCCTAATGTTTATATAATATAAATGCAACATTGCATGCAGCACTCGCAGTCATTTGTAGCGGATAATGAAAACTTTGCTGATTGTGCGCACTGCACATGCAAGGCGTGGTTCCATGAGTTGAAACCAACTAGCAGCAAACTTGCATTGCTTTTTGCAGTGTTCGCCAAGACATGTATAGACTGAATGACTGAATGACTGAATAATGACTGAAGTGTAGTCACATTGCATGGACTGTACAAAGCAAATGAAATGTATGCAGAGGTCCGTTTATATCGGCGCTGGACAAGACGTGGTGTCCGGATCATTTCATATGTGCCAATCCGCACTGCCGCGTGCCACTGGTGAACTGTGGATTTGTGGAAGAGGAGAGTCAGCTGTTTTGTGAGAAGGATTATGAGCTGTACTTTGCCCCACACTGCGGCAAATGTGCACGTGCCATCGTAGGAGTGAGTATCTGTTGTCATCGTTTATTACATGTTCAGCTGCTTTCTGTTATTGGCACATGTACATGTAGTGTGTGGACACATTTGACGTGGATGCGTCATAAATGTATTATATTGCTTAAAATATTAGATGTTAGAATTGTGTGTATTTTATGTCAGAATTCAATGCAAATGTCTTTTTCTAGAGACCTGCATAGTGCATAGTACTGAAAATCACAGTTGTTTTAAGAGCTTTAAACTTTAGAAACATTTTGATTTACTATAATTAAGAACATATTAAATATATCCCTGTTAATTGCATTAATTCTGGTCATTGGGTGACTGCTGCGGTCCCAGCTTTCCTGTAACATCTGTCTAGGTTTTTCTTTATTGACTTTCGGCAGGATAGAGTCTTAACTGAAAATTAGGCTGATTAAATGCAAAACCTAAGGTGATGGTAGTGAGATTACAAAATACAAAATTCTGAGCAGGTTGATAATATAAGTGACAATGCATTCCAGCGGTAATGAGTTTGATTATGGTTACATACACTGCAGTAGTGGTCTATGCATGCCTTTATGTGTGGGCTACTAAAGGTGTGTTCATAGCGACAGAAATGAAACAAACTGAAATGAACTTAAAAGAAAGTTAGTTCAGTTCTCTCGCTTTTATGCTCCTCAACAGTTTTAAGATATTTCCTGGAGTTGCCTACCTGTAAGTAACTGAGTAGCATAGGTCAGGTAAATTCTGTTGTGTTTAATTGCTACGAACAGACAGTTGTTTCTGCCATTGGGCAGAAGTTTCACACAGAATGTTTCACCTGTTTCCAATGCCACAGGCCAATCCGCAGTGGCCTTTTCCATCTGGAAAATGGTGAACCTTATTGTGACGAAGGTATGATGGAGTTTACGGCTAGCCAGCTTGATGTGCTATCGGTGTCTCTGGTTTGGTCATATTAGCTTATCTTTAGGGCTCACAGTTTTCCACGGGCCGCGAAATTTCGAGTCGAGCTGTGGAATTTGCCATTTTCCGTGGAATTTTGATAGTGCCATGGAATTTCACGAAATTTTGCAGAAGTTGAGAAATGACCAATGATTAGTACAATCGTCGGCTTGATAACATAATTAGAATAACTATATCACGAAGGAAAACTGAACTAAACTACCTAAAACTGCGTCTCTACTAATAATTACCATAGTAATACGGCGCAATCGTAAATAAACACAATGCGACTAATTGACAAATTGCACTTTTGAAAAGAAACAAGATCGATAATTTTCTTTGTATGTTGTTAGCATAACTGAGCACCATAGCAGCCTTCAAAACAAAGTTTTTTAACAGAATAGAGCTTAGTTTAGCACAAACGGAAGGCTGCGGTAAGCCGCGGAATTTGGACAAGTTTGTCATGGTGAGCCGCGGAATTTTGCGAACTAGCCCACGGAATTTGGCAAAATTTTTCATGGAAAACTGTGGGCCTACTTATCTTTGCTCTTCACTTTAGCACATTGCTTTCTGGCAGTGGTGGTGGTTGACTGATGTTAAACATGCTGCATCATTTATTGATTACATTTGCTGCTGTCATCGCTTGCCGAGACTGATACTGTTAGCACGCTGCTATATGTTGCATGCGTGGGCACATGTTACGAAGCTAAGTAAGTCTTATCTTTGGTAGGTCATTCTTTGCGGCATACTGTGCATGACATACCGATACAGATGCTAACTCGGAAAATTAAGATTCACAGAAAACAGGAGGTAAATAGAGTACCCACTGCCTTGGAAATTTTCCCAAAGTTATTTTCTGAATGCCTGGTGAGCAGTACATATTTTCAGAAATTCAAATTTTGGGGTTTGATTCCCCAGGAAGTCCCCAGTTTTGACTTGCAAAGCCCCCCTTGACTCCGATTGTGCTGGATATTATTCAAGCTATTGCTTCACTGCTGCTTTTTGATATTGGCTTTTGCTGCCTGCTTATTTTGCATATCTAATAATGTTGGTTATGTGGGTGGCGCGATGATGCTGCAATCAGGAGGTGGTGAATGCGCTGAAGAATACGTTTCACATGGGCTGCTTTCTGTGCTGCCAGTGCCACCAGCCGATAGGTACCGGCAGCTTCCACAATGAGGATGGCAAAATCTACTGTCCCAAAGGTAAACAGCGAGATTCGACAACAGATCACCAGTCGGATTGATGTTGCACGCTTGTCATGACATGCTGAGTTGATGTGACGACTGATTGTTTGTCGTAGCACTAATTAGCACTGCACAATGCAACACAACACATTGTTGTTCTTATTTACCTAACCATTTTTAGATTCAGAGTTTTCTGTTTTATTTTTGCTAGATAGTTTAGTTTTGATTTTGCTGCCTAGTAGCATTCATGTGATCAGGTACTAATAACATGCTTGCCTTCTGTTAAAAAACCACTCACTCACTCTTAAATTTTTTTTTGATTTACCTTGATTTACTGCATGCAAACGTGGTAGTTGTGTCTGGCTGTCCTTTATTTTGGATTAATGTATCAAAAGGCCAGTCTGATTCAGCTGGGTTTTTCTTTGAGTTGAAGCTACTTTGGCATATAATACATTGCATTAGAAATCGTTTATGTTCTTCTCTCTAAAAAGACTTTTTTCATAACCGACAACTTGCTGTGGACATAGTCATTTATCAGATTTTCACACTGCATGGGTGTTAAAATTTACCTGCTGTGAGTACCACCACAAATTCAGTCAAGGTTGTTTGTAAAAATTGAGCATGAATATGTTGAATTGGAAGTTAGTTCAACGAATCTACATGGTGGGCCAAAAACGTGGCACTTTACTTTTGTCCATATCTTTGCCAATTATTGATTGATTTTCAAAATTTTTTCACTGGCACACTGTGCAGACAATTTGCAATAATAATTATTATTATATATCCCACCACATAGTAAATGTGTCTCTACGCTATCTTGTGAAATATCAATGAAATATGCATATATAACTATAATAACTAACACAGATTTTTAGTAAAGTTTAAAAACCTTCAGACCAACATTGCAGTGAATGGTTTGTATGACACTAAACAATGTGGATCTATCACAGTCTAGTGTCATATAGATCATTCATCGCAATAGTGGTCTGAAATGTTTTTTTTGATTTACCTAAGTTTTTGTTATTATCGTTAGTTTTTGCTTACATTTATATTTCACACGGTAGTGTAAAGATGCATTTACCGTGTGGTGGGATATATAATAATCACATTATTGCAAATTGTCTGTGGAGTGCGCCAGTGAAAGAATTTTGAAAATTGGTCAGTCATTGGCAAAGATATAAACAAAAGTAAAGTATCACGTTTTTATGGCTCATGGTGTATTTACAGCAATAGTGCGAATTCACAAATGAAGCAGTGAAAACTACTAGGCATACTATACAGTATGTGTCAGATGAAGAAACAGTTTGATGATGAAACTCCGTGCAGGAATTGCTTGCTTCACTTAACCATTGCTCACACAAATTGGGACAGCAGTTACAAATGTTTTACAGACTAACTGTGTCACAGGGAAATACTAACTTTCTAAGACTTTTTTTCAAAAGACTGAGCATGGCACGTTGTCCCTCTTGCAGCTGTGCTTTTATTCTCGTGTTCAATTTGTTGTCATTTGCATTCATGATTCAGGCATGACAGTTCATTTGCTTCTTTACTGCTACTATTACATTACATTACATAAGAAATTTTTAACGTGGCCTAAGTAACAGTTAACTTCAAGGTCCACATGTTAGTCCTGTTAGTTCACGCTTCACAAGCGTGCGGTAGCACAGCCCCGTGTTAATGGCGACTGGCTGAGTAGATGGAGAGTGGCAAAATTCGACCCCTCGCAGGTCCGAGACCCCTCAACCGATCAACAAAAAATTTGAAACAGATGACCCCCTCTGCAAAATTTCGTGCAAATCTGTCCATTCGGGGCTTCCCTGCAAATGGGTGAAATATTTAATTTAAATATGACTTTTTAAAGACACGCCTACAGGTCAGACCGGTCAGCGGATTTTTACACGCGATGGCTCAAACGACGCAGTCTCACACAAGGGTGTGCCTTTTTAGGGGTAAGGAAATTCAAAGTAAATATATAACTCTTTAAAAATCCCCCCAAAGTTAAAAATTTGGTCAAAAAATGGACTTAGAAATTTTTGGCCGAAAATGCTCCTGTATAAAATTTTTACCTACAAACGGCCTTTAATCGTCATCGTAGCCCCATAGAAGTTGTATAGTGAATAGGCAATATGGCATCGGAAATTCCAAATATGTAGTCATTTTTGACCCCCGCCTGCAGGTCACGTGACACCAGGCATGTGTAGTAAACTGTTGGCCCTTAACATGGGCTAAATGCAACTTTGAGGCTTTATATCTTCGTAACGGTGCAAATAGATGCATGGTCATCATTGACCATAGTGTTGTGCGATACCTTCGATACCTCGATAAGTATTGTGAGTACTTATGTTTCGATACCAGTATCGAAGAGATCACGATATATCGTGATATATTGTGGTGCCACGATACCGCCAAGTATCATGACATGACGATACCTGTTTCGATACCGTGCAATCACTTTATTGTTGACAACTGCACACTACATGACAGCAATGAAAATTGGACGTCACATCAAAACCATTCTTATAAGTTAGTAATATGTTTGCAGTTTACACATGTGTTGATAAGTGTTTTGTCAACATGGCGCATCCCTAGTTTATTGTGGCATTTTGTCAACTTTTGTGATCTAACCACGGTGTGACTGATGGGCGTGCAATGAGTTCACGTGAACCGAAAAGGTCAAAGTTGTGGCCCCAAAATCTTTGAGGCTTTGCATCTTCGTAGCCATGCAAAACAGATGAATTATAATTGACCACCTATGTGGAAACATTATTTTAGTAATAAAAGAAATTTGAGCTAATGCTCACAAGACGCTCGAAAGCCTATAGCAGTTTCTGTTCGCAAAATGTCAGTCTATCTACAGTCATTTTGGTGTAGTTCATTCTTGGAGTGTGTGCTGCAGCCGAAGATCGCAAAAATCAATAAAACCCCTTATTTTGGGAGTTCAGGGTCCTTCAAAGTCATCGATGTTGATACAACTGAAAAGCTCATCACTAGTGCTTATTATTATTTTTTAATATACCCCCGGTAGTAAAAATTCCCGGGATTTAAAAACAAACATTAAAAACAAAAATTATTATTATTATTATTGTAACTTAATGGCAGCCGTTTTATGTCACACTTGGCATTGATTTGCTTTCTTTGATATCTATACATGTTTTAATGCCTGAGCCACACTAGTATAGTGTTTCAGCTTATTCTGGTTTTTAGCAACACAGTGATCACATGGTTTTTTTTGCATTGCTTTGTTTGACACTTTCGTTTGTCATAAGGAATAGCATTTATCCGCTAAAACATATCTTTCGGCAGATATGCGAAAGGATTATTGTTATACCACACAGAAATTACGTACAAATGAAAAGTAAAATATAAAAATACTGAGTGCATGCATGTTTGATGTTTTTTTGAGTGGTGTAATATGCAGTTGAAGGTTTTTCATAAGTTATTCGTAAGTTTTCCTGGACAATGTGTTGTACATCATTTTTTTTCTTCTTAAGATTTTCATAAGACTGACTTTTCCTAGGATTTTCGTAAGTTTGACTTGCAGAATTTTCAGAATTAGGCCCTGAATTACTGGCAGAAAAGAAGCTGAAAATAAATCTAGTAGTCTTATGTAATATACTGCGTGGCCCATAAAAAAACGTCCCGAACTTTGCTTAACTATAACGGCGCATATACTATATGAAAATAAATTTTATTTTGCGCATTTGTATATTATATGTACTCTTACTTACTTGTAAATTTTAGTGACATCATTCTGAATGTGATTATCGACATAAAGCGAGTTAAAAATCGAACTATGTAATGACAACGTTCCATCACACTGCATCAAAGCAGTTCAAAAAATTTTCTCGACAACACGTCCGATTCAATCAGCTCACAAGAATGAACACGGCATTTGACAGATTTAAGTCGCAAGATTACTTAGTATAGGATGGCAGAAAAAAAGCGTGAACCGTTTGCAAATTTCAGACATCTTCAGAGACAAATGGCATGATGTCAACATCAGACAGTCAGAATCAGAAAAAAATATGTTGCAAACAATTATCAGCAGTGGCAAAGCACAATGGACGACCTATTCAGCACATTTTCTGTTGATCAGTTGATTGATGTTTAGGCTTGTTGTGACATTCTGGTGTAGCCTACGTACGAGTGGCAATGGAAATGATGAGCCACTTGCATAATTTGTTTTGTGATGCGAAACACTACACAGTGTTTCATAAAAAAACTTTTTTTGTTTTTTTTTCATATTTCACTCAAATGATGATGAATTTACACAAAATTTGTTTATTATGTCAGCACTAAGCAACATGAAAACATGAAATCAGGCATCTTGCGATCCAAAAATGCAACCATTTTGCAAGCTCGGTGTGCTAGTGCACTGTCTTGCTCGAATGCATAAAAGTCTAACTGTCCTCACAGATACGTAAATGCGATCACTTTGCATGTTTTTGTAACTGTAACTGTAAAACTTCAACAGTCTGTCATGAATGAACCAGATTTTTCACTATTGGAGCAGGGTCGCAACTGACAGCACCAGTTGAGACTATCCAGTTTGTACCCGTGACACATTATGACCTCAGCATTACGTCAGGACTAGCAAAGACTAGTTAATCAACTGCTATATTTTGTAGCAATATTTTGAATTAGTATTTCTTCAGCTACATCTGGTACAAATTTTGTGTAAATTGATCGTCGTTTGAGTGAATTATGAAAAAAAGGGGTCTTTTTATGAAACACTGTGTATTTTGTTTGTACCTTGGCGAATATGGAAGTGTTTTAAGCGAAAATTCGTAAACTTATTCGAAGATGTTCGCTCATTACATATGTGCTTTTCTGCTGATTTATCTCGAATACTCCACTGCATAATGCATGCAAATGTTTGGGACGTTTTTGGGCCTACCCAGTACATAGCAGCTGTGATGTTGAGGTGTGGATGCTGGTGTTGCAGACTGGGCCGTGATGTTTCAGACGAAGTGCTATGGATGTCAGTTTCCCATTGAACCCGGAGATCGTTGGGTCGAGGCACTCAATCAGAACTGGCACTCGGAATGCTTTAACTGCTCAGTAAGTCTATCGTGGTTTCCTTAAAAAACCAAAAAAAAAGTACACACTATATAAATGTGTTTTTACACGCGAAAGCAGCTGTGCTTTCAGCGCATCCTAGCTATCGCAATCCTGTCCGTCTGTCTGTCACACGGGTGGATCAGGCAAAAACGGTCCAAGCTAGGATCTCTAAATCTTCACCATCGGCTGCCTGGAAGACTCTAGTTTCAG
>Ga0209367_1002486_pt1 | contig 24379 bp, 10 predicted proteins | sample WorMetLIZISLAND2_FD_187412 | JGI IMG/M metagenome (GOLD analysis project Ga0209367, IMG submission 187412) | Marine gutless worms symbiont microbial communities from Max Planck institute for Marine Microbiology, Germany - Olavius geniculatus... ... | reverse complement strand
ACTTTAGTGTTACAACTCATCTGCGACAAACCAACATTGACTTTGAATAGTTTGAATGTCTGCTACGGACGTTTTTTGATGTGGCTTGGAGGTATACTCGTGGCATGTCGGATTGGTGATCATGACGTTGCAGGTTTGACTCTCGCCCGATGCACTGCAAGCTAGCAACCCTGGGCAAGTCGTTCACACACACACATGTGCCTCTGTTCACCAAGCAGTATAATTTGGTACCAGTGGTCAAAGGGCAGTGATGCCCTGCAGCTGGGAAGGTAACCGTAGGTCTGGCGTCACACTGGCCATGCATCATGGACTCAGTGGTCTATCCATCTACGGGCTTAACGGCCTTAGAACACCCTGTCTACATTGCATACGGGCAAGGCCTTCTTTCCTTCTTAAAGGGCATTTTTTGTCTTAGTATTGAGAACATGGCACATTGTGACTTTGTGTTAAGTCCCCCGTTCACCCCATAGATTATGTGCTACAGGGTGAAGGCCTAGTGTGGCTGATTGGGGAGGTGGTATGTCTGCTTGCTGGAAACCGCGCGTCTAATTGTTTTCTGGCACGGACAATGGATGGCCGCATAGTATGCTGCGTAGCTCATGCCAGTCAGATGCCACTTGCCCGTAGATTGTAAAAGCGCTTCTGGTCTTGGGCGCATCTCATTTATAAAGTGCTAGCCTATTGCGAGTAATGGAGTTGACCCTTTTTTTATGTATTTTGAGTTTTCTTGGTTGCTTACTTAACTTAGTAAAGAACGTGATTGTGGCTGTGTAGGATCGGCAGCACAGCACATGAGAGTGTTTCAGCGTCTGATCTGTGGAGTCTGGCAACCTTCCAGTGTCGAACTACTTAAGCCCATCGCGTGAGTACTAGTTGTAGTATTTCTGTTGTTTTTGCTATTGCTATGACAAAGGCCTGCTTCGTGGCTCAGTTACATTTATCATCCTCACCGACGGTCTTGTTCAGTTATAGTAATCGTTTGCAGTAGTATCGTGTGTATTGTGTAGTAGTAACAAATTATAGTTGTTGTAGTTGTTTGTGTTACTATTCTGTTGTTGTTGTCGTTGCTGTGAGGTTGACAAAGGCCTGCATCATTGCCGCCATTGCATATCCTCCATATCCTCCTTTATGACGGCCTCATTGAATTGTAGTAGTAGTTGTTGTAGTAGTAATTGTTGTAGTCATTAGTAGTAATATTTTGTAGTTATTGTTGTTTGTACTCAGTAACTGTTGTTGCTGTCGTTGTCGTTAAGTTGGCAAAGGCTTGCGTGGTGGCCGTCATTGCATTTATTCTACTTTACAATGGCATCATTGGCTGCAGTAGCAGTTGTTTGTAGTAGTAGTATTCAGTGTAGTAGTAACTGTTGTTGTTGCTGCTGCTGCTGCTAGGTTGACGAAGGCTTGCGTTGTGGTTGCCACTGCATTTTTCCTACTCTACGATGATCTCATTGACTTGTAGTTGTTGTTACAGCAGTAGTTGTAGTAATGGTTGCTGTTGTAGTTGTTTGTAGTAGTATTCATTGTTGTAAGTGTTGTTTTTGTTGTTGACAGGTTGACAAAGGCTTGCGTTGTGGCTGCCATTGCATTTATTTTCCTCTACGATGGCCTTATTGAATTTCCCGTGGAGCTTGTTCATCTTGCGGTGGTCATTTTCTTCATAATAATTCGTCTGTTTGCGCTGTTCTTCAACGCGGACGTCTTCAGTCCGTTTGAAAACCTTTTCTGTTCCATCTTTATGGGAGGAATGATGGATGCGCTCAAACGTGTGACGGAGCGGACCGAAGACGGACCTACGGCAGCCACCAAGAACAGTCCAAGCACTAAACCCAAGGACGAGTAGCTACATAGTGGTGGTGTGGTGGTTGCCATGATGACCCCGAGCGTTGTCAACATGTGAGTGCTGCCCCCTGTAATTAAGAAGGATGGCACACGATCGAATCGATAAGGTCGGCCATCATTTGTTTGTCTGTTTCATCGCTGAACCACGACACTTGGCCAGTTTTATCGTTTGTACGAATCGGCACTACAAATACACAACGATAGATCCGCAAATGATGGCTGCTTTATTTTTATCTAAATCTAATGAATAAACATAGATCTTGTTGAAGGACTAATCAAATTAATAGCTATAATGAATATTTTTTTTTGTTTTGGAAACGGACGCTGTGGTAAAATGAACGAAATATGTTTACCGATATACAAAAGCTGGCCAATTTTTATCAGCAAGAATAGAACATGTTTCATATTGGATGACATAAAGCGGCTCTTTCTATTTGCCCATAAAATTGGCGGATATTTGATGACCCATGGCAGGTTTTATCCACCGACAAAGTCGGCTGGTTTTTTATCGATTGTGTGTCACACCCTTTATTCTTTATAGTGTTCTGGTTACAAATAGTCCAGTTTATGAACATCTTGGATACGGTATATTATATAGTCCGATGAATATATAGTCTGGTTTATAAATAGTCTATGTAGCTTTTATCGTCGCTTGCTGGGTTTCGCATAGTTCAGTGTATAAACATATGGGGTATACATGCTCACATGTTAGCGCAACGATCTACAGGGTGGGTCAGAAAAATTTCCCAACTTGCTTTTTGTCAGAACTTTGTCATATCTCTACCAAGTTACATGAGGTGCACTCATTTTCCACGTCATCTAATTTATGTCAATGCACTACTGTGTAAAATGCAGATGCTGCAAATTGTTGCATTACGTGGAGATTATCAATATCAGAATGCTCACCTTTTCAAAATAATAATTTAATTCTGATAATTTTTTAGTATTGAACATTTTGCACTGAAAAGGCAGACAGCAAAATAGCTGACTGATGAGCTCAAAACACATCTAATCCATGAATGAGTGCTGTGCAGTTTGATCACTTGATTTTGTTAATTTTGCTATCAGCCGTGGCGTCCACATATGAACTAATGTGTACACTCTGGGCATCAAATTCTGATAATTTGGAAGGAGCTTGTTACATAAACTTATAATTCTGCTTAATCAATCACATTTTAGTTTATCATGTGCTTAACTAAGTCGTTACAGCATTTACGGTGACAACAACTAATAATTATGCAACAATTTGGAGCATCTGCTTTTAACATGGTATTGCGTTGACATAGATTAGTTGAGGTGGAAAAGGAGTGTGCCACGAATAATTCTATTGTCTTGGCCATATGTGTGTCAGAAACTATCAAATTTGGTGTAGATTTGGCGAAGTTCTGACAAAACACGTTTGGAAATTTTTTTGGCCCACCCTGTATATGTCTGTCTGTCTCTGTGTGTGTGTTCTGTGTCCAGAATTGTTGATAAAATCACGTCTTAGCCTACGTGTTCGTGTGCCTTTTATTATCGCAGTTCGTTTTTGAATATTACTCAATGTTATTCAGTGAGCTACCAGCCTGTTTGGATTTGGTCCGTTGCTGTTTTTGTTGACGTCGCTGGCTAACTCATTGTTTGCATTTTTACGAAACTATCTTAGACATCCGTGATGTCTGTGGATTTTGGAATTTGCATATCCCATTGTCCATCTGTTTTATTTATACTCATATTAGTCTGTGAATTTAATATAAAGAAATTGTCTGTCAATAGTCTTTAATAATTGTGTCATAATATAGCTTAGTCATTGTGTTTCTGAGATGCGTAGTATTTACTGCACTATCTATGTTTATTATAATATCTATGTTAATTACCTCTGCTGAAGGGAATACTGGTTGCGTTTTATCTTTATCTGGTAATGTTTTTTTTTACTTTTTCTTAGGCAAGATTTCTGCTGAAGCATGTAAATTTGGATGGAATTTTGTTCTGTAGTTTGCACTGGCTTCTATCCCCCAAATCCGGAATGTAAATCGGCTGCAACTTCTCCCCAATATTGGGCTCAGGTTCCCCCTCACTTTTCGGCTTGTTCCCCCACTACTTTTAAACTCGTTTTCTACCCCCCCCCTTGGGTTTTTTCTCTCTTTATGGGAAAGTTTTATTGATGTAGAGTGAAAAATAGGAGATGAGTTTTGTTAACGGTGTAGATTGTGAAGTGAAAAATGGGGGGGGAGTTTTGATTAACACATTCAACATAACTTCCCCCCCATTTTTGACTGGGTGCAAGCTGTGCCCACCAGGTATAGGAATAGAAGCCATCGGGTAATTTGGATCGAGCAAGTAGGAACATGTGAAAGTTCGTTAACTGGTCAGAATTTGATAACCCTTTGCTGTAGTTTAACATTGTGTAAGTAAGTAAGTAAGTAAGTACGTGCATATTTAAAGTGCACAATGTCAGCCAGTGGCCGAATCTGTATGAAATACAGTGGACATTTCAGGGGAGGTTTTTGCACCCAGACTGCTTTTGTTTATAATTATGTTAGCTCTGATGTTGATTTAGTAAATTATTATCAGTTAATCTGAGTTAGATTTGCTTTTGGGGTTCTGTTAGCTCGATAATGCAGCGATGTAGTGATTGATTGCTGACATGCAGGTACTGTCAAGTGTTTCGGTGATATTTTTTTTTACTTTCAAGATTTTTCTGACATCAAATTTCTTCCAGAATCAGAACTTCATTACGCACAAATTTTACTTAACTCTGCCGTCATAATTTTTTCAACAGTTTATTGTTTTTACGCCACATTTCTTATTCAGATTATTGTATGTGTGAGAGCTGTTTTGTAATGTTGTAATGTAACGCCACTGAAGTCTTTTTAGCACATACTGGCGCTTTACAAGTCAGATTATTATTATTATGTTGAGCGTTGGCTGCGAGTCTTAAGTTTTCCTCTCCCTAATTTGTTTTCTGTTTTGTGCAGGTCCATTGCATGTTATTTTGTTGTTTATTGTTGTGTTTGTATTATTGTGAACACGGCCTGTTTGATTCAGCTGAGATTTTACAGCTCATGTTAATGTTTGCTTTACTTTTTATCAAACATTTTTCAGCAGATATTCTGCACAGTGGTGCATGAAACTGAGGAACACATTTGAATTTACGTATAGATATTTGATCAGTTATGGTTTCGAAAACGATCGTTCGGTGACTGTGACTTCACTTCTAGGTTTTCACTGAGTTGAAGTTTGGTTTCAGTACATACTTTATCCAAAAAGTGAAGTGATTTTGCGGAGCTGAAACTTTGGCCAAAGTCTGAAGTTTTCTGTCAGAAAAAATATGCTCTGAGTATGCATGTCATAAGCCTGCTGAGATCGATGTTTAATTGGACTTTAGTCTAGAGTTGAGACTTAGCGTTTAGTTTTCGGTTTCATTTCGCAAAATTCTGAGCTCAAAAACTGAAGTCACCCATTGCAGCGAAATGCGATCATGTTGAGCACTTTTTCTGATTAGCTGCACGAGTAACATCACTATGTTACATTAGCGGCTGTCTCATTTGATTTTTTACTCATGCCAGTTTATTTCTGTGAAGCATAGAATATGTATTCCATGACGACAGTCAACCACTGAACACAACGATGTGTATTTGCTTGCTGTGACGTTTGTAGACTTGTGCGTCAGTTTTGACGTTTAGTTGGTGCTTGCTTTTAGTGACGAGCCTTTGTTATTTATTTAGAACGTAGAGGGCTGTTAGTGATGGATCTCGGCTGTACTGTACGGTTTTTTTATCACCTTCGCTGAAGATGAGGGGCTATGTTTTCATGTCTGTCTGTCCATCTTTCGGTTGGATTGCTACAAAACAAGTCAGTCGGTGAGCAGACTCGCTAACCTAGCCTACAGCTGCTTCGATAGATCGTATAATCTCTGTCTGTAGAGACACCATCACATGCATGCAGACAGGACGCAGTGGAATAATAGGGGTCCCTATCTAGCTTGCAGCGTAGCAAGTCAATGTGTGAACATGCTTTGATGCAATTGTATGGAGTTGTTTGGTTTTTTGATCGCCTACAAAAGAAGTGATAAGATTTTTTCCGGCAATCCGGATCTGTTTGTAGATTCCAGATCATTTTGCGGGTTTATTTACTGTTATGGAGTAAGTTGGAAAGGACAGTTTGCAGTTTATCTTGAAACAGTTTCATTGATGTACGGGTGGACAGCAGTCCAAGGGCCAACTGTCAAATGGTTGTAGAGATCCGGTTATGGATTTGGATTCAGGGTTGCTGAATCCCTATTCAAAAAATTTTTTATGAATTTTGTTATGATGAAAATTTTGAGGCTCAATATTACAGTCTTCGGCGGAGGATTGTGCTTTAAAGGTTTGTTCAGAGCGACAGAAATAAAATGAGATGAAACCCATGTGCAGCGGCTTTCATTTTGTCTCACGATTTTGTTTTGGTTCAATTTAGCTCTGTTGCTTTGCACACTTCTTAACAGTTGCCGTCTGTTTTGTTGGCTTTGGCTACATACATGATATTCTGCCGTTCAGCCAAACATTGATTTTTATTCCCAATGTACTTGTGCATGCGTCTTGAATGACTAGTAGTGATGGGCCATTGGTATAGATTTTCAGAGCTGTGTTCGTGTTGTTTTGTCATGTATGTTACTGTTGTAGCACTGCCTGCAAGTTTTAAATGCAATTGTAAATTTTGCTGCTAATCAGAATCATCTGTTTAATAGTGAATGGTATTTATGTGAAGTCGTCAAAATGATATTTATTGCCGTAAGTAGTCATCCATATCATGCTATGTGAAAAGCAGTGATGGCAAAGCTTATGCTCAATGCTTGCCACAGTTTTGGGTTGGGTTAATCATTGTTTAATAATTTGTTTTTACTTGAATGTACTGCTGCGTATGTAGTTGATATAAAGATGCATGAATATATTATTATTATTCTCAGAAGGATGGTATAAATATGAAATTGAGTTATATTATACATGACATCTTCCAAATAAAAATAAGCATCTAGTTTTAACCTTTAACATCAGTGTCTATTACAAAGATATTTTGATGATACCATGGTGAGAAAGTCAGATGTCCGTTTTGTTTGGACACCCTGTGCTTGATTGTGGTGTTTTAATAACTGGAATAAATGTTGGCTCGGTGCCGACATTGTGCGGCCAACTGCATGCCCCCTGTCCTCCAATAGACATCATTATCACATTAATGATTGTCTGGAGGATAACAGGGAAGATTATTAGAACTACCATTATGTTAAATACATATGCACGCGTATAATAGAGTTCTTACAATTGTCGGTTAAGCTCATTTTTGTGTTTTGTGTTTCTGTAAAGGTTAAACTTTTTGTTTATTGTAAAGTTTAAACTTATGTGTATGTGTGCATTCTGCCTGGAAAGGCCGTCCCCGAAATGACCTATACTGTGTCGGGTGGGACGTTAAGCCCTACTTACTCACTTACTCGCATGCAGACCTTTGACATTTTGAGCTAAAAAGCTGCACACCTCTGACGACTGCCCTGGCGATTATCCATTTCATTTTTGGACTTTTCATGCTTTGTCTTATAGGTGACAGGAGGACGGGCAGGATGGGTAATGTGGCCTAGTAAGATGGTTGCATATGATGACGTGACTGATAATGATGAGATGATGATGATTGATGTTATGGCCTTGCCGCTGTAGCTCAACTCAAGTGCCTTAATTGAAAGTGCTTGGAACAGTTTCGTTTTTTTTCCAGGACCTGGAAAGTTCCTGAGAACCAAATTTGGCCTGGAAATTTTTTGGAATTCTGTGTCAGAGGGTCTTGACAAAATCCTTGAATTTCAGTTGTTCACAATCACTTGAATGCGGTCGGAAAATTTTCTTCATATGATGCCACAAACGCCTAATGTGATGTCGAAAATATCGCAGGAATAGGTCTTGAAGAGGTACCTTAAGGTCCTTGAAAGTTCTTGATTGTTTTGCCAAAAATGTGGTCACCGTGAATATATTTCGAATCATATGATATTGAAGTCTTGATCTTTGATAATAGTTTTGTTGTTTGTGTAGCCAAGTAATAGTGATGCTGATGAATATGTAACTAGGAGCCACCTTCGTCTGTGATTGGTTGATCAAAGTGTGTCGGCCACGCTCACCTAGGCTGTAGTGGAGTGTTGACTATCAAATATTGTTTTGCTGTGTGACTTGGCTACCGTTTCCTGTCCTTAGTTTTAAACTGCTTGTGTTGAGTCCATTGTTATTGCTGCTGCTCCTCTGTTTTACTCTTTCGTTCGTTGATTTCAATGATTTGATTTTTTGGTTGATTATTGCAATTAAACCTGCATATTATCATCAGCTGAAGATTCGTGTTTGAATAATAATCAGTGGCGTTGGGAGACGAGGCTATTGCCCCTTCTTTTCCCCTTCCCTGCTCTCTGAATGTTTTGCCCATTCGGGGCCGAAAACCCTCCATTTTGAGGAAATTTGGCTGCTAGATCGAAATTTTGAGCTCATCTGTCGGAAAGTTGCTCTGTCTGTCGGAAGAGTGCTACTTGCCCTTCCCCCCTAAATTTTGGGCTGTTGGAAAATTTTCAGTTATTTTGGGCTCAAAGCCTTCGTTTTGGGGAAACTTATGGTCAAAACTGAAATTTCAAGCTTCTCTGTCAGAAAAGTGCAACTTGCTTCCCCACGTGCATTTTAAAACCACGACATCACTGGCGATAAATTCCCAATAATGGGTATAAGTGAAAAACGTTTATAGTTATATCAAACGTTTGTATACAAACATTTTTTCCGACCCTCTTTGAGGAACTTCAAAGCAACTGAAGCACGGCGAGCGCGATTCTATAGTGGAACGGGTAGGATTTAGAACGTGAAATGGGTGGGGTTTTGGACACGGATGGGTTGGGGTATTAAGACGTGGAACGAGGGTGATTTTGACATATAACCTGTGAGCTGTGAGAGAAAAACAGACACAGGCAAGGTGAACTCAGCCTTCCAGCCCTCTGGGATAAAAAATAAGTGTCTGGCTAAATTGTTTTCTCAACCCCCTAACAATCTGTCAAATTATGCACTGGGGGGTCAGCTATGTACTATATACATAGGATTTACATCACAATTTTGGTTGGGCTCTGACCGTCGAAAAGTTCAACCCCCAGCTAGTTCTTCACAATTCAAATACTGCGCGTTTACCGGTGTCGGCTGGCTCTGCCCCTGGACCCCGCTGGGGGCTCCGCCCCCAGACCCCTATTATAGGAGCCTCACACTTGTATTTGGGGGGAGGGGGCCTCCAACTCTCTAACGCCTGCACTGCATTTTAGATTAGTTTAGATGTTATAAACAGACGAAGACATTTTCGTAAACGTCATTACTCAGCGTCGTCTCCCTTAAGGTTCAGCCTGTCTGAAAATTTACTTCCAAAAATAAAAATTAAAAATGCCTTTTTCTGGCTGGAAATTCGCTATTTTGTTGGAATTTAGAGGCAAGATGTAATTGTTTCGAGCACTTGTGATCTCCATTGTCTGAAATTGTCAGCTGAGCCTGACAAACAATTGCAACTTCTTTTCCAGTCCAACGTACGACGCAGATTACACTTTTAAACTGAACCAAAGATGTTTTAACTTAAACACGTCCATAGCTAATTACGTAATTAATTATGTTTACTTACTTAAACATAGTGTAGATTTTCTCATATATATTTACAGTTCATGTATTCTAAAAATTTAACAAAGCGGATAAAACTAAAAATATGCTGAATTCATTTTTAAAAAGGAAGAAAAAGGTTTTCTTAGAAAGATGGTTCAATATTAAGGCAGAAGTGTTGTGAAAATAAATTTTTCAGAAACGTCGCGCGGAATGAAGTAAGTAACCACTCTGAAATGAATTTGGTGCCTTTTTGCTTCACGCAACACTTTTGCATGGTGGAAAGATGATTGGCTCCAAAAGTCTTCAAGTCTTCCCTGCAAAGATGTGTTATACGCTGTGAGCGTACCGGTAGTCTTTATAGACACAGACGCTTCATAGCTCTGCGATTGGACCTCGTGGTGTTACTTATTTATCTCTGCATGATTTCAATGATAGTCGACTTTTACCACACTCGTTGTTTTGATGCTGACTTTCTGTTCGTTAATAAGTTGTAACCACTGTTGTAACTAACTAGTTTTTATCTGGTTTGGCAGATAATTTGGTAATTGACGTGTTTATTGGTGGATTTGTTTTGTTTTTATTACACAACACAGAGTGGAATAGATCTTATCGCCGTAGCTAGCTGAGTATCGGTGTTTAGCAGGGATGGAAAAGTCGCCGAAAAAATCCTCCTGAAAGCATGGTGCGAGCTGTTCATTGAAGCCGCAGAGGTGCCGGACTAAAGTAGGATACTTCGACTTAAGCAAGTTAACGTACCTCCGCAGACTTGTGACGATGTGTCTCCGTTCTTTCTGACGTTTTGGCGTGAACGATTTGGTATTCACATGTAGCTAAGAGCTTGTGTGCATGTCTCAGAAAAAAAAGTCAAAATTGTTTTTGTCATAACTTTGTCAAATTCTTACAAACTTTGACCATTTTTGGCACTTGATGGCTAAGAGGATGAAATTATGTAAGGTGCATTCATTTTTCACCTCGCCTAATTTATGTCAATGCACTACCGTGTGAAACATAGATGCTCCAAATTGTCGCATAATGCTGAGCTTTTGTCTCAAGTAAACGCTGTAATGAATTAAATAGGCACAAAATACACTAAAATGTGAATTATTCAACAGAATTATAAGTTTGTATAACAACTCGCTTGCAAATAAAAATTTATGCCAAAGTGTGCTTCGCATACAAGGATGCAATTGCTTAGATGTAACCGTCACGATTCACGACATGCATAGAGCGTGATAGTCATCTTAGCTAAGAGCTTGTGTGCACTGTGTCTCAGAAAAAAAAACAGTCAAAATTGTTTTTATCATAACTTTGTCAATTACAATGGCTGATAGCAGAATCAATGATTGATCGATCAGATGCATTCACTCATCAATTAGGCATGTTTTAAGCTCAGCAGCCAGCTACTTTGCTGTCTACTGTTTTTAGCATAAAATATTTAATACCTCAAAATTACTAAACTATGTCGCACCCTCTGTTGAATTGATGATAATAAGGTGAGCCATCTAATACAAATAATCGCCGCATAATGTAACAATCTGATGCATCTGTGTTTCACATGGTAATGTGTTGACATAAATTAGGTGAGGTGGTAAATGAGTGTACTGTACACAATAATATCGTCTTGGCCATCTTTATGCCAAAAATTATCAAAGTTGGTGAAAATTTGACGAAGTTATCCCCAAAACAATTTTGACTGTTTTATGAGACATGGTGTATATTCTACAGGGTGGGCCAAAAAACCGGACCTGTTTGAGCGTTGATAACTAAGCGATGGTTAGTGGTAGAAAGACATGTTATACACTGAAAGTTTCAGAATGCTGTAAAGAACAAATTTGCATAATGAAGCATTTAAATATTCTTTGTTTAATTTGCATAAATATTTGTCACCCCCGAAATTCTGCCAAATCTGACTGTAACACACTGATTTAACATGGATATTTGAGCTTTTGTAACTTAATGGTGTTTATCGATGGAAAGATGTGTAATATGCCAAAAGTTTCTAAATTGTTTACAGAAGAAGTGTACAACTTGCATGTCTCAGCATTTAAGTATTTTTTGGCTGATTTACACAAATCTGTTTCACCCCTAAAATCATGCTAAATTTGCAGTAACACATAAATTTAAGTTGATTTTCATTCAGCATACAGTGAAATATCAACAATCATTAACACACACATTGAGTTTAGATGAAATTTGACATAGCCAGGTGCCCAGCTTTTGCATTCATAACGGTCATCAGTTTTTTGGGCAGCTGATTGATCGCTGGAGTCAATGTGTTCAGGATCAGCTGAGCCCAGCATTCGATTAGCACACGTTTTAGCTTCTCAATTACTGAAATTCTGTGACCATGCTATCTGCTGCAATGCCCCCACACTTGGCGTGATTTGGAGTCGCGGATGGTGGAGCCGATGTCATCCCCCGTCCCTCTGTTCGGGGGCCAGGTCATTCCCATGCCCGTCTGCCGGCGCCCGATGTCATAACCGACGTTGTTCCGCGCCCCTATGAGAAGCCGCGGGATCATCCCCCGGACTCCGGATATAGTCCTGGGTACCATGTTTGAGCCATCAGAACTTGTTTATTTCGAAAGGTAGAAGCTTGATGTTTCGGGGGTTAAATAGGTATTTTCATTCCTCTAAAACACTGTAATAACTGCGCCATTGCTGTACCGAGTTCTTCGCTATGAGACGTCGAACTTCAGAAAAATTTTTGTAGTTATTCCCGGGTGCCATGTTTGAGGCCCCATAACTTTTTCGTTTTCAAATGTGGAAGCCCGATATTTTGGAAGTCAAATAAGACTTTTGGTGACTCTGAAATTCTGCCAAAAAATTCGCCATAGCTTTACCGACTTCTGCACTATGAAACGCCAAACTTCAAAGAAATGTTCATACTTATTCCCGGGAGCCATGTTTGAGGCCCCATAACTTTTTGTGTTTTTAAATATAGAAGCCCCATATTTTGGTTGTTGGACGAAAAATTTGGGCGCTCTCAAATGCTACAAAAAAGTTCGCCAAATCTTTACCTAGTTCTTTGTTATGGAGCACCAAACTTTGAAAAAAATTTTCGTACTTATTTCCGGGTGCCATGTTTGAGGCCCTATAACTTTGTTGTTTTCAAAGACAGAAGCCCGATATTTTGGGAATCAGATAACATTTTTGGTGTCTCTGAAAACATACTAAAGATTTCGCCATAGCTTTACCGCGTTTTGCGCTATGGAAAGCCAAACATTAAAATAATTCGTACTTATTCCCGGGTGCCACGTTTAAGGCCCCATAACATTTTTGTTTTTAAAGATAGAAGCCTGATGTTTTGGGGATTAGATAACACGTTTGGTGTCTCTAAAATCCTAGAAAAGAGTTCGCCATAGCTTTACCGAGTTTTGCGCTATAAAACGCCAAACTTTGAAGAAATTTTTTTACTTATTCCCAGGTGCCATGTTTGAGGCCCCATAACTTTGTGTTTTTAATGACAGAAGCCCGATATTTTGTGAATCGGATAACGATTTTAGTGTCTCTGAATTCGTATAAAAGATTTCGCCATAGCTTTACTGAGTTTTGTGCTATGGAACGCCAAACATGAAAAAAATTTTCGTTCTTAATCCCGGGTGCCATGTTTGAGGTCCCATAACTTTTTTGTTTTCTAAGTTGGAAGCCCGATATTTTGGGGATTAGATAAAACTTTTGGTGTCTCTAAAATCCTATGAAAAAGTTTGCCATAGCTTTAATGAGTTCTGCGCTATAAAACGCTAAACTTTGAAGAAATTTTTATACTTATTCTTGGGTGCCGTGTTTGAGGCCCCATAACTTGTTTGTTTAGAAAGGTAGAAGCCCAATGTTTTGGGAATTAAATAAAACTTTTGAGTTCTTTGAAAAACCAACGAAAACAGTGTCAGAGCTTTACCGGGTTGACCGGTATGGAACGCCAAACATTGCAAAAAATTTGCAACATAAAATGGCGTTTTTCGCAAGTTTGAACCCCCATATCTCGGGTGGGGGTCAACCGCCCCGAACCAAATTTAGCACGTCGGTAGAGGCGCCAGGGCTACACTTTCGGCCCAAAGCATGATGGAATGGGTCAAACCGCTTTTGCGCAATAGACAACGAAGTGCACGGCAAATGCGGGAAAATTGGCACCCCCGGCGACTTTGGCGCCCCCTGGTTCTAAAACTTTGGCCTAGACCCTTTTTTTTATTTTACCTTTCGGTGAAGGGGACGTACCCCTAAGGTTGTGCAAAATATTAGACAATCCTGTCAAACCGATTTTTTGCAAACGTCATATAACCAATATAATGCTTGGGCGACGTAACATAGCGACATTCGCAAGTTTAAACCCCCGTATCTCGGGGAAGGGTTGAACGCCCTGACCAAATTTGGCACATCGGTAGAGTACCTAAGGACTCACTACGGCCGCAAAGCACAATGGGATAGGTCAAACCACTTGCCCAATAGACGACAAAGTGTGCGGCGAATGCGTTAAAATTCGCACCCCAGGCATGTTTGGCACCCCCTAGCTCCGAAACTCTGGCCTGGACCCCCATTTTTATTTTACCCATCGTTAAAGGGAATATCGCCCTAGCGTTGTACAAAATTTTAGACAAATCTGACAGACCAATTTTTTGCATACGTCGACTATGTGTTGCCAGGCGACGTAAAATGGCCATTTTTGCAAGTTTAAACTTTTATATCTCGGGTGGGGGTCAACGGCCCCCAACCAAATTTGGCTTGTTGGTAGAGCCCCCAGGGCTACATTTTTGCTTCAAAGCACGACGGGATCGAGCAAACCGGTTTGGCGCAATAGACGACGAACCTATGCGCGGGCGACGTAAAATGGCGAGTTTGAACCCCCATATCTGGCACGTTGGTAGAGGCCCACGGAGTGCACTTTGGCCCCAAAGCACGGTGGGATAGGTAAAACCAGTTTTGCGCAATAAACGGCAAAGTGCACGACAAATGCGCTAAAATTGGCACCTCTGCGACTTTGGTGCCCTCTAGCTCCATAACTGAACAGTGAACCCCCAATTTTCATGTCATTTTTTAGTAGCGCTCTGAAACCACAAACGAAAAATAAAAAAAAATCAGAGGATTATTATTAGGATTTTTTGTAATTAAGCGCCGAAGTTGGTCGATTTTTTGTGATTAGGGTACCTCTCTTCAAGGGGGCGTGGCTCCGAAACCGGAAGTGGAATTCCTACATCGTGGGGTATAGTGATGTTGGTCTTGAACAGTACTAGGGCGTGGTATATAGATATCCTCCAACAAACGCACCGTTTGGGAGAAAAATCGTGAAATCGATTTTTTTCAAACCCCCATAATTTCCAAACCGGAAGTGGAAATACTACATAGCGAAAGATATGTTGTAGGGCCCTTATAGGACTAGCAGCCTACCAAATTTGGCGACCCTAGCTGCCCAGGCAGCCAAGAAAATTGCGCCCAAAGTCGATCGATTTTTCCCATTCGTCGCCCTAGGAATGGCCGTACCCATATTAATATTAAGTCTGGAAAAGACTACAGACGGAGTCGAGTGACTCTGGTGTAGAGAACTCCTCTCACACTGAATAATTCACAGAATTTAAATCTTCACTTTTTTGGCAGTGATTTTTTGAGTTCAATGAACTCGGGCACATGAGAGTGCAGGCAAATGCCTAATTTTAGGGGTAATGAAGATTTGTGCAAATTAGGCAAAGAATATTTAAATGATTTGCTATGCTAGTTCGGCCCTTTTTATCTACAACATTCTAAAACTTTTGACATGTCACATGTCTTTCTGCGGGTAACCATCGCTGAGTTATCAACACTCAAACAGGTATGGTTTTTTTGGCCCACCCTGTATGTATTCAAAGTGTAAACAAAAATGTACACCGCTGTGTAGTCATATACCAGGTGGCACTAAAAAAACATCCCGAACTTTGCGTAACTATAACAGCACGTACTATACTCCATGGCGAGAAATTTCCTTTCGCGCATTTGTAGAATAGTATGTACTCTTACTTACTTATAAATTTTGGTGACCTCACTAATAACACTACTAAATGCCACTTACTAACGTAAAGGAAGTTTAAAATCCAATTATGTAAAGATAACGTTCCATCATACCGCATCAAAATGACTCAAAATTTCCTTCGAGACAGCAGACCAGTCTACCAGTCTAAACAGCTCACTGATTATATTTATACGGACATACACCGTAAACTATCGAAATGCATTTTACAGACTCTCTGTTCATATGAACGTTATCTTGTTTGTGCTAATATCATGAGGTATCATGTGTACACAGATTGTCTAGTAAGTTGCTATGGAAGTGAAGGCAGAAGCCAGTGATCCTGATGATGTTATGGAGTGGCTATTCACCCACTATGCTCAACTGCAACAACGTATGTGATATTAACTAGCACACCTGTCTATCTTAGTTTCATGATTGAATTAACTGATATCTAATCTGAATATATTATGACAGATTGGAAGCGATTGTGTGCAGAGCTGCTTTGTATTTATTGCATTTACGTCAGGCAGCTGATTGGTCGTTGCATACTGAGCCACTTAAGTCAGGCAGCTGATTGGTCAAGGCTGATGTGATGTCATTGTGGCTTCCTCGGTGCATGCAGTGCAAACGGTTGTTGGTTTGTTAAGTAATGAGGGTTGAAGTAAGATATAGGGTTAGTGTATACGTTAGAGACAATGTTTGCATGAGTGATAGGGTTTGCTTGATTTGTTGGCTGTATACCTATAGTAGTTGCAGTGAGTATTTAAAGCAGCTCTGCACGCGGCACTTGCCATATATTACACATCAGTCACTGCGTAGTTATTTTGTCCAACTTGTTTTTTGTTCAGCCAGTCAATCTAGCTTATTAATATTCATGATGTCTGTGTCTGTGCTAACAGAATAGTTAACTGAAATAGCAAGAGATGTTGTAATCATATACAGAAAAGTAGAGATTGTAGTAGCCTTATGTATAACACTGAATTATAATGTCATGTATTGACAGGTGAAAGTTCAATGGGGACAAGGACAGAAGCTGATAGTAGTGATATCACTGAATGTTCACATGATGAGAAGCCTAGTATAGGTGTGTTGGGTTCACTGAAATAGGCAATAGGTCATTTGACAACTGTGTAAGCATAATAGTTTTGGGGAATGGAAAAATTGCATAGGGTCAGTGATTATAGATGTTGCTGTGTTTCTATTGGCGGTCAGTAGTACGCATTGTACTATATGTATTGGTTTAACAACAACTTGAGTTTCTATAGTCTGTCTACGAGTATGGCAAACATTTTTGTGCCAAAAATTTGCAGTACAGATTTTGAGCAGTGTTTGAGCATTGAAATCCGAGCTTGCTGTGTGAGGACTGGGGTACGTGTCTAACACAATGTTAGCTTGGGCTTCACTCACAACATGTCTTGTCAAATAGCATCTCATTCTGTGCAACAGCTTTAGCAGCACACTACAAATGCAGACTACTTACTTACTTACTTACTTACTTATGGTGTCACATAGTTACATCCCACCCAAACAGGCTTAAGGTCAGCCAGGCTGGTACCCCGTTTACTTGCACCAGATGGATGCAGTGGAAGGCTTAGTTGACTTTAGCATTGGTTACATATCAGGATGCTTTATCTGTCTGCAGGCAGTCACCCATCCAAGTGATAACTACTTGCCATCAAATTGTGGATCATAAGTCTAAAACCTACCAATTAAAAAGCCACCCAGCTTTTATAATTGCTGCTGTCCCTGTTGAACATTGCATTTTGTGCACACTATTCTAGGTGAAGGTTCATTTGGGGTGAAGATTGAAGCTGATAGTAATGATATCACTGAATATCCTGCACATTATGATCAGTCCAGTATTGGTATGATCTTAGTGCTTTACTCTTTGCAGTTATTTGCTTCACATGAGTACTAAGAGCAATACAGGGTGCAGCAAAAAAGTGGACCCCCTAAAGTTTTTTGCTGTTTTCTCAGCAACCGTTTGGAATATTAATTTGAAATTTTACACGTTTATTTGCCTTCTACATCTAACTGTCAAGAAAAATTTGATTCTGTTGAAGAACGATGAAGTTGCAGATTTTTTAACATGACCGCCTACAGATTTTTCAGCATTTAAAAATTTTCCAGCTACAACACCAATTTAATAACATCGTTGAACAACACAGTTAAATAATGATCAAATGCCAGAATTCCATTGTCACTGCGAATGTTCGAAGTGGTCATCACCAGCTCCAAGCAACAACACCAGTCTCCAGTCGCCTTATTTGAGAAATCTTTCACAGCCTTGTCGATTGGTCCCTGTGGCAGGTTGCCCCAGATAACCTGAAGCACTTCCTTGAGTTCGGCGCTTGTTTTCAGCTTTGTTATAAGCTTGCAATTAGCTTCCAACATTGCACCCCATACTTGATAGTCCATTGGGTTTATATTTGACAAATTTGGAGGCCATTGGCCTTTTGTGATGATAGCTGGACAGCTGGCCCACAGCCAGTTTTGTGTGCTGTGTGTGTTGACACGCCCAGCACGCCGTTCTGCTGGAAGATGAATCCGGTGAGCAGCCAGCGATTGCTTTAAAGGAACGATAATTTAGTGATAATTTATAAACAATAAACATTGCTGTTTATCAAAATGTCACTGTGACGTCATCGGCAGTAACGTGTAACCAGTTTTTGAAAATTAAATGGCATTTTTAGCATGAACATTTTTGAATGCTGAAAAATCGATAGGCGGTCATGTTATAAAGTCTATAACTTTGTCGTTTTTCAACAAAGTCACATTTTTTTCTTGGCAATTAGATGTAGAAAGTTTCCGTAAATAAAGCTGTAAAATTTCATATTAAAACCTCGAACGATTGCTGAGAAAGTGGCGAAAAAAATTAGGGGTCCACTTTTTTCTACTGCACCCTGTAGAATAGATCAACCAGCAAAATTGCTTTTTTGGGTTGGGGGCAGTTTTGAAAACTGATTTTCCAGCATTTTCACTGCCACACTTTTGTTGGAAATGAAATGTTTGTTTGGCTTGATAGTACATAGAAATTGTGTGAAACAGTAAAATCTAAAATGTGAATACATGTATGCATGTGTGCTGTTTTCATATATGAGCTAACACATTGTTATAAGTTTTCCCAGTTTGTTTACATATTTTTTGGAAATCACATTTTTTCAGATTGCTGAAGTCTGGTTGGTTTTTAGGATTATTGTAATTTTAACTTATGAACTTTTCATAAATAACTAAGCAGTCAATGAGTGATTTGCATGATGTGTAGGTGGAAGTTCATTTGAGGTGAAGATTGAAGCTGATAACAAAGATGTTACTGAATATCCTGCACATTATGATCAGTCCAGTATTGGTATGCTTTTAGTGCTTTACTCTCTGCAGTCAATTGCCCTGGGTGGCTGCTGAGAGCTGTAGAATAGGATGTCCATGAAACCTCTGGGAAACTTGCTTAAGATCTTCCTGAGTTGTTCCTGAAATTTTCTCAAGTCACCAGCTGAAGATGTTACAGTTTTTTTCAGAAATTTCATTCCTGCTTTTTATGATTTTTGTGAGAACAGTTTTGCACAGTGGTCTATAAAAACCGTCCCGTATATTATTCTATTAAAAATGCTACTGTATGTGCTTTTTTGGACAAAATGACACACCATATAAATTGCTAGTTGGTTCTGCACATGTTGATGTTATAACCTAATGAGTATATCAAAATGTTATTAACAAAGGATACAATAGAATTAAAGCACCCCAACTGTATTATATCACAATGGTGAAACCCAAATAGAAATACGTGCTTGCATATATGTCTAAGTAAAACAGCTAAAACTTCATACAACAACAAGGCAGTCAAGTAAACAACTGTTTGATGTGCTCTCCGTGAACTTTAACTATAGTTTTCAATCTCGTTCGCCACTGATCAATGGCTTTGTTGATCAGTTGTTGATCAAGACTGGCCCAGCAGGTATGCACTCTGACTTTGAGATCCTCCAAACCCACGATTGGAACTCTGTACACATCTTGCTGCAGAGCACCCCAGACAGCATAATCGATGGGGTTTATGTCTGGACTGTTTAGTGGCCGGACTGAAGGCTCGATGAAGTTGGGTACGTTCTGCTGCAGAAACTCGACCATTAACTTCACTGTTTTCCTCATTGTGTTTCCTGTAGAGTTGGGTTGCTTTCATTTATTTTATCTCATTACAAATTATCGAAAATATTTGCATGTTTAAATTTGTACATGTTACTCAGAATTGATTATATTTCAACGTGTGTTGTTCACTTTAAATGTACATTACTCTTGGAAGACATAATTAGCTGACATGTAGGGGGGCGGTTTTTTTATGGTCCACTCTGTAGTGCACACATTTTTTATTTGGAATATTTTTTGTTTATAAGAACACTTTTCTTTATGCTTGTGGTTTTTTTGTCATATAATGTGTATAAGTTGAACTTAGTTTAGCATTGAAGCCAGAGAATAGTGGACATATTTGGTTGTAATATTTTCTGCTGATATGACTTAATGTTTGGTTTGAATGCGACTGATTGTAAGTCATTTGTCTTTGCTGTCTAAATCAGATAAGACTGAGAAATGGAGAGTTTTTGTGTTTAGATGATTGCCAACATATCAGCACTGTTTTTATGACATTTTATAACATTGAATTACATGTCATGTACCCCTAGGATGTGTAAGTAGTACGTTGGTGAAGACTGAAGCTGACGCTGATTGTATGATACTAGAGTATCCACATGATGACAAGCCAGCTGTTGGTATGTTGCTTCACTCATTCATCTGTCTCGAGTGTTTATCGTTTCTTTATTTGAATATTCGGATGGTTTGAATTGGTACTGTTGACATGTGATGTTTGTCATTATTCAGTTTGCCTGTTTTTGAATTTTTGGTTCTTCAGTGCTAGTCATTATCGCATCGTATAGTTTGTACGCTTTGTTCGAAAAATGGCACCCAAACATTATTGACCGTAATTTGAAGATGGATTAATAACTATAAAGACTAAAAAAATTTGCACTTTCAGATGCACTCTGTTAAAAAATGTATGGATGGCTATGGCAGTTTCTTTTTATTATCACCTCTTTTTATTTGTGTATTTTGTGCCATAACATATACTGTTACACAACAACTCGTAAAAGCAAATTGACCTCATGATTAGTATTGTGAGAACTAAAGTAAAGACACAGCAGCAGAGCAGACTAGATGCAAATATATTTCTTCAGTGAAATTGTGAAAGCAAACTAAAAGCTACACCATATTTTGCAGGTGAAATAAAAAATGGTAGGGATTTAGTTTTTTAGGGATGTATGGCTACCGGAAGTACTATCATTTTTCTACATCTAACAACTTGGCTTCTTTGAGGCCAGTGACTTGTGGACATATGTGACTGTCATATCCACTGCTAGTATGACCTGGTGTTTGTATACAGGAATGACTTTTGAGGTGAAGATTGAAGCTGATAGTAATGATATCACTGAGCATCTACATGATATCAAGCGAAGACCGCATTTGTGTACGGTGTGTGACAAACGGTTTACAAGGAAAGAAGTTTTGAAGCATCACAAAGAAATACATACTGGAGACATGTTGTATTCATGTGCTCAGTGTGAGAAACTTTTTCAAACTCATGTTGCTCTGAGTTCACACATGAATATTCACAGCAGTAAATACAAGTGCACTGATTGTGGAAAGTGTTTCAGCTGCAACAGAGCCTTAACAGTACACAGACGAAGTCATTCTGGAGAGAAGCTGTTTGAATGCACTGTTTGTAGTCAACGATTTACTACATCAAGTAACCTAGTTGTTCACAGTAGAATTCACAGTGGAGAGAAACCATTCAAATGTTCAGAGTGTGACAAGGCATTTCGTCGGTCCGGTGATCTAACCGCTCACATGAGAGTCCACACAGGAGACAAACCGTACAAGTGTTCGCAGTGTGACAAAAGTTTCAGCGACTCCAGCCACTTGCAGTCACATAAACGTCATGTGCACAGCAACAGAAGACCTTATGACTGTTGTTACTGTGGGAAGTGGTTTAAAAGTAGCCACGATCTGAAGCAGCATGTTTATACTCACACTGGTGCAAAGCCATACTCATGTAGATACTGTTCGGAGTGTTTTAGACAACGCCACCATCTCAAGGCACATCTGCTGAAGTCACACAATGAAGGTACTTGGTTCACGTGTCACATTTGTCAGAAAAAGTTCAGTGATAATGGTAAACTTGAGAGACATTTACTTCGTCATGAAGGTTTGAAGTCGTATCTTTGCAGTGAATGTCCAATGAGTTTCTTCACTGAAGGTGAATTGCGACAACATCAGCTGAAACACTCAGACTTTACACAGTTTTGCTGTGGTTCATGTGGTAAATGTTTCAAGCGTAAAGAGACTGTTGTTCGCCACTTCAAGACTTGTCAGTGAGATTCTGCATACAACAGATTGTGTCGTGCTGCTTCAGAACATTATGTGAGCCTCACAGTACAGTGGGCGACTTCACTTTTTGACTTAGACTTTCACTGAACCTAAACTTCGGTCCAAGTACCTACTTAAGTCAAAAAGTGAAGTGATTTCGCTGAGCGAAAACATGGCGACTAACATGGATAGTTTGGTAAATTAAAACAGTCTGGTACCAAAACTAAACGCCGTAATGGCTACACAATGACGTAAGACGTTACGTAATTACGTCATTTGCATGCACAAGCACAATTAAATAAGCAAGTCCAAGCGTAACTGGTTGATTTATTTCCTGTTAGGTTTACCGGTTTTCCGCCATTTTTAATCGTTTAGTTGAACTTTGGTCTAAGTACAGACTTTAGTGTTTAGGTTTAGTTTTGGCTCAGCGAAAAGGCTCAGCGAAAGTCTTAAGTCAAAAAGTGAAGTCGCCCAGTGTATTCACTGACATCAGATTGTGTTTAATACAAGTTACTCTCAGACAGAGCTTTGCTAATAGTTGATCAAAATGTACCTATAAAATATGCCTGTACTGTTGATTTTTTGCAATGTTTCGGTGACTTGTTCACCGCTGCTGGGAAATCGTTGCTTTTCAGGATCAACTTAGGTGGATTAACTGTGGCAAAATATTGCAGGTAAAGAAAGAAAATGTATTTTGTAATATGATGTTTTTTTTATCTGAGACATTTTGAATATTGCATTATGATGTTGATGATGATGTGGATTCACACTGTTGCTACTTATTTCTTAACATCCGATGTTCTTAATCCAAAGAACCACGCCCGTCGAGAGCCACAGCAGGGCCCGGGGAAACATTCTCGCGGGCCCCCAAACATTTTCACGGGGCCCCTCTGGGGAAAAAATTTCTGAATTTTTCGTTTCAGAATGGTACATTCTGGCGTACTAGTTCAAAGAATACAGTTTGCAAAGGATACTGATAGAATGTTTGAAAACAAACTGCAACAGGGAAGGACTAGGCACTTTACTAAAAAGATCTGGCAAACGTGAAGCACTGATCAAAGACATGTGGCTGCAGGCTGAAACGTGCGCATAACTAAAGAGAATGAAACCGCTGGATGAACTGCTAGGCCTACTGAGCCAGTTAGACTAGAAACAAATGTATCTTTAAACACGCCAGATACCCAAAGAGATGGTTCTAACACAGTGTAACATCGTGCGGATCGTTTGCTGCAATCTTTGTCTGAAACGTTTTGTTTGTTTACCAATGTAATCGTTACCTATTGCCGGTTGTTCTTACATTTATATTTTTCGAGGTATCATAGCAACACAGTTAAGGTGTGGTGGGATATTCAACAGCCATTTCATTGCCAATTGTCCAGAGAGTGCTGGTGAAAAAATTTTGAAAATCGGTTAATATTTCTTGAAGATACAGACATAACAAAGTGTGACGTTTTTTGAGACACAGTGTATATGTGTTCACAGACTTGATTTTGTACTAGAAATACGTTCTGTGGAACGAGGTATCTGCCCCATTGCCAAGCTATATAGCCTAGCAGCTGCGTATAAAGAGGGTAGGTGCAAACAGGGCACAATTATCTTTCACAGGGGCCGAGTTATTGTCAAATTCGTTGCCATGGCTACAGGGGTCGGCAGGGGAGAAATTTAAATGACACCATCGGATAGCCTGGGCCTGAAAATAGGGGGTAGGTGCAAACAGCGCGCAATTATCTCTTACGGGGACCGAGTTATACCCTTTGAAATCTCCATTGGCTGTAATGCAAAATTTTGCAACTTTTGAATGGTTGCTATGGCAACAGTGGTCGACTGGGGGTAAATTTAAGTAACACTGTTAGATTGCCAGACCCCGAAAATAGGGGGTAGGTAAACACAGCGCGCAATTATCTTTTATGGGGACCGAGTTATACCGCTTTGAAGTCCCCATAGCCCGTAATGCAAAATTTTCAAAAATTGGGGTAAAATAGGGGAAAGAGTTATCGGATTTTTATCTCAAACAAACTCGATCTTACTTTTCGGGCCCCGAATCGCTGTGCAAAATTTCATCAAAATCGAATCAAAATTGCGGCCGTAGGAGTGTTTACAGTCATACTGACCGAATGACACTGTGACAGAAGTGATTTTACTGTGTGTCCCATGCTATGCTGTAGCAATGGGACAGATAATAATTTGAGCATTGTTGATGTCTGTGCAGTAGTTGAGACAGGCTTGCCGTGGATATGAAACTTCCCATCCATATCCACAGATTTTCCGTGGATATCCATCGATATATATCCATATCCACAGACGCCTAACTTGCGTACATGCAGCTCCCAATTTTTGCAGAATACAGCAGTGTAAGAGCGTTTATCCCTCCGTAAAACATGACACAGATATTCCCCACTTTAAATTTTAAAAAATAAATTTAACAAGAAATTTGAGCACAGCTCACGAGACGCGCGAAAGCCTATAGCATTTCCAGTTCAGTAGTTATAGTTTCGAAAATTGCATATCACTTGGACTCGGCCCATCGGGACCCTAATACACATCGGCCA
>Ga0209367_1002484_pt1 | contig 24382 bp, 13 predicted proteins | sample WorMetLIZISLAND2_FD_187412 | JGI IMG/M metagenome (GOLD analysis project Ga0209367, IMG submission 187412) | Marine gutless worms symbiont microbial communities from Max Planck institute for Marine Microbiology, Germany - Olavius geniculatus... ... | reverse complement strand
CTGTCTACAGTACGGAGCCAGCCAACTAGGTCGACTCAGCCTTCTACTCTCTGTGGGATGGTAAAATGAGTACTGGCGGTGGTCAAGGCCATCGCTAGGGAAGAAACGGCGAGTTCTGCGCAACAGTAGGCCCTGTGGCCAGGACTGCAAGTATACCGATCCAGTCGGTTAACCCGGCCGACTTCGGCTGTATGCTAGCTTAATTGGGCTTCGCCCTCGCCGGCTCAAAGTGCCGTCAAGGGGATGAGCTCCCTCGCAATGGACCTAGCTGTCTATGCGGAATCTTCTTCTTCTTCTTCTTCTTCAAGTGCACCAGTGGAAAAGGTTTTCAGCCCGAACAGAGCAAGAATGTCCGACACACTTCTGTCTGAACTGGTGTTTTTGAAATGCGACATTGTGTGAACAAGTTTAGATGTTGGACTGTGTAAAATTATCAAGGACGGACAAATTAATGTCGTCAATTAAAATTGCTAACAATATTGAAGGATTAGTTTTTTTTGTGTGCGATAAAGTGTTTTACTCAATAACAGCAAGAGAAATAATATTGGAATGGGATAAAACTGCTTGCAGGTTCGTTTTTTCCTACTGGACTTGGACTTGGACTTGCCTTTTTGAAGAGGACTTGGACTTGCCCGTTTAAAATGGACTTGGACTTGGATTTGGACTTGAGGATAGGGAACTCAAACTTGGACTTGGACTTGGCTGTTGCTGGACTTGTTACAAGTCTGAAAAAAACGTAAGTCGAGGCGTGGCATTGCTGCGTTTCGCAGACAGGTCGCCAACTGGCCGATAGCGCCACTGCCATAAGCGTTTTGTCGCATCACTAATTGCACTTGCAAAGTAGGCCTACAGCTTCTACGCCAAACGGCGCTCAGACCTTTGCGCAGCCTTCAAAGAAAGCCGGATCAGACAGAGGATCGTTGAGGAACGAACGCAGCAGATTGGCACGAAGTCCTTTCGGCGGCTCGTTGGTCATCTTCACTCCTGTACGTTACACACAACCAGCACGGACCTAACTCCTACGACCACCGCATTTTGAATTGGGAAGGTTGCCGATATTTCAACCCCGAAAAACTGGGAAAAAATAAAATTTGACAGCATATAGGTTAGCATGGAAAAAGAATTACATGAAATCTCACGCGTAATTTTTGCCAATAATCAGCTACAATCTTTTAGCTTTCGATCCATTACCAGGGCTCCGTTTTCGTCCATAAAACACTTCCTCCCCTAGGGACAGAGCTACGTCCTTGCACAGAACTGCGCCTTTCAACAATGCTACAATCTACAATTTCGTACACCGATACATTCGTCAGTTACGAACACATTCAGTGATTGTCTGCCAGTTATTTTTCCTCAGCCAGTAGTTTATTAAGCAAATAGACCAGTCACCCCTAGCTCTTCACATGAAAGTTCATGGACCAATAGCGTTAAGTTTCTAGAAAAGAATGGAAGAAAGGAAGAAACACAAAAAAGGGAAAGGGAGCTCAGTGAGTTTTAGTAGAAGTAGCAATAGTAGTAATAGTAGTAATAGTAGTAGATGAAACACGACATACCATTCTGTAACAGGGAGACAGGGAAAGCATCTGACGGATAGCTGGTGAGCCAAAGGCGAAAGTTTTCATTCGTGTTTTCTGGAATTATTACCTGAAACATATACAACAATACACGAGTACTATTTTTATGCCTATTCACGTATCACGCACACCAAAACCCTTCAAAAATTTATGTGACTTTGACCTTTGTCGTATAACCTTGAGATTCAGTACGGTTCTAAAAGTTGCCAAGGTACAATGCAGCCGTTAATTAGTTATCGCGGTGACAGAAAAAAACGAGAAACAAGAAAAAACTGAGCGAAGATGTTGAAAACAATACTGCCGTCGCTTCCGCGGGCAGTACTAATAACACATATAATTTCTAGCGCGCCGTAACATGGCAAATAAAGGGCGTGCCGTGTCTGGTCTGCAAAAATAGTCATCAGAACAAAAACGTCTCTGGAGCACTTCTGAGGAAAGTATAGCGTTGAAAAACCTCCTCGCAGATCTTTTCGAGCGTTTTCATCCAGCTTGTGGCGAGGTGACAATTCTGCAGCACGACCCATGAGCCGTCCTCGATAGCGTTGTTTATCATCTCCGCTGCTATTGGGCCCTGCATGACAACCGCAGCTGTATAACACACGTTAAAGAAATATTTCTTTTAAAAACACGCTTGCAAACATGAATAAAAATGTTACCCTCGTTTTACTTATTTTGACACACTGACATTAACTAAATTATTTCAGTAGGCTGTTGTGGTGCTGTTGTGCTGGTGAACACAAAATACTATCATTTCATCGACAACACTTTATATTTTTTGGTGATAAATATTTTCATTTACCGTCATTTTCACACTTCCAGACGCAATTCAACTCAACTATCGTAACTGTAGGTAACAACGCGATGACGTCATTAGCATCGTGACGTCACGCTGTTGGGCACAGACCATGCGCTGTTTGATAGCTTGGCTGAGCAGTTAAGTTGAGTTCAGTTGCGTCGGAAATTCGAGTTCACAGCTACGAGCTGAGTTGAGTGTCGTCGGCGTCGTAGGTGTGAAGTGGCCATAATTTTTGGAAGATCAAAGGCCCTGGACGCCTCCGGCGCCCGCCCGATGAAGCTCTGGCATTCCATTCTATGCAAAAAAAGGTAAAGATAGAAATCTGGTAGGCCTACTTGCTACAGCGCTTCTTCCGTGAGCCAGACTCGTGGCCAGAAGCGCTTTAACAAGTATACAAGCACAGCACTTTATCACTTATCAACTTATCAACGAAGCCCGTATAGTCACGAACGCGCACCTGTCCCTGGCCCAGCGAGATGGTTTGTATCTTGGAGCCGACGTAGCCGCGGTCCTCGCTGAACTTGAGCAGGGCGGCCATCGGATCCGCGCCGGGCGACAGGACAAAGATTAGCGGCGCACAGCAGTGTGAGTCTGCGAATGAGCCCGGGAGGTCGAACGTCGGCGGCTCGATGTACTGCTGACCCATGTGCTTGATGATGTACGCCTGGACGGCCGGAACCATCTTGTCAGGACGCAGTGTCCGCAGTACGACGAGTTTCTTGAGCCCCTCCAAGTGGTTGAACGGGTCCGGGTAGACGAACTTGTCCGGCGCCGAGCTGTCGTACATCTGCTTCCACTGGAACGGGTGCTGCTGCACGTCTGCCGTACCGTTACATACAAAAGGACGATTGCAGGTCGAATGGTCGACAGACCGAAGGTTCAATATGTATTTTTATTTTACCAGAAAATAGCTATTCACACATACAAAATTTAAAAAAGACAAAAACATGCAACACAAGAAGCAAATGTCTAAGCCCGCAGTTAAATTTACACTGAAAAATATACAAAAAAACACCAGTACAATTACACTTCGCTCAATTCCTAACCCTATTTCTAGCTCTAACCACCACCCAACCGCAGGACAGTCGGAATCGAAAATCGAACCCTTGGATTGTCAAAACCTCGAATTGTCAATACACCATACATACAACATGACGACATTTTTAATTCACTCGCTATTAGATCCGCAGAACGTTCAAGTTTATAACGACATTTTAACACTTATCATTTTAGTTTTAGTGAATTTTAATGGATCAACTGAGCATCTTAGTCCGGGCGATATCTATGCATTCTCGGACATAATCGACCTCTGAAGTCCTACGACAATTTTAATACTTTATCCATTTACGTCAAATTGTAACATCATCACAACGTAAGATCATAAAATAACGAACGTTTCATGAAGTATTCGAGACCATGTAGCTGGGACGCGCGAACAATCTCAGACCAAGACTTGGCACTGAGCCAGTCGGGCGCAGGGTTAGAATACGGATTGTGAAGCGCCACGCCACCCGTCAGCAGAAAACGCCAGACGCTGTCATCCACCTCATTCCTGTTCCATCAGTCACCTCCTCCCGTATAAAAAGAAAATGCACAATTAAAAAATGTTTTAAAAAGCAGATCTTGGCTTTGAAGGCAGAACGACGCATCGTGGTGCTTTTCCAAAACACAAAGTAGTGTAGCGACATACTTAAGGTGTGGTGGGATCTTTATTGATAGTGTTGTGTTATTACAAATTTTCTTCTAATTCTGACAGTAAAAGAATTTAGATAATCGGTTAATATTTGATGACGTTAAAGCATAAAAATGGTGCAATTTTTTGGGTCACTTTGTAGGGCCTGTACAAATTGTCAAATACGACACGCGCTTAGCGCTCTCAGTTTGTTAAATAATTATTCTTGTACCTACATTCAGCGATTTGCGAATCAGTGTTTTTACGCGTCTGATAAAACCCAAATTTCACGTGCTTCAATTTTTTTTTGTAAATTTGCTGTACAACCAGTTCTGCAACAAGCTATACCGGAAAGTCGCAACAAACCGAAATAATAAAGTTTGCGTCTGAGCTAGCAGTGTTTAATTTAGCCTAATATCAGAAATATAACAGACAATGGTGATTTTTTGGCAATGATGACGGTATATACTAAAAAAATTTTAGGTAATAATAACGGTAATAAGAATAACGATAATAACAACAACTAGCCTACTAAGTAGAAAAAAGCTGGCAATAATGATTGACCATCTCTCCTAGCGACTACTTACTTTCCTTTGAGAATGCCGACGCAGAGAATGAACGAGAATAGCAGTTTGTCTTTCTCGAACAAAGAGCGGCAGACGTTGCGGTAAATGCTGCTCGTGAAGTGAAGATTTAGAATCTCACAGCGTTCCAGCAGGTCATCGCTCTTATTACTCATGGTGATCGACTAGCAAACAACAGTCCACGACGACGTCGCTTTAATGCGCATACAGAGCGACGTAACTGAACTGAACTGACACCGTTTAGTTTCTGATGAACTGACAAATGGGCAAGAGGGCGTGACGTTGTTATTTGACTGAAAGTTTGCACTGTGTGCATGCACACTAAATCACTACTTATTTACCTACTCACTTACTTACTTACTTACTCATACTGTCATCGTCAAAAACATTCGCCATGCATGAACTCGATGTATTCAGCTGACGATATAAGAATTATCTGGATATTCGCTAAGACTCTCGCAGAAGAGGGCGTCAACTGACAGTGGGGTGCAAACGGCCAATTTTTAGCACTTTTTCTCGTCATATTAATACCTTGCTTATTTACTCACTTTATCTAAACTGGCAGTAATTCGTGGCGGTGGCGTCGGGGCAGGAAGTTGCAAGTTTCCGGCAGAATTCCGACGAACAGCAGCAAATGTTTAACGGAGGGGACTGTAGGCGCTCGAAATTTCAGTTTTGCCCGTACTTTTTCTTAAAATGAAAATTTTCAGCACTAAACGGACACTATGGTAATTTTTCGACAGTAAAAAGATTTCCTGACTCTTTCTGCATCAGCCAAAAATGCGCTCCCTGACCTCCCAATGCCCCCTTTCTTGCCCACGACGTCATTGGTCCGTAAACTGAGCTTACATGCACGTAGAGGTTGATGAACCAGACCAGCGAGTACTGGTACATGGGCTCGATGTTGGCCAGGTCAGAGATGCAGAAGAACAGAATGGATGAGTGGACGGCGACCGGTCTGTAGCCGTTCCTCGTCGTGTCGATCTCCACTTCAGTACGAGTGGCGATCTCCTGCTTGGCGGAAATGTCCTCCGACAGAACCTTGGACGACGACAGAACGTTGATGGCTGTCTCGTCCTCCAGGATGTTCCCCTTCAACACGCCACGACGATGTCTATACACAACTTCGCCTCAAGACTGTTCAGTTTCAAAAATTAAAAAAAACCTATCGCAGAGCTAGCAGAGCTAAGGCGTGTCACCTAATATATGCGATCACATATCTACCCGGTACTACCAGAGACAGGTAAACGGGACCAGCATTAATCCTAGCCAGACAGGCTGGTAGCCTACTCAATTTACGTGCCGCAGAAAGACGGAAGGCGGAGTTGATCTTAGTGTTGTTGGTTATATATCGAGATGGTTTACCTATCCGCAGATAGTCACCCATCCAAGGACCAACGGCTTGATAGCTACCCCACCGGGAGTTGAACCCACGACCTCGCGATCGTAAGTCAGACAGCCTACCATTACGCCGCCAAGCCACCAGTCTAGTAATAAGCTACATAAACTCATTCTTTACTGACTAGTCTAGTAACGTTTCGAGAACGGTTGCTGCCTTCCTAAGAACGATCAGCTGTGAAACCATCTGCCGGTCACCACGCGAGCTACTAGCACCAACACGCCGCACCGCTTTAAACGAGCTTTGAAGACGTTTTTGCTATGAGTGACGTCCTGCTGACAGCACTAATGAGGAACATTCTATAGGGGGGGATATAGCAAAGTCTATTACATCAACATTAACATTAACATTTGTACAGTCTACGGTGACGACTTGTCACTAAAGTCGTCAGAAAGTAGGGCCCATACCTCTGAGGTGGAGAGAACGCGGAGGATTTCGTCTTCGATCTCCTTGAGTTTCTTCTTGTTGGCGGCGCTTTCTATGATAAGCTCGTTTTTCTTCTCCTCGAGCTCTGGCTTCTCCTTGGCCGCCACGATGCCGAGCAGCTGGTCCTCTAGCCCCCGTGGAGTGATCATGAAGTTGAGGAGGGTGACTTTGACCGAAATCTCGGGCAAGTAGTGAGGGTTGCGCAGCCGCGTCGTCATGTAGAAGACGAAGTCCGACGAGTATTCGATCACGTTGTCACCCAGCTTTAAATAGTCGACACCCTGCAGGCGCGTACACGGCGACGGAACTGAACCGAACTAAACTGAATTGTAAACAGAGAAGTTATGTTATTTCAGTTCAGTTTAACTCCGTCACTCTGTGGAATTAACAGCTTCTGCTGTACCATTACCACAACTACAGAGTGAAAATATTCATGAATTCTAATCAGTTTTATTTTAAAATACGTTACTATTCGTTTATGCACATCACAGTAATTAGAACGTTTAAAATTCGCATTAATTCCTGTAGTTATAAGAGCCAAAAAAATTGCAACACAGGAGTCAGTGTGCAAACTAACACTTGCGCTATGAACAAATTTTTGTAGAAAGTGACTTCCGGGCTGATCATTCAGATTTAGAAACAATCACTTTCAGGATCCGGATGAAGGAATTTTTTTGACAAAAAATTCTGGATGAAATGTTTAGACTGTTGCAAAAAAAACCCAAAACGGTTATTAGATCCGGTATATTCAGGGATGGACACGGGTCGGGTCGACCCGCGGGTCGGTCGGATTGGGTCGGGTCGGGTCACGCGTCAGCATCAAGGCAAATTTGGCGGGTCGGGTCGGGTCGAAACTTCTGAAATGCGTTATTTTGTTCTTTATCGGAAGAGTTAAATATTTTTACCCATTCCTCAGAAAATTGAGTAGGCCCATTGTTAATAACTCAGTAAGTAAGTAACTAAATAGAACGTGAATTTGTATAGCGCATCAACACCAAAGGCAACCGAGGCGTGACCGTCCAGTGACACTTGATCAGATAACAAGCAGCCAGGGTTTTACAGGCACGGCGGGGTTTTAGTTGCAGCAGCCATCCAGCCACATGCTATTGATGTACTTGGAGGCAACCGAGGCAGCACTGACCACTGACGGCCGGCTGTCTCTTGTGCAATAAACGTTTTTCAGTGTAGTAATATTAGAATGCAATCGCTGCGCCAATTAATGCAGCTTGCGTAGTCGCCTGTCGTCAGGTTTATGGCTACCTGTTTATGGCTATCGTCTTCTTCAGCTTTGAAGTGTGAAATAGCCACACGTATTGTCAAAGCGTGTGCAGCCTGCTGTTTTTACGCGAGAAAGCTAGCATAGCTAGCGCGTATTAGCTAGGGCAATTTTGTCTGTCTGTCCGTCTGTCCGTCTGTCTGTTTGTCTGTCACAATCCGGTACCGTTTCGAGTTTATGTGAGATAGCGATTTCGGGTTTTAACCGTATGATAGTTTAGAGTCTCTAGTATTTCGTGACAAAAGTTCATAACGCTAGGTTAGAGGGTTCCCCTGGAACAAGGGCGTGAAAGAGGGGCACCCCCTTAAAACGTTATTTTACTCGCGCGTTTCATGAGCATTAGCTCAGATTTTTTGTTATGACAGGCATCCTAACACGTTATGTTGCATACTGTGACTATTTGCAAGCAGTACTTACTTTTGAGCAAAACTTGACAGTTTGTTTGGTATATTGTCTATGATATATCTGCGGAAAATTATCGATTAATCGATTAATCATTAAAAATAGTCATTTGGCTTCTAATTTATTTTTCGTCAATTAAAAATTCTACTATTTTTTTAATTTTAACCGCGTAAAATAACTGCTGGTGCACGTTTGCAATTTACTTGTATTTTGCATAAGACACGTTATCAAGATTTCTAAATCTACTTCTATACTAACGATATTACAGTAATGTGATTTTAGGTAAATAATCCGGTTATTGATTACTGCCATATTGGTTTTAGGCCGGGTCGGGTCGGGTCACGGGTCACTCATCAGCTCCAAAACGTGGGTCGGGTAAGATCGGGTCAGATTTTGTGTGGGTCGGGTCGGGTCCGAAAAAATTGACCCGCGTCCAACCCTGTTGCAGCAACGCCCTATAAACGTTACCATCGTGACACCGTGTGACATTTCCTTCCCCTTAAAATAACCTGTTTGTGTGATGCCACCCGGTGCAAAAATGCTTTGGCCCTTGATCTTATTAGTAGGAGTAGGTAAGTTATATAGTACGTGACAACGTATAACGATCACTGATGCTGATTTAGAAGAAAGACGTTATTGGAACATCGAACGCTGTACAGAGATACATGACAAGATGAAACAGGCAAGACTCACGTGATTGACTCTCGGAGAGGAACAGTCACAGACGGGTGTAAGAGTACGAGCAATGGGCCATTTTGCCCCTAAGCAGGCAAAAAAGCAAGTAGCTTTATCTAATTGTACTACCATCTCAAAAGTAGCCATTCATGTGGGAGCTGACCAGAACTTCTAATTAGCTAAAGGGATAGATAATCTCCCTAATTTTGTTCGTCAGCTTAAACATTTCTACTGCTCGTTTAGTAGCACACTGAGCACATTTGAAGTTAATTAACGGTTAATGCGCTAAATTACTTACTTATTTATCTACTTACATTTCCCGCCGCCTTACTCGACGCCTGTGGCGTTTTGTTCTCGGCGCCTGCGACGCCTCGAACTGTTTTTCCCCTTCTGCCTGCTGATAAATTTTCAGCTGGTGTCCACGGATACAGCGTTCGAGCAAGACAGGTGAGACGATGCAGTGATGCGTGCTCAAGTAGGCTAGAAGCAAGCTCGCACACACTGATGACTCGAACGACTCAGCAGCAGCAGCAGGAGCGCCGTGGTCAGTTTTCCAGTCAACACGTGACCGCGTCGGCAGCGTGTAGCGTGTGGTCAATCAGTCAGAATCTGTAGCTTATAGAGCATCAGCGCTAACACCGGTGTGTACTTTCCTACGTCGAGCAGTTATCGAGTGATGTCTGTCATCGATTCAATCACTCAGCACTGTTCGTTGGTCAGTTCTTGGCCAGTGCTCAGTCCAGCGGTCAGCTCGGCGTCTAGTATGATACGCTCGTAATGTCTTCGCCGAACACTTCGTTGCTGACTGCAATCTACTGTATGTATCATATACGCTTTTGTTTTCTACGTAGCCATACTGAATGAAAACGTAGCGAAAACATTTTTATTACGCGTTTGCTGTTTTAGCTAGGCTATATAGAAATATGAGTAGACTACTTTAACACATTACTCAAGAAATCGGCCTAAATACGAAAAAAATTTGGTGTCTGTATGTGAGGTGTGATTGTTCCGTGAGGCAGGAGTAACCTGGTGCGCCAATTTTCAGTTTTAAAGGTCAAAATTTGGATTGTGGTTGTGCAGACGGGCGTATAATATGCCGGCACAGGGCCGATGTATTTCGCTTTATGTGAGGGGGTGAATGAAATAAAGTTGAGCGTGATTTTTGATGACTGCTGTGGTAGCAGTTCGTAGCATAGAAAGCCCAGTGGACCACCCAGCAAGCGCGCATTATGCAGCAGCTGCTGTTATAACGTAGACGTCCGCCCGCCCCACTGTTGCTGATGCGGTTATCACGTGCCGCGGAGCAATGATCATAAACAAAACGCAGTGTCGTCGGCGGCGAATCTCAGTTTATCGTTCTCGGCGCCGCGGCGTATTATACGCACGTCCGAACGGTAAATACCGCAGACACGCAGATGACGCGGTGCACCCACGGCCAGCCGTTCAATAATTGTCTATCAATAATTGCAGCAGCTGCACCGTGCACATTCCTAGTTGGGCGTGCACGTCATATCCGCGGCTACTAACCGCAGGTGTCCTGGTTTTATCACTGTCTTTATTATTAATTCATTTCTTCGTCTGGTTCATATCTGGTTGCGTTGAACACGCGATAGGCATGCGTGTTGCTATGCTGAAGTTTGATGTACAATTTAGTGATCTCGCAGCGCGCAATGCAGCAAGATGTACTGTAGAAGGACGGCAAATCTGAAGCCAGGGTTTTGGCCAGAGACAAGGCTAAAATTCGGCTGAACTGTTGCCGATAATGATATCACGTGACACAATGCGATAGTCGCAAAATGTGCTGGACATTACCGACTAGAGTGGTAATTTGAAAACTAACCAAATCATCGATTTTTCCCAGGGAAGTGAACCATCATTACTAGGTGATTGATTGTCTTCTGCGAACGTCTACGTGTATAGGTTGCTGTTAAATACCACGCAGCTAAGTCTCACTTTCTAAATCATAGCTCAAGGCTGGCTAAAGTCTAACATAAAAGCCCTAGAGGGAGAAAGGTTAAAGTGTAAATCTGTGGTCAAAAACCGCAAAATTCGAACGGGCCTTAAAATATGCGAGACTTTTGCGCGCCTCCACTTAAATTTCTCTGTGAATCCCAAATGCTGACATTTTATTGTGTCTATTTCGCGTGAGACTAGAAATCGTTTGTCCCACTGTGAAGACCACGGAACTTTCCGGAACCGTCCAGAGACAGTTGGCGTCGTAGATGTGAGCATGGCTTAAGTGTAGCTTAGCGTAGAGCCGTGTCGGTGCAATGGTCGCTATGCAGTCTTCTATCGTTCTTATCTTCTTCCTCCGTGCAGCGTAAATTGCAAAGTTTTATTGGTCGTAGATCCGCGACGGAGGCTCGCAGTCACGTATAGGCCTGATGTACGCCACTACGCCTGTTTGATTCTGCACAACGATGCGTTGCTGCATTGCCATAATGCCAATTGCCGACTGTTACTATTTCTAGGCTGACCTGTGCACTTGCATGCGAGAGGTAAATTTTGTTATAATACATAAACTGTAAACTACTGGTACGTTACTCCGTTATTAACTTGCTTTTTTATCATAGAAACAAATATTGAAGTAAGTACATCCGATCTGTGACGGCATCGAGTATGTTATTTTTCTAACTCGCATTGGAACCATTGCGGATTCTGCATACAATGAAGTTAGTAGTGATGCAAAGATTAAGAACAAGACGATATGCGTCGCAAAATCGCTTGCGCTTTCGAGCAATTGATCGCGATTAGATTACGCGAAACGTCGACGAGGCGGCGATCGACGGACACTAGAGCTGCGTTGTGTTGCTACTTTACCGTGTGAGGAGTCCGTGATTCACTGGCGCGAGACGAGCGTGCATCAGTCGCTTGTAGAGAGATAATTTTCCAATTTCACATAACCGAGCCCTGGAGACGGTACGGACGTGGCGACGATAGACTAGAGATGAGCGTATAGTTGACTCAAGTCTGGACAACGGTATTAGTAACGGCGTCACAGCTCTGCGCATCTCGAGAACTCTCGATCCGCTAGCCTGCAGCCAGTAGTAGTAATAGTAATGACAGCAGTACATAAATTATACAGTAGTAATCAGAAGTACACAAAAATAAATTGTCATCGAAATATTTACCCTTTGGCACCTTTGCCACCTTGCAATATTTTTGTGTTGCTATTTCAAGTAAAATGTGTCTTGACGAAGACAACGACTGTAACGACAAAAATGGAAAACTGTCTACGTGTGTTTTGAATGGCGGAAACAACTGGTTGGTGGCTTGGCGTACCGGTAACGTGTTTCATCCGATCAACGAAGTTACTCTACGTCGGGCCGGGTTAGTACTTAGATGGGTAACTGCCTGCGGGCAGGTAAACCATCTCGGTATGTAACTAGCCATCTAGGTCAACTTAGCCTTTCATCCCTCCGGGGTAGGTAAATCGAGTACCGGTCTATCTGGCTGCAGGAGGTTAAGGCGGGGCGCGTTCACTTGTGTCGGGTGCTAAATAACACTGTGTGATCCCATACGGCGGGTAACGCTCCGTAGCTCTGAGATGGGTTATTTTTATGAAGAGCTATAGCATTTAACCAAGTTACGAATCCGTAGACATTTGCGCATCTCAGGACGACACAGTCCTCGATTCTTGAAATGTGGATCAGAGCGGAGCGGCCCCTGCAGTTGTCTTGAGTCCACGCAGTCTGTACGTAGATGGTTTGTAGTCCTGCAGGACTGCGAGTAGTGGTTCGTATGTAGTGGTCAACGGAGGACGAACGATATACGTCATATCGCTTGTATGTAGAACGGCCGGTGGTCACCGATCGTTGACCGTGGTCAGTCCAGCGTGACCACTGTTGTAATACACTGTCTGCTGCTGCTGCTGCTGCTGATGATGATGATGATGACGATGATTGTTGTCTCTGCTCTGGTATTTTTAGTACTCCCGTATTCCTATTGTAATACACTGCTTGTCAATCTAACTGCTGCAGTGCATGGCAGGGGCGTCTACGCCCATTAAGGACTACGCTCAAAGCGTATTATTTTTTCTAAAGGGGTCAACTTTTGAGACTTCGAGGGGTGGACAGTCACCGTTTTACCAGAACTTGGCCGGAAGTGTTTTGTGACGCTAAAATACACTAATTTCATTTTCGGACCCCACTAGGCTGGGAAAGAAATAGGTTTACTCTTTCCCATTCCTTACTTTATTCAGTGCCTCAACTTTTTCCTTGGAAAATTTTTCTGGCACCCATGAGTATAGATAAGATACTGTCATCTGTCATCGGGGACAATGCCGCACTTGTCTAAGCTTGAAATAGGATGTATTCGAGTCAATGTTGCGGGTGAGGGGTGGGGCTAAACATTGGAGAGGAATGGGGGGCTTGCGTAGTGCATCTAAAGGGAGATAGACGTCTCTGGTGCATGGTCCAGTCGTAGATGTATCACCATCTCCATCATCGTCATCGTCATCATCATCAGCAGCAGCATTGTAGTTGGGGCCTAATAGCAGCACATCTTACGTAACAATGGCCCAGCAGTTGCTGTAATGCCGTAGCATATAGTGCTCAATAAGCTGCCGCTGCAGTTGTTGTTTATACGTCGATATTTGGATGGGAGCCAGAAATTTCAACCACTAAGGGCCTAGTCAATACAGTGTGAGCCAAAAAATTTTTACACCTCTAAAGTTTTTAAAAACTGTTTTCAGAGACTAAAAATTTCCAAGCCATATTTTACGTGCATATTTGCGTTCAAATCTAGGTTAAATTACAAAGTTGCATTTAATTATTCTTAAATTTGATGAAGTTATGCCATATTATGCGCGTTGACCCAAATTTGCCGTTTTCACAACGCATTTATCACAAAACACAAACTTTTGATATTTTACAACAAACAAGTGGTTAAAATGCACAAATTGCTGATATATTACAGTTACAAAAACAGTTAAGCATATTTAATAAAATATTTTTGTAAAGGTTCATATCTGATGTTCGAAATGTTTACCACCAGTCAAAGCACATGCATTCAAACGATATTGCAAAAGTCTGCGGCAAGTCATCTCGTATCCGCTGCAGCGCAACTTTTGCCTCCAGAATGGTCTTTAGTCTTAAGTTAAGTTTGTAAAATGTCTGTAGCGTTGCACCTCGCACATAAGTAGTCAAATGGTTAAAATCTGGTGAATTTGGGGACCAATCATACTTTACAATAGGGTCCGTACAGTGGGCTTTAAAGTAAAAATAAAACATTTTCTGGGTGAGCGCGCATAATATGGCATAACTTTATGAAATTTACGAATAATTAAACAAAACCTTGTAATTTGGCGTATATTTAAAAGTTAAATATGCACGTAAAATATGGTTTTTATATTTTCAGTTTTTTAAAAAAATATTGGAAAAACTTTAGGAATGCAAAATTTTCTGACTCACACTGTAGAACGATCGCTTTAAACTTTCGAAGTTCAAGTTCAGTCGCGACTGACGCTCGAGTAGTAACGTACTTACCTTGTGCAGTGTGCACCTCTAATATTAGCCTACTCCTGTGCATTTTCACAGTGAGGTATAAGGTGACAGAAGCGTAGGAGATGCTACAATTGGGAGAGGGGAGGTAAACGTTTACCTCCCACCGCTGTTCTTTCGTATCCATTTCTTTTTTTTGTCGTTCAGTCCTTCATTTTCAGTCCCCCGGTCGTTCTCCCATAGTCTCTTGAGAGCGTTGTAAACTCCCGAAGCAGCTGCTGGCCCAGGCGCACGAAACCAGAAAAGAGTTCCAGATGATTCGCGGCAGGCAGCAAATCCCCGAGCGGGATATCTGCAGTCCACTGCAATGCTGGATAAATTCAGTAATCTACAAGGCCTAACGAATGACCGTCGTTGACAGTGACAGACTGCGGTATTATTGCACAATTGAGTTAGGCGTCTGTCCGCCTGTCTCGCCAATTGATTCAATTCGTAGTAGGCTACGTCTTGTCTGTCTGCATCGGCTTAGCTCAGCTATACAGCCACGGCATTAGGCAGTTCCAGTAACGCACCTGATGTCTAAGTAATCATTGTGTGGTAGGCCCTGTCTCGTGTTGCGCTTATTATAGCCTATTAGAACTCGCAAGTCGCAACAGACGCGATATATGCGGTAGGCTTTTATCAATTCGGCCAATAAAACCCACTTATATTACGCTTACGTCGCAAAATACAATGTACCTGCATTATGATTCAAATGGCACACGTAATGAATTTTTACATGTGCGCAATGTGCACTGGCCTAAATGGTGACAAATTGTGACATATGTGGCGTTACACCGCTAATGGGTGTATTTGCCGAATATGACTTAAATCTCCGCTCTTTTGATCTTCAAACCGTTTTACGAGTTTTACGTGACATAATTTTTCTTGCGAAATTCAGTTTTTTTTTAATTTTTAAAATCTATTTTATTCATTTCCGCTGCAAATGGTTTTGCCACGTGCCAAACACGATGAAATTATGAAATTAACACATCTGCCATTTTCTGATGGTAAAGGACCTCAAGAATACACAATAGAATCCGAATCGCCACTAAAATTTAATCATTTCTTTTTTCGAACATATGCCCAACCCATTCACGAAACTTCATCAGAATTTTTTCATAATAATTTTAAAGTAATCTATCTAACGAAATCGACTGATCTTGGACAGAGGTAAAATGGTCCACGGCCCTACGGATGTGTAACTGATCGGGGCAGTGGCATATTCGTGGGCCAACTATTCGCTAGCGCTGATGACCGCGTAATTCGCCCTGGTATCACGAGTTCGTGTTAATCAGCTGCCAATCCAAGAGTGCAAAGAGCTTTTAGACATGAGTCTGATTCATGTAAGTATCGCTATATCAAGCACCGGACCCTTAACGTTCACTTGTTGAGTAGCGGCAGACGCTTGTTTGTTAAAAACATGCATCGTCGTGCAGAAACGAGTACTGTCCGCCCCTATGTTGCGCGACGCCGAGCACAAACAAGACACTGTCAATAATTGCAGTGCATTGCAATAATCCAGCCCAGCCCAGCGGATAGATAGAATAGCAGTTCTTGGCGAGGCACGGAGCGTGATAATACTAGTGGCTACTGGCTGCTGAATGCGATGGTTTATGAGGCTATAGACGTCAATAAGCAATCAGCGATTTATGTCAGTCGCACGCTTACTCTCCGTACCGTACCGTACTTAGCGAGATGACGTGTCGTTATCTGTCTCGTCGTATCGCTCTGTGTCCGTCTGTTTGTCCGTGCGCTTTCCAGGCAGCGCTAAGAAAAATGTTCGCCGGTCGCGGCAATCGGTGCTAATGGAAGACGCAGACGGGGAACCAGTAGGACACAGAGACAGACAGAGAGGGACACGGACAGAGGGACAGACAGAAGGAGATAGATGGACGATTGCTGGCGTTCGGTCGAGTGACCGGTCTGATAACAAAGCGTGACAGCGCTACTGGCTAACATAAGACTTGACTTAAAAGTCTACAGAGATCCAAAGCTACGCTACTCGAAAAGAGGATTTGTATTGTGTTATTTCCTCACCATCAACTTTTATGGCCATTTTGAGCCTAAACTAGATGATACTTTGACGCCCAAGAATAGCAAGCATATAAACTTCTATTCGCCGAAGAACGGTAACAACAGAAAGATAGACGTGAACTCTGGGTATCTTTTGTCCTAAAAGTGCCTCTAGTGGGGGCTTGAACCAATAAATCGTACATACAGATCACTTGAACGAATATACTAAATGCGAGACACTAGCTTTCATTACATTAACAACTTTTTAAAAAAATATTAACCGTTTTTCAATGTTTTTCATAAGGTGAATCAGTGGTAAACTAAGCAAAACCACTAACGCCGTTTCCCAATAGCCGGCTTGCAGAATAATGAAAGTCAGTCTGTAGCTCACTTGCTTTAAACCTACAGCTGACTGTATTTCACAAGGTAGTGTAGCGACGCGTTTGCGGTGTGAACTTTCCATGTGATTTTTAATGATCACAAAATTGCCAATTCACCGCAGAGTATATCGGTGAAAGAATTTTGAAAATACGTCAGTATATATTTTATGCATCTACAGCAAAAGAACCCCTAGAGGCTTACATTTTATTGGCCAAGATTACTCTAGATGTACTCTGGGGCATAAATGTAAAAAAAACGTTCCAGGAAAAAAAAAACTTTTAAAATGTTTTAAAACGTTGATAAAAAACGTTTGTTTAACTTTTTGTCTAAAACTTAATTTTGTATTTGCAGTGTAACTAAAACTAGAGAAATTCAATTTGAATTTAACCTTGTGGTCATAAGACCACTGCAGGTATCACTAGTATGATGCTTGTTTGTGGTCCAATTATACTGATTGGTGCTTGTCTAAACTCACGCTATGCTATCATAAATGTATTAAGATTTTTTTTGGGTTTTAAGACAAAAGTGACAGTGTAACTCAAATTTTACTTGAACTTGGATTGCCAAGTTTTAATAGTCTGCTAGATAACAGTCATGTTATTTTTCAGCGTACTTGGAGTAAGTGTTCTAACATACTGGTCCTGCATATTTGTCAGCTGCAGCTTTTATTGTACAGTTTCTTAGATTAGTTAAATTTAGATTTTTTATGTCTACTGTGTGTTGTCAGTGTTCTATGGGCCCTGTGCCGGAGTCAAATAAATAAATGATTGATTGATTGATTGATTGACTACCATCACTATAGCCCAGTGGTTTCAACCTTTCTGCTGCAGCGGAAATCTACATAGCCTAAGTGTGACAATCACTCACGGAACCTCCTGCAATGATTCAAGGAAGGCATTTATTTGACTTCCTTGCCCTTTTCTTTTTTTTCCTTTCCCTTCCACTTTCCCTTTCCCTTCCTTTTTTACCTTCCGCTTCTCTTTCCCTTTACCTTTCCTTTCCTTTTTCTTTCCTTTTTTTCTCCTTCCTCTTTTTCTTCCCCTATCCTTTGCACTTTTCCTTTACCTTTCCCATCCCTTTTCTTTTACCCTTCCCTTCCCCTGTTTTCTTTTTCTTTTCTCTTTCCATTTCCCTTCCTCTTCCCTGTACCTTTCATTTTTTCCTTTCCCTTTTCTTTCCTTTCTTCTTTCCCTTCCTCTTTCTTTTTCCCTTCTTCTATCTTTCTCTCCGTGTCCACGTCCGTGCGTCCAATATTTTAGGCGTCATGTCTCCGTAACGGTGCAAGATAGACGCATGGTTCCTATAGATCACCCATAGGAAGTCGAGCCCCGGGAGTCGAATGGTCACGTGACCGATGACGTCACGTGACTCCAAAAGGTCAAGTTCGTGACCCCATTATCTTTGAAGCGCCCTATTTTCGTAACAGTGCCAGATGGACGCATGGTGACGATGGACCATTTATAGTAAAGCGCTGGTGACGAATTGAATGGTCTCGTGACTGACAATGTCTATTGTTTAGTTAAAATAATGGAGAATGATGAAAGAATCATTGTTGCTGTACAATTTGAAATTAAACTGTTTGATTTTTTATACCAGTTTAAACAGCTCACTGATTATATTTATACGGACATATACTGTAAACTATCGAAATGCATTGGACAGACTCCATGTTCGTATGAACATTATTTTGTATTATTTAGCAATTTTATTTTACCAGTAAAAGCAGTACGTTATTGTATTTAACCAAAAACATCCTACGAAGCGGTCGCCAATGGATCTTTTACGTTTTTACGCCCACGGAGAGCTCAGAAGGTCTGGACTCCAGTCAGTTACGTTAATGCCGAGGCTTTTTTAAAATATATTTAAGCAGAATGTTTCAACAAATGAAATGCTTTTGTTTAATAAACATGCGATTTTTTAACAATACCATCAATACGTTAGTATTCAGTGTTTAATACAAATACTCTAACATTATTAACAACAAGACTGCACAAGCAAATGGCTAGAAACGTTAATTTGGCACTAATGATTAGATGCGTAGTACTTTTATGGCTTGGTCTGATGTAATTTCGCACGCTTGTATTTTTAAAAATCTGTTTACTGACCAACCGCGGAAACCTTGGGTTCCGCGAAACCCCGGTTGAAAATCACTGCTATAGCCTATTTATTCGTTCCGGTGGCTTTAAAAAGTGCTTCACGACGTTCTTGGTAAATTTTTCAATGAACGTTTAAAAGAAATTTTAAACGTTGAAAAAACGTCATACAATGAAAAAAACGTTTATTAGGCTACATCTGTGATCTTCAGCCTGACACCCGAGCTACTGCTGGTGGTGGGCATGATGCAGATACTGCTGATGAGGGGATAAAGATGGTGCATGCAGTTGCTGCTGCTGCTGTTGCTTTTGATCGTAACTTATCAATGATGACGTTATTGTTGCTGACATCACTCGACCAAACCGCTGTGGACGTAACAACATTTAACAGCCGCTTCCCCCTCTCACCGTTAGCCATATTGTGACGTCACCTGTCACGTGACGTTCTACGCGATGACGACGTAGAGTACTTGTATAACGAGAGCAATTAAAAAGCCAGCAAAACGCGCCCCGGTTTCATTTATACAGAAACAGAAACGTCTTTAGTAGGCTATTGTTATTGTGCAGTTATTGTGCACGCGCAAAGCCAGTGGTGGTTTTAGGCCCGGTCCGGGGGGGGCACAGGCCCCCATTTTTGCTCTAGCTCCCCCCCAGTTTCGTGGCCACCCATGATTTTTTCATAGGTAACACAAATTTGTGATTTCTTTGCGTTTCCAAATTTTAGAAAAGTGGGCAAATTTTTGGCTTCCATTAAACGTTCAAAAACAAAGTGCTTCAGCTTCAGAGGGGCTTCGCCCCTTACCCCTTGCCCTGTCCCTGGACCCCGCTCGGGGGTTCGTCTCCAGGCCCCCGTTATAGTTTATTTTTTTCTTGGCTGTCATCAAATGACGAATAAAGTTGTATATATAGCGCGCTCGCCATGGGGCCGTGCCTCCCCCAGATATTGGGGGCTAGAACCGCCACTGCGCAAAACGTTCATAAATACAGAATAAATTTAAGCGTTAACGTAAAAAAATGCTCATGCAATCTCAGTCATGACTGTCTGAAGAAGTTGTGAACAGTCATGAGGTGATGACAGGAAAAATGATTTCCGTTAACGGGAATAGGTGATGGCAGACTGCATAAGCCGTCAGACAGCCCAGGCCAGATGTACAGTCATCAACTGTTTTTGCGTAATTTTTAGCTTTTTGATACAGTGATCAGAGCAGGCAATAAGTGGGTGCTCTGATGGTGACACGTCATGCAAATTTTCAGCAGCACACACATACTGCGGCACGGTTGGACCTCGTTTCGTTGGATGTCCTAAGCCTCCTGATTCTTTCTTCATCTTCTACATCTTGGCGACACCAATAAAAACAGACAAAAACTTCATAGTTCTAAAAAAATTCGAACTACTAGGACGACATCGAAAGTGTGCAACAGTAGCGTCTCTTAAGTAGACTTCGTAGCCGAGTTTTTAGAGAAATAAATTCGGGTGAACCAAAAACACGGTTGATATCCGGATTAGCCGAATTTTATCGCGAACAAAAATTTCCGGCTAAGTTACGGCTAATTTTCGGCTAAAATGCCGACACAACACTAATCTTTCAGTGCATACAAAAAATTTCATATATATGTTCATGCTGCTGTGGCTTCAAATTAGTCCACGATCAAATTTTCACTTCGCGCTTTAAAATATTGTAGTCCACAATGTCATGGCAGTTGAGTCGCGTCGGCGTCGCCAGTGTGAATTGGGTACAAAAGGCAGACCAAACCGAAGTTTATGGCCAATGGTTAGCCCAATATTTTTCGGCGGTTAATAAATTTAAAAAATTCGGCGGATTTTCGGCGGCGGCGGCGAAAATTTCGGTGGACCCGAATAGTCTACTCGCAGGGAACTCGTGTTTATCGATCCGCATGCCAGAGACAGTGAAGATAGGAGTAGCTGTTGGTTTATGCTGTCCCGGTTTATGTGATCAAGCACACAATACATACAAACACGAATTTATCCACTATGATGTTAGTCGAACCGTCCGCTTGTAGCTATACCCTGTTATCGGCTGCTGCATTTTCAAGATTCACGCACCGTTCGCATACACACGCTGACTATGTGTCGCTCTTTATTTACAAAAAATGTAAGAAAAAATAATTAAAAAAGAGCGATACGCAATAATAATGCCAATATAGCTTACAGAAAACTCACAAAAAAATCCGTCGTTCTCAGTTTGCTTCGAAAACGCTAAATTGGCTTGAATTTTTAAAAAATTTAAAAACGTTGCAAAAATAAAAAAACGTAAAAAATGTGTTTATAAAAGAATTGTGGTTTGTTCTGCACTGTAAAAAATAATTCCGTATATTTACGGAAAAAGTTCCGGCAACATCTTGCCGGAACAAGTTCCGTAAATTTACGGAACCTTATTTTAACGGAAACTTCCGTGCGTAAAAAACTTTCCGTAAGTAAACAAAAGCTCCGTTAAGAAGAGTTCCGTAAATTGACGGAAAATTATTTAACGGAAACTTTCCGTAAATGAACAAAAGTTCCGTTAAAAAAATTTCCGTAAATGGACGGAAATGGTTCCGACAAGATGCTGCCGGAACCAGTTCCGTAAATTAACGGAACCTTATATTAACAAGAATTTGACGGAAAATTATTTAACGGAAACTTTCCGTAAATGAACGGAAGGTCCGTTAATAAAATTCCCGTAATCTTTTTTGTGGGTTCCGTACATTAACGGAAGTTTCGTTCACAAACCTTCGGTTAATTGACAGAATGTAAGATATGGTTCCGGTAACAATGGCGTATTCAGGATTTTAAGTTAGAGGGTATGAAGCGAGGAGATCTGGGGGACAAGTTTACACTGTGGTCCAGGAGCAAAGCCCCAGTAGGGGGTCTAGAGGACCGACTGTCGGCTCTCTAGACACGGCGTATTTATAAAAGAAAAATTTACAACATACAAAAACTGGCAAGGCTGCAAACATGTGTATGAAGGGATACGGATGATGATGCCAGAAAGATCCGTAGATATGCGAAAAAAAATTTTCAGTGTACAGAAATTGGTCTGCTTTCCGTCAATTTACGGAACACCATGTTTACAGTACCAGTTCCGTAACAAATACGGATAATTTAAAAAAAACTCTCCGTATATTTACGGAAATGTTTTACAGTGTGCGCGTTTGGGACAATTTTGCCAAAAGCGAATTACGCCGTTGGCGCCCATCAATCAACCGATGACGGAACGGTGAAAAGACTTCACGCATACGCATCAGTCGGCTCAGATCTCGCAGCGGAATAGTCGGCTGACAATTGTCAAAAAAGTCGGCGGATCCCGTACGCTCGAGTGGCAGCTGGGGCTTGGGTGGTCGACAGAGAAAGTGCGCACCGCAACCGATCTAGCTAATAGGGTGTTTACACGATGAAGCAAACATGATGCAAATGTATTGAATATACACGTGCAAGGCCTGTGCTCTAAGTTTGCTTCATGTTTGCTTCATCGCGTAAACACCCCATTAGTCTCTCCTCTGTAGGTCTCTTCTGAAACAGCTAGGGCGACAGAGAAAGCTGAGAGCAGACCGTGGAGGCGACGACAACGCGGACATGGATGGGGCTGGATGTCGCAACTCGCAATAGAGGGATTGACGACACGTCACTGCTAATCAGATCTACTGTACTAGCCATACCATACGCAACAACGAGCCAACGACCACCCACAGAGCCCCACGTTGCTACGCTATGGTCGTCTGCTTCGTTTGTCGGCTGTGTCTAACTGCGTTCAGTTGAAGTATTAGAGAAACGATATACATCGGACATGCGACAGACATTTTAAAAGTGAATTGCGCCGAAATTGTTAGAGACAGACCAGGACAACCTGCATATGAAGTTTTCAGCATTAACCGTAGATTTCAACAGTCGAAGTCGCGACCACCTGTGTTCAAGGAAGCCTGCGCACGACGACATCAAAGAGGAATACCCTTTCAAAATGCACGCTTTCGGCCTCTCAAACAGTAGCAGATGCGCTATATCGGTTACACTTTCTAGCGAATGTCGATGCAAAACTATAACTACAAGCCTTCATTATCATCGTCGTGTTTGTCGATTGCTAGGATGGGTGAGCCTAGATTGGTTCGCAGTGGTCATTCATACATGCACCGCTGTCGCGTATTCCCTTTGCTGGGCTTTCTGGCTAAACTAAGCTTCAAAGTGCCGAGAAGTTCGGCGAATCTACCACAGACAGACCATATCGTTGCGGTTCCAGTGAGGACGGCTTGCAAAGCGGGCGTCAGTACGTCGCTGCAGAACGCGTCAACGCCCGGACATGTTGTGAGCAGCATAATGCGACGCAGCGTCACGTAACGTATGTGTCCTGTCAACTGTGTCCAGATTACGAACACTGCGACTCTGCTACCTCTATGTCCGTCCGTCAGTCTGTCTCTGTGTGTGTCCGTATGTGTCTGTGGCTTGTAACGTTCGTCCTGCTACATGTTTATTTCTATGTCACCGCGTGTCGTCAGCTTTTGCTGTCATAGCAACCGATCGAAAATGAAAAAGAATGGATGACAGAGAAGTGCCCCGAACTGAACCAAACTTGACTGAACTGAATATGGTCAAGGTCAAATGGCAAAGGTCAAAGATAAGCTCAGAACTCAAAAATTGCTGAAAATTCGATGCATTACTGTAAGCCGATTATAGCCCATAAATTAATTCGTTCCGGTGGCTTTAGAGTGTTTCGACTAATATGACCAAATCTCGTTGTTGGGTGCGTGTAAATTCTAAGTGATTTACTGTTTTGTGTAGATAAGTTTAAGTTATAGACAGTGTTTGAATTGCCGCGGGCGGGGTTGGGGATTAACCCTCCCTTAACTGTTTTCTCAATCCCTTAACAGACTGTCAAATTATGTATGTACAGGGGGTCAGCTATATATTGTATACGTACGATTTACATCACAATTTTGCTCGGTCTCCGACCGTTGAAAAGTTCAACCCACCGAGATAATTTTTCACAATTCAAACACTGGTTATAGACAACCATTGGAGAAAATCAGGTACCACGGTTATGACTGAGGTTAGCCTAACACAGAACCAGGCTAAGGTTTCGAGCAGCGAAGTTTTATATCCTTGGCCAAAGGATCCTAATATAAACGCAGTCTTGAAACTGTACGAATGCGAGTCAGAGAATTGATTATAGCTACAAAGTCCGCTTCTTTTTACTTCCCTGCTGTTTAGCTACAACCTTTAGCTAAAATCTGGATGCTGGTTTTCGTTGCAATCGGCTGTTGGAGTTTTAGCGGTAGGTATATGAGTCCGGAGGCTGCTGGTCCCCTTGGCGTAAAAAGTCCAGTCCAATTAGGCGTAAAAAGCGCGGCTAGCTGGCGGGGAGTGCCACACGGCACATGCTGTAAATTTTGCGGGGCGGCGACAGTAACGACGGGCGCGGGGTCGGTGTGTGAAATTGCCGCCCGGCTGCTGCTGCTGTTGCTGCTGCGTATCTGCATGCATGACGTCGCCAGTGCTGTAGTGTTTCGTCTAACTCGACCGCGCTGGACCTATAGGTCAACTGTCATCACACGACCAGCACCATCGCAACAGTACTGGACTTTCGTGTCACGCTCGCCCCGCCCACGGCACTAAAAC
>Ga0209367_1002483_pt1 | contig 24387 bp, 13 predicted proteins | sample WorMetLIZISLAND2_FD_187412 | JGI IMG/M metagenome (GOLD analysis project Ga0209367, IMG submission 187412) | Marine gutless worms symbiont microbial communities from Max Planck institute for Marine Microbiology, Germany - Olavius geniculatus... ... | reverse complement strand
AGACTTACTGTTATTTCAATAAATTGCAAAAATTGTCCCATTGGCTGTCCATACAATTTATTCCTTCGTTTTCCACCCCTGCGAGTTGGTGCCGGGTTTTCCAGTCTCGCGTTTTCAGTCGCCCCGCTGAAACAAGAACCTTAGCCGCCACAAGAACTATCTGTTATTTTGGTAAGCCACTCAAATTGATTATGAACGTTAACGCGGTTATTCATATAATCAAATCGTAAACTACTGCGTTATGACAGCCAATATACGATTATTTTCGAAATAGTTAAATATAAAAAATGTTGCAGCAGTCAAAACTGCCTTTAAGGTGCAAATCTTTTAGCATTTACGAAATCACAACGTTTCGCGTTACCACATCATGCATGTGTATCGCCTTTATTGAGAACCTTATCGCAATTTCGCTAATAACGATGACACTTGCAGCAGAGAACAAAACGACGTGAACCAGCAGACTTATCTATAGGTGTGGCGTCGACTAATGCACGCGTGCACGAGACAGAACTGCAGCTCAGAGCGCGCTTACAGCTACAAAAAAATTCTAAAGAAAGCTTGATAACAAGAAACCGACTGATCAATGACGTACGAGACCCCGTATCTCAGCCGAGCAGTTTTCTGAGCACCATCACGGCACGCGGTCGACGCACGATAATACAGTAAATAATCGAGCTCCGACGATTGCTATCGCAGTATGTGTCATATACCCATATACGTATCGACACGGTGGAACACTAGACGAACCGCCAGAAATCAACGAATGCATGCTGTGTAATTTATAACGGAGCGAAGAATGACGAAAACACACGAGATAGCCTGCAGCATCACCACGCGGATCGCTCAGCGGTAGACAAGCCACGTATAGTACGCGCCAATAGGTCACTGTGTGCTATACGTCTTACTGATCAATTACTTAGCTCTCGCCGGATATTTATTTGGACACCATTATTTTTCGGTGCACGCATTTTCTACTCGGAGACTGGCTCGGCGACCGCCGTTAATGCGAAGTGTGTCAATCAGCGTATTGGCGCCGTTATAAGCTGCAGTCAGTGAAGGAATGATCCAGCGCTGTATGATAGGGTAGGGTGTAGGGACCTACGTTTCGTCGGAGGTGTTGATAGCTGCTGACGGCAAGAGACGAGAACAACAAAGCATGCAGAACAGCTGCAACAGCAGCAGCAGCAGCCATCAGTCTTATTACACGGCGCCAATCTCAGTCACAGAAAGACGAACGCCGAAGACATTACAGTTACAGACGCTTTGTAACGAGCGACTGGACTGCTGCTTGGAGACATTCGTCGAAACGCCGGCGGCCACAAACACTGCACTCGACCGGACGATGTCACTCCAGACAAATGACCGTCAACCGACCGACATCTCATCCAGCGTATAGTGCTGTGCCTCAGCTAAACTCACGACCGACAGAAAATCCCCCATCAAGAACTTAGGACAGAATCCCTCCCGACGAATACATGTAAACCCATTTGCTTCAGAACAAAATCTTCCCCGGGTCAGTTCATTTCCCCCGTAACATGAACGCAAGCTTAACGCGGCCGGGATAAGACGGCAACACAGAGATCGCCGGATGGTTTAGTTTATACGAATCAGTAGATTTTGCGCATTTCGCCCTGGCGCCACGACCGTCGACATTCCCGGCGATTAATTACGTGCAACGTGATTCGATAGCGAACACCACAACTCTCTGTCTAACCTCATCTCTCCTGACCGGTAATGCCTAAACTGCACTACGTCGACTTGTCGTCGACTGTACTGTACGACAAATCGGACAATAAGCCGTGCAAAAGACGTTGCAGAAGTAAGTAATAAAGATCGTTGATTTATCGTGGGTTAACGAGTTACTGTACGACGGATCGACAACAAGTCGAACTGAGTGGGGTTTGCGCTTGATGTGGTCAGCGGCGATCTGTCTGTTGAAGTGGAAAGCTTGACGAAAGGGTCAGTGCACGGAGTGGCGGAGAACGGTCAACACCTGGTCGCAATCGCCGGACACACACACTGACCGGCTGCTCGCCGCTCGCTTTATCCGGCAAATAAACACGTAAAATTTATTCCGCGCTCACGGCGCGTCGACTGACCGACAGCGTGACGTGACGTCGATGTTTATACGAGTTTACAGCTGACTGGCAACCGCAACACGACGTCGCTGCGACACGGATCACTGACTTAATACTTGGCGATGGACGATACAGCGCACGCAAAGCACACTATTGCCACCGCGAGTCCGTCCGTCTGCAACGCTGACGTATTGATACGTTTGTTTATTTTAAAAGTAAGCAAGTTTGGGTTTTAGCTCTCCAGAGCCCAACATCTGCAACCTAAACTATAGAGAACATCCCCAAATTTCAGGTGGATGACATACGCTGCAAAGCGGCGCTAGTGTTTAGCAGTACACACAAAAATCGTCCAGCAAGTGCACGTCAAAAGCACCATAATCAGGAAAGAAAGCAGCAGTAGAATCAGTCCCTACGACCAGTCCTGCTCGTGACGTTCTCGTAAATAGTTCATGTTAACTCGCCGACGGCTAATCAAATAAACACCTGGGACGGCAGATAACAGCCTACTATGCAGAATCCCGACACTGCGGCACGTTCTGAACAGTAGGCCTATTCTATAGTTTTCACACAGCAGTTACTGTGCAGTAGTGGCTCATAGCCGCGGCGCCGTGGGTGGGCTAGAAAGGTTGCAGAGCAAGAAGTTGCAATTTTCCGACGAACAGTGACAAATGTCCGATAGAGGAGATAATGTGTGTTCGAAATTTCAATTTTGACCCCACAAAATTCCCCTAAAATGGGAACTAATAGCACCAGCTTTAGTATTTTTGGTGGAAATTTTTCCGACATGAAGAAAATTTTTAGCACAACGTATCTTAACCTCGACATTTTGGTGAAAAATTGAACAACAGCATTTGTTATAGTAAACTTTCGTTGTAGTAAGGCAGATTTGGTATATAAAGGCAACGGGGCATAATACTCTATGTCAGGTGAGGGGGTTATGTTCAATACTGGTCTAACGACAAAATTATTATTATGAAATACGGCATAGAGCATAGTGGTTATGCCGCCAACTTAAAACTACTGAACTACTGCAGCTAGGTCTATTGTGTTTCGAGAACGACCGGACGCAAATGATCATCGACCACGAAACACGACCGCGTCATGTTGACAGCAACCAGCTAATACACGACGCCAATTTGACGCCTGTTGGCCATGCACATCACCAGCGGCGATCAACGACAATAAGCACTGACCGTGACAAGCATTGATCCGATCGACCGTCGCCGTCTTCGTCCGCTCCCAGAAACAACGCTGCTATACTGCAGCTCGTTTGTCTGTCTGTCTGTATCGCTTATACTCAATGTGCTCGTCAACCTCATGCCTTCAGTTACACCTCCCCTCGAAAAAAAAACGAAAATACAGAAACATAAAATATAAACGCTGGGACTTCCGTCTCTTAGACCCCCTTGTCTGTCCCCAGTCCCCCCAATGCTCACAAAAAATCGCCGCCCTTTGATAACGTTGTATGCCAGAAAAACATTGGCCTGAACCAGCAGAGATAGGGTTCTCGAGGACTGTCTTTGACATCAAGGACGTCGAGGACACAAAATCGTCGTCTAGGACTTGACCTTGACGTCTTGGCCTCTGTGGTGCAATGGCAATGAAAAGCGGCAAAAATGCAAAATACAGTATTTTAAAACTGCAGTGCGATACTGTTAGTAACTTAGCATGCTGCCGATGTAGCGTAAAGTACACTGTAATGTTAGCGTACCCCACGTCTGCCGACGACATCTTCATCCCCGCTGGAATACGTGACCCAGTTGAGAGTCTCCGACTTGGCCGTGTCCAGCAGAACAACTGCAAACACCACACAGAGAAAAAAAACAGTCAAGTATCAAATCAATCAAACATCGGACTCTCACAAATTTCGTCGTATATGATCATTTTTGCAGATCTTGAAGTCAAAGTCGACCCCGTCTTATTATTCAACAGTCGATTCTCGGGACTAGTTTGATCTTAAAACTTTTTTGCCTTCGCAAATAAACGCATCGCACGATGTTCCGTGCCACAACAGGAAACTCTTGTCTGCTGAGACGGACTTGCTGTTTGCCAGTGCGTCGCAAAGCATGATATGATGAACGTGCACCCACTCTGTCGTGACAGTCATCGGCGCGCTGATATCAAATCAATTTAACCGACCGGCAGACTCGACCGGTGCCAGTTGCCGGCTGTCACTGACATGTTTCTGTCATCAGCATCGCGCGCTGTTAATGACGCCAGTAGGCCTTGACATGTGTCGCAGCCAACATCATCAGCGTCAAAGTGCCGGCGCCGTCGGCTGACAGCCAGTTCCACTGCACCGTCAGCAGCAGCTCGGAAATGATGCGTGGCTATAAATATTATGACATACACAAGATCAACTCTTCCGCACAGCATCCACCCAATTACGTTGCATCACTCACGTACGCAACGCCGGACTTGGATTAAACATATCAATTAGGCCTACATGCGCCGAGTACGACATTACAGCGTACGCCCATATGTCCCGCGGGGATAACAGAATTTGAAACACATTCACAGAATCGCAGGCTACGTTTTGAGCCAATGTTCCGATCGAACGGGGTGCCTCACGTACCGTTCAGTACGTTCACTGAAATGATCTTAGTAAAAACACCTGTCTTCACAGGATAGGACACAACGCCCCCGCCCTCCAAAAATTGTACCGGTACATATTTACAATACGGCTATCGATGCCCGACGGGTAACGGTGATGCACCTTGTCTATTTCGAGTTCGACAAGTAGCTTTTGGGCCCCATAATTATGTTCTGTGGGAAGATATCGTCTTTAAAAATCCTATATTAAACTTGTACCCACCGTTATCCAGGACTGAAGAAGCGGGGAGTTGCACTTACATAACGCGAAACCACGTGTGTACTGCGTCCACCGTGATGAGCGATGAACTGAGTTTTATGTTTGTCGCCAAGAGGCTGCTTGTCGATTTCGATTCGTCTACATTTACTGCAGCCGTGCTGCTGGAGAAGCGAGTGCGCCCTACTAACAGGCAAAAGCTCGGAAATTGGCAAGATCAATCTGAATTACCATCCAGCCAGCGCTCGGTCGGTGGTCGGCCATACCAACAACGACCTCCCATCACTGCGTACTGCGACGTGCAGCGCCATCCAGCGTCTTAAGATGCGTCCGAGATCTGACCGCGTAGACGGCAAGGGCCGGGATCGTAGATAATCCTAGAATGACTCGAGGGATCACGGGGCAGGCAGCAGCGGCAACGGTCGCCGGCATGTCGCCAGCCGACGGACGGACAGATAGACGGAGGGACGAACAGCGTGCAAGAGTGGTCAGTTGATGTCGGGCGGCATACAGCGGCCGGTCACAGACACCGCGGAGCCACCGTGCTGAATGTCGTCTTACATTAGTGTGCAACGTCACGCTCAGCCAACCACCCATACGCAAACCAACCAAGATGTACGCCGATGTACGCTAGAAGTTGACGGAGACCAGGCAGAAATGACTTCCCAAATATTTCGGTACTCAGTGGCGAAAACTGCTAATAAACGTTTTGAAATACCAGCATATTAATGAGTGATAGAAAACGTTAAAACCTACACTCGTGCAAAATCGTCGTTTTGTGCATAGTTTTCAGTTTTCCATAGCAGTCTTGGCAATAAGGCGTTTTTCACACCCTACACTACAGAAGACGACAAACATCCAGATAAACAGGCAGACAGACAGGCGGTCCACGTTGAGAAAGGTCAAACTGAGAACGTCTGACTGGCTAGAATTCACAGTCATACTGCTGCAGGACTGATAAACGTAACCGTATATACCGAAGAAGACAAACGACTGCTATTATTAACCGGCAATAAAAGACTGATTTCATTACAGCGAGTCAAATTCCCGCCACCAGAGGTCACGACGTACAGTACGAGTACCAGTGATGTCGAGAGTCGGACGGCCAAGGTAGCGTGGAGGCTGTGGGCGCGACACTTAGGTCATTATCCGAGTCCCAGTGGACTGAGTTACCCGTGACAGCGTCACACGCAGGCCTCGCCTCCGGACATAGACACATTAGTGTCCTTGCTGACAATGCAGCAGCCTCGAGAAAATTATACGGAAAGTTGCAATCGTGCGTGCGGGTCCAGCCAGCTGTCGGGGAATAAATAACAGCCTTCGAATGTCGTCGTCTGTCAGCGGTGACCGGCCCACCGGCACTTTTATCTTAGACGCCGCCATGCAAGCGAACGACATCTATTATCATCCACAGGTGGAGCGACGAATGGAAATTGAATCCGAATCCGTAGGTCTAACTATTCAGCCACGTGATCTGCAGAGTCCAAATGTAGATCGTGCATGGGGAACCCCGCACATCGCTCCTCTGACCACATCCCTCAGGAAATATGCCGACTTGCTGTAAGACAAAATATCCATTAATACAGACTGGAGACTTTGTCTCAGAAACAGTTAAAGGCTTAAATATTTTTTATAAAGGTGTCTATGGCTTTTCATGGAAACCCAACTCAGAACCACGGAGCGTCATCAGCTACATGGGATTACATATCATAAAACCTGTCAACCGACTCAGGTGAACATGCTCCGCCTCAACCCTAGGCAACAAACAAGTACTCGATTTACCAACCCCGAAAAAATGGAAAAATCAGTTGACCTTGGTGCTAGGTTATAAACTGAAACGCTTTAGAGAGTCGCCCATCCAAGTAGTAAGCGCTTGATAGCGACCCGACCCGGGATCGAAGTTGTAAGCACGACCGAGTGATCATATAGGTCAAGCATCGTATTAACATTAGGCCTACGCCATTACTGCCACCGTTTTCACACTTGACGAGCCAATAGCGGCAAAATAACGTCTTTTATGGGGTACCCCTCTTTGACGTCCTCAATCGAGAGGAACCACCTCATGGGCACAAAATTTTGTCAAAAAACTAGAGTCTTTAAGGCAACTCTTAGTGAAGATTTTGTGATCCTAGCATACACCGCTTTGATACAGATTCAGAGTGTGACAGACGGACAGACGAACGGGTGGACGCCGAAGCCATGGCTAAGACGCGCGAAGCATTCTGCTGTCGCGCATAAAAATAGTGCGAGTTGGGCGAGGTTTAAAGCTATGGTGACGTCGTCGTGCGGTTGTGCATCGTTCAGTGAACTCGTCAGGAACGACTCCCAGAGATGTAACCGAAATAAAGAAATAAGTAAGTAAATTTATATAGCGCATAACGTTAAAATTAACCTCTAACCTCTTTTCCGCATTACGTGTGGTTTTGCAGTGTATACCGGTGTCTGGCTGAGGGCAAGAAAACGGAGATCGGCGCCCTAAGGGCCTGATGGCTCGGGAAAGACTTTGCGTTCTGTACATACATGCAAGACTAGCTGATTAGCCATCTGTCCAGCGGCTTGGCAGACAAGTGACAAGGCACTTGCAAAAGCTTACTTAGCCTATCAACTACATACGCAACATGCACGATAAAGTTAAGGCCTACACAAAGTCGGTTTACCTTCGGCTGCAAATGTGACGTAATTCAGCAATCCAAACGACGCCGCAATGCCGCACACGACGACGAACAACATCTCCGCTCAGCTACTAATGACTAACGAGTGACGACAGGACGATAGTCAACCGAGCACCTGCTGCAGCTGCTCTCAGCTGTTTGCTGCTGGGCTCTGCAGCGCTAGCGCACTTCTGCAGCGCCGCCAGCCCGAACCGCAAGGTTACTGAATATGTATAGACCATCAGCGAGCCAACCAATGCCGCTTCTTATCGTCCGTCAGCTCTGATTGAAGCCAATAATAATTATCATTATGCAACAAGAATGGTCTGATGCTTATTATATTATAATAAAAATTTTAAAAAGTCGACTTCATGTTCAGTGTTACGCTTTAAAAATTAATCTCACACGAGAAACAGAGACATAATGCAAACATACTAAAGAAAGTTATTAAATGAACAGAACCGCAGCTAAAAAAGCTATACTACAGGATGGGCCAAAAAGTAGTAAGCTATTGCACTTTGTCTATATCTTCGCTAAATATTGATCAATTTTCACAGACTCTGTAAGAAATTTGGTACTCAGAGGCATGCACACCACTCTTATTATGTCGCTACTCTTACACTACCTTGTAAAATATGAATATCCAAAAACATACAATATCTACAAACGGAGAGAAGGTTTTTACGGGCGAAAGCAGCTACTGCTTTCAGCGCGTCTTAGCCATCGCAATTCTGTCCGTCCGTCTGTCCGTCTGTCTGTCACACGGATGGATCAGGCAAAAAACGGTCCAAGCTAGGATCACCAAATCTTCACCGTTGGCTGCTCGGAAGACTCTAGTTTCAGGAACCGTAAAGCTTTTCCATAAATTCGAAGGAGGTCACCCCGAACGAGGGCGCTAAATGAGAGGGGGGTAGGCAAAATTTGCGATTTTTGGCTATTAACTCGCTGTATCTCAGTAACGGTGCGAGATAAAGCATAGGTTACTTTAAATCACTAATAGGAAATCGTATACTGGCTTTCGATTGGCGCCGAATTCAATGACCTTGGATGACCTTGAACGCCAAAATAAGGGGTTTTATGGATTTTTTGGCGCTTTCGGCCTGGACAAGTCTATATCATTCACAAGGCGGCGCCACGGTACTGGCGTTGGTGGCGTGGCGTAGTTGTTAACGCGTTTCGGCTGAAACGAAGTTACTCTACTCCGGGCCCGGTTAGTACTGTTTGATGGATGCAATTTTGCATGAGCATACAGATCAATGTGTTTTAATTGTGCGACCCTACAAGCTGTGCACTATTTTCTGAAACATGAAAACTTCTTCTGTAGCCACATCTAAACCTATTTGACAATTATTATAACTTATATTTAATATTTTACATGAATACTTTAAAATTTACCACTCGACCTCATTACCATTTTGTAGATATTGTACATTTTTAGATATTTATATTTTACAAGGTAGTGCAGTGGCATAATAAGTGTGGTGTGCATGCACCATGTAACAAATTTCTGTCAGATTCTAGTGATAAAAATTTGTGAAAAGTGGCCAATATTTAGCAAAAATGTAGAAAAAATACAATAGCTTACTTTTTGGCCCACCCTGTATGCCAGTTAGACCTGCACGTTAACAGCGACAATGCATAGGTAGGCCTATATTCAATGACTAACATGCCGAAAACAGCGAAATATCACCAAAATGATATTGCCCAGTCCAATGGCGTAGCCAGGATATGGATATAGAAGGAAGCACTTGAGGAGTGAAGTGTGGGGAGAGGGAGAGGTGTCTCCCCGGATTCCTCCCCATCACAGAAGGAGTCTGGGGAGGAGGCGGTGCTTCTCCGCAGAATTGTTTATTCAATTTTGTGCGTGTGTGTGAAAATAAAGTGTTTAGGTGCATTTAGACACTATGGAGTAACTTAGGAGGTTCTTAAGGAGAAGAAACACGTGCCCATAGTCAGTGCCTCCTATGGTTATTTAGCTTCAGTTTCCTGCATTTGACAAAATTTTCTGCGTAAGTCGTAGGCCTATGTTTGCAGCATCTCTCTAGTCTCTAGTCTCTGCGAATCAATGTTTAACTTGTATTCGGTAGGCGTCACCACCCACTGGCCACTGAAGCAAGACAGGAAGACGTCGACGTCGGGACATCCATAATCAGCCGCTCCAAAGTCGATTAAAACGCATTGTTGCTGTATCGATATCGTAGGCTTCTAGCGGTATAATAAGCTTATTGATTGAACCGACTAAACAGTCTCTTGATGCACTTTCGCGTGGCCACGGCAGCCACTGGTACTGCGGTCTATGCATGAAAGATGAAATTGCAGCCCTGGAGGGGGCCTACTATCAATTTTTTTTGTGTGTGCAAACTGCAAAAACAGTTAACACAAACAGTCGGAAAGCAGGCAAAAGGAAACATTTAAACTAAACGATTTAGGTTTTAATAAAATTTGATGTCGAGAATATTTTTCTGACTTGCTCTTAGCCTGCCGTAGCGTACTATAAAAATAGGCCTATTGTGACTGGCGTCGAAGTCATTATTAAAAAAAATTTCCTCGAAGTTCGTAAAATATTGCCTGAGGTCGAATATCAAATGCAATATTGTACAAGCTGAGGAAAAAAAATTAATAATGATCGATGACGTCAGTTGCAATTTGTTTTTTTTCTATACCTCAACGCAAAATTTGTGTATTTTATGGTCTTTTCAAATAAAGTAAACAAACAACATGGTCGTTTAGTGACAACGTACGACGTACGGTTTAACCACAATACATGGGTCACACAACACTACGACGTACGATTTAGCCACACTACAGCTAGCCAGCCATGTGTCGTCGACGTGGTCATAAACGTCTTCAATATCAATGAGGCCTGACCAGTCAATAGTTACATTGATATTACTTTCGAGGCAATATTGAGTTAACTATTGACTGGTTGGCTGAGCGGTTGGTGAATAATGCGTATTTGTGAATGTCACGTGACGCAATTTGGACCAATTGCGTGCGGTATTTTGCGTTGAGGTATAACAATAAAAAATAGCGCACGCTGGTAAAGCAGCAATGTGGTTTCTGGTAGGCTACGACTGTACGAGGATAGTTTACTATTTCAAACGAAAGGGTCATTAGTCTTGAACAGCTGCATGGTAATACGGACAAGGTATAGGATTACTGATGGGCTTAGAAATAGCCAGTGTTTGAATTGGGGGTTGAACTTTTCGACGGTCAGAGCCCGACCAAGATTGTGATGTAAATTGTATGTGTATAGTACGAGTATATAACTAACCCCCTTAAAGGTTAAAGGTCCGAATATAGCTCTTAATGAGCGAACCCATCTCAGAGCTACGGAGCGTCACTTGTCATATGGGATCACACAGTGTTACCTGCCACCCGACAGAGGTGAACGCGCCCCGCCTTAACCCCAGCCAGATAGGCCGGTACTCGATTTACCTACCCCGGAGGGATGGAAGGCTGAGTTGACCTAGGCGACTGGTTACATACCGAGATGGTTTACCTGCCCACAGGCAGTCACCCATCGCAGTATTAACCGGGCCCGGCGTACAGTAACTTCGCTGATCGGATCAGACGCGTTACCACTACACCACGACTACCGCCCCTTAGTACGTAATTTGACAATGCATGTGTTAGGGGGTTGCGAAAACAGTTGGGGGGTTCAACCCCCTTCCGTGATCCCTCCCTCCAACCCAACCCTGGCAATTAATTCAAACACTGGGAATAACTTATAGAGATAAATTGCATAGTTGGATTTGGCGGACCTTAGCTGCGGCGATCCCTGGCTATGGCCGACCAGAGCCTGACCAAATTCGGAGTCGAACTGCCTCTCAAAATCACGAAAACAATTACTAAAACCGTTTTTTGGATTTCAAGGTCGTTTAAGGTCATCAATGATGAAAAGCTCGTCAGCAATGCTTGTTACGGTAATCCGCATGTGCATGTCGATCTGCAACCGTTTTCACGCTAAATTAGTGAATATCAGCAAAAATGGCGCCTTTTGAAGGGGTGCCCGTACGTAGGACTCCTTAAACCAAAAGTGCCGAAATGTTAGTTGCTGAAATCTACGTTTAGGCTAACGATAAAAACTTCATGTGCAGGTTGTCTTGGTCTATCTCCAGCCATTTCAGCTCAATTCACTTTTCAATGTGCGGCGCAGCCTAAAATCGCAACATAATCACTAACAAAAAAACACCCTGTTGTGGGGTTCAAGGTCGTTCAAAGTCATCGATGTTGGCACCCACAGCTAGCTCGTTAATAGTGAGCAGCAAATGTAGCCTATGCCTATTTGCAACCGTTTCGACGCTAGATGAGTCGATAGCGGTAGGCCTAGGCCTAACTAGGCCTACTTTTTAGTGGGCACTCCTCTCTTACGCCACCGAACCCTCTTATCCAGCTGCAAGAAAATTTATGACAAAAACGCTAGAGTCATTATGTGGCAGACCACAGTGAAAATTTAATGTTTCTATGCCTGCACTGTTTATAGGCCTGCCGGGTGTGACGGACGGACGGACATACGGACGCTTTTACGATAGCTAAGACGAGTTTAGCCAGGGAGACCTACATTCTAGCTAACAGACCTATCCAGGAATCTAAGCCAGCGTCGCACGTAAAATTTACTCTGTTGCAGGAAGACGCGTGTCGTGTCGGCTTTCGACGCTGAACGTTTTGTTAGACGAAATCGCTCTCCGTATAGCGTGGTCTGTCGTCTGTCTGTCGTCTGTCACACTCGCGCACGCTGCTTAAGCCGTCTGACGGGTTTACATACCATTTGGCAGGTACACTTGCGAGATCCAACGACACATTTTGTTACATGGGGATCCCTAACGCCAAAGTGGAAAAGGAGATTTGGAAGCTGAACGGTCCAGCCAAAAATTGCACTTGCCTACTTAGGCTATGATTCACTAGGGGCAGCACCGATTACCGAATGCCACCGATGGGCGATTTCGGCTGTTATCGAATGACTTCGACCACTTGTTATTACTTGTACTTAACGACATACGAAATGCTCAACTTAGTAGAATCCTCTGCACTGTTCTCTGCTTATAAATTCGTGCCGGCAATACGTGCGGACATACAATAATATCAAACTGTGTGGATCGGACGCGTACGGAGGCGCTAGCTGTCAGTTGAGGTCGTTCTTTCGCTTGATCGCCTCCAATAACGTCATACTGACTGAAGATTGTCGGCAGCCGTCGAACTATAGATGACATGGTGACGACGCGTGCAGCGGTCGACCGTCGTATTCGCCGTCAAACAACTTGCTCTCGCTGGCACCATCGCGTACCGTCCGTCCCTTCGAGCCATTCATATGAAACCGCGTCTTGTGCGTGATTAAGCACAAACTTCGCTAATTTCGATTTGCCGCAAACTTGTTATACAGAAATCGTTGCAGAATAAGCTGTACATAAAATCTACAACAAAAACCTGCAACAAGTTTTACAACAAAACGCCAGACCGTGCAGCAATTTGCACAACTTGTAGCACTGGCAGGTTCAGTGGCGTATAGCCAAACCAAGTGGAGACATGATTCCATAGATGAAACTTTTTTCCCGGCGCTTCGCTCTTAGATCTTCACGGTAGGACCTCGATGGAAGACTTTTCAGACACTTTTGTTTTGTCTCTTATTAGCAAATTTTTAGGCTACTGCCTGAACAGGCACAGGAGCAATCGAAGTACACTAAGGCCTAATGGAGTTTGCGCATTATAATCACTGTTTGCATTGTACACAGAATAAGCCGGAAGACTAAGATATCGAATTCGGATGACTGTGGGTGGTATATGGATTAGTTGTCAACGAAGCATTCATAATTTTTACGCGCAACGCACTATGTGCTAGCGCGTATTAGCCATGGTAATTTTGTTCGTTCGTCCGTCCGTCTGTCTGTCTGTCCGAAGCCAAGGTAAAATAGAGAATTCAGGTTTAAGCCTACACCATAAGCTTGTCTATAGTTTTGTGTAACGGTGTAAGCAAATTTGTGCCGCTGGGTTACAGGTTTCCCCTCAAACGAAAGTGTCAAAGAAGGGTACCCCCGTGCGAAACCGTTATTTTATTCCTATTAACTCTTCCAGCGTAAAATGGTTGCAGATAGGCACAGACTTGTCGCTTACTATAGCAAGCACTGCTGCCGACGTCGATTACTTTGAATAATTTTAAGCCCTGAAAATAGGAGTTTTAATGAACTTTTCGCGACATTATGTTGCGACGCACATTGAAGAAGCGAATTTTGGTCGAAATTACTGGAAATAAACCAAAACAATCTGAATTTGTGTCGCGCGTCTCATGAGCATTAGCTCAGAGATTCCTCGTATAAAGCGGTTGTGCTGTGTGCGAGAAACGCAGCGATGAGAAGGAAGTTTCTCAGCGAGGAGAAGCAGAGTTTAGGCGAAAATGCGCAATACGCCGCACAAACCAAGTTACTTGGTGCTGCTCTGGCCAAGTCAGTCACTGCTGGCCTAGAACTTCTCGATGATAACCGGACAGGCTGAATTGCAGTTTCTTCGCCGTCGACACAACCGCGCAGCCGCCTAACTCGACAGCTCTGTGAGTAGCCTACATTTACTGGCATTGAGAGTCTTATTGTTAGCAATTCTAACAGTTTTTGTTTTTCATTTTTTTCCTGCGTCGTTTCATGCATTCTTTTCATTTTCTGAATCCAACATATAAAAGACGACGAGGAGCTTCCAGTGCATTAGAGACATTTTAAATGAGCTAGGCTTATTCAGGGTACCAATGCGAGTTTGATTTGATTTGGTTTTAGCGAGTCCCCGTGAAACTCGGCCGCCAAATGCATCTCAGTGCGTTTGGAGGTAAACACGTAATTTGTGGTAAAAAACACACGCATAATTTTCATCACCACAATAACAGAAAGATATACACGTTGGTAGACTTTTCCCTGCCTTTCCGGTTGAATTATTATTTCTGTAAAATATTTTTGATGCTCAGTAAAGGGTGTGAACTCCCAAATTTTCTCTGCGTGCGTTATTGTTGCGACAACGGTGACAAAGACCTAATGGAAGAAAAAATGTGTAACTGAAGCGCGTAGTTGCTGCAGCTGTTGTAGGTCTGTCTACTCTACGAATGTGACAAAGATGACGCATCGTTGGAGATCAGTTGTCATGGCGACGTTGATGCTGCTTGCGACAGCACCGCAGTCTGCCTCTCCTGTCCGCTGGTTGTCAGTATTCAACTCACCTGTTCGTAGCGTTTTTTAGGGCTTTCGGCACAGCTTGTTATGCAGATGCCCTGTCTTAACTACAGCTTATAGCAAAGACGTCCGTCCGTCTGTGTGTATATCCGTGTGGACGTCACTCTGTTGTATAATTGTATTGTCAAAAGACCCAAAACGCCGCAAGCTAGGATCACGAAATTGTTGCTGTCAGCTCCGAGAAGAACTCTGGTACCAGTAGGCCTTTTTTCCCAAAAATTTGAAACGGGTCACCCGGATCGAGGGCATTAAATGAAACAACGATAAGCAAAATTGGTGATTTTAAAATAAAACGCCACTGTATTTCAGAAATAAAGCGAGATAAGGCCAAGGCCACTACTGATCACTAACAACGAATCGCATAAACGCTTTCAATAGATAAGAAAATTGTCAACCTTAAATGACCTTGAACGGTGATTACGCACTATGTTATATTAATCGTGCGTCTCTCAGAGCTCACCACGGAAATATGAAAAAATGTAGCCCCATACTATCAGTAGCAAAAATGTAGCCTAGTGACTTTACTTTTAGGCAACATAAGGTTCATGTGGATATTCGCGAGCCTCACTGAAACGTATAAACTAAATCGAAGAAAGTGCAGGCTACACTACCAGCCGTCGGCGAGTGTGGAATAAGTATGTTAAGCAACTGTCTGGAGTGGGTGTAAATTCGTTCTACACTCACTAATTGTGACTTATTCCGTTGCACACTGTGGTGGGCTTGTCGTGCAATTTATAGCACGCCGCTGTAGGTCGTTGGCGACGCTGTCGGAAACTGATCGTCAGCATGCAGGTGTGCCAGGTCGCGGTGTGCGTCACCTGACGTCCAACGACGTCTCGCTGAACCATGTCATGGCTGGTCGGCCTGTGGACACCGTGTGTCGTCGTCTGGCTGGACTGACTCGACGTCAGCGACGAGTCTGCAGGCGTAACGTCGAGATCATGGTCGGCGTGAAGAACGGCGCTCAGCTGGCCATCGACGAGTGTCAACATCAGTTTCGACATCGTCGCTGGAACTGCTCGGTCGTCGACCGCGTCAACGTCTTCGGCAAAGTTGTCACAGCCGGTATGCAAACATACTTCTATCTGTTACGGCTCAGTGTGTAGCTCACGTGAGCTAGTGATTATTTAGTGCCGACAGCTGAATAAAAAGTAGGCTAAGTCCTCCGCAGTTTCAGTGCAAAGCAATCTATTCGCATTTTATTGGAAAGTTTTTTTATAACGTGCTATTATGATCACTAGAAAAGAAAAAGGGACGGAATAAGAGAAGGGAAAAATGAAAACAAAAATGTAGAAAGGTTGAACTTTGAATCCATCATAGAGAAATTTATGAAGTGAACCAGTGATCGGCGAATGCTCTGGGTGTTGGTAGGAACACGTGAAGCGGCGTTCGTGCACGCGATCACATCAGCAGGTGTGGTCTACGCCGTCACTCGAGCATGCAGTTCCGGACAGCTGCACCGCTGCGGCTGTGATCGCTCCATCACGACACGCTCACCTCCGCCGACAAATGTAAGCTATGCAAGTCTATGAAAGTGTTCTTTGGTTGCACGCAAACGGGTCTGTCTGCCCGCCATCGCCAGCGGCCACCCACGAGTCAGATTTGGTGACCTTGGAGTAGAATTATATTAGGTTAGGGTCATGAATAGAGTTAGAAATCCTAGGGAAAAGTTGCATCTTTGGTTATGGTGAACTACATTGCATTTTTTTGTTTGTTGTGATCTACTTGCTTGTTTAGCAATTTTATTTGTCTTACTAACTCTATTTGTGGGGTTTTATACTCTTAGTTTTTAATTTTTAACAATCTAAAATACCAGTATATTTGAGTTTATGATTATCCTGATTCGTCAGTTTTTTTGTTTTTAGTTCATATGCCAGAGCAAACTGACAGCTTGTTTGTCAGTTTTTGAAGTGCAAATTCTTATTGTATCGTATCGTATGACGACGACGACGACGACAACGACGAGGATGATGATGATGATGATGATGACTGGCGTTGATGTATAGAAGCAGCGACGCCGGGCTGGGAGTGACGGTGAAGCTGGTACCACGCAGGACGCCGCCACTTTCCAGTGGTCCGGCTGTTCGGACAACATCGCGTACGGCGTCGCGTTCGCCAAGTCGTTCGTCGACGCCGCGGAGCGAAGCGGACAACGCAACCGATCAGCGACGCGCTCGGACCGCTCTGCCGTCAATCTTCATAACAACAACGCCGGACGCAAGGCCAGTGACCCATCGCACTGCATCAGTAACTGCTTAGGCGTCGTTTAAAAACTGTGCTTTTGCTAAACGTCAATGTACTCAGCGGCGTTACGGATTAAAAAGAGTAGGCAGCGTAGGAAGTTGCAATTGTCTGACAGACACTTCAAATTTCAGACAGAGCAGATTATAGGTGCTCAAAATTTTAATTCTGCTTTTCAATTTTTCCAAAACAAGTTTTTTTGCCAAAAAATTTGCATTTTTGGACACAAATTTTCGGACAAAAAAATTGTCAGACAGCCAAAAATTTAGGGTGGGCAATTATTCACCATTCCTCCTGCCATGATGTACGCCAATATATGTGTTCAGTGCTGTAGAGATGCTTTACGATATTGCTGATAATGCGCTATAAAGTTCAATATTGACTTTGACCGTGAACAGTATGTCCACATATCTACTTGTTCACAAATTATTACTTGCTATCCGTATTCTGTATTTCGATTTACTGCAAGTTTTAAGTTGCATAACTACTGTGTACAGTTCTTAAATTGAGTAAAATCTTTTTGGGTATAACCTAGGCCTATTGCAGGTTCTCACAATTTGCAAACGCGACTTGCTGAGATTTTTAAACTGCATGAAATAATACAAAAGTAGTATGATCAAGTGTGTTTCGCACTGCATCAAGTACTGAAATCATTATGCACTGCTGCTTCGATCTAATAATTTTTGTCGTTTTGAGTAATTGCGTGCAGTGCTTTAAGTAATTAAATAAATTGCCAACACAGTGACACAGGACTCTGCCAAAAATGACACGTGTTTTTCTTTGTTTTTGTTTGGTCAAAGTTGAACCAGTTACGAGACATTTTACGAAAATATTTGGTAAGCGTTTTTGCTTTGTCATCGTCCACGAAGGATGTTGGCTACTATAAGCTTAAAATCTTTAATGAGTATGAATAGATGCAAACATAACGGTCCCTCCGCAGTAGATAGAGCGGCCAGAAAAAAGTATAGGTCGAGTTGGCGGCTGATCTGCACCGAGTAAGCTGACTGAGGTCTATGGACGCCGCATTCGAACCTGAAGTTGATCAGCGTCCCGGATCGATTCGGTTCCGCTGGGATTGCTTCGCAAACATTACCACGTGTTTGCCAGCGCACAAGACCACCCCCGAGATATCTCAAAAATTTTTCACACCCCGCATTGCTTCTACCGTTCTACGGCATTTCAAATGACCGTGGTGGACAGTCTTCACGATTAAGGCGTCATTTTCTAATAATAATAATAAATTACTAATCACTTAGTAATTATAATAATAATGTGTTCGAACAACAAAAATCAGAGAATATAAAGACATACATCAATGCGTGTAACAGGTAAACAATTGAAATGTCGGTCATTTATAAAATAACGGAGAAAGTTTTAATAAAGTATGAGGACTATGATATAGGCTTTCGAGCTATATAGTGCTGAATGACCATAAGTAGAAAATCAAGATCACCAAAAAACTGGCTGTACATGAATTCTTGTTTTGCAGCTAATTTTAATAACGGGTATGTTATGCTGAATCTCAAACGATTGAAATATTTTTCAAGGTCACTTAAGGTCATCTAATATAATGCGGCTCTACAGACATCTTCATATCATTCCGCCCACTCAAGCCACGCGTTGAGTCAGTCATCTCAGTGCGGTGTATTTTCATCCACATTCCGACACGGTGGCTGCGAATTTCACAGATTTTTCAGCGACTGGTAAAGGCAGCTGCGACTGAAATGTGTGGTCCGTCACTTGGGACTAGCTAGGTATGGCGGTCGACATTTGTTAGCAATAAAACATCGCAGATTTGCTCTCCAAGCAAACCGTGATCTGCGTTACGCCAAGCGTCTTCCCTCAGGTAGAGCCTACCTCCGACATTTCAAAGCTGCTTATAGCGTAGCTAATTCAGCAGCACGCTTCATCCGTGGTCCTCACTAGTGTTGTGTGTCGTGGGTTACTTACCGGTAAAAAAAACTTACAGGTAATTTACCGGTAATTTTAAATTACCGGTAAGTTTTTTACCGGTAAGTTACCGGTGAATTACCGACAAGTTACCGGTAGAATAAAAATATATTTTCATTAGCGATAAGTTACCGGTAACTTATTCGTAACTTACGCATTAGATACGCGTAAATTACCGGTAAGTTATCAGCGAGGTGGTTTGTTACCGGTAATTTAACAACACTAGTTCTCACACTGCAAATCTACTGACCAGCCAGATCTCCGCCATTCGTAGTTTCACGCATGAATTTCATCGCTAGAAACAAGCCATCCTGATGTTGTTTGAAAAAATTTGAATCGCTACGATTAATTTTGTTAAATTGGGAAAATAGCCTACTTTGACGATATGTACAATACGTGGCGTTATTAAAGGATGGTACACGTCTGAAATGCGAAACTTGTAACAAAACCTCAAAATTTTGTGGGCCAAAGTTCAAAAGCAAAAAAGTTTGTCCAAATTAACAATTAAACCCCATAGGCTTATACAAGAAAACGATAGCGTGCCACGAAACACCATATGGAAATCGATTATCGGATTTTAGATATTCCTGCACAAACCGCTGCCAGTAAATAGAAACCTACACCAATGGCAAGCGATCGATTATCCGAATGGTGCATTTTTGGCAGAATCGCGCATGTTCGAAAATAGACTGCAGTTACAAAGCCTAGGTACAAAATTACGTTGAAAAATGTTTTCACAAAGGCTGGTAGGGGATATCGGCGAAGTTGTTTGCATCATTTGTTATTTGGCACTGCGACCAAAGACCCGAATCAGATGTTGTTATAGGCTATGCGTGTGACTGCAGGCGGTCGGTGACAACGCACGTCTACGCTGCAAGTGTCATGGCGTGTCTGGATCATGTGAGGTGAAGACGTGTTGGAGGAACGCGCCGCCAATGCGTCATGTCGGCACTCTGCTACTCAACAAGTACGATGTTGCCTCACAGGTACTGCTCATCTGTCACTTCTGTCAGGCGCTATTCTCCCATGCACTGGATGATCGGCCACATATCCTCTACTTTGGTCTGTTCTGAGACAGTGGAGCAACTTCGTAATTTCATCCTATTTCAGCCAGTGATGTTATAGCTGTATATTTTGTCTTCGTGGTCGGCATTCAAACCCATCTTTTCGTTTTTTTTGACGCAGGCCTATACTTTTTTAATGTCCTTTCTTCAGTAATTACTTTTTGGCATCCGTCTCTGCTCTCTCTTAACTTGAAAACAAAAAGATGATATCCTATAAGACTACAAGAAATATTATTAGATTGTAACCAATCTAATGTACTCCTCGCGCGCATCATTTTCTTTTGTATTTAAAAAAACTTTTTCGTTGCTTTTGGCTTGTATTAGAGACCCAGTCTAATTGAGACCTATTTAATATTACATGTATACTAATAGTGACTAACGTCGAGGTCCTTATTGGAAGTTGTTTCCCCGAAGTTCATAAAATATTGCCCTATTTTAAGAATTCAGAGGAAAAAATTTTTAATAATGGTCGATGACGCTAGTTGCCATTTGTTTTGCTATACCTAAACGCATGCGTCTATCTGGCACCGTTACGAAGATATGGCGCCTCGAAGATAATGGGGTCACGACCTTGATCTTTTGGGGTCACGCGACGTCATCGGTCACGTGACCATTCGACTCCCGGGGGTCGACTTCCTATGGGTGGTTCGTAGTCACCATGTGTCTATCGTTATGGAGATATGGCCGTTTGAAGTTCTTCCAGGCAGGCTCTTCCAGGAACAGAGGTCTCTTGTCAGTCGGTCCTCAATATTACACTGATCTCATATACTCCTCTTCGCTACGTTAGGAACGTAGGGCGCGAGGAGTAAAAAAATTAGCGTGAACGTTCCTTAGGCTATAAATAACTGGCGAGGTTAACATCATTGGTTCGCTAAAATCTCAAGAAAATGATGTAAATCTTGTGTAGACCCTTGCATGTTTCGTTGCGGTCGGCGCGTTACGCGCCGGCCGGTTGGCTCAGGCGTGTCAGAGGCCCAAGTGCTTACTGCAAACTAATCCAACTTAACAAAGCACCGACATCTTTGCTTTGTGAGCTCGTTGAGTTGGTCTGTGTTCGTAAGACGTCTGTGTGTTCGTGTGTTTCGTCAGGTGTCGTTGATACGCGAAGGAGGCGGCAGTTCATCGCGCACACGTCTGGAACGCTCGATCGGTTCGCTCCTGTTCCACCGGACAGCAGTCCAGTCGACGGTCGACGCCGCAACCGGTTGCCCGGCCGCCTCAGAGCTCGTCTACGTCGAAGCTTCGCCTGACTTCTGTGAGGCGGACGAGCGAACGGGTACGCCGGGTACGACAGGACGTCAATGTGACAGGGCGACTGATGGGGCTGACCGCTGCGACGTCATGTGCTGCGGACGTGGTCACGCAACACGACGTCGAGCGGTTGTCGAGAAATGTCGCTGTAGTTTCCACTGGTGCTGCGCAGTCCGCTGTGACAACTGCCGTACACTGGTCGACGAACACATCTGTCGTTAGAACGTACGTGTACTGGCGGCATCTTTGCTGATTGCGCGCTGTGGTATTTGGTCGAATGCTGGCGGCGGATGGGAGCTAGAATTATACTTCGTTTACACGAGGAAGCATACATGGAGCAAACATGAAGCAAACGTATTCAAAATACAGGTGCACGACGTGTGCTCTATATACGTTTGCGTTATGTTTGCTTCATCGTGTAAACGGGGTATTATTAAGAAATTTGGCATGAGCGTCATAAAATAACAGTAAGACATTTTCAGTAGGCCTATAGGTCATAAAACTGTGAGATTAAAATGCCATTAGCTCCAATTTCTGTTTGATGTTCGAAAGTATTTTGTCTCGTCACGTCATAAGCACGAGTCTACTAGACACCTGTTACACCGGACAATCGTTGCCGCAGCGGGTTGCAGCGATCAGTTGCAACAAAATGTTGCAGCGATTAGCCTACTCCATCACGTAAGCCTATTCTTTCTTTAAACATCGTTGTACAGTTCCTAGCACCAGTGGTAGAAACAACAACATGGTTCATCCGGTTTATTTGACGAATGGATGCAGAACAGCGACGGGTGACTGCCGCTCGCATAGCACCAGTTCCATTTATCACTGCTCAGCCTGAAAGCTGGTACTCATTTTACCGTCTCCGAAGAGTAAAAAAACTGAGTTGATGACGTCGGTGGCTGGTTACACATTGAGACGGTTTAACCGCCCACAGACAATCACTCATCCAAGTACATTGTACTAACGTGTAGACTGTAGAGTACGTAACTTTGTTTAATCGAAACCGATGCGATACCATTAAACCACGCCGCCAACCCCCAGGCAAACGGCGTGTTAAATGCCAAACAAGGATGTCTATAGCAGTTCGATAATGATCACGAGTCAATTACCTGAATTATGCATCGATCACACAGTACAGAACGCTCGCCGTAAAAACTGGTCTGGGTTCAGGCATTGTCCGCGGGTAGTACTTAGCCTTGAACAAGGCTTGAAAATCTTGTTTTCAATGTGAACATGTACCGATGCAACTTCTAGTTCCAATGCAACTCTTAATTGCTATGCTTTCTGATACTCGTATATGCACTATACTATTGCTTAGGACTATTTACTTACTGTTTCGTTTCCGCTGGATATGAAGCATGTGTCGGTTTTTAAGTTTACAAAGATCCGAACACTTGTTATTGCATTGCTAGATGCAGCGTTCTATAAGCTGAGAATTGTAGTGCATCGTAGCCGTTTTTTTGTCCTTGATCTGCATGAAATTCCGCGTGAACGCCGTAAATTTATGGCCAAAACACATTGTTTCCATCGTCAAGGGCTATATTGTAGTCTCTGGCTAACCCGATGCCATGCACAACTGAAAAAGTGGATCGCTTGGTTCACATCAACGTAATTGGGTCATGATGTATTAAAACGTTTTGTGTAGAAAACACCAAAACAGCAGACTATTTTGAGTTGACGACATTCTCTTAACGTTTAAAAATAACTACCACCTGTGTAATTGTTTATATGCAATGAAGTTTGCTGACTAGCCTACTTTTGTCAATCGTTTCGACAATAAATTGCGACGCTGGTAAACTATAAACATGAGGCGATTCAAAAGCGAAAAATAAGTTTTATGTCTATTTCAAGCACGCCTTTTTGTTTTTTTTTGTGTTTTTAATAATTAATTCTAGCCAAACCCGTCATCCGTACAGATGCTCACGCAAAAAGAAATAAAAAGGTAACAACTTCACCGAAAATGAACATAAATTTACTGCTAGCGCTGAGTAGATATCGTGTAAATTAAGGAGATTCTGCTGCATTTCGGCTAAGTTATTTAGTGATTTTTTTTAAATTTAAAACTGTTTTGCGGATTTTTCGTGTCGTTTTTATTTTTAGTTTTTATATGCCGGTTTTCTGTTTGTTTCCGTAAAAAAACTGCAGGCTTATAGCGTTGTTAGTGGCAAAGTTGCGTTATCGAATAACTGACAGCTTGGGTGAAACAGGTTAATAAACCTTGTCGAAGATATGTTTTTGAACATTAATAAAGACTGAACATATAGACCTACGCGCGCGCTGCTGCAGCTGCTGCTGGATCGCATCAGAAGCGGCGAAGATGCGCAGTTGTTCGTTGTAATTAAGCACGTTCCGCGCCTTATATGCATCACTAGCGGTTATGGCTAAGTCACGTGATAGATGCCTCATTCATGCAGCACACAGCCTTCTGGGAGTTTTTCTTCGCTCCTGCTGCGAAATTACTTTCACACACAACCGTTCACTGGTTTCCCATCTCGTACAGTTGATCGCCACGATATTGCAGGACAGCAATAAATCCTTATTCACCACAAAGGCAGCAAATAGACAGAATAACAGAAAAAAGCGATAAAAAAGATGCACATTGCAACTCCCAACTTCAATGTTGAAAGTCCATTAATAAGTAACTTAGGTGAATATGACAATTTATGGACAATCGACGATGTTCGTACTTAATCACTGTCCAAATCATGCAGACAGGTACGAGTGTGAATAAAATCGATCTTTTCATCTGTGCTACTGCTAATCTTAAACACTTTCCAGCAAACACAATACAATACATCACAATACAATGGAGAATTTGCACTCAAAAACTGACAAACAAACTGTCAGTTTAATCTAGCACATAAACTAAAAAAAACTGAAATATTTAAAAGAAAAATGAAATGAGAGATACTAAGAATAGAAATAGTGTTAAATGTAAAAATGACAAAATTCGAAAAATGACTGAAGTAAAGACAACTAAAATAAGAAAAGAAACTGAAAAGGTAAAAAATAAAGAATAATAATGAAAACTAAAACTCAGAAAAAACTGAAAATGACGCTGCGTTACCTGCAGCGCGAGAACATCCAGTTTATTGAACCAGACATGTGGCCGCCGAATAGCCCGGACCTTAATCC
>Ga0209367_1002482_pt1 | contig 24388 bp, 18 predicted proteins | sample WorMetLIZISLAND2_FD_187412 | JGI IMG/M metagenome (GOLD analysis project Ga0209367, IMG submission 187412) | Marine gutless worms symbiont microbial communities from Max Planck institute for Marine Microbiology, Germany - Olavius geniculatus... ... | reverse complement strand
CACAACACCGCAAATTGAGGTCACTGTCAGCCAATCAGATTGGCATAAAGTAGGCTCAGTTGACGGCGGATCAGCTAATCGCCGATCACGTAATTGGAGATCGAAAATCCATGGAAAAACGAAACACAGTTGATCGACGATCAATTCTGAACATCAAGTTAATTGAAGATCAGTAAATCGGATATCAAATTTGATTTGATTGGCGATGGAAAAACCAAGCAACGAACTGCAGATCGCCACGTTTAATCGTCAATTATCTGACTTGATCCGCCAATATTTGGCCATGAACTTGATGGGAGATTTGATGGACGATTAGTCGCTAATTGGCGATGGAAAAACGGTTATTGAGATGATCTCAGATCAAGTACCAAAGTTGATCGGAGATCAATTTGATTGGCCATCAAATGTGCATGGAAAAACCGGACCTTAATGCCTCAAGGGCGACGATGACGAGATCTCTGCACGCCGACAACCCAGCTTTAGGACAGTGCTCCTCTGAGCTGTGCGATCTCCAGCGAGTCTCAAACAACAATACAATACAATACAATGGAAAATTTGCAATCAAAAACTGACAAACAAACTGTCAGTTTAATCTAGCACATGAACTAAAAAAACTGAAACGTTTAAAAGAAAAATGAAATGAGAGATACTGAGAATGAAATGACAAAATTCAAAAAAATGACTGAAGTAAAGACAACTAAAATAAGAAAAAAAACTGAAAAAGTAAGAGATAAAAAATAATAATGAAAACTAAAACTCTGAGAAAACTCTCGTAGTTTCATTGATTGTTAGCCCCAAATCCCTGCAGACCTCCTTTATGTTGTTGACCCACTTTTTCTTTGATCTGGCTTTTGTTTTTAGTGTAGAAATTGTTGTAACTCAGAACATCAAAGATAGTTACTTTTTGTTAGGTGGAGATGACAAGCATTTCTTGTAGAAAAAGATAAACGTTTTATAAAAAAACAACGTCCAAGACATTTTGGTTTTGTCATCGAGCATGCTCCAGAGTGTTGGTTTATGTGTAAGCAAACATTTCTTATTCCTTCGGTTCTGTTGGTAGGCAGTGTCAGACCCGTTATGTTTTTATGCGTCTGTGTGTTCGTGATTTGTGGTATGCGTTTGCCAGTAAAATATCCAAGCCACTGACTATGCTACTTTGTGATGTTTTTTGACTGATACGATGAACAGTTGAACACTGGTGCCAAACGTTTGCCAGTCGTTGCTGTTATAATGTGGTAGTTTTGACTAGTGATCAGCAGTAGGGTTTGTTTGCTTTGTTTGCTCCCTTTTTACGTGGAATCGCTCCTGCAGCACAAGCGATTCCACGTATTTCTACACATTTTTTTGTCGCCGAACTGTTAATCTTATGCTGCCGCCACCTGGCGAATACAAAGAGCAGCAATTCCGCCTTTTGCAAGACTACTTTGGTTGTCATTTAGTTCATTTTGGTTGTAGTCTTTTTGATTTTGGGTTCATTTTTCTTCTATAAATTGTCTGTTTTTTACTTGTATTTCATAGCAACACTTGGTTTATTTCTATATCATTTCAGTTTCACTCAAAACAGTTTTAGTTTTTTTTAAAATTTACTTGCTGGCTTAAACTGGCAGTTTCCAGTGAAAATTCTAGGCCTATATCACGTTATTGGATGACAGGCAGTCTTGTGGTAAATTACCATATTTATTTCTAATTTTGCGTTGTAGGTGGAAGAGCCAGATGATTGGCTGAGATACGGCAATCCATGGGAGAAAGCCAGGCCGGAGTACACGCTACCCATCTCCTTCTATGGTCGTGTGGAGCACACTGACAAAGGAGCCAAGTGGGTCGACACGCAGGCATGTAGATTTCTGTGCTGGAGTGTCCGAATTTCTTTGGCTTTTTGCCTGTGAGCCAACGTATCACTATTCATACTTCTCGTTTTCTCGATCGATTTATTTGTTCTGAGAATTTATTGTGCAGTGTTTTCAAGCAACAAGCACTTTGTCACAAGAGTGAAATCAATCTCGGTTAGTAGAAAATAGGCCCATGCTTGTTGTGAAATGGACATTTGATGAACTGTACTATTTTGTTGTTATTATTGTTATTTTGTTACTATTATTATTATTTATTGTTATTAGTTATGTCTCTTTCATGGCTGTCATTTGACAAATAAAGGTGTATATATAGCACATATGCAAAAAATTACCTTCTACAATAATTTTTACTAATTTTTATACAAAAATTAACTTACGTTTAGTTTTGCAAATATTTTTGATGATTGTAAACAAAAACAGACGATATTGTTGTAGATAATAATTTTTAATGCAGTGACGATGTACTTTTGATATAATGCACCATTTAACAATGGAAGCAAAGCTCTGATTAAGAACTTGTATCCGTTCAAAAAATACAGTTTTCAAAGAATACTGGCAGAATTTTCAAAGATAAGCTGCAACAGAGAAAGAGTGGAAATGTTACTGACAGAGATTTGGGAAACATTCAGCACCGACCAAAGGCACGAGACTAACAGTCTGAAGCATGCTGAAGAGAACGTGACCACTGTGTATGAAATGGTAGGCTTGCTAAATCACAAAGGCCAGAGATGAACATATCGTTCAATATGCCAGATATCCAATGAAACGGATTTAACAAAGTGTAGTATTGTACAGATCATTCATTGCATTTTTGGATGGAAGTGTATTTTATTTACCAACACGCTTGATGTCTATTACTGTTAGTTTTTCTTGCATTTATATTTCACAAGTTTGTTTAGTGACACAGTTAACTTGTGGTGGGATATTTAATAATCACTTTATTGCTAATTGTCTGCAGAGTGCATCATTGAAAAAAATTTTGAAAATTAGTTAATATTTAGCAACGATATGGACAAAAGTATAGTGGCACTTTTTATGGCCTACGGTGTATATTAACAAGCTTGAATGATACATTGGTTTGCTGACTGCAGACGGTGTTGGCAATGCCATACGACAGCCCTGTGCCAGGATATGCCAACAACTATGTCAACACATTGCGTTTATGGTCGGCCAAAGCTCCGGCAAGCTTTAACCTCCAGTTCTGTTAGTACAGTTTTGATGTTTCATTTTGCAGAATATCGCTCATACGTTATTTCTAATTTTGGCTAATGTTTTAAACCATATGCAGTCGGTTTGTTTGTTCTATTCGGAATTAGTTTGCATTAGACCATGTCTTTCAGGGAGGACATTTTGATATGGCCGTTGGAAGCCAAACAACTGTGTCAGTGTACTGAAGAAGTCATGAGTGATGTTCAATTAGAAGTTGCTGCTGCCAGTTAAACACTTTTGGTTTACTTACATTTTGAATCCACAGGCCAATCGTTTGAGCCATTGATGCCAGCAATCTAGTGCCGTTTTGGTCATTATTCCAGGGGTATCATCACCCCATTGTCCTAAATGTTTCCCTTGCTGCATTCTACCGTTGTGAGGCCTAGCACCACCCAGGGTTTTCAATAACGGACATTTGGGCGTAAATATGCCCAAAAATTTCAGTCCGTACGTCCATAATTTAAGACGTGGACGTCACGACGTCCAAATCAATTTGCTTTTTATTATGTTTATTTGTCGATAATAAGCTGGAAATTGAAGTCAGAATCTGTTTTCCAATGTTTCGTTGGTTCAATAATTTTCGCTGACTAGTTTCTGAATACTTCATTTTATGAAGCCGTAACACGGCAACCATATTAATTTATTCTGTGAAGAGTTCTGATCCAGAAACTGCAACTGTCGTTTTGCATAAAGCTACTAAAATTAAATGCTGCTTGCTTTTACAAGAAAGCCCAGCTGTCGCTAGGGAAGATGCACTACAGCCTATATAGTTCCTGTTGCACTACTGACCTTTAAGGTCATCCAAGGTCAATAATTTTCATGTCATTTCAAAGCCAGTATATGCGACTTTCTATTAGTGATTAATAGGTAACGTGGCCCTATCTTTCACCGTTTCTGAGATACGGCTACTTTACTTGAAACTTTCCATTAGAAATTGCGGCGAAACCGCTGCAGATGGAGACATGGTTACTATTGACAGCTTATAGGAAGTTGCCAACGCCCTATCCGACAGTATCATTGCCGACCCTCTACGACTAACCGTTTAGTGACAATACCGCACGATTTTCATACCATAGTGCATTTGCATTATGACCAAAGACGTTATCTAACGTCTTTGGTCATGACCTTCTAAGGTCATCCAAGACCAATGATTTTCGTGTCATTTGAAAGCCAATATGCGACTTCCTATAAGTAATCAATAGCAATATAGGCCCTGTCTCGCACTGATTAATCACAATATTATTATACATCTGTGACAGACAGATTGACAGACAGACGACAATCGTGCCACGGACGCACTATTCAGCATGCCTGTAGTGCGTAAAAAACTACGACCTATGTTGGTGGTGCGTTAGTGACGCATATGTAGTAAGTCTTGTTTTGCATTAAGTTTTTGCTTGATTTTTCTTGTAGGCCTACTGCATGACTTCCAGGTTTTGTACACGGACGTCCAAATTTTTTAGCTTGGAAGTCATGACGTCCTGAAAATTCAAGTCTATTGAAAACTCTGGCACCACCAATATGGCCACTATGTCTGTGACCATAACCGCATGGCCATAGCACTTTTTTGAGCATGCTGCTGCCCCATCTCAGAAGATACAAGCTGCATTCTGTACATTTTGTGCACATAAATTTTTTGATGTATAAATGTGAAAAATAACCCAGCTTTTTGTCTGTGATGCGTGCAGTCAACAGTGGTGAATACATTCAAGCCGTATGTGACCGCAACTTGGCCGAAAACATTTCACGAGTTCTGTATCCGAACGACAACGTAAGAACTGCTGTAACTTTGCCTTCAGTTTCACACAGACTTGTTGCACTGTTGTTTTTTCCAATTTAATAATTATTTCCTGCTATGATAATTAATTTGCTTCCGGGAATTTGGGATTTGCGCTGTGTGTAAAACTGAGATTTACGTTAATTAACGTTATTAAACAAGTGCCTTTCATTATGCATTAGTGAACGAATAACTTGTTCGATTAATGTGGTACCAATGCATAAATGTAAAGTTCTTTCTTCCCAGTCTTTTAAGTTCCTCTGGCTGTGCTGATTTCGATTTCTTTTTCCCTTAACAAGACACAAGCTCATACTGTCAGACTATGGATATGGGACTACTGCATTGCGTGATACAGGGAGGGATGGCCAGACTGCGTTGACCTGGTGGCTGGTTACATACTTTTTACCAGTGGTCCCCTATCCGAGTACTAACTGGGCCCAGCATCAGTTAATTTCATTGATCGAGATAAGCATGAGACGAGCACTGCGTTAGCCACAGTTGCTATTAAAAGGAGTGTCATGATGCTGGATATTGGAGTGCATGATTGGCACATGGCTTGGAAGTGCAGTGATAGCATGTTGGACTTGTGATTGTGAGGTTCCTGGTTCAACTCTAGCCCAGTGCACTGCCACGTTGTTCACACACATGCCTCTGCTCACAAAACAGTATAATTTGTTACCAATGGTCAAAGGACGGTGATGCTCTGCGGCTGCAAAGGTAAGCGTAGGTTTGTCGTCACACTGGCCATGTGTCATGGACGTAATGGTCTATGCACCTACGGTCTCAATGGCCACAGAAAGGGAGATGAGCACCCCACCAGTGCCCCTTTTAGAGTATGGCACTTTGACCTTTATGTTCATTAGTGATTGTCTGGGTCAGTTGTGTCATGTGTAGTTCTTTGAAGGCAAAGAGCTACGTCTGAAGCAGGAGTATTTCCTCGTTGCTGCAACATTGCAAGATGTTCTGCGCCGCTTCAAGACTTCCAAGTTTGGCGTGCGAGGTGCTACACGCACCAACTTTGACATGTTTCCGCAGAAGGTAGGAGCTGGATTTGCTGAATTTACTGTTTAATGACGATAATTTAAGAAAGCAAAGCAGTAATTTACTACATTGCAGCAGTGCAATTTGTACTAAGGATGATGCTGACTTTTCACACATTGGGCTGAACTGATAATAACCTGCCCAGTTGTAATGACCTGCCCACCCTGAAGATAAGGTGTTGTAGCTTGGATGTTGCCATTGTTGTCAGCAAAAGCGTTCAGCATTAGCACTTGTCTGAAAATCACTGTCTTATAACTGTAGATCTGGCAACATTCTGAGCACTTAAGCATAGCTTAAGAACTGAACCGTTTAGCATTGCATGTTGTAAACGTGAACACTCAGCCTAGTCTCTACTATCGTACATGTATGTCCATGTGAATGCACCCTGAATGTGCATTTCTGAACTTCTGCAAGTAATTATCAGAGTGGACACATTCACGGACGTTTTTGCAAATGTTGCATCTCGCAACATCATCGCTTGTGTTATAGATATCAACTTTTACAATCGTATATAATGTTGTTTTTACATTAGCTTAATAGCTTTGATCTTAGCAAGTATTTTAACTGTGCTTTTAATACTTATATTAAATGCTTTTAATTAATTTTAACCACGTATGGCACTGTATTTTGTGCTGGTGTGCCGTTAAGAAACTACACACTCATTCACTGATTATTGTGCTTGGCTGTAGGTAGCGATACAACTGAACGACACTCACCCGTCGATGGCTGTGCCAGAACTGATGCGAGTCCTTGTTGATCTGGAAGAACTCAACTGGGACCAGGTATGATTGGCACTGACCATTAGTAGCTGTTGTAACTCAGACTGATGGAATTTCAGATATTTCATATCTCGTCAGGGCATTTTCTCCCTCCTTCCTGGCATATACACTGGCCTGACAGGCTCATCATGACAACAAGAATGACAGCAGGTGTTGCAGCATTGTGCAGCTGTTTTGTTAAGCATCACTTGCCAGTTATGATATGAAAGATGGTAAAATACCTGCCTTAAGATAACTTCAACCAGCTATATTTGTATCCTTGATTAGAGCGTTGGAGTTCCGTTGCAATCTGTCATTGTTTCAGGTTGTGGACAAAATTTGCAAATTTGCATCTTAATGTGCTGTAATATTCTTGATTTTAGGAATCTAACTATTTCATGAGTTTTTTAAAAAAATTTGTAAATTGATTTATAAAAACTGATATATGGTACAGATTGCTAGTTTGCAGCCAGTAATGAGTTGCAGTATTAATATAAATAGAAACACAAATGGAGCATTGTGATTGGTCCTGTTGCTCATTTTTCCCGATGGTTGCTAATGTGACCGCTGGTAAATTAGCTGATTTAGTGGCAAAATTCTTCTCTACGATGCATATTTGTGGCCAGCTGATGATGTTATCCAGCCTTTAGAAGCCACTATAAGCCATAGTTGATAGATTGTTGATCTGACCTGACTGTTGCTGGCATCATATGCAGGCATGGAAGGTGGTGACGTCGACATGTGCTTACACTAATCACACCGTTCTTCCTGAAGCTCTGGAGCGCTGGCCGGTGCATCTGATGGAGAGGTTACTGCCAAGGCATCTTGAGATCATCTACGAAATCAACTCCAAGTTCTTGGCTGTACGTAGATTTTCTTTCAACTAGCAACTAATTATGTGGTCACTGATGAAGTGGCTCGTTTTTCAGACTTAGACTAGTACCCCAAACGTACACTGGTGTGAATTGTCATGTCTAGGTGTGATGCAGTGAACAGCCACAATATGTATAGCACAGAATGCTGCTCGCATCCTGTAGGCCTGATATTGTACTTGAAATTCTTTACTAATGTCTACATTTGACAAACGACTGTTTTGGATTTCAATTTAGTTACTTAGTTGGCATGGCTCCCAGGTTGGGGCATCAGACTGATGTGCTGTGGTGTGTGAACATCTTGCCCAGGGTTGTTACCTGACTGTGAAATGACCGGGAGTCGAACCCCTGACCTTGCGATCATTGGGTATTTCTGGGGCTGTGGCAGATTTTGGCCCAAATGGTGGTCCAATAAGGCTGTTTGATGATTTTAATCTGAACATTATGTATTAATGAATGTTTGTTATAGTTTAATTGTAGTTTATTGTTTAAGATCCATTAAAATCTAATGTATAATAACGTGACAGGAGGTGGCAAAGCGCTGGCCGGGAGACATGGATCGTCTCCGTCGCATGTCAATCATCGAGGAAGGTGGAGAGAAAAAGATCAACATGGCGCACCTGTGCATTGTGGGAAGCCACACCATCAACGGAGTTGCCGCAATTCACTCGGAAATTCTCAAGAATACCACGTCAGTATTTTTATCTGTGATAGCCAATGTCATGGGCATATCTTTATACTGGTAACTTGATATTGATATCGTTAATGCTAACTTTCACAGTCTTGGACTTCAAAGTGCTGTCGTATATTTTGAACCCACAACTTCCTGATCATTGGGTCTGACACTCCAACCATTCGACTATCAAGTCGGCTCTGTTATTTCTGTGGTCAAAGCACGTTTTGGTCCAAATGGTAGTGGCTTTGGTCCATTGAGATCGTTTGGCAATTGTGATCTGAACGTTATAGTTTGAAGTTTGTTATAGTTTACTTATACTTTAGTAATCTGTTATAGTCTAATGTTTTGTATAAATTTTGCTAGAAAGTTGTTCAGTTTGTCTAGATGGCATTAGATATGTTCATTTGCCTGCATATTTTATGGTTTTACGGTTTGTAAATGTTTGCAGTTCGTCACAACAGTTGGTGCCCGTTTATTCTGTGACCATTCTGTGGAATACAAGAATACAGAATAAGAATCAATTGTGATTCTTATTCTGTATTCTTGGCCTGCCTTTCTAGCCATCATTTCTCATCAGCAAACAGTTTAGCTGTATTCCGTGATTATTATAACTCAGCTTATGTCACGTCATTGTGCTTGGTGCAATAAATAGTAAGCGTTGCTGTTGTTGTTACAGTTTCCATGATTTCTACGAGATGTGGCCGAACAAGTTTCAGAACAAGACCAACGGCATCACTCCTCGGCGCTGGCTTCTGCTGTGTAATCCGAACCTCGCTGACTCCATTGCCGAGGTCTGCATTCACCCATCTTCTTTATCAGTGTTGGTAAAATAGTAAAAGCTGAAAGGTGGTGTATAGCTCTTAAAGCTAACAGGAAACCCGTCACAGAGTCGTGGAGCGTCACCTGCCATATGGGATCACACAGTGTTAGCTGCCACCCAACAGCTTCACTGGCTTCCCATTCGCCAACGAATCGACTACAAATTGGCAGTTCTGACATACAAAATCCGCAGTACGTCCACCCCGTCATATCTCAGTCGCCACATCAGACTTCGGGGATCTGCTCGTCATCTCCGCTCGTCCGCTGTACCGTTACTATACAAGCCGACCACAAGAACTTGCTTTGCTGATCGTGCTTTCCGTTGCTCAGCACCCACCGTTTGGAACTCTCTAGCCAGTGATGTTACAAGTAGCTGTTCACTGACTGTGTTTAAATCCAGGTTGAAGACACACATTTTCCATCAGACATTTAACCTCAGTGACTAGTTCTGTCCGCCAGCGCCACTGGAGTCTTTTTTAGCACATACTGGCGCTTTACAAGTCAGATTATTATTATTATTATTATTATTAACACACCTTGCCTTACTGTCTGAAGTTTTACGTGTTGTATCTGATGTTTTACGAGCCATCTTCGTGTTCTTAGTAGTTGAAAATGTAAGCAGTGCAGATGGTATTATCACAAATGCATTTATCTACTTTTACTTTTTGATCAAAACTTATTGCAGTGAGTTAGGCCACGTAACTAAGAAAAGGCTTAGAAATGTGGCAGTTGGATTCACTGGATTTTGTTCACGAATCATTTTATCAATTAGTTGTTATTTATTTAATGTGTGTGTACTAAATTGTTGTCAGCAGTGCAGTGTCTTTTCTTGGTGTGTTAGGGATATAAATATTGTAGAAACATTTTATTAATTGTATAAATTGTATTATATGTTGTATTAAATAGAGGTGTATATATTGTGTATCTTATTTTCCTGGAGTAATTATATAATTGCTGGATGTTGCCATTAGGTGTATATTGAGATGGGACTATATACTTCGTTACTGTCTGAATTGGTATTTCGGCGTGTGTTGTGGTAGAAAATCGGAGACCAGTGGATCACTCACCTGGAACAGCTGAGGCAACTGGAGAAGTTTGTGAATGACAAGAGTTTCTTGCTAAATCTGATGAAAGTCAAACAGGTCTGTCATCGATAACAGTATGCCTTCAGTCTAGCGCGTGAAACTAAAAAGAACTGAAAATGTTGTAAATGGAAATGAAGTGATAGAAACTGAAATGGAAGCACAGTTATGTAAAACATTTTAAAAAAATCCAGAAACAAATGGTAGAAAGAACGATAATCTGAAACTAAAAAAAACCGTAAGTAAATCTGGGTATCTCTGATATCACTCCAAATCGGTGCCTGATGTGTATGGGGATAGGATTTTGGAAGGAGAAAAGTTTTGAGATTGTTATGTCTAGAGCTCTCAAACTAACGCATTAACTTCTTAATAAATTAATTAACGTTAAAGAAATCTACGCACATATGTAAATTTACTTAATTCTGTGAAGCAGGTGTTCCAATATTCCCCTTGAACTGCTGTTATTTGATGATCAAATGAATTCAAGTAATTAAACTGTTGTTTTCGTTCCATGACAATATTCAGATGACAGGGTGCAATTAGGTCCTTCTTTTTCCAGGTATTGCTATTTCCAGTCATTGTTTTTTTGCAGTCCGTCATTTTTAGGTTCTGCAAATTCAGCACCGCCAGCAATATTAATGATGAATTATTAAAAATTAACGCTTTGACAGCTCTAGTCATGTCGTTTTTGTGCACAGTAGAACAAGATGAAGTTGGTGGCATACATTAACAAGAAATTTGAGCTAATGCTCGCATGACATGCGAAAGCCTATAGCAGTTCCGGTTCAGTAGTTTAGCTCAAAATTAGGGGTGTTCACACTAAGTTAATATACAAATACCAAATTCTTTATCTGGATCACATAACGATAGTTCTGTGGTGCCACCTTGTGAATGATATAGACTTGTGTCACAGTCCAAAATCGCCAAAAAAATCCATAAAACTCCTTATTTTGACATTCAGGGTCATTCAAGATCATTGGATTCGGCGCCAATCGAGAGCCAGTGTACGACTTCCTGTTAGTGAGGTAATAGTACCTAAGCCCTATCTCGCACCGTTACTGAGATACAGCGACTTATTGGCCAAAAATCGCAAATTTTGCCCACCCCCTCTCATTTAGCGATCTCGTTCGGGGTGACCCCCTTCGAATTTATGGAAAAGCTTTACGGTTCCTGAAACTAGAGTCTTCCAGGCAGCCGAAGGTGGAGATTTGGTTATCCTAGATTAGACCGTTTTTGACTGATCCACCTGTGTGACAGACGGACAGATGGACACACAGAATTGTGATGGCTAAGACGTGCTGAAAGCAGTAGCTGCATGTAAGAAGGAGTACAATTGATTGATTGATTGAATTATTCATGTATTGTATGTATTTATTGATTAATTTATTAGTAATGGATTATCAGGAGAACAAGATGAAGCTGGCAGCATACATTGAGAAGGAGTACAAGGTGACCGTGGACCCGACGTCTTTGTTTGACATGCAAGTGAAGCGCATTCACGAGTACAAGCGCCAACTGCTTAACATTCTTCACATCATCACGCTCTACAACCGACTCAAGAAGAACCCGCACATGCCATTCGTCGCTCGCACCATCATGATCGGTGGCAAGGTAGTATTGTTTTCTGCATCTTCAGAATTTTTGACAGCCTGATAGCTTATGAACTCCTGCAGTTAGCTTGATGAAATTTTGTACAAATATGTACACTGACAACCTTTAAAGCGGTGTTGAATATCAAGGCCAATGGTTAAGCTCACTTAACATTCACTATGACATTCACTAGATGGCACCACTTCATTGCTGCCCACAGAAGTGATTGTGGCCACCCACGGGCTGTACGTAGCCTTGAACAAGGGTTAGCAATCTTGTATTAATATACACTCTGTCTCATGAAACATCCCGGACATTTTCAGTTCTAACTTGAACAAAAATTACCAGATTCTCATAATTTTTGGTATGAATATTCCAGACACAACTTGCCATCAAATGGCCATTCAGTTTTTCACTTCACCTAATGTTCGCTTCTGCTTACTATAATATATTATACAGTGCCATCAGTGGCCAGTGTGATATGGTTTGCAGGCTGCACCGGGTTACCACATGGCGAAGCTCATCATTAAACTGTTCAACAATGTCGGTCGAACCATCAACAATGATCCAATCATCGGCAAACGACTCAAGTGTGTTTACCTTGCCAACTACCGCGTGACTCTTGCGGAGAAAATCATCCCAGCAGCCGACCTCAGTGAGCAGATATCAACTGCAGGCACGGAGGCATCCGGCACTGGCAACATGAAGTTTATGGTAACTTTGTCATCCTTTTTTATTACAATCACATGTGAAAAATGAAATTTATTGAGACGTGTGACAAATAATAAAAATATTATACTTGTGGCTTATCTGAGTGGGCACATGTCAACCGCCAGCACCGAGACATCTGCCACAGACAACATGAAGTTTATCGTAACTTTCTCGTTCTGTACTAGATCAGTTTAATTTTGATCATTTTTTGGTTTTGTAGCAAGAATATTAATAACCAAGTGCTGTCGTATGTGGGTCCATTATGTTTATTTTATTAACTAATTGATTGATTAATTTTTTGTTTTTATATGCAGGATCGTTAAGATGTGGTTTTGGCGCATCAGTGAAGGCACAGACTTGGTGTACCACTGTTTAATACGTATGTTACAAAAATGCAGTTATTAGTTATTACTGTTAATATATTGCGGCTGTTCAGGTGAATGGAGCGTTGACAATTGGTACATTGGACGGTGCAAATGTCGAGATGCTGGAGGAGATGGGCAAAGACAACATGTTCATCTTCGGCATGACCGTCGACCAAGTCGAGGCTCTTGCTAGGAAAGGGTACGCAGCAGCTTCTGTCGATCTGTGCATCAAAATATTTTAAAAAATCAACATTTTTGTTTGCACATTCCGATTATTTTGCACTATTATTAAGCCAGATTTAGCTACCAAGCTGCAAGTATGTCAAATAAAACTCATTGTCAATGTCAGCATGTATTCTGGCATGGAACTTGCACAGGGACTTGAAAATTAAAATGCAGTTTGTAACTATTGACGCTGCATTTTTAAGGCCATAAAACTGTGGTTAATTATTTTAATCAGTCCTTTGTCTATTCGTGTTGTGACACTGTCGAGCTGTTTGCTCGAGTTGGAACAGAAAAGAATGTTATTCGGCTTAAAAATGGTACGGGCACATTACAACGGTGTTTTTGGCCCAGCCAAAAAGAACATTTTGGTTGGCTATTATTAAACAGCAAATAATGCAACAAATATTGGCATTTGGCTACTATTCTGGTGAGATCATATGTGCTTGCGTATTATCTGATTTAACTGTAACCATTGGTACATATATAAAAAGGCCGCTAAAATTTGCTTTGTTTGGCCATGCTTTCCTGCAGTGTGACGCGTGATGTGCCCATATTTGCGATATTCACTACTTTGAATGACTTAATGCAATGATTTTCAACATCTGCCAAGGGTTCCGCGGCTCGTCAGTCGTCAGTAAAAAATACTAATAACCTAATGTGCGAAATTACATCAGAACAAACCATAGAAGTACTACGCACCAAATGCTTAGCTCCAAATTAACGCTTTTAGCAGTCTACTTTTGCATACAGTGTTGAATATTTTTTCTTGTTGTTAACAACATTAGAATATTTCATTGAACACCGAACACTAACTTATTAGTGTCAATGTTAAGGAATCGTGTGTCCATTTATTGAAAGACCATTTTCTGAAACAATATGCTTGAAAAATATAGAAAGCTTTGCCCATCAGCGCAACTGGCGGGGGGGTCCAGACCCCTTAATCTGTCCATGGTCGTTAAAACGTAAAAGATCCAATGATAATTTCTGGGCCGTTGGTGACCGCCTTGTAGTGATTTTGGTTACGGATGAAATAAAAATGCTAAATAATATTATCTAATACGGTTAAATTAAACAAGTCTTTTGCCTGCTGCTTTATCATCAGCGTTTCAAGGTTTTGCTCGACTCCCACAGGTTTTCTTTTCTAGACTCCGCTGGGGACATCGGTCCCCAGAAACCCTGAAAATTCCACTTTGCCTACGCCATTGCATGGACTCATGGATCATTGCATGCTATGGGGTTCCGTGAGTGATTTTGACACTTATGTAGGGTTCCGCTGCAGCAAAAAGGTTGAAAAACACTGACTTAATGTGTGTTGTAGACCTTATAATAATAAGAATAGTAATTCTGTACAGGGTGATTAGTCAACTGCCGTCACTGGAAACCCACAAGGCACGTCCTTTCTGTGGCAAAGTATCTCTGTTTTATTGCAAAAGTTTTAATGCTATCTTGATCAACAAGACATTTGTGGATCCCGACGATATTAGTACACCAGACCTCTATTCTCTTTAGGACTTTGTTTTTAACTTTTTTTTGTTTTTTAACCCCCGGGATGTTTTTCTACCTTGACCTTGACCTTTACTACTGAGGGTATAAAAAATAATAATAATGTTGATGTGGATGTTTATTTGTACTTAGCTACAACCCTCGTCAGTACTACGAGAGCAACGCGGAGCTGAAGCAATGCATTGATGAGATCGCCAGCGGCTTTTTCTCTCCCGAGGATCCCGGACTGTTTCGTGATATTGCCAACTCGCTGCTCAACAACGACAGGTCGATCTCTCTCTCTGTCTCTCTCATTGATCCAATTATTGACTTTTCTTGTCTGTCATCTGTAACGTCATGTATTGTGGCTAAACTGTATGTCATGAGGGGTTGGTGATGGTATCATTGAATGGGGCGTTGGAAGTTTCTACAGGTTGTCAATGGTGATCGTGCTGCTATTTGCAGCAGTTTGGCTGCAATTGACGACACAAGTATTTGGGGGCAATGCCGGAAGTTCTGTTTCATTGGAAGTTATGCTTCAAATTACGGGAACAAACCTTTTCCTTTTACGTGCGTAATTTGGGCAGTTGTGCTCAGTTATCAGAATAGAGAGGCTACACAAGCATATCTAGAAACTGCAATAGCAAGCGATCGACTGTCGCAGAAATGAGTCATGCATGCGTGCGTAGACGGGGTCTGATGTGATTGGCCGGCGGTCTGACGCTAGCCCGCCGGCGGCGTCTAGACCATTCCTTCTACTCGTTGTGAGATAATTGTGTTGATGCGGAATGTATGTGATCAGATACATGTTGCTTGCTGACTACGAAGCCTACATCAAATGTCAGGAGCAAGTGAGCGCCACGTATGCAGTAAGTGTTTCTCCAATCCATCTCTATCATACTTCTACATATTTCTAGCAGTAATATAAGCATAGTACGACTTGCATGGTTTTTGCAATTTACATAAACAGTTACATGTTAATACGCTTCGTTAGTTATGCTGTGAGCTTTAAAATTGCACGTATTTGTTCATCCAGTCATCTAATCTATTATTAAAACTAGCAATTTTGGTGCAGATACTATGTCATCTGGTAAATATTCCAAAAATCGGCCATTTTCAGTTTCTTACATCAAGTCTTTGTTTTATACAATTTTGTATTTAATTTTAACGTCAGCTTATGCTAAACTTTGACGGTGAATATACTGTTGTTGCTGGTTATAACGTTACATTGAAAATGATTGAATAATATCAACTTGAGCAATTAGCATTGCAACTATTTCTTTGTATGCGTCAACGCTGAAGCACATAGCAATGCAAATGGCTGGTTGTGTCATTATTAATAGTGTCTTTTATTTTGTTGCAGAATCAAGAAGCGTGGATGCGCAAGTCACTCATGAACATTGCAGCTTCGGGCAAGTTTTCGTCGGACCGCACGATTGCGCAGTATGCGCGGGAGATCTGGGGAGTTGAGCCGACATACGAGAAACTTCCGGCACCGTTCGAGACACCACAGCAGGAACAGGAGGCCGTCGAGACTGGCAAGCACTAGTTGTGTGTCCATTAAATGGAGCAGTGCGGTGCGGACGTCACTGGCCTGCATCGTGAAGAACTTGTGTATGCAATGCACGTCTTCGTTGTTATCCTTATGTCACATTGTGCACGTGTGTGTCGGAGATCTTGTACGTTGCTGGCGATTGATCAGATGGCATTTTGGGTGGCGTTACAATGTCACCTTGGGTGGCTTAATCCGTGGGTGGCGAGTTTTTTGCACTATAGGATGACATTATTTGAAACTAAATAGCAGCTGACGAGAATGCTCGGCAGTTTAAATTGCTGCAACCGAAACCGTTTTTACGACATCAGTCATTTTCAGAGTTTGGGTTTCTGCATTTAACTAACTTATAGCAGCAACATGGATGTAAAAGTGCCTATGGTAGTCTCCGCCTACTGACGCCGTCTGTGCCCTACCCAACTATTCTACCACCCAAGGTGTCTGCCCCGAAGGAACAAAAGAATCACCCACGCTGTGCGTCCACCCGCTCGCTCGCTCGCTCGCTCGCTCGCTCGTTCGTCCATCGGCGTTGCCTTGTATAGCTGCTAGTGACACTCGTAGCCAGCGAATGGATGGATTGTTTAATGAAAACGGTTTTAGATGACAGTCGGAAGAATGTAGACTTTGATTTCATGCAGCGGAGCCTCATCTCAAGATGTGTGCTATACTGTGACATAATTAACGGTTTCGTATGCTTTCAGTAGCTTGTGCCAGTGTCATGAATGATATCTAGCGCGTTGCAGCAGATCGGGCTTTAGCTAGTTCAGCACTTTGTTCATAGATAATATAAACATGTCTGGCTTCGTAGCTGATGACTTCGTAGGGTGCTCGCTAGCGGTGAACTGAGGCATAATCTAGTTTAGAAATCTTGCAAAAACTGTAAATTTGAAGATTTAAGGTTGTTGAACAAGTGATGGTGTTTAGTTAGTGTTAGAGCGACAAAACGTGGATGAATCTGCAATGTCATTGATCTAAACTCTTTGCGCTTTTATTGCGCTTGCTTTTTTTAAAAGTTGTTATTCATACTGCAGTAAATCTGGTACTAATCTGCTGTTTTTGTGTTATTTATACAGGATCTTGTCATTGTTTTATACTGCGTTGTGACTGTTACTTTAAGTGTTGATTTGAATTGACTTATTTCGATGTGTTCCGTTGTAAAATCTATGACTTACACACCTTGACCATGAAATCAAATAGCTTGTAGTTCTACATGAAGGAATTTTCAACGATTTACTTACTTGTCAAGTTAAAATGAATGGTCAGTAATGTATGTTGCATTAGCATGCATTTACATCAGGAGATTCTGCATTTTAGACTTAATAGTTTTCCATTGCTGCTGACTTATGTAGTGTGCACTGCTGCGTTTGTTGATTTCATAATACTGTTTTTTGTAGCACAACCATTTAGTCATATTTGTTGTTTTTTATGGGTACTACTAACAGAATTGTTATAGATATGTCTCTGTAGAGTTACTAGTTAAGTTAGCTGTTGAATGCCATGTCATGCTGCATGTTTTAATTTTTTTTATACAATATTTATAGCTGTTTAATGCAAATAAGAATACTATTATTATTGGCTTGTTTCGTATATGCTCAATGCACAGAACATTTTTTTTTGTTTTAAATATACAGCATGCAAATCAAACAACTGTAGATACCGTTTCGTAAGAATTTCGTTTTTACAAATACTGTTTGTTACCCGTGTAATCATGAGACGGTTTAATTTAGTTAATTTTTGAACATACGTGCAACATAATGCTTTTTTCATATTTTAGTCTTGAGTGACAGCATAGTGTGTAATTTTGTGACGTAGGGAGCTGGAATCTGCATTATTGTTTGGTACCTTAAAACTGTCATGGTTTATTTATTGTTACGTTTCATTTTCTTCTGTCCCTGTTTTTTTTTGTTTCCGCTTGTTTGTGTCTGGTCAAAACAAATGTGTTCATTCGCATTGCATTGCAGCCAGCACTCTTAAGCAATATTAGCCGTGGCACACCCGCTAGCTAATTCTATTTCACTTCGTTTTTGCCAAGTATCCTGTATGTAAATGAAGCTTCGGCTATTGCTCTGCTACTCACTGACGCCATGCGCCGGTGCTTGTGAGCATACGTCATGGTAAAAACTGAAATGGAATGAAACAAAATTGACTGAAATCCTTTTATTTAAGTTTTTTTTTGTTTCGTTCTGTTTCGGTTCAGTTGAGATCTGACGCTTTGTATGCTTCTTAACACTTGGTAGGGGACAGGGTTATGCATGCGCACACAGGATACATATAATATACACGGTGGTCCAAAAAAAGTAAGCTATTGCATATTGTCCATATCTTTGCCAAATATTGACCAGTTTTCAGAATTTTTTCACCAGTGGACTCTGTAAGAAATTTGCTACTCAGTGGTATGCACATCACGCTTGTTATTTCACTACCTTGTAAAACATAAATATAAAAAAAACTAGCAATATTACAGAGGGGCAGAAGGTATAATAGTAATTTTTAAAGTATTTAAGTAAAATGTTAAATCTGAATTATAATAAGTGCCATCTTTCAGCAAAATAGTGCACAGCTTGAAGGGCCACATGATCGAAATACAATGCTCATGCTGTTAACTGAGCAAAATTTGCAGCCGCCAACCAGCATTAATGGACATTGAAAATTTATGCAGATTTGGTTTAGCTTGTTCTTTTTGTGTTTTGTGTTTCTGTAAAGGTTAAACTTACTGTTCTGTTATTATGTGTTTGTGTGCATTCTGTCTGGAAAGGCCGTCCCCGAAATGACCTATACTGTGTCGGGTGGGACGTTAAACCCTACTCACTCACTCACTCACTTAAATTATTCGAAAAGATGTTCAATATGTTCTCCATTGCTCTTTACATTTACTATAACTTATATTTGACATTTCAGTTAAACACTTTAAAAAATTTCCTTTAGACCTTCTGCCGATTTGTAGAAATTGTTGGTTTTGAGATATTTATGTTTTACAAGGTAAACTAGCGACACAATAGGTGTGATGTGCATGCTACTGAGTAGCAAATTTCTTACGGAGTCTACTGGTAAAAAATTGTGAAATTTGGTCAATATTTAGTGAAATATGGTCAAAGTGCCAAAGCTTAGTTATTTGGGCCACCCTGTAGAGCCGCTTTTGTCCGTAGCCATGTCGTTCGGTTCCGTTCTTTACATTTTTTGTAGAGTGCTATTTTAATCGAGTTGTCTTGATCGGAGTGTTGAATATCGACTTAATTAATGAGCAGCCTTCGTCGCAGCTCTGTGGTCATTAGTATAGTTTCCGTCGTCGTAGATTACTGGTATGCTCGGTCGGTTGTGGGTGCGTTTTGAACCAGCAAACTGTTGGGCGTGTTTAACCAATCATGTCCCGCCAACATTTCCGTATATTTATTATTAAAGTGGTTAATTACTGAATGTTTTTGTGTTCATAATCTCAGGTCCAGATGCTAGTGCTATCTATTTTATCGCTTTTGTCAAATGGGATTGAAAAATGTTTAAGTTTTTATTTGTACGAACAAATATCTTAATCCGTTAGTGGTGATTCGAATGCAGCAGACAGTGTTGGATATATCAGCAAAATTTATTCTTAACATCAAACAGGAAAATTTTTTGATAGAATCGGTGTGAACGTTACTTTTCCGCTGATAGTGAAATTGGATCATTGTATTCTAGACTTGTCCCGTTTGTTGATGATAAACGCACTGAACTTATGGATTGTTAAATAGGTATTTCGACTGTCCTGCAGTTCTGATGCATCCAGTGTGTCTGGCTGGATAGCAGTCGTAGATTTTGTGATAGTTATCTGCAGATCGTGTAGTTTGGTGTCCGATGACCCTTGTTCTGGTTTTCATGTGTAATATAATTAAAGAAATAAATTAGAGCGATAGATTGCACGCGCTGAGGCGTTGCGCTATAGTGGTTGCGTTTTAATCCACACTTTACCGTAGTTTATAATAAACCTTTTTCTAGCCTAGAGAATCTCTGTTCTTTGATGCTTTCCTACTGCCGTTGGCACGGAATTGTAGTCAACAGCGGCGGTTTAAAAATTAAGCGGCGCAGAAGTTGCAATTTTTCGACCGACACTGCGAAATTCCGACAGAATTCCCTCAAACAGTTCCAAATTTCCGACGGAGGAGATTGTGGGTGCTAAAAATTTTGATTTTACCCCTAAATTTTCGCCTTAATGGGTTTTAGCCCGACGTTCGGCATGTTTGGACGATTGTTTTTCGACAACAAGATTTTGGTAGTTAGGTTTCTAAACCGCGAGTTCTGATTGAATTTAGAGTTTAACTGTCTAAAGAAAATTTTGTTTGGTTATCGGCATACCGCCCGTCCCAGTGACGACATCAAATATGCGGCCGTCCGCCGAAGTATGCACAACACAACACTTACTTATTGTTAATTTCAGTTGAAAGTCACTTTTACATTTTAGCTCCTGGTGTACTGTCGCGGCTCCGCGAGCTGTGAGAAAATATTGTCGCTGAGATGTACTGTACATCCTACACATTCATCATTTTTTGGAGGTTTTTGTCGTCCGATGACATTGATCGCTGATTTGTTGATCTGAAAATTGGCTACTCTGCGGAGAGTTAGGGTTAGGGTTAGGGTTGGACTGACCTGCGGACAGACAATAAGACACTTCATGCGCCCTGTTAAGACTGCTGCATAATAAGACATGGAGACTGGAGTGATGGCCTTGACAAAAGCTTCGTATCGTTCGCTTAGACAACGATTAACTGCGCAGCGGTTGTCATTCACTCCATGTGTCTTGTACAGATGTCATGACTTGTGACGTGTATTATTATCCACCGGCTTCGTCATCGGTCCGCTCGTAACAGCAGCAGCAGCAGCAGCAACGGACTGCGCACCATCCACGCAGCGCAGTGTCTCATCTTCGCTGATAATGACCATTGACCAACGATCGACTGATTATTAGGCCTGTATCCCTTTAGATTATAACATCTTATACAAAGTACACGCTAAACAAAAAGTAGAATGAAAAAAGTAGAATGAAAAACAACCGGACTCAAAAGCGGGCAGGTCATACAGTACGAAGAGAAAAGAATAATGTATCCTACGTATCCAATGTCATCTGAGCAAAAAAACGTCAATAGGCATTATCAAGTTATCTGTCTCTTTGCCACGCCAGCTCTACTTCTGCGGGCAGAATCGATCCGTTAAATGGACAGGGCAGCTACGGTGACTGGCTTTGCAGTCACAATGATGATGATGTCTGATAGTGATGATGTTGCATGATCACATTGCTGACGTTGCTGGTTGCGTGAACGCAGCTTGTTTGCCGTGCGTCTCTCTGCGGCCAACACGAGGGAGGGTTAAACGGGGAAACATGCATCCACGTTCATCCAGTCAAACGATTAGCATCGTTAGTCCTCGTATAATTTTATAACAAGCAAGCCGCGTCGGTAATTATCATCTAGAAAGACTAGAGACGACGGAAGACACACTACGACGTTGTGCCATGAGATGGTGAGTTTTGGTGACGTTGCTATAAGTACGGTCTACGGGCGTGCCGGCACGAGAGTATTCGACACGTAATAACATAAAAACTAAAGGCAAAAGACGTAGGCTTACACATTGTTTCGACATAGACGTCGGTGTCGGTACATGTAGTTGGGTATAGAAAAACGTTGCTCCTGCAGACTTTTCGAAACTGAACGGTAAGCCAGTCTGTATACGATTATGTTTATACTTTTGCAACACGAAATTATCAGGATAATCGTCATGAGTTCTGATAAACTGAAGCGTTCACTGAATAGGCGGCGTACATTCTGGAGGTCTTTTTGCGTCATTTGTTTCATTTATACAAATTACAAACAACTTTACGTCTTTATTTTACTTTTATCGATGTCATAATTCGTGATTGTACTTTCACAAAATAAATAATAGCAGCGAAGTCACAGCTCATGACATTGTGTACAACAAACAATAAAACGACTGACTACCCATAAACCTATGAGATGCTGAAAGCTGAACGAAACGCGTGATTAGGCCTACGTGCCTTAATTGTGGGCGCCGGCAAGATTTTTTTGCAAAGGGACGTGATCCTGGTTTTTGATTGGGATACATCAATTACAAAGTACGCATAGGTAACAGTAATTTACAATAATACGTGCACATCTCTGCACCTGCCTGCGGGACCCACGGTTTCATCTGACAATGCTTTTAAGGCCGAGCAAACATTAGATAAGTTTGTTTAGATAGAAGCGCTTATTTTGTGTCGGTTGTTACAACAAGCGAGAAAGAAAGAACGTGATGCAATTGGACGACTGTCGCAGTAGCAACAGCAGCAGCAGCTGGCGACGTTTGACGCCGGCTCTGAGTCTGACTCGTCGTTACACCGGCGATGAAGAACACAACATCGACCTCGACGCCTGCAGCTCGACGTTGCACGGCCGCTTGCCTTTGCCGTCGTTCTACTTCAACTTGATGCCACCGCCGCCGCTGCTGCCCCTGGCCGCAATGCGCCAATCTAGCTCCTCAGATCTGAAGCTGGAACTGGTTCCAACTCCGACGAGAGCGGATCAGCTTCTTGTTGCCCCAGGAGACGAGCATGACGTCACGGTGTGCTATCAAGCGCGGTCCAGACGTTCCGACGTGGTGGAAGAAGAAGACGTAAAACCTGCAATAACGATGTCGAACGAGTCAAGTCGAAGCGCCGATATGCAGATCGATAACGCTGGTGTGATGTTGTGTCAACGCAACCATGGAGGGGTGATAAGACAGGCTGTAGCACTGCCTGACGGATGGACAACCGCTGCTAACCGTGATAGCTCCATGGGGCAGATCGCCGCCAAGGTCAGCAAAGTTACCGCTGGCGGACAACCGGCGGAAATGGCAGCAAACATCGAAAAACCAGTGACGGGCGAATCGCACAACGGGACGCAAACCACTGACGAAGAAGTGGCATCCTCTGGCGAGCGACGGCGTCGCTTGCAGCCTGTGGCGGCGACGAAGTGGCAGCGATGGGCGTCCTCCGCCCAGCACGAGTACGACGCCAAGTATTGGGAGAGACGGCGCAAGAACAACGAAGCAGCGAAACGTTCGGGAGACTTTAACCCTAACCACAGCGCAGGGATGTGATGTTAGTCCTGTCCTTGACCTTGATACTAAAGTCCCGGTCCTGGTCATAGCGCTTGACATTAGGGACCTGAAGTCTTCTTCGCGGTCTTTGGCATTCAAATGCTTGTAATCAATGCCAATAAAAGAACAACGAAGCGGCGAAGCGTTCACGTGACACACGACGAGCGAACGAGCGTCGAGTCATGCTGCGTGCCGCGCTCTTGGAGCGAGAAAACGCGAGACTTCGCTCCGAGGTCGAAATGCTGACAGACGACACTCTGCGACTGCACTATTACCTGCTGTGTAGCCGCAGTTTCACTTGTAGCTACTGTCATCACCGTGCCAGCGAATAACGAACTACGGACAGCCATTTCGCACGTACGATAACTACACAATACAAAATACTAGTGACCTTTGCCGCGAGAGGGTTTGCGGCAGAGTTATTTGTCTCGGTTAGAATCGTTTTGTAAGTGTCCAGTACATTTTCTTGACTTAATACCTGGAGTGAACTGTATAGGCGTTCCGGGAAATCCACGTCTTACGCTTTTGCCACCATTACACATCTAAACAAGCTAATGTTGAAGCTTATGTTGTGGGCCAATTTCAAAAAAACGGGAATACTGGACATTGATTTACATTAGCGGTAGTTTTGGTTTAACGCAGTCATTTACGATGTTCCAGGGAACACATTTTGAAGTATCTAGTCATATTTACCATGGATGATATAAAATAGGTCCTATGCAAAACGATGGTGTGTAATGATTTGATAAAAAAAGTAAGATAAAAATTATATGCCATAAGAACTCCAAAACTTTTTAGTCCATGAAAATGAAAGTAGTGATAGGAGGTATTAGGCCTACTGATAGGAGGTATTACTGTTAGGTCTCAAAACGATATGACGATGGGACACATTTACTAAGTGGTAAATAGTAAACGTGGTAAAAGTTATATACGTAATTAATTGTAAAAGTATCAAGATATTGCATAGGCGCTAATAAACTTCGTCAACAATCGTCATTTGTTATTAATTCCTTATTATCACAAGCCGAATAATGACAACAAATACCGGAATAGACACATCGAAACGTCAAACAAAGTCAAACTGATAGCCTATTGGCACATCTTAAATGCACACACGTATACCCAAGTCATCAATGTCAAATTCATCATCGACATCATCGACAACCGTGGGCTCAATGCCCGTTGGTGTCTGACGCCATTCTTACTATCGCTGCCCACCGCTGCCTATCTAGGGCAGCGTGGCTTAACTCCTGCAGGGTTGTCCCACACCACTGCTCA
>Ga0209367_1002481_pt1 | contig 24395 bp, 8 predicted proteins | sample WorMetLIZISLAND2_FD_187412 | JGI IMG/M metagenome (GOLD analysis project Ga0209367, IMG submission 187412) | Marine gutless worms symbiont microbial communities from Max Planck institute for Marine Microbiology, Germany - Olavius geniculatus... ... | reverse complement strand
GATTTAAGGGGGGCGGGGGCCCCGGGCTCCAGGCCTCCCACCAACAGGGACCCGTCTCCCACCAAACCCCTCAATTTTTAAAACCCTGTAATTCGATAGCCAATCCCTTTCTGAAATCCCAAATACGCCACTGGGCCCAGGCCTCCCACCAAAGCCCCAGGTTTCCCACCAGCTAAATCCGGCCCTGATATAGGGGACTGCAGCCAGGCCCGTCGAGAAGGTAGGGTAGGGGGTAAGCTACCCTGGGCCCCCCAACGTTTGTGAAGCCCCGCCGCCGTCGCTCAGAAATACCGGAATGCACCATTTTAAAAAAAAAATTAAAAATTTTCTCCCCAAAGGGGCCCCGCGAAAATGTTTGGGCTTCGCGAAAATGTTTCTCCAGGCCTCGCTGTGGCTCCAATTTTTGTATTTCGAAAAAATATCTGATCCGAAAATATTATCCGCAAGCTGAAATTTTAGACAAAGTAGTCAGGAAGACTTTCCTCTGCTTTCTATCACGGCCCACTGCTAATGTAAAACCACGATTACACAAATTTTATTTACGAATGCATGCGCGCTCTGTTATTTTTTATCTCTCGTGCGGTGCACATTTGGGGCATTTTTAGTGATGTTTAGTTAAGTTTAGTTAAGTAATTAGATTTTGTTTGCATTTTTTGTCGTAAATCATCGTGTTGCTTGAGACGATGACGCTAATATTTAAAGGTAGGTTAGCAACGGGTTTGAAGTGGGATGAATATATTTAACGACTGCGTCTCGTTTTATTTTCTATGCAAGTGCAACTTCCGCTTTTAAACCGCGCAATTGCGCTAAAATTTTTCCATTATAGGCCTACATTTTTTATACATTTTCGCAAACAAAAGCCAATCGTAAAGGTTTCGCGATTTTAGCATGCACCATTTTGCCGCAATTGCAGAGTGTGATAGACACACAGACAGATGCCTCCTCGATAGCTAAGACGCGCTTAGCATAGCTGTCGCGCGTAAAAAAAATACTCAGACGAAAAAACAGTGCTGATCTTGGTTCCGCGAACAGTAATATATTACAAGTTATCGTCTTACCTGGCACGGAGAAGTTCAGAATTCAATCTTCGATCGACTGGTTGGCGAACTTCGCGTGTATCTATCCAGTCTGAGCAGTTAGTGAGAAATGTTATCAACGAGCTAGGAGCAAGTATAACGATGAGAACGCAAACCGGCAGTCCGTCAGTGAATTGGACGTCTAGTCACTGGTGGTGTCTGCTCCTGGCACGCAGCGCGCTTTTAAAGACACCCTCGCAGCCACAGCAGCAACCGCAGCCGTGACTAGACTATCACGCACCACATAAAGAGTGCTCCAAAATGGCGCCGCTTTATACGCCTTAACGTCAGCAAATAATAACCGATTTCCAAATTTTCTTACCGTCAGAATCAGAAGAAAGTTTGTACTAACACTGATGTCGTTAGCTATCCCATCACACCGCAATTGTGTCGCTACACTACTTTGTGTCTTATAACACGGCGTTTCGTTGATCGCGCCATTAGTCAGTGGCGTCGCAGGCTTGTGTGCATCGTCCAGCAGCAAGGCGGACACATTGAACAATTTTGTCGTAAAAACTGCAAGATGTGGCAGTTACTTTAGACACTAACTGAAGCAATAAACACGTTGTTTTTGTTGTTATTTTTTAAGTGTGTTGCTACAGAAGTCGTCCTGTTTTCAATTGCTGCATAACTGAACATTTCACAAAGTAGTGTAGCGATACACTAAAGGTGTGGTGGGATCGTTATCGATGGTGTTGCTACAAATTTTCTCGTGATCCTAACAGTAAAAAATTGTGAAAATTGGTTAATATTTGATGACACTAAAGCGTATGCAAAAATTTTGCCATTTTTGGACCACCCTGTACACGCGGTCGTCACTGGCCGCGTGGCCAGTTGCATTCATCACGCCGCAGCCGTCACCGTCAGCAAACGGTTACAGATGCTGAGCAGAGTACTGTTGTGCCGACATACGAAACTTTCGACGCTGCTCATCAGTAAAGGAAGTAACCAAAAAGAAGGGAAAGGAACAAGAGGGAAAAAGAACAAAAAGGCAGGGGTAGAAAGAGAGCGGTAAGAGAAGAGAAGAAAAAAAGGAAGCCTAGAATAATTTTCCTGCGGGGGGAGGTGAAGGACAAAATTTGAAAATACGCCATTGGCTCGCCTGTCGAGAATCTTAGCTGGATCTTAAAGGTTCTATTTCTAAGAAGAGAGAGGGAAACGAAGAAGAGGGGACAAACGAACTGACCAAACAACGGACTGATGGACAGACAAAAGGAATCATAATGCGGTCTGTACTGTAGAAAGAACGCATAATAACAGGCAACCAGTTGCATATGAGATCGAGCTGTCAGATGTCAAATAACCAGCAATACCGGACACGGGAAACTGACGATAAGGAATGTACATTATGTACTCCGATGGCAAAAACGATAAAATTATGTAAAGTGTACTCATTTTTACCTCGCCTAATTTACGTTTACACATTACAGTGTGAACCACAGATGCTCCAAATTGTTACATTATACGCGGTATATTATTTGTATGAAATTGCTCACTTTAGCATCATCAATTTTGCAAAGGGTGCCACCTGATTTAATAATTTTGTTGTATTAAATATTTGACAGCGAAAATAGTAGACGAAAGAATAGCTGACGGATAAGCTTAAAACACGTGTAGTCGATGAGTGAACGCCGTTTTTATCAGTCGATCGTTGACTCCGATATCAGCCAGTGGCGTTGCATCTAAGCCATTGTGTCCGTGTATGAGGGGTACACTTTGGCATAAACACTGTGATAATTTGCAAACGAGTTGTTTAAACGAAATTACAATTTTGCTAAATAATTTACATTTGGAGTCTATTGTGTTAATTAAGTCGCTACAATGTTTACTAAAGATGACAACTCAGCGTTATGCCACAAATTGGAGCATCTATGATGGCTGCAGACAGAAACTTTACATTGCGGCCAATCCGCTGCAAATAAAGACATGGTTAATATTGACAACCTATAAACACTTATCATCGCCCTATCCAACGGCATCATCGCCGCCTTTTTACCTGCGACGAACGGTTTAGCCACAATACATGCGTTACAGACGACAGAGATACAGACGGCGTATCATATCCAAGACTCGATCTAACGCTCGGCCAAAATTAGAAACGTTCGTAACAAACATTAACTGCGCACCCGCGAAGTTGGATATCGCAAACAAGCAATCAGAACGTCGAATAACAGCGTCCACGTTTATTGATCAATCATCATAAAGCTTATTGCTTAGGTCCATAATTATAATCGTAATCGTAGTCATCGCGGCACACCGATCGCGCCCCCCCTCGTGTATATCATAGCCTGGGTACACAGTAGAATGTCGTTACCGTAGTCCGTCACGATCAGCGTGAAAGACTGCATTGAAATAATCTCCCACCTTCACCATGTATTGTACATAATACCGCGTTTACACGATCAAGCAAACATCGAGCAAACATCGAGCTGGCTCGTCCAGCTAACTAGAGCCAAAATGTCGTTACCGTAGTCTGTCTGTCTGCAGTTGTATTAAGTCTATTGCCGGATTGAGACCTCGTAATGTATCGCCCACGGTCTGTGCCCCCGGATAGACGGACCAACGATTGCGTGACGTTTTCTGTCTCTCAGTGTCCCGGTTGACGATCTGTGTACGCTAGCAAAGTTTCCGCCCTACCCGGCAACTAACCTTTTCCCTCAGACTGCCCGTGGAGGGAGGTAAAGGCAAGGCGGGGGCGCATATACATAAGACCCAAGAACTCAAACAAACGCCGCGGTCGGGGTCCGCGGCCGTGCAACACAGAAGACGCCAGAGGGGTATGACAGACAAACAAACTTTCTGCGCGTTATAGAAAGATGGCGGAGAGTGAGTAGCCACTGCTGAAGAAAAAAAGAGCGTACCGTAACCGATATGCATCGTGGTAGTTTTAGCCCTGGCAATAAATATTGCTGATTTCGGTTGTTATATATCACTAAATCTTGTTATAAAGTTGTAAATAAAAAGCCCTCCGGACGTAGTTTCATAAGTGGTGAAACATTTGCACTGATACAACGCGAAAGACTGCATTGAAATAATCTTCTACCTTCACCATGTATTGTACATGACAATATCCCGTTTACACGATCAAGCAAACATCGAGTAAATATCGAGCAAATATAAAGCATGCATAAAGCATAGCTTACACGAAATAAACATTAAGCAAGCATCGAGCAAACATCGAGCAAACATCGAGCTGGCTCGTCCAGCTAACTAGAGCCAGCTCGTCGAGCCAGCTTCATCGTGTAAACGGGGTATAAAACGCACTAACGTAGCCATAGGAAGCACTGGAAGCTTGTGATCCTTAGAAATAGCACCAGAAAGCACCAATACATTTTAGCACAAAAAATCGGATTTTTTTTGGGGGGGGGAGGGGAATGCGGCACAGCTCCATTTCCAGATTCTTCCCTTGGTGGAGAGAGGACCCCCTCTCTACAGCCATCTCTCACGTGCCCTCCACATCTAGATCCTGGCTACGCCACTGATAAAAAGTAGTACTCCAGACATGGAAGAAGTGCATGCATCGTCACAACACCGGACCGACTATTGCAATATGCTGCCTGTCCGAATAACAAGTGATCCGTCATAAACCCATGAGCCGCAAGTAATTATTGCAGACGAAAAAAGATGTCGGCCCACTGCCCACATGATATGCGGTCGTCCGCAAGTCTTGCCCACTGCACTGTGCAACGTTAACCGTAACCGAAAATGTTCATACTTCTGACTTTTTGAACAGAAAAACTGGCACAGCGGACGTTTTGCAATGTGCTCGATTCTATATTATTCATGTCCAGCTACATACTTTTTACCGACGTTAAGCCGTAATCACATGTAACATAGTAAAACACTTTTATGGACGTTTTGCAAATGTTTTCCATATGATTTTTTTAAACATAACCACGTTTAAAACCGTTTTTGTTTGTTTTTAGTTTAATACCTTTTAATTTATTTTTTTATGTTGAAATTAATTTAGTTTAATCAAAATTAGTGTCGCATGATGATCTTTTCTGACGTAGATTTGTTTTTTTTATATTTCCGACTATGAAATAACACAATGAAAATGGCCGCACTTATTCAACCAACCAGGGACGTTCCCTATTCACATTTTAGCCACCACACTGGTTGCAGTTAAGTCCACGGAATCTCAATTGTATTTTCGTTGTCGACTTATATTTTAACGCTATGATTGTACAAAATTCGATTTTTTTCGCTGCGGCCTCCTCGCCCTAGACCCTGCTAAGTGAGCTCACAGCGCTCCCACAAGCTTTCTGGCTGAAATTTGGAACGGTTCTACTTTTAAAGGAAAAAAACAAAAAAGGCAAAGGAAAAAAGGAAACTAGAGTAAACAAAAAATAGGGAAGGGAAAAAGGAAAAGAGGTGAAAGTAGGCAAGTTTTCCCCTATTCGCATTTTTGGCTACTGCCTGGCTGCAGTTAAGTCTACAGTATCCCAATCATATTTTTGTTATCGACTTCCAGAATCCAGAGTACAGACAAAGGCTTATCGGATCGAACACATAGCATGCAGCTGCAGAGCTATCCGTCAGTCTCCTATAGGGTCTACATATCTCCAGACTCTCGTACATCAAACGGACAACTTAATATACACACTCTGTTGACAGCCAATTTCTTCCGGTATTATAAACGACCAGTCCGTATGTACGAATCCACGATCTAATCCCTCAAGACATATCCGGCCTCCGGACAAAAGAGATAATGCTTCTTTTATATTACTGTCATCGGCATTTTCTTCCGTTGCATTGTTTTGCACGTATGTTTGTTATGCACACATTTTAACAAATAAATAAATAAATAATAAAACAATTCAATTGCCAACGTTAAATTTGTTGGATATCTGTGTTACGTTTCGAAAAACCATTTTGTGAGTTATTCTTAATGCTAAACGCTGAGTCAAAAAAAATAATAAGATTGATCTTCGGTCAGTATATTTCAATACAGCTGGCGTATTAAAAAGCGTAAAAACTAGTCGAGGTTATTTCGCATTTCGAGTTATACCCATACCGTGAAACCACAGCACAAAACGTGTGACAACATTTGGGACTAAATTTTTGGACACCGTCGCTTAACGTCGTATTGTCAACATGCTATCCATTATCGTACTGTACTTTGATCAATATTCCGACATTTCTAATAGTCGTATTTTGTGCATTTTTTGTCTTTTCATTTGCGTTACTTTCTGCTGCTCTACCAGTGACGGCGAATAAAAAGTTTTCATAATATCGATGAGTTACGGTCCGTCGGCTTTGTTCCTAGTGGGATGCAACTTCAACGCACTTGCTATATTATACGGCTTAATATTTCACCATGGCACCAACGCTACACCAGGCTGGCTACTTCCGAAATTGTGTGACGATTTCTGTACCTCATTACGCGGTCTTTGGTACACTGGTTGATAATTTGTGTTCATGGCCGTGAGATCGGGTAGCCCCTGCTGAAGAAAACATAATAACAGTGGATCGTGATTGGTCGAATAAGGATCGTGGCAGATTTACCCTCGTAAAATACTGCTGGTTTTGGTGGTTATCAATCAATCGCTTTTGTTAAACTGCAAATTTAATAAAACCAGGATGTAGTTTCATTAGTGGGACACTGGGGGCTGATGCTGCACCAAAGATTGCACTAAAATACTTTTTCATCTCTACTCCATTTACATAGATCGTAACACTGCAGAAATGAAAAAAAGTGTATGAATCGTCACAAGACCACTTTCGACATAGGGACAGTAACAAATCGCCCATTGTAATTGAAATGCATGCAGACGAACCCCGGCTCTAAGAAAGGGGGTAGAAAAGGAAAGGGGTTTACGAGGGGTGAACTCCCCGTTTTAAGGTTTGCCTCACGACGCATGCAGTTAAAAAGTAAGGGGCAGATATATGTAAATGCAATAATCGTCTTTTTATTTTTATTCCAGACGCCAGGGCAAATTTTTTTCGCAGATTAAATGCGCACGATTTCGTAATGCTTAAGCCTAATCCGGCCGAAAACATTTTATCTACCGTTTTGGTTTCCTTTTGCTTACTTACTTATTGCTTTCATTATTTATTTCAAGAACACACGAGCGTAACACGTCTAGAGTACGAATCACAACTCGATACAAGTAATTTGAGCAAAGCTCATAAGACGCGCGACAGCTTAGCAGTTGCTGTTCGCAGGTTGTCTTGGTCTATCTCCATCCATTTTGTTGCAATTTACTCTTGAAATCTACGCCGCAGTCACAAATTGCAAACAAAAACAATAACACCCTCTCTCACGATATACTAAGGTCATTGCAGCAGTCCACAGTAAAAATTTCGTAATTTCGCCTTTTTGACACAATACCGCAGTGTGACAGACGGACGGACAGACGGACGGAGGTACGGACGGACGGACGCCCAGACGATGGCTAAGACGCCCGAAGCATTACATGCTGTCGCGCGGTGTTCTTCGGTCAGAAAGACTAAAATCGCATTTACAGCTGCGCTTAAAAATTAAAATGCACAACAATAATATAGCCTAAACAAAAACGCATAATATTAAGTGGAATTTTAAAAAAAACATGTTAATAATCAAAACAGCATAGTAATAGCATAAAAATGCCTTACATGTGCTTAGAAGCGCTGTATGCCTTTTTTCCTCAAATTGGTAGGCCTATGTGCCTCTGGAACTAGGGATTGCAAGGAAAAATAGTTGCCCACCATTCAGCCGAGATATGTTTCAGCCATCCCTTAGGCTTATCCAAGTTGTTTCGCTTCCGTCTTGCTAAAAAATTTCGCTCACCGGACAGACATAAAGCCGGAAAAGCTTTGCTGATACAGTTAGTAGCAGTGTTGGATGCATGCTAGTTGCCGATACTTAGCAGTGTTCCAGTTGGCTGATAGTCACGAATAGGTCGTAGGTCTACGTGTTCCACCACTGCACATCGCTATTCTGCATAACAGTTGTCTGCTTCACACAACCTTCTTCGTGGTCTGACTCCGACTGCAGTAAAAAGAAAATTGAACGGAATTAAGCCGATTCGTATGTATATCATATTCATCGAACACAAATGTACCGTGTCTTTCTTTTTTGTTGTCTTACTGTTATTAAGTTAAAGAGTTTCTATTCAACAGTGTAGGCCTAGTTGCATGGTTTTACGGCAACTGTCCTTTAACGGTTGAAGCACAAATTCTCACGCATGCAAAATAGTCATTGACATACTTTCGTAACTAATAATTATTTTTGTCAGTCTTGCGAAGAAGCGACGCTGTTCATAGATAGGCCTATGTCGCGAACGTGATTAATTATATTATGTAAATAAGTCGGTAAGTAAGTTGTCATTATTGAAGTGTTTAACTTTGTACTTTTCACGGTCGTCCTTGGAAATATCATTTGTGAAAGCAAAAAAATTCAACTTCGTCATTTTACCGTCTTGATTTTACATTCTAAAAAACTTTTATCATAACGAACAAACTGTCTACAAAAATTCAGCTGTCGCCAAGAAAAGCCTACCGTAGCCTACTATATTGTACTGACTGACGCTGGCTACATTTAATTTGTTATTTATTAGGCCTAAATTATTTAGACGGTAACTTTCGTTACAAATTAAGGCCAAACAATAAAGCAGACGGAAACATGGTTACGCAGTACAACCGGGTAGCGGTCGGGCAACTCTATTTGCTTTGTAGACAATTTTCCCGTAACTTGCCGTAAGGCGTACCGTTTAGCTACAATACGTGCGTTGCAGACAGAATGACGACAGATCGACGGAGACAACATTGTGCCATACTGGCGACTGTTGGTACGGTCGGCCAAAAAATTGCTACTCTCTGTCTAATGACGGTCTTTTTCACGTATCCACGAAACCTGGACCTGACAAGATCAAGCTTGAATGGCTAATGATTTTCTCTGTAGTCAAAGTCTGATTTCGACGTGTTGATAATTGCAACGTTTCAGTGCACAATGTATTCAACGGAACAGTTGGCATTGGGCCTAATGTAGAAAAAAACACCTGAGCTTGAAGGCTGGATCGAGACAGTACGCTGTTTCTTAAGCTATAGGTCGATATAAATTTATAAATTGCAACCTTTTTATGTAGGTCCTAGATTGTTAACAACTTGCGATTTTGTTTAGAGATAATACGTTGTTTCGTCGGGAAAAACATTTTTCGTTGATCTCGTGTTATCGTCCGAGAGCCGAGATGTCTGTTTTATAGTTCAGCTTTGACACGATCATAATGCAGCCATCTAAAAATTAAATTACGGCAATTTAATGTGTTTAAATTTGGTAATGTGTAATGCGTTTAAAACAAGCAATACGACGTTTCATCGGAAGAATTTTTAGAACAGTTTCTATCAGTTTTTCGTCACGAACAATACAAGAGGTGATGTGCCCCTCAAGGACAGGACCTTGTCCTCAAAGTGCCTTGGAAAAAAGCAGCGGCCTCCTCTTTGGCCTTAACCTTGGCTTTGGCCTTAAACACTAAGTCCGTAATAACGACACTGACAATAAGTCGAGAGCTGCTTGACTGTGATGACTTTTTGTGCCTAGAACTCAGATTTGAAATCAATAGCCTTTTTAGATAAAAAAAAGTTAAGCCGCACAGTTTAAAAACACTCAAACTGCAATCAAATGGTTGGAATTAATGTTTTAAGTTAATTTGCAGAAATATAGAATTTTATTTAGGATGCAGTAACGACGTTTTAAATTTTACATAGTGTTCTATGGTAACAAAAGTTGCATATGTTTTGGCCAAGATTTATATTAGGCCTATACGTCGTTGTCTTCAATGTTAGTCTAATTTTCTTTCTTGTATCTTTGCTATATTTTACAATGTCATTATTTGCTACCGTTTCGTAGTAAATAAAGTTTCGTCATAAAACACCATACGTAGCCAACTTGCCTGGCTGCTTATTTTTCCGCTCTGCTGGAATCAAGTTGTCAACAAGTTGTCAAGTTGACAACCGTCGCCAACCAACCGGGCTTTCCCGGTTGTCGGCCAACGGACCCGGAACGATCTGTCGGACGACGTGACGTCTGCCGAGTCGTCCAGCTTCCGTCATCGACTCAAAACTCACCTGTTCACGAAGTAATATTTATTGTCTCCACCAACGCAGTGGCCGGAAAGAGGCATTATGTTTCCGGTGTGTTCGTGCGTGCCTCCGTTCGTGCGTCTTTCCAGAAACATTGTTAGCACGACATATTAAGTATTTGTTGACGGAATTTAACTAAACTTTCACCACTAACGGACTTTGGAGCAAGAATAAAGACATCAAATTTTGGAGTCAAAAGATCAAAGGTCAAGGTCACAGTGGCGTCAAATATGTTGGCGTAACGACCATCTAGTTTTCAGTATTTCCTAGACTGCAATCTACAGTGTGGGCCAAAAAACCGGACCTGTTTGAGCATTGATAACTCAGCGACGGTTAGCGGTAGAAAGACGTGTGATATGTCAGAAGTTTTAGAATGCTGTAAAGAATAAACGACAAATTTGCACAATGAAACATTAAAATATTTTTTGCCGAATTTGCATAAATATTTGTTACTACCCGAAATTCTGCCAAATTTGACTGTAAAACATGGATTTAACATGGATATTTGAGCTTTCATAACTTATCTTTTTTCTACAACATTCTAAAACTTTTGACATATCACACGCCTTTCTACGGGTAACCATTGCTGAGTTATCAACGTTCAAACAGGTTCGGTTTTTTGGCCCACCCAGTATAACTGACATATCGCTAGTAGGCCTAAATTTAACAGACTCAGTAATTTGCATTACTTAGACCAGTAAGTTGACTAATTGATTAAAAGATAGATTGATTGATTGACAGATTATCTGATTTCGGTTAGACTTGGAGAAATCGCAGCGAACTCAAATTCTTGCTATCTTCGACCACCTCTTTGCTCCAGCAATTGTGTACATATCTTTTTTCGGCGATAGTACTCAATAATGTACAGATTATACGGCAGAAATCCAGTTAAGACCGTCATCACGCGACACCGCATATGATCCGTCTGTTACAGAGGCCGACTAATAACCCAGACTCCCAGAGGACACTTCGGCCGACACTTCTTGCCAGTACATTTAGGTGATTAGCTCGTCCGCAAATTACTTTTTCACAGCCCGATCGGTGTCACACGAATAATCACCGCTATGGTGATTGCTATATTGATACGGCTGCCGGATAAATATCCTGTGCCGTTGTTTTTACGTACAACAGTGTGCTGCATCGCCTAATTATTGTCAGATTTAATTGCCGTATGTATGTGTGACAAAAAATCGCCAATAGTTATTTGAGATAATTTTATGTCACATTTTATTTTTCTTTTCTTTAAACCATTTTTTGTATATGAACACCAAGTTCTGTTTTCAGTGACAAAACAACATATTTACGTGTTTAGAGTTTGAACATGTTTATTACGTTAATGTTCGTATTAATAATGCTCGTCATCGATTGTTTAAACAACAACAAACTAATTAATGTTTTTCCACCACCATAGATACTCCGATGTTTATTTACGACACGTCCAGGTTGCTTCAATCTGTTGCAGCCTTGGTCTTCGAAAACAGATTAAACTGCGACAGAGTAGCCTACAACATCACAAGCGCATCTATCGTACAGTAATACCCCGTTTACACGATTAAGCAAACATCGAGCAAACATCAAGCAGGTCTGATAAAACTCCTCCTTCCTGGCAGGCCTAGACTTAGCTTACAGCCGATCACGTGTTATATAAGCCTTCCAATATTACAACCTGCCCGCCCTCGTAATTAGCATGCTAATTACCATAGCTCGTCGAGCTAGCTGAATGAATGCTAGCAAACATCGAGCAGAAGACTCGAGCAATTAGCACGTGTATTTTGAATACATTTGCTTGACGTTTGCTCGATGTTTGCTCGATCGTGTAAACAGAGTATAACACTACAACAGACTGTAGCATAAAAGTAGTACATAAATAAACTTTGTACATGTGAGATTATGCGTCTAAAAGAAAGGGTCTAAGCGATATTTTTGGCATTTTCATTTTTTCAGCGATTATGATACGAAATCCAATTATACACCATATGTTAAATTTTTGAGCACCTAGGCCTAATGTGTCATGAGTACAAGCTTACTTGTCTCAACTGGTGCTGTCAGTTACTACCCTGCCTCGATGGTGAACTTTACGTGGTTGCCTAATGAAAAATGTTTATTGTATCAGCACTAAGCAACATGGGGGCATGAAATCAGGCATCTCCCGATCCAAAAACTCAACCATCTCGCAAGCAGTTTGTGCAAATGAACTGTCTTGCTGGAAAGTCTAAAAGTCAAGCTATTCCCATAAGTGTGCGGAAGAAATCGTTTTGGGCATTTTATGTTTGTTTTTGCAGTGGTAAAACTTCAACAGTTTGTCATCAATGAAGCAAAATAAGTCTGCCATCGAAGCAAGGTAGCTATTCAGTAAGTCTGTTGGCGCCGGTTGCAACAAACCAGTTTGTACTTGCGGCACACTATGACGTCAGCATGACGTCACAACTAGCAAAGACTATTTAACCAACAACCATATTTTTCTTAAAATGATTTGAATGAATATTTTTTGCGTAAATTGATTATCACTTGTGTGAATTACAAAACAAAGAAAATGGTGCCTTTTATGAAACACAGTGTGGCGTGTAGATATAATGTACTTGGTTTGACGTCTTAGGCAGGTGGTTGTCTCAAGACGTTTCGAGTGCACGCCAGACACCATCCGAACACTTGATTATATGTGCATTGTTTTTACGTGCGAAATTTTTAGCGTTAAAGCTAATAGGGTGTTTACACGATCCAGCAAACGTCCAGCATTACATTTGCTGGAAGTTTGCTGGACGTTTGCTGGATCGTGTAAACACTCCATAAATAACGCAGATTTTGGCAGTCTATATTTCGACCCTCTAGGTTCAAGAAGGCCTGCGCAAGCGGGCGTCAAAGAGGGGTATCCTCTTAAAGTCGTTATTTTACCGTTATTGGCTCGTCTAGCGTAAAAGCGGTTGCAGAATGATAGACACAGACTTGATGCCTAGTCGCTTACCGTAACAAGAACCTCTGACGAGCTTTTACAAGCTATTAATATTAAACTGCATTTTACTGGACAAAACGAAAAAAAACATTAGGTACAAATATATTTTACTAACGTTTGTTCTGAAGCCTTTAAATTATCGAAAGCGGCCGATGCTTCAAAGCACATGCTATGATCAATAATTACTCGTCAGAGATCGTGAAAACGCTTTTTGTGGTCACTAGTTGTTTTGTGTAAGCATGAAGGCAAGGTAGCGCTGCACCAATGGACTAACCTTTGACTTTTACCGTTTTTTATCTGGCCGTGCCGCGATCTCGTTTTTGTCCATTTGCGACTGGTCACCTCTAAAGCAAATGCCGTTAGTTTGCGCCTGGAAAGAATATGAATGCTGTGGCTGGAAAATTGGTGACCAAAAGCACGCAATTCTGCCATCAGCGCCTTGCTGTTTGCATTATAGCTCACGCATGAACTCCCCCTCCTATGCTGAGTTTTTATTATTTTACGCTGCATTGTTTTCTATGTCAGAGTTTCTTCTATTTAATACAGACATGTTTGCAGTAATAAGGTATAAACCTGCAAATCACAGCTAAAAGCGACCACGATTGTGACTCAAAATCGCAAATACTTGTATCCCCAAATTTCAGATGGAGGGAAGGAACCTGATCGGTGGCCATAGCCCTTGGTGCTTTTTCGATGGCTTTTTTCTAGTAAAGTGTAACAGATTACAACAGACAGTTTTCGTTGGCGTATTTGTGTTTTGCGAGAGGCTTCCATGTTTCCTCACGACTTAAGTTGCGTTCTCACTGCGCGCGATGGCCTTTTATGCTAAGATACAGTTTCTCAAGGTGCGTATGTAATACCCCGTTTACACGATCGAGCAAACATCGAGCAAACATCAAGCACTGGGCAGGCCTGATGGAACTCCACCCCTGGCTTAAATGTAGGCCTAGGCTTAGCCCACAGTTGATCACGTGTTATATAGGTCTTCCAATTACAACACGCCCGCCCTCCTAATTAGCATGCTAATTACCACAGCTCGTCGAGCAGACGTCGAGCAATTAGCACATGTATTTTGAATATATTTCCTCGACGTTTGCTCGATCGTGTAAACGGGATATAAGTGGGGTAAAGGTGCTATATTATTGCGTGCCTGTTACACCTAAATAATGGCTACGCCTATTGAACGAGAGCTCGTGACTCTGAGCAATTTCTCAGCATATCGCCAACCGCAATAATGTTCGCACTGCTGACCCCGTGTGTCTGTCTGTCTGGTGTGACCATATCTGTTAGGTAAAGTTCCTCCAAGGATGCATCACATTTTTTTCTAACCAAACCGCAGCACACAGTTTAGTCATATATGATCTGGAGATGGTTAGATTTTTCTGGCGGTTTGATAACCCCTTGGCCCAGTTTGCACGATTTTTAGTTCTTGATCATGCATTTTCATGAGATACACACAGTTTTATGCTTAAATATTTAGCAAAAACACGTTTATCGGCGCTCGTAGATTATACGGTTTGCAGGTGAAATATTACTGTAGATACTAAATGATTGCTAACCTTCACGAGTGGATTTTTGGGTATTATTGTTAATGTCAAATTTTAATCAGGCAAAGATTCTCGAGAAACATAAACGATCATTTATTAATTAAAATCTGCACGAAACTAAAAGCCTTAAAAACTGTCGGGTGTCATCTCTACGTTTACTTGCTTACTTATTTACTTACTTACTTACAAAATTACACGTCACAGAAAATTGCAACCGTTTTACAAATGTGTTGAAATTGTCTCTCGTTCCCGATGCACCTGATATCAATATCGTGCCTAGTGTAACTAGCTTCCTCACAGGATGGCCAATAAAAATTGAGACGCCAAGTTTTAGGCCACAACTTCGAACTTTGTCGAATATTTTACGCTGCCATTTTCACCACAAGTCGTTGCAGTAGGCCTATCTCGTATTGCTAGCGCTTAAATCTAGTAGGCCTATAGAAGCAGGCAACAATATTTTACATGGTACTGTAACGCTCGTAGCGACATATTCAACGTACCCTAAAATCTTTGATAGGCACCATTTCAAATTTATTGCTAAGTGTCCAGTGAAAGTGTTTTTTCAAACTATTCAATATTCTACGCAGGTGTGACAAAAAATTTTGTCGTACATTTTTACGCCACTATATGTACATACACTGCGTTCAGAAAAAAAAACTCCACTCATGTTTACATTTACACAAAATTTTCAGGGAATGTTTAGAAAGAATCATGTATTACACCGGTAGAAAAATTGAATAGTTTTTCTACAGGTGACATTATGCTGACGTCATATTTTCGTGTACAGGGTGTTCCAAAAAAACGGATACCCAGTTTTATTTTTGGGATAACTTTGGTAATTCAGCACCGATTTTAACCATTCTTTCACTGTTACAAGCAGAAATTTATGGCGCGTAAACGTGAAGTTCTTCTATCCACCGCACGTTTATTGTGTGATCACATTACCTAGCAAAACAGTTCTCAGTTCGTAAGCCCATGATCAAACAGCGATCATCCTTTGTTATTCTGCCCATATCAAACGATTCATTCTAAAAATTATTACTGGTAAACAAAGTAAATAAACACAATATGACGTAACAATGACGTCACAAGGCACTACTGCGAATAAGTAAGTAAGCTTAACTATTTTATGTTACGAAATTGATATCTTTATGTGTTGCCTGTTCTCCGAGACAACTGTGGCTTTGACAGTGTTTGTTTTGCTAGGTAATGTGGTCACACAATAAAGGTGCGGTAGGTGGAAAAACTTCACGTTTACGCCATAAATTTTTGCTTGTAACAGTGAAAGAATGGTTGAAATCGGTGCTGAATTACCGAAGTTATCCCAAAAATAAAATTGGGTATCCGTTTTCTTGGAACACCCTGTATGTAAATCATGGGTCTAGTAGTCTACAAAAGGATTATCTGAACTATAGCGCGTAACCGAATGATGTAGGCCCACATGAGCACCCTGTAAAATCTGTCTGTGTTCGAAACGTAAAAAGAGTTATAAGCCTATATCTGCGCAATATTGAACGGCAGTGCAGCGTGTTTTACGACAAATAGATGGATCTGAAAACGACTATCCTGAGCGTCGAGCCTAATCGTCCCTACCGGCTAATGTGTAATCCTTAGATCGTTAAGTCCAAACTCCAAAATGGCAACCAAACTGAGACCAAGAGAAAATACATAAAAACAAAAAAAATCGCAAAACAAACAAACTGCACAAATGTGACACGCAAAAATGAACAAAGAACACCAAACGTTAACTGAATATAACCAGCAGAATTAAAGTTTTTAAAAAAACGAAAGAAAATAAAACCGAGGTCTGACTGAACTAGTTCTCCGGTAGTTTGTAACTAGTCACACGCCTAAGAGTCAAAACAGGAAAATATCAACATAATTTCTGTTTTATTGCACACAATATGTTCATAATATACAAACGACTAAGGGCCAAGACGTCGAGGCTAAGGCATAGGCCACGATTTTTTAACCGTCGCGAATATATGGTTGGCATCCGTCTTTCGTCCGTCGTCCGTCAATCACGGATGTAATGTGGCTAAACGGTGCGAGATAGGGTATAGGCTGCTATTCATCATTAATAGAAAGTCGCATATTGGCTTTCAAATGACAGTGACCTTGTGTGACCTTGAAAGTCACAACCAGTACAGTCGGTTATCCTAGTAACAGCTGGGCTTTTTGTTTGTCATCCTATAGATGTGTTGTACAACACAATTTCACCATCAATCGAAATAAATGGAGATTTGGCTTTAGCTCAGCTGCGCCATTCTACTTCTCATGCGCTCGTTTTACCGATCTGCTGCGCGTCCGTGATATATGACAAAAACGATTCTAGATCCGTCTGTAGCCGATCGTATCAATCAGCCAAGTTCCGTTTTCGACGGCCGTTATAGTAATCTTTATTCGCGATGATCAAACAACGCACGACAGAGATAACCGATATTGACGGAGTAAATAACAAAACAAAAAACGGCTGTCGTTAAGGTGGGCCGACCGTACCGCCTATATCTGACAGCCGAAGTCCGACTTTCTGTCGCGGAAAAAAACGATTTTCCGGAGGTGACTACGTTATGTTAACGCTGCAATCGAACGCTACAATCAACGCTAAGATAGGATTATTCGGCGATCGTGCAAAGCAAACGGATACAGGCAAAAATTTGCGTTTAAGACTGCCGCCAAACCGCCATGGACAGAACTGTGTCCAAAAAAACATCCGACATTTTCGACTGTAACTTGAAAACCATTTATCAGATTTTGATAATTTTTAACAGAAATATTCTTGATAAAAATTGTAATCAAACGACCATTTAGTTTCGCATCTCACTTAGGGGCTTAACGTTTGTTTTTGAACTACCGTGGAAAAGCACAACCAGCGGAATATGACTTTTTAGCAAATGCGATATGATTGCTTAATTAACATAACGCGTAAAAAACAAATTTTGTTTACATTTCTGACATTGTGAATGACAATTCATCCAGTTGTCCATTTTTAACTACCTGCAGTAAAATTGCTTGAAATGCTGGCCTACTCTGCGAACACAGGCAAGGAGACGCTTTCTCCATTCATTGACAGCAGTATCGATAAAGTTCTGCTCCAGACCAATGCAGGCTGTACCAGTCACTTCTTGACTTTTCAAACATTCCTAAACTTCATCTGGTAAACACGCTGCTGCATGACAGTCAAACCTTGTAATAGACCGGCTGTTGGGGCCCACAGATTAGGATAGATGGAACTTATCGACGTTTTTTCATTCATTTTAGCACGTTTTGGTCTGCTTTCCCCAAGTAGTGCAAAAGCAGACGTTGGGCGGGGTGAAAACTAAAACATTTATGTAATTGTTAGTTGCCTCAGAAATATTTTTGCCAAAAGTATTAAAATCTGCTATTTTTTAAAGTTACGATCGATATTGTCGGAGATGTTTTTTCAGGTTTTCTGTTTATTTCAACACATACTTCGCTTGATTTGATTTACCTAGGTAGTGCAGAAGCATACATTAGGTTAGTTAGAAAAGTTTTAATCTGAAATTTGGCATGTTAGTATAATGGTAGGATGTCGGACTTACTATCAAGAGGTCGTGGGTTCGACTCCGGTCTGGTCACTTTCAACTGGTTAGTAGTTGGATGGGTGACTGTCTGCAGACAAGTAAACCATCTGGGTATTTAACCAACATCAAGGTCAACTCAGCCTTCCATCCTTCAGGGGTAGGTGAATCGAGTACTGGTCTGTCTGGTTGAGGTTAAGGCGGGGGGCGTTCACCGTCGGGTGGTAGGTAGGCCTAACACTGTTTGATCTCACATGGCAGGTGACGCGCCGTAGCCCTGCGATTGGTTTTTTGTCAACAACTATACACCACCGTTATATTTTTTACAGCGACTACTTATGTTCTGAGAAGCCAAATTTGTTTTAGAGTTAGAAACCTGTACGATAGGCACGGACGAACAGACGAACGGGCAAGCCAAGTAATTCGGCCTAGGTCGGCCGCAAGATAACAGATCTCAAGAATACTAACTCGTAGTAACTCGATTAATATTATTTCAGTTGTTTTATTCACCAAGGATTAGTCACGTCTTCAATTATTGCACAACTCGAGGAATCGAAATTCTTCAGATTAGAGTGTTAAATCGGAGAGCGGTATTTCGGCAACAACGTCACAATAATAATAACTGACAACACGGCATCACTAAAACGCACTTTTATACGTGCAATTGAAATGTAAAAGCGAACGAATTCAACGACTAAAAATCATCATGGAAACTGTTACGAAACAGAACCACAAACGCCGTTAGTTTATCGGCAGAAATATTTCACATCGCACTCGATAATGTGCCTGTAATTAAACGTGAAAAAATATTGGTTGTACCGTCATAAATAACTACATCGAAGAATGGCAACAAACGTTTCTGATTTAGAAATTTCGGCGCTTGCTTATGCGAAGTAGAGAAAAATGATTCTTTTTTCAAAAGCAACTTTTGCTGTAGCTACACTATTTGGACAATAAAAGTTTGTTTTGGAACACATCCCGTGATTTTTTTTATTTTTGCAATTATTTTACGCGCAAGTTTTTTTTTTAAAATACGTTTTTGATGAAAATACTTGATCGTTACCCGCCTGCTGTACAACGAAGCGAGGCAAATGTAGTTTGGGCTTTTTGTCATTAAATAAACGGATTAATTTGTTTGCCGCTAAACTGCGACACGGGTTATCGGCCGCTATCCTGAACCAAGTGGAACTCCATCACTTCAGTTTGTTGTGTAAAACCACAACAAGTGGAGGTAAGTGGTGTATGGGTATTATGAAGTTCGCTTTTCATTGTATTTTTACAGAAGAGGGAAAAGTGTAACAATAATTAAAGTAACAGTGAAACTTCACGATCGAAATAAAACACTTTTAAGAGCCTGTATTTCTATCAAACGCGGCAAACCCCAAAAGTTGGGTGTTGAGTGTCGGACACCCACGTCCAAATTTTTCTGGCTACGCCTATATGGTTTCGTCGCAGACGTGCGAGCATCATTGCTTGCTAATTTAGGCGGGTGTTAAAGCCGGTTTCCAGTGCGCGGTGTGGGGTTAATCCAGGCCGGCGTTATGGCGGGTTTCCATTGCGCTATGTAGGCGCTGGCTGCCGACGCTGGCGCGGCATGCTTCGTCGGAGTTAACGTAGTTGCTGGCGTCGTTGGTGACGTCATAGCCGCAGTGCAAAATGGCACAAAGCCGCCGACCTCGCGATCCGACATTGGCGTTAATATTTCCTCTTCCGGCGCCGCCATTGCAGATGATGTCACGCAGAAATCTTCTTCCGGTTTCGCGTCGAGGCCCGACTCGCCTCGATCGCCGGCCGAATGGGGCCGCTGCGTCACTGCACAGGTGATACAATACAGGTAAAATACTACAGGTAAAAAAAATCAATGGGGGTTCTAGCCCCAAAAATCTGGGGGTGAAGTACAGCTGTACTTCACCCTGAACCGCGCCGAACTTTTGGCATTGACTTATATCAGTATCACCAATAAAAAACTTTCTATCGCTCAGTGTGTTATGCACATTAAACAAGAAAGTGCTGAGGCAAAATCTCAGGGTGCTGCAGCACCCCACCCCAAGATTAAAACCGCCAGTCGTCACTGGGTAAACTTGACACGGAAATATAAAGGCCATGCTTACGTATGGAATCGAACGTCTGCGAAAATTTTAACGTTAAACCGTGTGTTTTAACTGGAATTGAGACAATTCAGGTCGCTATCTTCAGCGTGAGCTCTAGACTCTAAAATATTTTTCAGCATTTATGCGAATATATATTTTTTCGCGCAACAAACACAGCCGCAAGCAGAAACCTACAGCCAAAAGCGTTCAAAAATTAGATAAAGAAACGTTAGAGCTAAAAATGCAAAATTACAAAACAGGTAAACCGTTACTATAAAAAGCCATAGTTGAACGTGAATTCAAAAAGCGCTGTTTTTAAACTAAGACTTATGGGGTGTCTACACGATCCAGCAAACTTCCAGCAAACGTCCAGCATTAGCACGTGTATTTTGAATACATTTGCTGGAAGTTTGCTGGACGTTTGCTGGACGTTTGCTGGATCGTGTAAACACCCCATTACACTCAGCTCGCATCGGTACTGTTTTGACATTTTCGGCTGCAGTCTTGCGTCATAAAGCAAACGACGAGATCCGAGCGTGACTACAGTGGTACAGATTATGGGGCTTAGCTGGTTTGATGCACTTAGCTGTTGTGGGAAGCAGATAGATAAATCGTTTTGTTCACCAGTCTCGGCTAAAAAATTCGTCCTTGTCCCTGGGGAATGACGTAAGTTGAGGCTAGACACATGATCTGGCAGTTTCAGTCTGTTTCTTTTGGCTAAGAATAATGTAATGTCTTAGTAGGCCTATATAGGAGGCTGCGGGCTAAACTTCTAACCTAGAGCCTAGCTGGTAGCTGCGCTATGGTGTTTTGCTTATTATAATGCGAGAAGGTCGCTTTTGACGTCATTACTGTTAAGTCTTGCTAAGTCATACATGTACGTTTGTATAAGACAGTTTGAGACTTTAATCAGCCAGTAGGCTAGCTATCATTGTACGCGCGCTGCACCGCAGACAGACTCTAATGGGGTGTTTAGTTACATGATCCAGCAAACTTTCAGCAAATGTAATGCTGGACGTTTGCTGATCCATGCAAATGCCTATAATACACAGCTGACAGCTCGTACGTGATTGGTTGGTTAGTATGATTGGCTGAGCTAGTGAGCTATACTACATTTATTTTGCTCAACAAACGCTGCCGGAAGTAACTAGTAATTTGGGTAAAGTTCACGAGACGCGCGGCAGCCTATAGCAATTAGCGTTCGCAGGTTGTCTTGATCTTGACTTGACTTTAGCACGATCCAGACTTTTGAGACTTTAATCAGCCAGTAGGCTAGCTATCACTGTACGCTATTTAACGTGACAGAAAACTATGCCACTGTCATTCACAACTAAAAGCGCTGTTTTTAAACTAATACTTTCGATTTTGGCATTTGCATGGATCAGCAAACGTCCAGCAAACGTCCAGCATTATGTTTGCTGGAAGTTTGCTGGATCGTGTAACTAAACACCCCATTAGAGTCCATCTATTTTGCCGCGTTTCACTCTTGAAGGCTGTCCCGCAGCCTAGAATCACAAAAAACACCAAACTCCCTATTTAGCGGGTTCAAGGTCATTCAAGGTCATTGATCTTGCTGTCAGTCGAAAGTGCGTATAAGACTTCCTATAGCTAGTCGTACATGAATCTACATTCACAGCTCTCGATATTACCCGATAAAGGTTAAAGGTGGTGTTATAGCTTTTCATGGAAGCCATTCCAGAGCTACAGAGCGTCACCTGCCGTATGGGACCACACAGTGTTACCTGCCACCCGATACAGGTGAACGCGCCCCGCCTTAACCCCAGACAGATAAGCTGGTACTCGATTTATCTACCCCGAAAGGATAAAAGGCTGAGTTGACCTAAGCGGCTGGTTACATAACGAGGTAGTTTGCGTGCCGACAGACAGTCACCCATCCAAGTACTAACTCGGCGGGGTGTAGAGTAACTTCGTTGATCGGATGATATGCGTTACCGCTATGCCATGCCACCATTAATAGCAGCCATTAATAGCATTAATAGTCATTAATAGCTTTTGATTAAACGAACATTATGATGATGTGATGAGTAGGCTAATGGGGTGTTTACACGATCGAGCAAACATTAAGCAAACGTCGAGCAAATGTATTCAAAATACATGCGCTAATTGCTCGATGTTTGCTCGATGTTTGCTCGATCGTGTAAACACCCTATAAGTGATACCACGTTCGGTTTCCATGGCCTCGACGGCCGCGTAGACACGATCTTCCATTGACCAGCCTCGCGTGTTCATAGTGGCTGCTAACAGTAGACGACCATCGGTCAGTTTTGTCTCGTCCAGTTTACCTGTAATGAGATAAGATTTTGCTAAATTTTAAGAACATAGTCAAATTCAACGCAAAAAAAAATCCGTACGCTGCCAGCTCCGTTTCTCTACAACCAAAACGCAGTTGTGATCATACGCCGTGTTGCTTAGTACTTTACTTAGTTGCATTCGCCTTGAGAACCACTGGCCTTGGCCTTCAAAACGCTGACCGCGAACATATCCCTAGTTACAGTCAACGCCTGAAACGCTCGGCAACTGAAGGACGGCCGCAATCATGTCGGGACTCGACACATGCATTCTTTTCTCGTTTAATAGCAGCTGTTATAAATAGCAACAATTGTCGCACGCGGTTTGTTGTTTTTAACTAGTCGGCTGCAGTTCTTCAATTCGCTCTTGCCTTATTATGCGGTTGTCCTAATAGGCCGCAGTACCGGTGTGGTCCGTCTGTCCGTACGTCCGTCCGTCCGTCGTATACGACGTTTTAACTAGAAAACGAAAGTGCGTAGAATGGCCGAAATAATCACTTGACACCGAAAAATCTAGCAAGAGGACTGAGACCGGTTTCCCGGCGAAGTTCCGGTTTAGAGCCCTCTGGTATAAACCCAGCTGGGAAACGAGTTTTTCCAAGAAACTGCGAACGTTACTACATAAAATTATTTACTGCAATCTTCAGCAACAATTTTTGTACTGGTACTAGGCCTATTAATGTAAAGTTCAGGCTACAATATGTGCACTAACTGGCGTCTTTCATGTCGTCGAGGCAACGGAGAAGTTTTCCGATGGTTTCACCACGCCGACGTTTATCCTGCTTCAGCAACCGCATCTTGTGCCAGTACCACTCTTCACGCTTTGACGCGTCCTGCAACGGTGTACTATTGACTCTCATTTGCCCCGTTTGTGTGGCTCAGTAGTCTAACGGTAACGTGCCGGACTTGTAATCCTGAGGTAACTCAGGGGCGCAGGTTCGACTCCGCACCAGGACACTGCCGGGTAACGACTCTGGGCAAGTTGTTCGCACCCACGTGCCTCTGTTTGCCAACCAGTATAATTTGATACTGGTCAAAGGGCGGTGACGCTTTGCGGCTGGGAAGGTAACCGTAGGTCTTGCATCGCACTGGCCATGCGTCACAGACTTAAGTGGTCTGTCCACCAACGGGCTCAATGGCCACGGAAAGGAAGATGAGCACTCCGCCTATGCTGCTGATGGGGCACGACATATTGCATATTACTGTTAAGTTGTCAGAAATCCCGTCAAGTTCTGAACGCTTCGTGAAATTCAGCCAGCTCTAGAAAACTGTAAGTTAACTTGTAACTGACTTGTTTTAAAGTTGGTTATACGTATTTTACACGGTATTGTAGCGACGCGTTTGGCATGTGATGTGAGATAATAACAAGAAATTTGAGCTAATGCTCACGAGACGCACGAAAGCCTATAGCAGTTTCGGTTCAGTAGTTTAGCTGAAAATTGGGATGTTCACGTTAAGTTAATATACAAATACCAAATTCTCTATCTGGATCGTATAACGATAGTTCCGTGGCGCCACCTTGTGAATAATATAGACTTGTGTCGCAGCCCGAAATCGCCAAAAAAATTCATAAAACCCCCTATTTTGGCATTCAACGTCATTCGAGGTCATTGAATTCGGCGCCAATCAACAGCCAGTGTACGACTTCCTATTAGTGATTAATAGTAACCTAGGCCCTATCTCGCACCGTTACTAAGATATATGTAAAAAACTTACCAGTTTACAACTGTGTGTAAGGACGATGTGATGATATCAGTCCTCTAAAACAGCAAAAATCATTTGGGTAACCTTAGATGGGGCTATGCATATGGCGTCCTT
>Ga0209367_1002479_pt1 | contig 24399 bp, 13 predicted proteins | sample WorMetLIZISLAND2_FD_187412 | JGI IMG/M metagenome (GOLD analysis project Ga0209367, IMG submission 187412) | Marine gutless worms symbiont microbial communities from Max Planck institute for Marine Microbiology, Germany - Olavius geniculatus... ... | reverse complement strand
TTTTTACCCTTTCGTCGTGCTTTCTCTGCTATCAGTCTCAGGGCTAGGATCTGCTGTACTGTACTCCTGTCTTTGCGAAATCCTGCTTGTTCGTCCGCCATGTGTTCTTCTGTCTGTCTCAAGGTGGCAATTAGCGAACTTAATTGCTACTATCTACCCTCGTTGGCACGTATCAGCATTAGCAGCCACTTCACTGAAACCTGGAAATAATTATAGGGTCATTTTCAGCCGCTCCTTATAAATGAGAGCCATGGCGAACACTATACACTTTATTGTCGTTCTGTACAATTTTTTTACTCGTACACACCAAAAATTATCTTTTAAAAATGTTTATGGACGCCACTAAAAATGACCATGTTTTTTTCAAAATGCTCTGTTGTTGATCAAAAATTAAATCTTAAGGGGTAAGTTAACCAGCTAATAGAGTCATTTATTTTTTACGAAGGAGTATGTGGCAATCACTCAAAACAATCAACATTTAAAACTAGAGAAAATATACTGAGTAAATGCAAGCAAAATTTCTTTACGCAGTACGGATGTATTTTTACGGCTTATTTTATTTTGGTAGAGTTTTTACTAAAACAGTTTAATTTCCGAGTACATCTATTCAAGTTCGATACTGTGGCATGGGCAAAATTTATTCGAATTTAATCTGGGCAGAGGTTAATCTCTCGCGTTACATCGGTTTTCCGGTCGGTTATGGATGTATGCTAGCTTAACTGAGTTAAACCATCGCCGTCCCAAAGTATCTCTAACATAACGGACTTTAATTTACCCCCCCCTCCAAAAAAACCTTTTATTTTATGCTTCTAACGTATTACCCTTCGTAATGTATTGTCACTGTTTGTTGAAATAATTAGCAAAGTAATACATTTTGTGCAGACGATGAGTATTTTGATCGTGAACCAAAGCGTAATCGACATGTGCGCGTCATGCTTCAATTTCCTTTTACTCATGGACAGAGAAATGACCGGACTGTCGCACGACAGCTCCTATGATCAGTTCTTATGTCGATTCTGGCTAACTCGCAGACCTCTCTGGTGCATGCTGTTAACGTCGACGTATGGAACGGTCAGCATGACTCTCAGTCGCTACATTGCCGTCATCCATCCGATACAGTACAAGATTGTAAGAATTAATGTGACTATTATTGTTGTGATTAATGTTTTTTGGTTCTAAGTCATGGGCTTCAACCGTTTCCACTGTGGTCAAACAGCAATGTTAAAAAATAGTGGGTGTATGTCTTTCGAGTATAAATAGACTACAATGTATTTTATTCCGTATCCGCGTAACAACTCGGAATTAACTATGAGATGTCAGAAATAAAGCCGATGCTAACAAAATTTGTCAAGCCTTGCTCAAAATCAAATACTGTTCGTGGGTGGCCGCTGTATATCATGCACACAAAATGACACTAACAAACTTATGTGACCTTAGCATTTTATTATGACCTTGAAGTTTAATAGGGTTTTAAGAGTTGTCGAAATACCTGTTCGTCCACTGTTTCATCAAGCTAAGTGCAGCGGTTTATGAGTTATCTCGTCAACAAGAAAACAGAGAAACAAACAATGCTAAAAACAATTCTGTCGTCGCTGCCACAGACAGTACAAGAAGCCCAGTTGTCGCTAGGAAAAACGCGTTACAGCCTATTCAGTTTAGGTTGCAGTACTAGTCCTTCAAGACCATTTAATATCGATAATTTTCATCTCTTCTGAAAGGTCGTATGCGATTACCTATTAGTAATCAATAGCAACTTAGGCTTTGTCTTGCACTGTCTAGCCACAATATGTCCGTGACGCACAGACGGACTGACGGACACACGACAATCTGTGCCATAAACGCCTATATCATAGCTGTACTGTAGCGCGTCAAAAATTGTTACAGCTGTCAAGTAGATCGTTGAACATGTCTTCGCTGTTTTGTCAGAAGATGCGCAATGTTTCTGACGACGCACGAAAAAACCAGCGTTTACTAATAAAAATTTGTTTCCGATTTGTGTCGAAATCAGTGATTTCGGACGTCTTTTGGCGGCCATTATACATGCACTGTCTCTTGTTGACATTATTAAGAAAATATTGTCAGATTTTTACACGCTCAACGCGTACTAGCTATGGCAATTCTCTCCGTTTGTCTCTCTGTCCGTCCGTCCTCGTCTCATGTTCTGGCATCGATCCACGCTCGGGTAAGATAAAAACTCCGGGTTTTCATCGAATTATTTTTTCGAGACAAAATTTCGCGTCGCTGGGTGATAGGATTTCCATTAAATAAAAGCGTTAAAATCGTTATTTGTTCGCCATTTTAAGCTACGTCGCGTATTTTAACAGTAAATTGCACCGAAATTGCTTTAAACCGATGCTGTCCCACGTTTTATAAGCTTTGATCAAACTTTTGTATTAATTGTTTGTGCAAATATTCTTGCCATAACTGGCCACCAAAAAAGCCGTTCAAGTTTTCACTTTAATAATCTTTATTTGCACAAGACTGTGTAGAACAGGACAGAGACTGACACAGAAAATAATAATTTTCCTAAAGTTTGTTTTTGCTCTAGGTGCTTAAAATTACATTAATATAGGCTACTCGAATTAATTAAAGTTATGCAAAAATATAGCAATCTGCTTTTTTGGACACATTGTATAATTATGCTGTTTGCTTTTAGCAAAAATGTCTTGGTATTCTTTTGGGTATATAGCAAAACAAGTTATGAATTCAACGAGTTAGAACGGCGGCCATTGCTGAACCATTGTGTATGCTATACCACGGTTTGTTCAAATTGCATAGCGATAATAGTAGCATCAATCAATTAATCAGTCAAAATGTATTTATATGGCGCCATATATTGCAAGCAGATCAGAGGCGCATATCGCTATAATTTGGGTCAAAAAATACAATAAGCTCAACTACCGCTTAGAAAAAAGTATCGTTTTTTGCATTTGTTTTATCATAATACTAGCATCGGGCATTTGACTGTTTGAGTTTTGATATACGCAACGTATAGGATTTGAGCGCAAATGCGTGACAAAGGACGGACGCAAGTCTACAGTACTACAAGAATTGTATCCACAGTAGTTTTGACGTGTTTTTAAAGAACCCCTTCATGACATTGTATTCAAAGGCAAAAAGCAAACAGAGCCGTGCCCCATCTGGAGCATAGGCGGGGTGCTCTTCTCCCAGTCCCATACGTTGGCCGTTGAGCCCGTAGCTGGATAGACCTCTTGAGTCTGTGAAGCATGGCCAGTGCGACGTCTTCAGGGTTGCAAGTTCGGCACGCCACCATCACACCACCATCTCCATACGAAATATAGGAATACTGATATAAACCAGAGTTCTTGCGTAATAATTATGTCTGGTATTTTACAACCTTTGGTCTAATTTTTTAAAAAGTTTTAGAACAAAGCAATTAATGGCATTGACGGTTGGTTGCTTTGGACATGTTAATTAACTGTTAATAATTTTGTTAATTAATTTTCTTTCGAGCGAAAACTTTAGCGAATATGTGCAAAATTCATATAATTATCGCAGAAAAAGCAGTATAAAATATTTTTGCTTGTTTTCACATAGCTGTTTCCGAAAGCGAGGCAGAAAATTCTAGTGAAATCAACGATGAACACAATTTTAGCATAAAACACCAACTCGAGATCATCCAAGATCAATTATTTCACAGCCATCGGAAAGCCAGTAAAGCACCTCATGACGCCGCAAAATAATAATGAAAATCTTTATTCACCATCACTGGTAGCACAAAAAAATAATTAAAGAAAAAAAAAGAATAAACGTATACAATAATACGACAAAGTCAGTCACATGACCATTGATAGGCAACAGAATTTTAATTACCTAAGTTTACTGTAATAATATAAACACAATAAAGTCAAGGAGCACAAAATAATGACGCAGAAATCTCGAATCTTGACATTCAAATTTGCGTATAAATTTATGAACACGTTTAGGAATTATGACACTTGGTAATTCAAAAGAAAAATAGCATTGACAAGCTTTTATCATTTTAATGTTACTTGTATTAAAAAGCTTCATAAAGAAGCGGTTAACAGCAAAATCTAGTGACGAGATCTGAGATTTCACAAGTGGACAAACTTCTAGTCCGTACAAGAGAACCGGCAAACATTTAGACTTAAACAAATGTAACGTGACTTCCTCGGATGCAACTCTACCGACTTGAGCAAATACGGCATTGGCAGCTCGGTAAAAAGAGCGCTTTACGTGTTCTAGTGAGCATTTGAAAGTTCTTGACTGAGTGACATAGACGCCGAGATAACGCATTTCAGTTACCCATGCGATAACTTGACCGCTAGCGCTAACAATGTTACCACAAACAGCATCGCATCGGGAACCAACTCGTAAGCAACACGATTTTTTACAGTTAATTGCCATGTCCAGTCGTGTGAGTTTACGTTCACAAGCATGTAATACACACTCCAGTTTAGACAAACTAGGCGCAATCAATAAAATGTCATCGGCGTAAAGTATAATATATGAACTAGAATCTGAATCACATAATTTACTAAGATCATCTAAGTAAACAGCGAACAGCGGTGACAAGACAGAACCCTGTCTAACGCCAAAATGTATGCTAAAAATTTCAGACCAACCGTTTTCCCATTTAACGCGGGAATAACAGACTCCAGCTTAAGAGATTCCAAATAGATAGCAAGCAAAATTACTAACATTCATCACAGAACTTTCACGCATATCTGCACAAAATTTTTATCATTTTAAAGTGAAGGCTACATTTTTGGCCGCTGATAGAAAGTTTATCTCTTGTCAAATTTTCACAGTGCGCTTTAAAAGACGCAACAATTTGTGCACTAGAGTGTAGCCGTTTAAGGTCATTCAAGATTAGATTAATTTTAAGACCAATTTAAAAAGTATGTATGACTTTTTATTAGTGATCAATAATAATCTTAGCCTTATGTGGCACCGTTTTTGTTGTTTTCTAGTTTTGACTCATATCACCCTTACATAGCTTTGTAAACTGTTAAAGTTTTTTGCTCTGATTTTTGCTGTTTTTAGTCGACTTTTGTCTAAATTTTTGTTATTTGATTTTATGACAATAAATTTATTCACTGTTTTCCGAATACCCCCGGACAGGCAAAAAATTGGTGCAAGGAAAAAATTATGTGTGATGTAACAATGTGTAAGACATTTTAATAAATGCTGTACTGCAGCCAATTTTGTCTTTGAATAAAAACGATTGGTTGCCATGGCAACAGTGGTCGGCAGAAAATAAATTTAAATGACACCATCGGATAGCCCAGGCCCGAAAATAAGGGAAAGGTGCAAACAAAGCACAATTATCTTTTAAACGGGCCGAGCTATACCGCTTTAAAATTTCCATTAACCGTAATGCAAAATTTTCAACTTTTGAATAATTGCTATGGCAACAGGGTCGTTAGGAGAAAAATTTAAATAACAACATTAGATTGTTTGACCCCAAAAATAGAGGGTAGGTAAACACAGCGCGCAATTAGCTTTTACGTGGACCGAGCTACACCGCTTTGAAGTCCCCATAGGCCGTAACGCTAATTTTCAAAAATTTTTCAAAATTCAGGCATAAAAAAGTAACTTTTAAAAATTTTAATCGAAACCATATAAAAAAATGTATCCGGCATCAGGACGCTTTGTTTGAGCCATTAGCGGCGTCGTACCCCAATTAACGAATTTTTTCCACAAAACTAGGTTTTTCGTATAAAACGTTAATAATAATAATTGCGTTTATAATATCGAATATCTGTACGTTATGAACGAAATAGCTGAAGCTGAAGACTGAAGTTTCATTTCAGTGCAGAACTTCGACACAAAGGTCACAATAACTGCGATTTCTAGTGTTTTCGTTAGTATTTAGTCCAAAACGGGTATCAATTACCCGGATATAAAACAGGGTAACAAATGTTAGAACCTGATAGGGGTACCCGGTTCTTGCCACAAAAATTATAAGCAATAGCTATCACAGTGCTCCCGCCTAGCAAGCCTTGTAAGAATGGTAATTATGTGCATTTTGCAGCTGAGCGTCAAGAAACATTACGTGTATGGAGCAATCGCATTTGTCTGGATCGTCGTACCAACAATCGAGATTACGATCACCGCGCTGACTACGGATATCGTCAACGGCACGTGCATGGGCGTAGCATTCGGCGTCTACCAGAACCATGCCGCGATAAAAAGCATCGCATTTTTTGCCATCATTTTCAGCTATTTTCTGCCACTGACGCTGATGGCGTTCTGCTATGCGCGAATTGTATATGCAGTTAAAGCCAAGGTTTTTTTTAATTTTTGGTTTGTTTCTCTTACAGTTAGTAAGATAATAGCTATTGTTTTTATCTATTGTGTACAACATAAAGCCCGAATAAGGTATTAATCTTACTAAATACGTTCTGTAGAACGACGTATCTGTCCCATTGCCACGCTATATAGCCCAGCAGCTGCGTATAAAAGGGGTAGGTGCAAACAGAGCGCAATTATCTTTCATGGGGGCCGAGTTGTAGTCAAATTTGTCTCAAAATTTGTTGCCATGGCAACAGGGGTCGGCAGGCAAGAAATTTAAATGACACCATCAGATAACCCGGGCCCGAAAATAGGAATGTAGGTGAAAACAGCGCGCAATTATTTTCCACGGGGGCCGAGTTATATTCAATTTTTGTCCCAAAATTCGTTGCTATGGCAACAAAAGTCGTCATGGGAAAAATTTAAATAACACCATCAGATAGCGCAGGCCCGAAAATAAAGGAGTAGATAAAAACAGCTAGCAATTATTTTTCAAGGGGCCGAGTTATAGTCAATTTTGTTCCACAATGCGTTGCTATCTCAACAGGGGTGGTAGGAGAGAAATTTAAATGACACCATCGGATAGCCCGGGCCCGAAAATAGACGATAGGTGCAAACAGCGCGCAATTATCTTTTACGGGGACCGAGTTATACCGCTTTAAATTTCCCATAAACCGTAATAATTTTTAAAAAAAAAATTAAGGTAAAATAAAAAATAAAATAAAAAAGGAGTTATCAGATTTTTATCCAAAATAAACTCGATCTTACTTTTCGGGCCCCGAATCACTGTGCAAAATTTCATCAAAATCGAATCAAAATTGCGGCCGTAGGAGTGTTTACAGCCGGACAGACAGAATGACAGAAAAACAGAAGCGATTTTATAATTTGTTTCATGCTCTGCTACAGCAATGGGACAGATGATAAGTGTTTTAACCGGTTTCGTATCTGCAGTGCACGTTTCATCATTTAGCATTAGATGAAGCTGAAAGAAGTAGGAAAAGCTTTACACTGATCAAATGGAAGTGATGCCACATCATCTGAAAAAACTGCTGTGCATATTAACAATACGAAAACCAAAAAAGTTGACTCTGAGTTTTATCTTGCAGTGTCTTCTTGAATGTCTAAACTATGAACCGAGTGTGCTTTCCAATTTAATAAACATGTTTGGTACTGTTACTACTTGTATTATCTACTGTAGGCTATTTATAAATGTGATGTAGCTGAATCATTATTCTGTAACTTCTAACGCGTCGCAAATAGTGACGCAAATAAGCCCACAAGTTTTCTGAAAGTTTTCTGAAACTTGTGCATACTTGCAAAAACTTGTAGTGCAGAGTTGCATTACAAGACTAGTGCGATACAGTTATATTATTCCAATACAAGACGTCGTGTTGTACTACATGGTTAAGTTGTGCTGCAATTTTGTGCCGACTGCATTCATGTCAATATCATTGTTCAGGTAGTGTCGTTACAAAGTGTCGCCTCAAGCAAAGCTAGTCGCAACGCCACTATCACATCAATGCTGGTTTGCTGTGGGTTCATCGTGTGCTGGTCGACCAACGAGATCATGTACTTTGTCAGCTTCGCTGGAGTTTACATTGATTTCACCAACTGGTTCTACCAATTCAACACTCTTATTGACCATCAACTACTCAAGTATATATATATTTTTTAAAGTCTAAAATGGTCGAATATTTAAACTCACGAATACTGCAAAATATGTTTTACTTTTAAAGTTAAAATAAATTGATGTTTATTTTCTAACTGGTTCTATCAGTTGCGTATGATACCGCTGTTCGCCAACAGCTGCATCAACCCTTTCATCTACGCCGCCAAGTACGGTGTGTTTCAGGACGGCGTCAGACGTATGGTTGCTCGCATCACCAGAAGCCCGCAACAGGTTCATCACGAGTCTCAAAACTCCCAACACATTGCGGCGGGCAGCCTACAGGTGATCTCAAACCCGGTCTACCAGCGCTCTGTCAGCACTTGACCTGACAATGTGATGTTATAGCCTACAGGCTAGTCGGACTTTGCGTTCCCAAGATCTCACTCGTTTACCACTCCAGCGGTGGCTAAGCGAGTACGCAGTACGAACTTACACCACTTCAGACAGTCCGGTGTCGTACATGTCCGCATGCTCGGATCGTTACGTTTGTTGCGTAATTTTCCTGCATTTGCTGCGTACGTTGCGTTTGTCACGTTGGATGGAAATCACGCTTAGGTTTGCAGAAGTGTTTCTAACGTAGACCTCTATTTGATTGTACCTTGAGTGACCATGGTTTAACTTTTTATTAGCACCAGCTACAGCCTCGACATGTCTTAGGCCACTAAGAGGCCTTTCTGTTTTTTTTTGTCTTGTCTGTTTTGTAATTTTTTGCACAAAATCTTTGAGCTTTTTTGGCTGATAACCACAAAACATTGCCACATAATCAAAAATTAATGTAACCTAACATTTAGATGCCAAAATTTAGGGAGCTTCTCCAAAAACTGTGAAGACAAAAAATTCGACACAATTTCGGCACAATTTTAAATTATCGGATCAAGTTATCCACTGTCGAAAAACAGCGTTATTATTAAACTACAACGTTCGTCAGTGACACATAATTAAGCGCGATGCAGATATAAGAAAGTAGGTACACATTTTTTTGCGACCCGGCCACATAGTCGTATCGCTTTTCTATTCAACGTCAACTGTCACATATTTGTATTTAAGCACAAGCTACGTAATAATGGTAATATGTTATATCAAACGGTCGTATTAGACAACAACGGGAAATTTGAGCTAATGCTCGGTGACGCGCGACGCAGGTTGTTTTGGTACATTTCCAGTAATTGTTTGTCCAATGCTATGCGTAGCATTGGACAGAGTATAAAATCAACTAAGTGTCCGTGCGTGCGTGCGTCCGTGCGACCGTTCGTGCGTCCAACTTTTCTTAAGATATCTTCCTTTCACCTTCTCTTTCTCGTTCCCTTTTCCTTTCTCTTTTCCTTTCTTTTTTTTCTCTTTTTTCCCATCTTTTTTTCTTTTTTTTTCCTTCTCCATTTTTTTCCTTTCCCTTCTGCTTTCCTTTGCTTTTTCCTCTTCCCTTTTTTCTTTCCCTTTTCTTTCCCTTTCCTTTTCTCTTTCGCTTCCCCTGCCCTTTACCTTCCGTTTCTCCTTTCCTTTACTTTCCCTTTTTTCCTTTCCCTTTTTTCCCCCTTTTCCCTATTCTTTTTTTCTTTTTCTTTCCCTTTACCTTTTCTTTTTTCCTTTTTTTTCTTTTTTTCCTTCTTTCATTTTCCTTCCCCTTCCTTTTTATTCCTTTTCCCCCTTTTCTGTTCCTTTTATCCTTTTACTTTCTATTTTCTTTTCTTTTTTTTTTTCTTTTTCTTTTTCCCTTCTTCCATCTTTCTTTCTGTGTCTACGTCCGTACATCTAATATTTGAGGCGCCATATCTCCATAACGGTGCAAGATAGACGCATGGTCACTATGGACCACGCATAGAAAGTCGACCCTTGGGAGTCGAATGGTCACGTGACCGATGACGTCACGTGACCCCAAAAAATTAAAGTCGTGACCCCATTATCTTTGGGACGCCATATCTCCATAACAGTGCAAAATAGATGCATCGTGACGATGGACAATTTACATTGCTGCTGTACAATTTGAAATTCAACTGTTTGATTTTTTTAACCAGTTAAACAGCTCACTGATTATATTTATACGGACATATACTGTAAACTATCGAAATGCATTGGACAGACTCTCTGTTCATATAAACATTATTTTGTTTTGGCCAACATTCAATTTTTAAATGTGCGTTGTGGCATAAAGTCGCGATATATTTACTAAAACCTCTCTATTTATAAATTTGGAAAAGTAGTTAGCAGTGTGATAAACGTTAAGTTTGTGCTTAGCTTCAATTGTTTTCCTGCTAGATTAGTCAACAGGAGCAGAAATTGTGTGTTTTAAAAGGTGTACACAAATTTGATTTTTTAGTACGAAAAAACGTTTTTAACCTAAACCTTGAATATTCACACTTTTGGAATCTAGGCCTATGTTTAATGGTAAAAATATTACGTGCAGGTTGTCTTAGTTTATTTTTTAGCCATTTCGGCCTAAGTCACATTTAAAATGTGCGCCACAGACTAAAATCGCGAAAAATTTACTAAACTTCCTATTTTGGGAGTTCAAGATCATCGATGTCGGTATATTCGGAAAACGTGTTAACAGTGCCTATTACAATAGGCAACAAGTCTCTGCCCACCTGCAACCGTTTTTACTCTAGACAAGTCAATAGCGGCAAATTAACGACTTTCGAGGGGTACGCCTCTTTGACACTTCCGGTCGAGTAGAATCCTTTGACTCCGCGGCATAAAATTTGCTAAAAAACTAGAAACACTTTGTTGTCTTAAGGGCATAAACCCCGAGTCTCTATCTCACCTAAACTTGAATCTTTAGAGATACCGGGTCGTGACAGATACCAGTACAGACGGACAGACAAAAATACGATAGCTAATAGGCGCTTAGCACATAGTGTGTAGCGCGCAAAAAGCAACACTCAGCAAAATGAAACACAAAAATATAAACCACGGGTATATTACGTGGATAGTGTGAAATTATGGCAAGAGAATAATAGTTAACGTCTATCGTTCTTTTAATTTGACCTAGACAGGCAGACAACTTAGCTGTTGTTGACGCAAAGTCGCGCTCACAGTTTTTAGATTTAGGCGTAATTTTGGGTCTAATTGTACGTGCGCGTGCAACTGCAATTATATACGTTCTTTTTTTAAAATTTTGCGCTATATCGTTACAAAAAAGGAAAAACGTGATATAATACTTGCATGGTTATGCATGGTTATGTAAAATCATACACGACAAAAACCACAATCATTGGTTTTTTCTCATATAGCCTATTCTGGTTACAATGTATTGCGTCAGAAGTGAGCAAGCCGCCGACATGAAAGTACGTCTTGTATTAATTTGCGTTATTTGCGCAATTTACTGTGCGACAGTCTGCAACGCAGGTAAAAACGAAATGACTTGAATGAAGAATTTTTACTAGAGTAATTTGCACGATAAAAAAATTGTAATGGATTGATTATCAAGCAATGAGAATGGTTTGTCTGTGACATTGTATATTGTCACGTCCTCTGCAAATCATAGTGAGCACAGGAGAGGCCTAACGGCTATTCCGCTAAATTGGTTACGTTTTTTTGTTTTTCAAACTTTATCACAAACATAATTATTATGCAGTCTCCAAAAAATCTAAGTTACTTTATGTAGATATTTCACAAAATTCGTAATAATTTGAGAATCTTGGCTACACGCTTGATTTTTTCGAGTGTATCTGCAGTGTATCAACGACTGTTTTGATGCCAGATAAACTGTTGTTGATTGATCTTAAGTCGTAAAAGACACTTTCAAAGCTGTATTTAAATGGCGTCGTTCAGTTGTCGATCTAAACTTTTGCTGGGAATTTTGCTGCATAGGCCGTCGCGGTTGACTGAGAGAGCGGTCAGAGGCATCACGACTCTGGGGAGGCTTTATGGGGGGTCAGACGAAAAGGGTAGCAGCACCGGCATGATGAACTTAATATGGAGCGCTAAAATCAGAATGATAATATTTTAATATCAATATATCTGTATAACTTTTTATAACGCTAATGACAACAGTAACTATGACAGTAGACCTATTACTATATAATTTATGAACGAACTGCTTGGAAGTTGTTTGGTAAACGTCTGCAGTATTTTAGGCTGAACACAGTCGTTAACTTTCTGTTTAAAAATTTTACCGCGCTGCAGCGCCACTTAAGCGAAATAATTGTCCATACTTTTCATTTCACTATTGCGTACTTTGTGTAAGACTTTTACGCGCGATAGCAGAATGCTTCGCGCGTCTCAGCCATGGCCTGGGCGTCTGTCCTTCTGTCCGTCCGTCACACTGCTGTATTGTGCCAAAACGGTGCAAGCTAGGATCACGAAATTTTCACTGTGGGCTGCCCAAGGACTTTTAGTTTTTTGTGACAAAATTTCGTGCCACTGGTTGAAGGGGTTCCCGTCGAACTAGGACGTGAAAGAAAGGTACCCCCTAAAAGACGTTATTTTGCCGTCATTGGCTCGTCTAATGTGAAAAACGGTTGCATATATTTACAGACGTGTTGCTTATCATAACAAGCACTTATCCGCACTAATCACGGGCTTTTTAGTTTTATCAACAGTGATGACCTTGAACGACTCTGAACCCCCAAAATTAGGGGTTTTTGTAAATTGTTCGTGATTCCGGACTGCAGCGCACAGTTTAAGAGTAAATTGCGGCGAATTGGCCAGAGATAGACCCAGACAACCTGCGAATAAAATTTTAGCATTAAACGTGAATTTTAGCAGTCCAAATCTCGACCACATAAGTTCAAGCAAGCCTGCGCACGTGGGCATCAAATAGGGGTACCCACCTACAAAGTGGTTATTTTACTGATATCGGCTAGTTAGCGTGAAAATGGTTGCAGATAGTTGCATGCAAGCTGCCTATCATAACAAGGACTAGCGACGAGCTTTTTAGATTTATTAACATCGATGATGTTGAACTACCTTGAACTTCCAAAAAGGGTTTTTAGTAAATTTTTCGTAATGTTTGGCTGCAGCACACATTTTAACAGTGAATTGCGACAAAATGGCTAGATATAAACCAAAACAACCTGCATATGAAATTCTTTGCATTAAACGCTAATTTTTTCAGTTTAAGTCTCGATCCCCTAGGTTTAAGAAGGCCTGCGCAGGCCAGCATCAAAGAGGGGTACCTCCTTAAAAAGTGGCTATTTTACCGCTGTTATTTCGTCTAGCGTGAAAACAGTTGCAGATAGGCACTGACATGCTGCTTAGGCCTAACATAACAAGCACTAGTGACGAGCTTTTGTTTGGTGTCAACATCGATGACCTTAAGTGATTTTTTGAATTATCTTAAAGCTTAAACGATAGGAGACTTTAGTGTTTTTTTGCAATTCTCGGCTGCGGCGCACATTTTAAGAGTGAATTGCGCCGAAATGGCTAAAGATAAACCTGGACAATCTGCGTAGACCTAAGGAATTTTTAGCATAGGATGTCCATTTTCAACAATCTAAATTTTGACCTCTTACATTCAAAGAGTCTTTCGTAGAGAGACCTTAAATTTGTTGCTTTAAAACGCATTGTTATTTTATTGAATGCTGTAGCCTACGTGATTGTCCAGGTGGTAGGACCGATGCTATCGCGCGTCAGGTGACCTTTGCTCAAATTGCTTGTCATAATCAGTATAAAATAAATGTTATTATAAGAATGTTTTACTAGTCTCTCGCTTGCTGTTTTTGCCAGATTACGAACCCACTGTTATCAATCACCCGGATGTGTTCGGGGTCGCCGGTCAGGCATTTAGTTTAACGTGCAACAAGTCAACCAGTGATCCTGTGAGCTGGCGCTATCACAGCTCTCCGGACGCGATGCCTGAACATATCAGTTTTGGAGGACCTCTCCTCAACGGATGGATAGAACGTTGCCGCCTCGATGGAGACCAGCTAATTTTTGAGAAGCTTGAGCTGAACGATACTGGGAATTATATTTGTTTGGAGAAAGCGGGACAAGGGGCGCGCCACGTCACTTTTCTGAATGTTACGGGTAACTTGAGACCAGTATTTATCTCAATGATTTACTCGTAGAAACCAGAGGTTTGTCTTAATGGTAACCTCATTGGACTCGTGACCGAAATTAATCTACTTCGACCCGGGTTAGTAATGGGATGGGTAACAGTTCCTTATCTTAATATTTAACGTGGTCATCTTTCTCTGTGTGTAAGGTAATGTATTATGTATGCATTGGCGACAGTTACGATCTCTGCTGTCGAAGAGACGCGAATTCGGCGTAACAGAGGAAGTTTTTTTGCAGTGTGAAACTTCTTTAAAATATGAATGTGGCTACATGTCAAATGAAACACTCTATATTTGCAACATATTTTTGTGCATGGTTTTGCTTGTAACCGTGGTCTGACATTGCAGTTGAAAGTTAAAACATCAAACTGTACACTGTACTGTATCGATGACTGTGTTTATAAAATTTGTAGCTGCAGCTACCGTTAACATGGTGAACGCCGCCGACACAAGGATTCCTAATTCAACGCCAATCAACGTCGTCTATAATGAAAACGGTGTGAATAAAAATCTATTGTATCTATTTTATAATCCGCAATGTTTGTTACTCGATAGTGTGTTGTAACTAGTTCTTGATGCTGTTAACGTCACGTCGGCCAACTCCTGTACGTACAATGCAGGCTACCCCACTGCCATTAACTGCCAAAAATTAGTCATTTTGGACAGCTGTTGGTCTACGCAATATTAAATGACTGAAGGAGGCTAATCAGAAGGATATAGCCTTATTCCTGTTTACATGAGGAAGCATACATAAAGCATACATAAAGCAAAAATGAAGTACACGTAGAGCTAGCTTTGTGAATGTTTGCAGTATCAAACATATTTGATACAGAAAGCATCCATAGAGCACACATGAAGCAAACTTAAAGCACACGTTTATACCTACATTGGCTTGATATTTCTACGTGTGCTTTATGTGTGCTTTATTTTTGCTTCATGTATGCTTCGTGTATGCTTCCTCATGTAAACATGATATGACTTTAAGAATATACGTTTTTGCTTTGTACAAAGAAGTCAACAACTTGGATGACCTTGAGCGGCGTGTTTTTCTAAACCAATCACGAAAATTTGATTGAAAATAAACTCGCACTATTAAGAGCAAAAATCAGCGACTCTAGTCTCTAGCAATAAACGACAAAAGGGGTGGCCAAAACTACACTGTGTCTCAAAAAACATTTTCGACATTTTTGACTTTAACTTAAAAGCCAATTGTCAGATTTTGATAAATTTTTGTACAAATATTCCCGACAAAAATTGCCATCAAATGACCGTTCAGTTTTTCACCTCACTTAACGTTTGTTAACGTTTGTGTCAAACCACAAACAGCGAAATATCACTTTTTATCAATTAATCAATCAATCTTTATTTGTATCAGGTAAAAAAACCCATATCACCTAAGCCTAAGAGAATGGTAAAAAGTAAGAAAATATATATGCATGCAGACGCAAAGAGCAATGCAATATGATTGCTTAATTAACATAATGCGTAAAACACATTTTGTTCACAGTTCGGACACTTTGGCTGACAATTCATCCAGTTGTCCATTTTTCAATTGACTGTAATAAAATTGCTTGAAGTGGTGGCCCACTAAGCGAACACAGACAAAGAGACGCTTTCTCCATTCATCGACAGCTATATCGACAAAGTTCTGCTCCAGACCAATCCAGGTTGTACCAGTCGCTTCTTGATTTCACAAACATTCCTTAACTTCATATGGTAGACACACTGCTGCATGACAGTCAAACCTTGTAATAGACGGGCTGTTAAGGCTCACAGATTAGAATAGATAGAATTTATCGACGTTTTTTCATTCATTTTAACACGTATTATGCTTGGTTTGCTTTCCCCAGATAGTGCAAAAGCAAACTTTGGGTAAAGTAAAAACTAAAACACTTGTTTAATAGCCAGTTGCGTCAAAAATATTTCTGCTAAAAATTATAAATATTTGCTAATTTTTCTTTAAGTTACGATTGATAATGTTGGGGATGTTTTTGTTCAGGTTTTCTGTTTATTTCAAAACATATTTCGCTTGATCTGCTTTCCCTAGGTAGTGCAGAAGCATACATTAAGTGAGGTAGGAAACTAAACGGTCAGTTGATGGCAAATTGTGTCAGAAATATTTATACTGAAAATTATCAAAATTTGTTAATTGGTTTTCAAGTTACAGTCGAAAATGTCGGGGATGTTTTTTGAGACACAGTGTAGTTCCGGTCGCCGTGTCTCAACGCACGCGGCCACGGTAACAGCCGCAAAGGCGTAATGTTAAACAATTAACTTTTCCAATGTACTGTATAATACGGCAAATTGCATAATTCGTTTACAGTTTGACATTAAATAAATTAATTAAGTCGGTTTTCGTTTATGCTTGTGGAACTTTTTGTTGACAGTGTTTTATCATTTGACGTGTATAATCTCGTTTGATAACAGAAAAATCAAAGAACAAAGCTGAGACGAACAAGTTGACCGACGTGCATCCTGCAGTTGCAACGATCGTCGCTGTCGTAGTTTTTTTCTTACTACTTGTGACCGTCATCTGTAAGTGTTTGCGGTACCCGTTTTTTCACTAAAATTATCTCAATTTTGTGATAGACAACGTTTAGAAGGTTGAAAGTGCTTTAACCCATTATTTGCCACATTTCAGCTTTGGAATTAATCAGCGCCTCTAAAGCTACGGCACTACGGCGCTAAGCAAATGTATTATTATTATTATTATTATTATTATTTATTCTGTAAATTTGTAGTGTCTTTGCATATTATGCAAAATTCTCATTGTTCAGCTAAACATAGCATTTAATCTTCATGGTGGCAGTATTAACAAAAAGGCCACCAAATACATTTTGTGTTGTTACGGGAACAGATGTTTTCAAGATTGATTGATTGGTTGCTTAAATTAGCAGACGCAAATTATGTGTATTTAGTGATCTACGAGAGAGGGCGTAAACGTTCGGGGGCTGGTGACCATAATCAGTCTGACGACGTTGAAAGTCCACTTGCACTTGAAGATCAAGGTATCGCTGTCGGATATTCATACTTTGTTGACTGAATGTTTTGTATTTGTCTGTCATAGTACTAAATTTTGTCCGTTGACACTTTCTTTGCAATGGGTTGACTCTGTGCAAAATATTTTGTCATTATACTTATGTCGACATAGAGTGCGTCGATATTACGAGAGATAGACTAGAACAACTTGCGTATAAACTTTGCAGCATAAAACGTAAATTTTGAACGTTTGAGTTTTGCTTTTCTAAGGTGAAAAGTTTTCCGTACAAAAACGTCAAAATTTGGGTGCCCTTTTACTGCGCTTTATTATTTTATTGCACGTTGTAAACTAATCATCCTCACGTTGTGACACCGACGCTATAGAGCTTTGTGAGCTTTGTTCAGATTACTTGTTATCGTGTTCAAATGCTGAGACTTTTTGGAACAAAAACCTGGCAACTCCGTTCCAGCAAAATACAGTGAAGGTGAAAGAAAGATTCCGGTAAGTCTACGTTTAATAGCTTTTTACGCGCGATAGCAGAATGCTTCGCGCGTCTTAGCCATCGTCTAGGCGTCTGTCCGTCCGTCTGTCCGTCCGTCCGTCTGTCCGTCATACTCGTGATCTGTATCAAAACGGTGCAAGCTAGAATCACGAAATTTTCATCACGGCTGCGTCAAGGTCTGTAGTTTTTCGTGACAAAACTTCGTGCCCTTAGGTGAACGACTAAGGGGGTTTTAAAAACTTTTTCGCAATTTTTGGACGCAGCAAACATTTTAACACTAAATTGCGACGAAATGGCTAAAGATAGACTAAGACAACCTCGTAGTAAATGTTTAGCATTAAACGTAGATGTTAGCAGTCCAAGACCCAACCCCCTAAGTTCAAGGAGGCCGGCGCAGGCGGGCGTCAAAGACGGCTACCCCCTAAAAAGTGGTATGACATTTTTAGCATAGAACGTACATTTTTAAGAATCTAAGTTTTGATTTTGAAATTCAAGGAGTTTTCCGTACGGAGGTTTTAAATTTAAGTACTCTTTCAAGATGCATTAATCTTATTGCTGTATTCCTACACTGATTGCCAAAGTGGCAGAACTGCTGCTATCGCGCGTCACGTGAGCTTTGCTCAAATTATTTGTTTATTTTATCGAACAGTTTTTGATTTTGTGATTTGGAAGCAATTGGATGTGAATTGTTATATTTCAACGCAAAATACCTGCACGCGATTGGTCCAAGTCACGTCTCGTGACGTTAGCAACTGCGCACTGTTGCCCCCGCATTATTGCTCGCGCCACCGGGCAACATTGAAGTTGTCAAACAAATTTTTGTTTAAATGATTTTTGTTAAAATTTTTTTCGTTTGGGTTTTAAGGTATAACAAAACAAATAGTGACTGGTGCTATCGATCATCATTGAAAATTTTATCCCCCACTTCGTAAAATGTTGCCCTCGGTTTTCAACCCTCGAGGTAACATTTTACGAAATTCGGGGATAAATTTTTCAATGATGATCTCGACGCCAGTCATTATTTGTATACTGTATCCAGAATAGTTTATTTACATTACGATTTAAATACACAAATTTAAAAGAATTTTTATACCTTCGCCAAGGGCGAGTTTGTGACTGACTGCCGGAGTTTGTTTATTTATAATTTGTTGGTTTGCCAGCAGGATATATGGACAAAAATATATGGACAGATTTGACTGAAATTGTCAAAAATGATCAGTCGTAATTTAACTTAAATTTTTTTTAAAATGCAAACTTTTGGTGGCTCTGCATCCGGATTCAGAACTAGGCCTACATTCTCGATTTTTTTCACCATCGCGAAATAAGACAATAACGTTTGTTAGCAGGATTACGGATAAAGTAACGAGCGGATTTTACTGAAATGTTCAAGAAAATTTAAACTTGGCCCGACTTAGTATCTTAGATTGTTGGTGGCAAATGGTGCTGCTACATCGTTACATTATAACAAAGGTTTGCGCTGTCCCGGTGCCCAGTTTATTATTGCAATTACTATACACTATCCGAGCCATTTCTATTTGATAATCAGTCAATTTTTTGCACTCATGAAGATGTACTTCCTGCTGAGTTGGCTGACTGAATAATCAAGTTTAGGCCTATGCTACGTGAAATAAATAAAACAGACATAGTAGAATAATTAAATAATATGTCAATATTTTTCTAACGAAAGCATATCACGATATAGGCCTAATAATTGTAAAGTAGGTTTAATGTCTGCTGCATATCTTTAGTGTGCGCGTTTGGTTTTGCAATGTCCAGGGACATATTTCAGCTGCCGTTAAAGCCGGCGTTATTCAAAAAGTGTATCGATACTATAAACCAGCACATTGATGAAAAGCACGGCACCTCAGCCGATGCTATCAATGCTATAGTGACGCCCGAAGCCAAGGGCTTCGTGTTCGGTAGCGCCGTTGCCGCGAAACGCAGTATACCATTCATCCCAATTAGAAAGGCTGGCAAACTTCTGGCTAATCCGGGCGATTTAATCCAAGCCACTTACACCAATCGAAAAAACAAGGTAAGATTAATTTTTCGCGAACTGCATCATTTCCTTGTTAGGGTAGCTTACTATTACGTGAAGCAAAAAATTTACACCATATGTAGTTTGTTACATTAGGTCTGTACGAAAAACTCCCGATAGCAGGGTTATTTTATTTAGTGAACTCTTCCAAATGAGTACAAAAACTCACTGAAATACAGTAGGAGTTTAACTAATACTGATAGTTTTTTGTGCGCTTTTAAGTTTATTGTCTGTCCAATGCTATGCTACGCCATATCTCCGTAACGGTGCCAGATGGACGCATGGTCACCATGGACCACTCATAGGAAGTCGACTCCCGCGAGTCAAATGATCACGTGACCGATGATGTCACGTGACCCCAAAAGGTCAAGTTTGTGACCCCATTATTTTTGAGGCGCCATATCTCCATAACGGTGCTAGATAGACGCATGATGACGATGGACCTTTTATAGTAAAGCGCTAGTGACGAATCGAATGGTCTCGTGACTGACAATGTTTATTGTTTAGTTAAAATAATACAGAAGGATGATACATTGCTGCTGTACAATTTAAAATTAAACTGTTTGATTTTTTTACCAATCGAAACAGCTCACTAATTATATTTATACCGACATATAATGTAGACTTTCGAAATGCATTGGACAGACTCTATGTTCGTATTAACATTATCTTGTTGCTTAATAAAATCTCTTTTATTTGTCTACAAAACAGACGGTGGTACTGCAAGTGCAGCGTGATTCGTTTAATGGGGTGCTAAGAGTTATCTTTCTGGACGACGAACTCGCCACTGGAGGTCGGTAAACCGTGATCAATTCTACGACTGGTGTGAAGAGTTAAAGACTAAGTTTGTCTTTGTCTAGTGAATGAATCAACCCGTTGATTTCGTTGTTCCTATACTTTAGGATCTCAAATTAGTACCAAAATTCACCGAAGTACAGCATGAGTCTAACTAATACTCTTTTGTGCTTTACAGCAATGTACTGCACTACATACGCTGCATCCCAAAAAGATGTTTGTATCAGCTAAAATCGCCGGATAAATAGCCGGGCCGGCAAGAAAAGGCCATTTATCCGGCAACCAAATGAATAACCCAGTGGCTATTCATACGGCTGCCGGACAAATATCCTGTGCTTTTAACTTAACTTAAATGCCAGATGGACGCATGGTCAGTCCTTATTCGCCACAAACGTGCACCCCGATTACAATAAAATGAAACTCAACTAACCTTAACGGAAGAATTATCGTTGATGGTGCGATTGTGTTTGTGACTGACTGTTCGTAATCAGGAAGCTTGGGTGCTGCAGTTGAAATGCTGGACAAAGTGAATGTCAAGATAATGTCGTGCATCGTCGTCAACGAACTACGAGAGTGGAAGGGAATTGAGAATCTTCATAAAGTTGGTACAGAAGTCCAAGTTACGTCGCTCGTCAGAACGGAATCTGTCGATCACATTACACGCAGCCCAGGACGTTGCTTCTCCTTGTGCCACGCGCTCAGTCTTTTGTGGCCTTATCGTATAGTGCGCCAATCAGTCAGTTACCAATGACAGTTTGCACTCGCGATAGGCCAACATAACGGTGTATTTTTGACGATTGTTTTTTTCTGTTTTTCATGTAATCATAAAGCCGGTAATTTGTAGAAAGCTCAGGGATTTGCACATTTCGACATGCTCCAAAACGCGCCAAAAAGTTTCACATGTTCAAGGCCCTTAAGGCTTAATTGGCCGGCCATCATTCGCTTAAAAGTCTCGAGAAAGGCGCAGTTTTTCAAACTTTGTTGCAAGACTGCACATATATGGCCAAAATGCATATATACCAAAATGCATATAACTTTTAAAGGTAGGCTACCCATTGACCGAGCTACATCACCTGCCACCCGACACAGGTAAACACGTCCCGCCTTAACCACATTCAGGTTTTCGGTGGAAAGCTGAGTTGATTTTGGTGGGTGGTTATATATACTGAGATAGTTTACCTGCCCGACTGGAGTTGAACGCACGATCTGTTGATCGCAAGTCAAGCGTTCTAACCGCTACGCCATCAAGTCACTTGAATATAAATTTTTTGAGCTCGTATTTTCGTGTCATTGTGAATTTCTGAAAGCGAACTCGCGTTATAATACAAACTCGTTTTTGTGCGTTTATATACGGCTACAACATACGTTCAACTGCACTGATGCTATAGGGGATATTGACGTTATGCAATGGACACAGCATACATTGCATATAAGCTAGTTTTCCAGTTAACGGCTGAATGCATTTTTGGGAATATGGCCGATTTTCTTAGCACCTCTAAGCAGGCTCTGCCGCTATGCGCCTCTAATACGTTCGCGCTTTTGGCAGTGTATAGTTACCTCCGCCAAGGAGGTAATGTTTTTGCCGGTTTTTGTTTGTTTGTCTGTGAGTCCGCGAGATAACTCGAAAAGTTATGGACATATCTTTCTGAAATTTTGAGGGTGTATCGGGCATGGCATAAAATACCAGTGACTCAATTTTGGGCGTGATCCGGCAAGAATCCTGAATTCTGGATCACTTTGAAATTTTCGTTACCATTGCGTCAAAGGGGGCATAAGGGAACCGCTGGCAAAGCGAAGATGGTGACGCCACCTGGCGAATAGCTTTGCCTTGGCGGAGGTACCTGCGGGCTATGACTGCTTTCTAGTTTAAATGTGTTTTCATTGATGGACAGGTTTGTTGAAATCCAAGATTGATTAATATTCGAGAGCTTTCGTGAACGTTTATTCATTGTTGTTTAGTCTTTAACACTTGTAACATTTGTTTTGTATAAATTCAAACGTTCTTTAAAGCGATACAAAGGAAAACGAGAACGGATGTATTTTTGAACACAATGTACATATGGACCAAAAGTGACACCTATTCGGTAGGCCTATTTGAGTTTAAACGTTTGATGCATTATATTTGCAATTTGCGTTTAGTCGCGTATCATTATTATTCGTTAAATGGAGTCGTTCTTTGTGTACCGATGTAGGCTAAACGAGTTTTGTTTTTATCCAATCAAATTGTAAGTTCGCCTAAATGTTTGGATTAATTAACGATGAACGCTGTTCGATTTATGTGAAGAAACACCAAGGTTCTGAAATAATATGAAAATGTTTTCAAAAAAATAAATGAGCACGCTTAAGCTGTGATAGCAAATGCTAAAGTTGTTCAAACAGTATAAATATATGTTTTCGCAGCTTATATGGCATTACATTGGACGTAGTTGTCAAAGGTGCCAATTGTTTGACCAACTCGGTATAATATCGTCAGCGGCAATGCAGCATAGTGATGTTAAAGACGTGCGCAGAGCGTAACAATATTCTTAGCCTGCAGCCGCAAGCTAACAGTCTGCAGACCGGAACGGACGTACAACGGGAGCGTATAGGCCTAGCCGGTCCATACAGCGGGCGTTTAGCAAAACATGGTGAAGAACTGTATAGCTGAAACGACACTGGCTACAATATTGTAACCAGGCAACAAGTTACAAGCCAACAAGACATATTGTACCATAGTACTTCGATCCACTGTTAGCTAACATGCACTCGTGACGTTGATTAGCACAACGACGGACCAAATACTATACGCCTCAAAGAAACCAGTAGGCCTATTATGCTAACACATTATCCCGTTCAGTGGTTTATACGCAGAAGAACTGGCGGTTTAAATTTACGTCAAATTGGAGAACATTTTTAGAATAAAATTTTTGTCAGTACTGAGGCGCGTATGTAAACTTAGGCCTACGTCGGCATTTTTCGTGCGTCGGCCATGTTGTGATAAATTGAGTTTTGTTGTTTCAACTTGTTTGTGCCTTGAAAACATGGAAAAGCAGGATCGTGCGCCTTTGATACTGTAGGCCTAATTAAGTGTGCGCGATTTCCATGGAAGTGGTGATTCACGGACAAAGGAATGATAAAGAATATTTATAGTATACCAACGGTAACAGATAGGCATTATTCTGTAGATGATATCGCAGACTTTTTTGCGTGTCCCAGAAATTACCCCCAAAGCATGGGCGCCAGTACTGGGTTAACCATATATTATGTCACGCAATATTCAGCCCACCCGTAAGTTGAGACCCGCAGTCATACACTACTGTATAGCGGGCAAAGCGTGCACTTTTATGAAGGGCGTTTCACAGTTATAAAGGTATTATTATACGCATTGGTTCAAGCAAACCGGAATCATGCCGGCATGGCAGCGGCGCGGTCAGACTCGACTGTTTGTTATACTCCGTGTGTTAGCCGCGGTGTGCTGCGGACACGCTTGACGGCATACAAGTGGGGTCAACAGCAATACACCCAGACGGCCGAAGAGTATACAACTCAGTCTATCAAGCACCAACTATAATACTACACGAGTACACGTACATGTAGAAAGTGTCGATTTCTCGCATTGACAGTCGCTTAACTGCTTCAACTGCGTTCGCTACTCGACAGGTGAGGCCCGTGTTTCTATTTTGATGAAAACATTGAAGTAAGCTACAGCTGCTTAAGAAGTGATGTGATCTTGCAATGTTGACTTCCACATGATCTCCATAGACACATCGGCCGTTGGAGTTAATGCAGTGCTCAACTGTTCGGGTGAATATTACTGTCGTTTACGTGCGGAGGCGTCGTTGGTTAAGAAAGTTGTGAGACAAAAAGTTGCAATTTTCGGACGAACAACTGCAAACTTTTTTTGCTGCAAGATTTCAATTTTGTTTTCAAATTCCCTCAAAATAGAAATTTTTGTCTGTTTAATGGACATAGTATAAAATCACCTGAGTGTCCGAGCGTGCGTGCGTGCGTCCGTCCGTCCGTCCGTCCGTCCAACTTTTCTTAAGCTCTCTTTCTTTCCCCTTCCCCTTCCCTTTCTCCTTCCCTTTTCCCGTTTTTCATTTCCTTTCCCTTCCACTCTCTCTGCCACTTTCCCTTCCCCTTCCCCTTCCCTTCCTTTTCCCC
>Ga0209367_1002478_pt1 | contig 24403 bp, 14 predicted proteins | sample WorMetLIZISLAND2_FD_187412 | JGI IMG/M metagenome (GOLD analysis project Ga0209367, IMG submission 187412) | Marine gutless worms symbiont microbial communities from Max Planck institute for Marine Microbiology, Germany - Olavius geniculatus... ... | reverse complement strand
GCTGTGCCCCCGAATTATGGAACTTTCATTCCCACGTACTTTCGCTCTCAGGAATGAAAGTTCCATAGAACTTTCGCTCCCGAGAACTTTTGTTCCCGGGAGCGAAAGTGACGTGAAACTTTCGCTGTTGGGAACTTTCGCTCTCAGGAACTTTTGCTCCCAGGAACTTTCGTTCCCACAGTCAACGTAACATGGTTTCACTCCCCAACATACTTATGATTATTTCATTGTCTAACAAATGGTATTAAAGCGTTATAGCTTGTTCCTATCTTTGTACAGTTTCATTGTAGTAAAAGATAGCAGGATCTAGTAAATTATTTTATTAATTAATTTATCCTAAATTTATTAAGTTCTTCAAATTTGTCCTCAAATCATATCTGTTATAAATTCTTCATTAAATTATATTTTTCGTCAAGTTCTTACCATTATTTTAAATTCTAGTATCTTCCCTAAACCTTAAACCCCTCTTTCGGAAAACCTTTATACGCTAGCTGTAGCACGTTCCTAGCAACAGCTGGGCTTTCTTGTTTTGAACGTTGAACACCTACACAGCATGCTGGCGTCCTTTGATTTCATCTGCTTCTATTAAGTGTGTAAGCCTATAATGTTAACTCTGAGTGAGGAGCGAAAGTTCCAGGGAACGAAAGTTCCTGGGAGCAAAAGTTCCAGGAAACGAAAGTACCAGGGAGCAAAAGTTCCATGTATGGAACTTTCGTTCCCGGGAGCGAAAGTATGTGGGAATGAAAGTTCCTCTTACCATGCCCCCTCCGCAGAAAATAGTCCTTTTTTTAATGACTTGTTTTGGTGCATGCATTATTGGAACTATTTTGAGTAACTGAGTAGGCTCCTAAAGGGGATGTCAGACGAACGACAAAGTCGGCCGACTTTTATGGGCGTGGTTTAGTTGATCGGCAAAATCGGCCGACAAAATCGGTGAACCATGACACACGGCCAATATTTTCGTCTGCTACTTCGTACGATATCAGCTAGCACAACAGCCGAATGTTGCAGGTCGCAAAATAATACTTGCATCACTTTTTTCTGCATCTAATGAACGAAAATAAATAACAAACACAATAAATAACTAAAATAAATATTCATCTTCCGTTGTAAACAATTACCATGGCAACATGAACAAAATTTGTTGTCCAATATACAAAAAGTCGACCAACAAAATCGTCGAAGATAGAACATGCTCTATCTTGCCCGACAAAATCAGGCGATTTTGTCGTTCGTCTGACATCCCCTTAAAAGGGCACGTGCCCCCCCTATGGCTACGCCAGTGGGAAAGGGCTGTGCCAATTTATTGGCATGAACGATCCACAGGGCAACTATAACTGGTGTGCCAATGTCCAGCTCAAAATGTCAAAAGTCATAGGTTAAGATTAGGCGGATGACCGCACAATGTCAGCACCTGGCCGACGCATAACTCCAGCATTATCACAAAATAATAAGGCTATGCCAGGTAGGCCTACTCTACGGACCTAGATAAAACACACCGACGCCAATATAAAGCGGTCGTAAATCATAATAAGTCAAAATTCAACGCAAAACGTCGGACAAGTCTTTGTCACGGAAATCCTTTACGCAATCTACAAAGCGCGCTAAGAAGCTTCTATTTCTGTGCAAAATGCACACGAATAACGCAAACCAATACAGGTAACTTCACGCTTCATTAACTGGCCAGATGGCAGGCGACGGCGTGTCATCGATCGCAGCTGGTACTCAGACCAGGCGTAAATATTGCTAGGAACCGAGTTCCAGCTCATCGGTCAGTGCGATACGTTGCTAACTAGCATTATAAAATGCCAAAACATGAATTTTGCATTAAAAGCATGGTTAAAAGATGATTAAAACACTTCTCAACGAAAAAGTATTTAACATTTTTACACTTTTGCCATTGTTATTCAAACTTGGTAATCAATCTTCCCATTTGTTGAAATCTTAACCACCGGTAAAACAAAAATGGAGAACTTGACATTTTTTGGCCTCGTTCGGCAGTAAAATAGGTAGTGTTGGGCATTAACTAGTCAAGAAGGGTAGAGAATTTACCTGGTCGTCTTGGCAACGCAGTTGGTGTCAGATCAAGATGGCGTCGTTAATTCCAGTTGATGGTTTACTGTTTAGTAGTTCTGGCGTCGCGCCAAGCCCATGCAAAGATTTCTGGCAACTTGTAATCACACTAGAAAAGGTACTGGAACTTTCATTCAAAATCTGACATAGGGTAAGGGGAGATATGAACACCTTAAGCGAGTTAATAATGTCAATGTCAATAATGTCAATATAATGTCATAATGTCAATCATAAATTTTTTACGTGGGTAAAACAGCCTAGGCTATCACGAAGTCCACGAAGACGCAGTACAGAAATTTAAAGAATAATGTCATTGACATCTGGATCTATTAACGTCTTCAAAGGGAATCTGGAAAGACTCAGACAGTCAAAAGTTTGTTGACAACTGATGTTTCTTGATCTACTGAGGCTGAACCGTGCCGTCGGGGAGGCGGTGTGACGAAACACCGCACCGGCCTCACCGACCGCACCGGCAGCAATTCCTACCGCACCGGCATCAGATCACCGCACCGGCGCCTAAAAGACCACTTCAAGCACGGCGGCAGCTGCAGACAATTGGACGCTGTCTTAGGGTTAAAGTTAGGGTTAGGGTTAGTGGTTTTAGGCGCCGGTGCAGTAATTTCCTGCCGGTGAGGCCGGTGCGGTGTTTCATCGCACCCTCGGGGAGGCCTTGTCCGGTAAGTTAGAAATAGAAATGTCTTGAGCTGATGCCGAAAAGTTGACAGAGATGTAGCAGACTGGACATCATCTGGCAGAGAATTCCAGTCCGACTGTTGAAAAGTTCATCCCCCAGCTAATGTTTTACAATAATCAAACAATGACTTATTAATTATGTTTACGTGTTTGTATAAACTGTAGGTGGTGCTGCGATGTTGGAAAATATCACTGCGGAATGACGTGCGGATCAAGCCTACTGAAGTTAAGGAGTGTTACGATGACTTTCTTTTTGACTACAAAGGGCAAAGTATGTCCATTGATGTATTGAATTTCTGTACAGGACAGGGTTGTTTGAACCTATGAGTTTGCACATTTTTTTGATATTTACTTTATATGGATAGTGTCTAGCAGAGCCCATAACAATAACTGAAAACTAATGAAAACCCCTCAAAACTGTTAAGTTTGGCTTGTTATCTGTCCCATTGCATGGCATGGGACTGATTATGAAATCACTTTTGTCACACTGTCATTCTGTCTGTAAACACTTCTACGGCCGTAATTTTGATTCACTTTTCATGAAATTTTGCACAGTAAGATCGAGTTTGTTCGGGGGTGAAAATACAGTTGCAGTTTTGGCTTCGGTTTCAGCCGAATTTGGACGCTCACTTTCGGTTTCTGCTTCGGTTTCGGTGCACGTAGGCGGCCCCAGTTTCAGTTTCGGCCGAAACTGAAAAATCCGGTTTCGGTGGATCTCTACACTGAGACACAATTATTACGTGTTTTCCTCCAGTATTTTAGCCTGTAGACAGAATAAAATGCTGGCTTTCTGATATATAGAAATCCAGATAATTGAGATGAATTCCGATGCTTGTCATGCTGTCAATATACCTGCCTTATGATGGCTTTATTTTTTGTTCAGTTTAATCAGACTTTGAATGATTTGCAATTTTTGTTAATACTTAAAATTGTGAACTATATTATTCATTCATGTGGTTAATTGTTAATTTTTTAAGTGCTTGGTGATCTGGTATGATTGTTAGATGATGTGGAGCAAGTGTTTGGTGCGAATACGTTGGACTACGTCCTGAGATTGACTCAGGGACATATTGACTATTTGTCACGTCTGCCTAAGCACATCATCATACACATCGTTCAATTCCTTGAGCTGTGTGACATTGCTATGCTGGCTCAAGTGTCCAAACAGTTTCGACGGGTAACATTTATTTATTGCCTGTTATTGGTTTTGTCATTTATGTTGGTGGGGGCGTAAGGCAATTGCAGTGGCCTCTGTCCCCACTCCGTTTAATTTTTTTACGTGTTTGAAAATCTTTTTGTCGGAAAATTTTTTCAAAAGTACAAAATTGCATCTGCGTTAGAGATCTCTATTTTGGAAAAATTTAGGGACAAAGTTAAAATTTTTTTGCACTTGTAGTCTGAACTGCAATGTGTCAGTGATGTTTAGTTCATTTTGTAGGCATAATGGAGCAGTGTGATTTAAGTTTTACCTGTTATTTTTGTTTCAGTTTTGTTTTAGTTTTACACCTTTCTGTTTCAGTTTTTGTTTTCGTTTTCACCCGATCAGATGCAGTTAGAATCAAAAACAAACACGCAGTATAAAACATGAGAAAATAAAGCATATAGGCCAGTAAGACTTCATTTTGTAGCTGGAAGCAATCTGTGCATGATGACTGTTTGTTTGAAGCAAGTTTGAACGACTGTTAGACTTTGTGCTTTCAACAAATTCTGCCCATTGCTTTGAAGGCAACTTATGCAGATGAATGAAATAGCTCGGTTTGTTTTCCGCTAGTTGTCCAACTTGTCCGTGACAGAATTTGTTGCTTATGCCATTTACACCGCTACATTTTAGCATCAAATGAAAAATATTCCTATATAGGCGCTCGTGTTTTCGTCCACAGATCGCGTTTGTTGTTACAGCTCAGTGACACAACCGTGAAAAATTCAGATGGTGTCGTGTTGGCAGTCATCTGATATTGTAGGCTACTGCTGGTGGTCAAATATCGAGCTTCCGAGTCGGCGTCTGTTGGTCGCTATTAATTGTACGTCTGTCTCTTCTGGATGATGTCTCCAGCAACTGAACAACAGTATTTCTGATGGACAGAGCAAAGAATTGGACTACGCAACTTCACCAGCTTTTAATGCAGTGCTCAAGATACTGCGCTGCCAGGCTGCAGTTGTTATCACTGACCAGTCGGATATGCCAGTTTCATAGATCTGTTTGACGTCTTCTAGTGATGCACTGGCGGCAGCCACTGCGTGCGCCTAGAACCCTTCTCCAGACTGACTGGTGCTCACTCACAGACTCATTCATTCACTGCAGTCATTAACACTATAGGCCTACTGACAACAGGGACCATGGGACGTCACGTGGTGATAACGGCTGGTGTTAATTACACTGGCAGATGATTGAAAACATCGCTTTCATCTGTAGCGGACTCGACTATTTCAATGTCATCTTGAGTGGTCTGCCACTGTCTAGCATAGCTCCACTACAGCGAGTGGAGAACGCCGCCGCACGTCTAGTAGGGTTTAAAGCTCGCATAACGTTACCAGTAACTTATGGTAAATTACGGTAAGGTAAAATTGCAAAATTACCGGTAAATTACGGACTTTTATTTTAATTTATGTAAAATCAAATTCAGTTAAATGTATATAAAATTTCAGAGAATGCAGATTTAAGCAATTGTCATTTTACAACTGCATCACATGCAGACGTGAAGAGAACTCACCATACCAGTCCATAACAACCAGTAGAATTTGAGCCTGACAAGCTAAAAAACTGCACATCAGAGACTTAAATTAGACATTTAATTTTACACACATTAAGTGCCATAATAGTCCAATCAATTTGATTTTGAAACTAAAGCGCCAAAGTCGTCTATTTACGTACGTTAACAGCTATTCTGAGACTTTTTCAGTGGGATGCACTTCTGTTAAAGGTATAATATATGTAATTTACCAGAAATTTAGTGGTAAATAACTGGTAAATTACCGATAAATTACTAGCGGTAATTTACGGTAACGGTAACATTTCCAATCTTACCGGTAATTTTCGAACACTAACGTCTAGGCCTACTTATGGGACTGTCGCGGCGTGACCATGTGCGATCCACCCTGAAGGAGCTTAACAGTTTCAAGCTGGCTCTGATGACGTACACAATTGATACACGACACTGCCCAGACTACCTCAGCGACCGTGTACAAATGAGCAGCAGCGATCCAGCTTGGATTCATCTCTGCTCTGCTCAGCTACCAACACCAACTACTGTGTTACGGATGAGGGGCACCGTAGCAAATGATATGATGTGATATGAACTACACTGTGTCTGGAAAAAAGTACCCCCTAGACATCGTACGTGGGTGGGGTTAGCAGTAGCTGCCGGCTGTGTTGATGCGGAGACAGTCCTGCTCGTATACTTGTGACGTGCATGCAGCAGGCACCTGCTAGCCCCTCTGGGTGTGAAAAGGAGGGCAGCCTCAGTGAGGCGAAAGCCCCTCCCTGCTGGTAATAGCATCTCACGCAACATTTTTACCGTCATCATCATCATTTCTGGCAAGCACCACTAAGAGTGCGTAGCGCCGAACGTAGACATCAATCTCCAGAGTGGACGGTTCTGAGCCAAGTCAAATGCGTCATCCATATTGAGGTCGGGTCGCTGGATTTCAGATCCTGCTGAATGGTTTTCATCCATGTAATACGAGGACGTCCCAGTGGACTTCTCCAGTTTCCTGCGGGAGTGAAAAGGAGGGCAGCCCCTCCCTGCTGGCGTGGCGTAGTTGGTAATGCGTTTCGGCTGAAACGAAGTTACTCTATGCTGGGCCCGGTTAGTACTGCGATGGGTGACTGCCTGCGGGCAGATAAACCATCTCGGTGCAAAGCCTGCCAGCTAGGTCGACTCAGCCTTTTACCCTACGTGGGACGGTAAAATGAGTAGTAACTCATTTACATAGGTTACGGAAGGTGAGGTCTTGGTACAGCTGACTGGCCGGCCGCTGCGCCAGCCTGTGTCTGCAGGCTGCGCACGGTGGCCGTGTGGCAGGCGGCTCTGGTTAGTGATGAAAGCGCATTAGAGGCGTGTTTGCGACGATGCGCTATACAAATTGACGACCTTTACCTTTACCTTTTAGACCATCTGATACCTCCACGAGGTCCCCACGGGCAACTACAGCCGGTCAGTGTGCTTGCACGTGGCTGGCTGTGGGCTAAACTCAGGCGGTCACCTCATCGTCGAAGTCTGACGACCTGGACATGGAGAACTGCTGCAGTTTGACAGCAGCTTGCCCGTGCACGTCAACCATCAGTGTTCGCCAATGACTACCATTCAGCAACAACGACAGTCGATAATGCCTGTCAGTCTGTCATCTGTGGGCAACGACAGCCGCCTTTGAGTGGTGCCCCCGTTCAATGAAATGGCTGTCAACTTCACGAGGGAGAGATGGAAACCCGGACTCACCTTCAAGTTGGACGATCTGGTGGAATTCCTCCTCTTCGGAGCGTCTGCCCCTTCTCCTTCCATATAGGCAGCGCCTGACTGGGTTCATTACATCACCACCAACAACAACAACATCGTACAATAGAAGTGTCAAATCTAAACAAATCTGAATTAACTTTTTTGCACGTAATTTCCAGTAAATTGGGAAGAGAGGGGAAAAGGGCGATTATCACTCACATTGGCACAGTATGACAGTTTGGCAGCCCTGTGTGCATAGATGTGTTGCAGTTATTATCCTTGGCCTTGGTTCTTGGCCTCAAGGTGGCCTTGATAGATATATTGGCCTTGGTCTTGGGGGTCAAGTAAGTAAGTAAGTAAGTAAGTAAATTTAATTTATAAAGCGCACAATGTCAGCGAGAAACTCACTGAATCTGAGGCACTGAGGTAAGGAGTGAGGCGGGCCACTAAACATGGCTAGACGTTGAAAAATAGAATGTTTTAAGTTCACGACGGAAGGAAGCTAATGAACAGCTATTGCGGATGTCAAAAGGAAAAGAGTTCCAAATAGTAGGGGCAGCTACAGAAAAACTTCTAGAGCCAAAACATGTACGGACACGAGGCACAGACAACAGATTGGTGTCAGATGAACGCAATGTACGAGATGGAATGTAATGTTCCAGAACAGAATTCAGATAAGCAGGCTGAGTAGTGTGGATGGATAGTGTGGGTCAAGATCTGGTTTTGAGGTCACGTGATTGGCCATGGCCATGGGGGTCAAGTCCTTGGCCTTGGTTCTTAGCCGTGAGGTGTCCTTGACATGTTAGACTTGGCCTTAGGTTCATGTCCATGTTAACAACACTATATGTATAGATATGTCGGGGTGATGACCTGTGGCGCTTACTGTATCTGGGTCAACCTGCGTCAGTTCAGAGCACTAGTCCTACAGACAGTTCATTGGAAGCCCTGGCAAAGGACGTCGGCTGGAGACGACTTTACTTCACCAATAAACTACAACTACAGGTCGGTCTTCGAGCTATGAGTCTTGGGTCTTGTTTTGTCTCGATTTTGGCTTAAAAGGTCTCTTGCACATCTCTGGTGACAACACAAGCAGTGGTGTGTGTATTTAATGGAAAGGGGGCATTACTCTGTCAACCCTCGCTTGGTGCTGACATCTTGCACACTGTTACAAAGCATAGTATGGTGTAACTGTTGGGGCATTTGCTGATGCTGTAAAGATGTACCTGCATATTACTGATGATCTTGATGTCCAGGAATTACAGCCAGCAATGGACGTACTGTGTAGATGGGCCAATACGTGGCAACTGTCTATTTCTGTAAATAAATGTTGTTTTTTAAACGTAGATAGGCGTGAGATGTTGCTGTTAGCATCATTGGCACTGTTATACCTGTGGTTGATTGAGTCAATGTGTGACCTTGGTGTACTTGTTACAAAAGACTTATTCTCGTCAACGCTCATTAATGATGTCGTATCAAGAGCCCACAAGCGAGCTGGTGCCATATTGCGTACTTTTTTGTGTCTCGAGACATCAATCTATTAATGCAAGCTTTTGTTACATACGTCAGACATATTGTTGAATATAATCTGTTCACCATCTAGTGTGTGTGATACAGACACTGTTGAGCGGGTACAATGCTGTTTTGCTAAGGTCCCGTATTTCCATGCACAGTTGATGGACGATCAAACTGATCTCTGATCAACTTTGGGACTTGATCAGAGATCATCTCAGTGATCATTTTTCCATCACCAATTGGCGACTAATCGTCCATCAAATCTCCCGTCAAGTTGATGGCCGAATATTGGCGGATCAAGTCAGATAACTGACGATTAAACGTGGCGATCTGCAGTTCGTTGCTTATTCACATCAGAAACATCGCTTTACTTCGCCGGTCAGAACGGCAATTCATGCATTGAAATAAAGTTCGAGGCATGGCAATCAATCACTACCGATTAATTTATACTGTGCATAGTGTTTTGTGAAAAAATAAAATGGATAGATGCTCCCATATTGATTTGCGATAGAACGTATTTTTGACAGCAGACGATATGGACAATATCGTTGATATCGTTGCCATGACGACGTTTACTGGCTACAGCGTCTGCTCGCAGCGCATGCTGGGTAATTTAGCGCAACACAGCAAATTGAGGTCACTGTCAGCCAATCAGACTGGCATAAAGTAGACTCAGTTGACGGCGGATCAGCTAATTGCCGATCACGTAATTGGAGATCGAAAATGCATGGAAAAACGAAACACAGTTGATCGACGATCAATTCTGAACATGAAGTTAATCGGAGATCAGTAAATCGGAGATCAAATTTGATTTGATTGGCGATGGAAAAACCGGACCTAAATGTCTCCCTGGTCTTAGAAGCATGTCTTATGATGAACTTTTGAAGTATCTAAATATACCCAGTCTGGCGCTAAGACGTTTGCATGCTGACTTATTCTGGTGTTACAAAATTGTGTTTGGTCTTGCAAAAGTCCAGTCCGACTTGTTTTTTTGTCACGAGCCGATATACTGTCACACGTGGCCACAAATACAAACTCTACAAACATCAGAATAATGTCTGCGTGCGATCTACATTCTTCACTGAGCGTGTCATTAATACTTGGAACTGATTACCAAGCCATGTTGATTTTAGTTCAATATCATGCTTTAAGCGAAGTGTCAAGTGTCTGAATTTTGACAGTCTTAGGTTTTAGACTTTAATGTCATTTTAATGTGTTATCATATTTCAGTTATGTTTATTCACTTTAGTTAGTTTGGTAGTTTAGTTAGATTTCCTTAATTTGTTATGCTTACTGTGTCACTTATCTCTTATCACTTATCATATCTTAGTGCACTAATATGCCTTGTGTGTCCGTTTCTGCTGTCACATGTTGTACAGTGATGTGTGTCTTGCTTTATTATGAACAAATAAATGGAGATGACCTTATGGAGTTTACAGAAGGTTTCAGTTTCTGGGAGAGTCTCTAGACCTCTTGGCCCCTTAGTTCTTCTTTAAATTATGAATACGCTACCGGTAGACATGAAGAAATGCTGATTGGTTACAGCACTTTGAAAAAGAAATGAAAATCTCATGCAGAAAAAAAACAGATTCTTACGACGAAATTTTTCGCTGGTGGCCCAAGTAGATATCACTTTTTTGTGTAAAATTTCATTTCATCCCATTCTGGTTTACGGTCGTTATTTTGAGATTTTTTTTTAGTGGGGGGGGGAATTTTGTCAACATTGACGCCTTACTAGTAATAATACTACTCTATGTCTATGCTATCAGGTGCAGCTGCGGAGGCAGAAGTTCAAAGACGTTCAAAGTAGCAGTGACGTCATGGCGTCATCGTCGTCATCATCAGTGTTATCATGTGAACTCGCATCAACACCGTCCTTTTCATCGTCCGACAACTTTCACCACAGCGATGATGACACCGACACGGTGAACTTTGACCCACATCAGCTGGTACTCCATAGCGTCACAGACCACTGCGAGCAGGCGGTTCCTTGCGTCAGTGATGAGGACATATTTCTGAGGCCGTCCAGCTACAGGTTACCAGACGATATTGTGGGGTCCGCCAGCGACAACGAAAAGATGGTTGACGCTGCAGCAAACACTTATGGCTCCATGAACGGACACCTGTGTGATTGATCTTAGGCCTACTAGAGGCTGCCTACTGTTCCAACCACAACTGCTGAAGATGACCACTCACCTGGAAAACCTGGCAAAGTCGGGAATTCCAAAGTGGTCACGGAAAGACAATGAGGAAAATGAAAAAAGTCTGGGGAAACTGAGAAAAATTATTAGCGAAAGTATAAACATTAGCATATCGGTATTTGTACTTGCTATATATACGGTCTTCCATTTCACATTTTCTTCAGAGTAACGTGAAGCAACGACTGTCGCTGAACAGTGTATTGATGTATGATGTATCTTTGCCTGCCGTACTGGAAATGTCAGGGAAAAGTCAGGAAATATCATTTGGTTTGGAAAGTGGTCACCCTGCTGTTGCGTTTTATCGTTGGTGGGTGGCGATCGGTGTGACGTTGACGTGTAGCCTACGTGCGCGTAGTCACGTAGTCATTGACGCTGTTAGATGGCGAGTGCCTACTGTAATGCAATCAATGAATCAGTCCAATTTTTTTCGAATTGTGCAACAGTTATGCAACAGTTGCACATGTAGACAATCTCTTGAACTAAACGGATCTGCCAGTTCAGTTCAGTGGCGTATTTAGGATTTGGCAAAGGGGGGGCCATGGCGAGCGTGCAGAGCGCAAGCCTATAACGAGGGTCTGGGGGGTCAGGGGGGCGAAGCCCTTCTGAAGCTGTAACACTTTTTGCTTTTAAAAATTCAATAGAAGCCGCAAATTCGCCCATTTTTTTCTGAAATTTGCTGGAAAAGGGAAAAAACGCCCTTTTTCACCTAAAGTCGCCTGTAAAAAAATTTCATGGTCGGGCCAAAGGGGGGCATCGCACCGTGACCCCCCTAAATATGCCACTGGTTACGTTGCACGGACTGTAGTATAAAATGTTCCAACGGTCAGTTCAGACCATTTCACGAAGTGTACTTGTAAGTCGAGTTCAGTTCACTTTGTTCGCTCTACACTGTGTCTCAAAAAAACATCCCCAACATTTTTGACTGTAACTTGAAAACCAATTATCAGATGTAATTAGATTTTGACAATTTTTGGTACAAATATTCCTGACATCAAATGACCGTTCAGTTTCCCACCTCACCCAACGTTTGTTTCTGCACTACCTGGGGTAAACACAACCACCGAAATATCACTTTTTTATGCAGTGCGATATGATTGCTTAATTAACATAACGCATAAAAACAAATTTTTCACACTTTTGTCACTGTAGCTGACATTTCATCTAGTTGCCATTTTTTAACTGCCTGTAGTAAAATTGCTTGAAGTGTTGGCCCACTATGCGAACACAGGCAAGGAGACACTTTCTCCATTCGTTGACAGCAGTATTGATAATGTTCTGCTCCAGACCAATCCAGGGTGTGCCAGTTGCTTCTTGACTTCACAAAAATTCCTAAACTTCATCTGGTATATACGCTGCTGCATGACAGTCAAGCCTTGTAATAGACCGGCTGTTGGGGCCCACAAATTAGGACATATGAAATTTATTGATGTTTTTCCATTCATTTTAACATGTATTATGCCTGGTCTGATTTCCCCAGGTAGTGCAAAAGCAGACGTTGGGTGAGGTAAAAAATAAAACACTTATTTAACAGGCAGTTATGTCAGAAATGTTTTTGCCAAATATTGTTAAAATCTGCTAATTTTTGTTCAAGGTACGATTGATAATGTTGGGGATGTGTTTTTAGGTTTTCTGTTTCTTTTAACGCATATTTTGCTTGATCTACTTTCCCTCGGTAGTGCAGAAGCGTACATTTGTATTTGTACCAAAAATTATTAAAATCTGATAATTGGTCTTCAAGTTACAGTCAAAAATGTCGGGGATGTTTTTTTGAGACACAGTGTATATACACGCGCCTTTGAAAAGGTTGGATTGATGAGGCTGGCAAAAAGCTGCCATTCGCCGACAGACAGCAAATATGTCCGACAGAGGAGATTACTGATGCAGTGGTCCTGTTAATTTCAAATTCGCCTCGCCTAAATTTCCAAAAATGGCAGGGAAAATTTTCACACAGGCTGGAATTTTAAGGTGAATTACATCAGAACTGGTTCTAAATAGGTCAAGTGAAGTTACAACGGTAAAGGAGTGTAGAAAGCGACAGAAATGAAATTAATTTTCTAGGTTCGAGGAAACCTGCACACGAGGGCATCAAAGAGCGGTACCACAGTACATATGCGTATATATGCTGAAGGCACGTATATAAACAGAGTGGGCCGTAAAAAACCGTCCCCCTACATGTCAGCTAATTATGTCTTACAAGAGTAGTGTACATTTAAAGTGAATAATGCACGTTGAAATATAATCAATTCTGAAGTAACATGTGCAAATTTCGTGCAAATATTTTTAATAATTTTGTAATGGTATACAATAAATGAAAGCAACCCAGCTCTACAGGAACACAATGTGGAAAACAGTGTAACGTCATTTAACGTACGAAAATAAAGCGTTGATGAAACTCATTCCACAACAAAAGGGATGGGGCGCTAAACGCATTTGTAAAGAATTTTCTAACAAGAATTGTATTGGTCGTTCAGTTCCGTTAAAGATCTTCTGTGCAAAATTGACAAGATGAACTCGATTTCTCGAAAGGTCGACAGTGCACGGAAGCGGACTGTCTGAACAACACAGAATATCGAGTGTGTAGCGGAGCTGATATACAGCCAGGAAGGCAACCCTGGGTCCAGCAAAATTCCGAGAGAGTTTCAGAAGGGCACATTGAACAGTTGTTTACTTGACTGTCTTGTTGTTGTATGAAGTTTTGATACCAATATGTGCAGAACAAACTAGCAATTTATATGGTGTTTCATTTTGTCCATATAAACAAATGCAGTAGCATTTTAAGCAAAATAATACAGGGGACGTTTTTTATGGCCCACTCTGTATATACTGTGGCGGTACCCCCGTAAAGGTAAACCGTTGTTGGCCAGTCTTTTTTGTGAAAACGGTTGCAGACAGGCATGGGCATGCTGCCTATCACAACAAGCACTAGTGACGAGCTTTTCAGTCATATTAACATTGATGACCTTGAAGGACCCTAAACTTCCAAAATAACGGGTTTTTGTTGATTTTTGCGATCTTCGGCTGCAGCGTGTACTCTAAAGCAGGGGTCACACTAGCCATCTGGACGGCTGTCCAAACGTTTGGTGTTTTTGACGACCTTTCGGACGGACCGCTAGTGTGACCCCTCCTTAAGAATGAACGGCGATGAAATGGCTGGAGATAGACTGACAGTTCGCTAATAGGAACTGCTATAGGCTTTCGTGCGTCTCGTGAGCATTAGCTCAAATTTGTTGTATGCTTACTACTGGTTTGGCTCCGGTTTTGTCTGCTGTGGACTCATAAATACAATCTATCTTCATGACGACAGTTTTTGAAATAGTTGCAACACCCTTTCCTCATTGTGGCTTTGAAGCTCGATTTTATAAATTTTCTGTTAAAATGCTCTCTCCGGTAAGTCAGTTTTTTAGAACTTTTTGTCAATTAATTCACACAATAATTAGTATAACTGGTGCCGCCAGATGTCATATTTTAAGGCTAAAATGCACCAAATTTGATTTCCGCTGGGGGCTCTACTTCAGACCCCGCTGATCGGGGAGCCCAGCACTCCCCTAAACCCTTTAGGAAAAGGAAAAGGAAGAAAAAATAAAAAGGAAAGAAAAGGGACAGGAAAGGGATTGGCCTAGGGCCCCCCAAAGCTTTAATCCGGCCCTGCATACCATTAGGATTGTAAGCTTATTTGTTGTCCCATCCTACGAGATCATAAGCTTATGTTAGTCCTCCTTATGTGGTTACTCATTGAGGAACTTTTGTGATGGCACCGTGAAAGTCGGACGAATCTTATGTAAGAGTTTATTTGTGAAAAACAAACAACAAAAAACACACCGTAATACGTTGTCAAACGAAAAAAAACACGTTGTACACAATCCGTCTCATGCAAATAAACTGTTGTGAATGGGCGCAACACCGTGTATATTATAGGTGTTAAAACACTGTAATTATGGAGTGCGCAAAGCAAACATGCAGAACGACCGACACAATACAAACTGACTCGTATACAGCACCAGCAACAAGCAAAGGCACCGAATTGGCTGGCCATACAATATACATTTAAAAATTGATAAATTAGAATATTAATTTACTGCAATATGGCTTCTGCTTTTCAGTTTTATGGACGAATAATAGCCAGGAGGAAAATGTATCGCAGACAATCAAAGCAAATGTTAGAGTCCGTGCCCCTTAGGTTCTAGCCGCTATGTTATGGCGTCACTATACAGCAACGGCAGCAACACAAAAAATGGAAACACACGCACACAAAAACGGACGAAAAGTCCGATAATAAATACTCGGAAAACGCGCGCGTGCCTTATGAAAACAAAATATTATAAAACCGATAAAAAAAACAACCGCCAGCGTGGCAGCAGCACTACTACGAGGGTTGTTTACCTGTGTCGGATAACAGACAACACCGTGTGACCCCATATGGCAGGTGACGCTCCGTAGCTTTGAGATGGGTCGCCCACATAGAGCAATACACCCCTTTAACAATAACATAATTCATGAAACTTTCGGGGGTAGGCGTCTGTGCCATAATAAACCTCAACTATAACTCAGGTTTGACAGCACCAGCGCACGAGGCAGCACTAGTGGTGACGGCCCGCCATAGCCAGGGGCCGCCATAGCCACAATCCCACAGCCAACCAGGGCCGCCATAGCCAGGGGCCGCAATAGTTAGGGCTACGGTTAGGGTTAGGACCCCACATTCCTATAGGCTTCCCATAGAATCCCCGCTTGAGGAAAGGGGTGGCCATAGGGGGTCGCCGATGGTATGAATGGCTAGCTCCGCCACACTTTCCTATAGGCTACTAGAGTTAGGGTCAGGATTAGAGTCAGGGTTAGGGTTAGGGCTAGTGGGGTCCTAACCCTAACCGTAACCCTAACTATGGTCGACCCTGGCTATGGCTATGGCATTGTGGCGGCCCTTGGCTATGGCGGGCCGTCACCACTGGTGCTGCCTCGTGCGCTGGCGCTGTCACAGCTGCACTGTATGCAACCCGTTTTTGTTGCAAGCGAGATTTCGTTGCAAATGTAGACACCCTCTAACCTGCTGCAACCGACTGACGGACGTCTAGTCTACTTGGTCCTCCGTAGAACAAGCAACAAGAAACATTAAGCTTACAAATCCGAACGGAAATCGGCGGTTCACTCCGATGATCGAAAAAAAGACGTCGCAAAAATAACTTCGTTATTTCCGAAACACCTTATCGCCTTGGCACTCGGTTAAGCCCAAATCCCCTTATGCCGACTTTTACAGAAAACTTCCCCACGGACGCATATCATGAAAGTGTCCGACAAATCCGCGGACTTTAATGATTCGTGTCCGCTGTGGAGTCCGCGGACTTCGTCGCAAAGATTCGTCGCAAAGTCGGCGTAATGGAATTCAGGCTTTAACAACACGGAACACTGCATATACAATTAACGAATAAAACTAGGCTTATAACTATAGGCTGGATTCAGGATAGCCAGGCCGAATTATTCGGAGTGGATGCATTCTAATGTTCAATATTAATTATTCATACGCCTGCCAAAGAAGTGTTCTAATTTCCAAGCACGCACAAACAAGCTGGGGTTGTACAAGTTTTCAACAGATTTGCTTCTTGGTGATCGATATAGCATTAGCATGACCAATCTTACCGACATACATTGCCATTGCTAGTTTATTTTCATTCGCAAAAGTCCTACGCACATCTGCAGGCATTGCTTTGCAGTAAAACACAGAATCAAACTCAAAACGCCGAATCCACATGAGAAACAAATCCCCCTTACTTGATCCCTTAGGACAAAAATCCATCTGAGACAAAACCCTTCAGGGTTTTTATACCCCCAACGGAAAACATGCCATGGTTTACGATGACTTTTATTTTACTTTTGCCTTTTAAAGCTGTTTCCTCTGTATTTCTGTACCTCGCATATGTTTTAATTAGGCCTATATACCAATATTTCTGCAGTTTACCTATTTGTTAGCAATGATATTATATAGTGGACGGGTTTTTGTCATGGAGGGCATTTAATCCGTTTCCCCATGCCAAGTGGTTGCAGCCCAACCGGAACAAAACTTAGTCTTCTATGCTCTGGCTTTAAATAATAACTGAAAACACGTGATCATCGGAAAGTCATTCATTAAGTACAAGTACAATTTTTCAACAAATTTTTGGACAGAATTTTCCAAATTTGCACGCCAAGGACTCCCTCCTGGATATGCCCATTGTGATCTCGACGACAGGCATTATTGGTCAGAAGCATACAGTGGGAAACACTCGGAAACGCAAGGAGATGATACATTAGACGGGAAATAAATGCACAGGAGAATGACACACGAACGCGGTTCGACATCGAGGAAACAATCGTTCTGAAAACAATGACACACTGGCCGGTTACTGCGGGCAGGCTTAGCCATGTTTAATGCAAAACATTCAGAACCCAATATAACCCGCTGGGTTGGTCGGCTATTTATACAAGAAATTTGAGCTAATGCTCACAAGACGCGCGAAAGCCTAAAGCAATTCCGGTTCAGTAGTTTAGCTAAAAATCGGGGTGTTCCCGCTAAGTTATATACAAATACCAAATTCTCTATCTGGATCGCATAACGATAGTTCTATGGCGCCACCTTGTGAATGATATAGACTTGTGTCACAGCCCGAAATTGCCAAAAAATCCATAAAACCAAGGATGTTAAGTTCTCGAGACTAATGTGGTCTCAAGACCAAATTTAATGGTCTCGTTCTCGTTCCTGGTCTCGTTGTTTTTGTTCTCGTTCTGGTTCTCGTTCTCATCATAATTGTTCTCGTTCTCATGCATCTAGGTGTCGTGGTCTCAAAATTCGATTATGCAAAAATACTTATTATTGCTTGCAATGGTGACTTATAACTCTGGACTCAAGTGTCAAAGTGACAGCACTAATCGGAAAATGAATAGTGGCTGTTAGACCTACAACAAAACTCGCTGAATCGTAATTACAGAAGCTGCTCATGCAGGTGGGGTCACGAGTGCAGACTACCGGCTGTGTCAGAGGTCTATTATCTGGACCCACTGCGAATACAGACTGTGCAACAGAGTAGGTTGTTGCAGAGACTACATGACGGTTTATGACAGCGCGTGTTTTCGCTGCGGTCACATTTAACCCAATCCAACCAAACCAATAGATTGATTCAACTCATGTACATGAGTGATTGTGCATAAAGTGCAAATCTGCAGTGAACAGACTAAGCTTATGCTGGCAACAAGACACTGTTAGACTCACTCTCAGATTGGTTCTGGTAGGCCTAATCTCGGTGCTGCACATGAGAGAGATACTACATAATTGTGGTCTCTGTGCATCTGATTCATGCCACATCAGTTGATAATCACATTGGGTTATAAAATCACTTTATGCCGACGGTTGTGTCAAATGTTATATGTTAAATTTTATTCTTTTACTGTTCTCGTTCTCGTTTTCGAAATTTATTTCTGGTCTCGTTCTCGTCCTCATTCAATTGTTCTCGTTCTCGTTCTCGCCATAATTTGGGCTCGTTAACATCCCTGCATAAACCCCCTATTTGGCGTTCAAGGTCATTCAAGATCATTGAATTCAGCGCCAATCGAGAGCCAGTGTACGACTTCCTATTAGTGATTAATTGTAACCTAGGCCCTATCTCGCACCGTTACTGAGACACAGCGACTTATTGGCCAAATATCGCAAATTTTGCCCACCCCCTCTCAGTGCCCTCGTTCGGGGTGACCCCCTTCGAATTTATGGAAAAGATTTACGGTTTCTGAAACTAGAGTCTTCCAGGCAGCCGACGATGAAGATTTGGTAATCATAGCTTAGACCGTTTTTGACCTATTCACCCGTGTGACAGACAAATGGACAGACAGACGAACGGACAGACGTTGGTTTATGGCCAGTGTCAGCGGCATCAAAAAGTAGGTGGGACAGGAAGTTGCAATTTTCCGACAGATACGATTACGGGTGTCAAAATTTCAAATTTTCCCTTAATTTCCTCCAATTTGGCATTTTGAATGAAAATTTTCGATTTTCACAGCCAGAAATTTAAAGTGGGCAATCCCCCTTTTTCCTGTCGCCACTGCCCTGAAGCCACTGGTCAGTGTGTCAGAGGTTTTATGGTGACCAAGTTTGACTGGAGTCGGGTGCAAAGTGAAGTCGCTTGGCGGCTGGGGGCTGTGCCCTGTCTAAATCTGAATCCCCCATTGGGGCAAGGGCAGAGGCAGAGCATCCCCGTAGGGGGTCCGACTGAGGTGGGACCCCAAGGGGGGCACTCGCAGGGGCATACAGCCCCGGGGGCACAGTGTGGCCGTTACACGCCCCAAGCATCCCGACACCCCCCGCCGCCGGCGGATGGGGTCTGTCCACGGCGCCAGCGCTGGCGCTGAGGTTGAGTCCAATGAGCGTGTCAGGGGGTGGCGGCATGGGGGACTTGGGCTCGTGCTTGATGTTGTCCGTGCTGGCGGAGGTGAAAGAGCTGCATGAAACAACTGGTAGAGATGGCACAGATGGTAGAGATGGTAGAGATGGTAGAGACGGTAGACTTGCTGGTGGTAATGGTGGCGGTACCAGACCGACTGGTGGTGCTGCTTTACCATTCGCCGAACTACAACCAAAAACACACATGACAAACTAGACTACCAAGCTTCGCGCAAGGCTAAGCCTGTCCGCAGTAACCGCCGACGCGTGCTGCTGTATTTATAGCAATGACGTCAGCGTTAGCTAATGGCTATCAGTATAGCAGCCCGTAGCAGCAAGGCCCTATGTCGCAATACTAAAGTATCCGAAAATCCGGTCCATGACCTTGACCTTTGGCCTATGACCTTGAATTTCACAGTTGTCGAGACACACATTCGTGCAAAATTTCACCATGCCAATAAACGCAGCGGTTTATGATCGAGTTATCGTGTTAACAGAAAAAAAAACAAAAATAGTGAGGATGCTGAAAACAATACTGACACTAACAATAACAACAATAACATGACAGCAAGAATAACAACGACCAAAATAATTTGTAACTAGAAATTTGGGGCAAAGCCCAACGTTAGTCCGCCCGGCGCCCTTAGTCCGATTGGGGGGGCAGTTTAGGGGGGTTCAAATTCCTTTCGTAGCAAAGTCACATGGCCCGAACTCCAACAAATTAGCATACGCATAATGCGCAGTGTCGACTTAGGGTAGGTAGACATTAGAAAACTAACCGTTGTCGTTAGTGGACCAAAGTTCACTGAATTTCTTTTGTTCAACGCGGGAGGGACGGTAGTTGATAACGCCGTTTAGGGGTTACCGCTTGTCGATATCTCTATCCATTCCAGAGATATTCGCAATCAAAGTTGAAAGCTGTCCTAAATCGCGCCAAATTTTGGACGTTTTTCGCTATCCTAAATTATAAGGGGATGGTGCCCCTCAAAATTTGTATGCCCGTTATCAGCCCCACTTAGCGCTACATCACGTGGTAAAGTTTCATTAGGTTACTCCATTTGGCTTTAAAGTTATAGTGGCTAATTTGCTACAAGTAAGGCCAATTTTGGACCCCCTTTGAAAAAAAATTGTAAGAGGGACAGACGTCCCCGGTGGGGGGTGCGCTAACAAGACTTGGTCATTCTCTAGCGGGTGTAAAAATTTGGGGGTGCAGCACCCCCTAGGGGCTGAAATATGGTCTTCCAAAAAGGCGTTTTAGGTGGGTACGATTTCACATCGAGATCTCCAAGGTCAGGCTACTGGACCAAACTTCACCGTACTTGTTTCGCCTAACGCAGGAGGAATCCCGGTAGATAAAATATTTATCCGATTTTGAATATCTTCATTTGTTTCGGAGATATTCGCCGCCAAACTTCGAAGTCATCTGAAATCGCGCCAAATTTTGCATGTTTTGGCCCTTAAATTTTTTTGGGGGGTGGGCCCCCGAAATTTTGGACCGGCATTATAAAAATTGGCTTAGTACTGACCAGCGTGCAGACTTTCGCGCCGATCGGCCGACGCATCTTGGAGATCTCGCGTTGAAATAAAAAAAAACATCTGCTGTAAAACTTAGGTCCTCCCGAAAACTATCGTTTCCGGGCGGATTAAAAAGACAGAATCGCTCTGGCAAGTCCACCCAAAGTCTTCGTTTGTCTTCACCAGGTGGTACTTATTTAAACACACTTACTTACCTGCCATTTTTCCAGTGCAAATGATTCATCAAATCACCATAAAGTACAGTGGTAGTCGAGGAGGAATGCCATTCCCCATTTATTTCTGGGAAAGAATGCCGTTCCCCCCCAAAAAAATATCAGGACAACAGGGGATTGGTCAAACGGTAGCCTTCCCTCAAATAGGCTTGCAAAATAAAAAAAAGTCTAGGACAAAAGTTAACAGCTCTAATTCAGAGGTGAGGTGGAAAATTGCCCCTATTTTTGGACATCTGAAAATAAAATGATAATTATAATAATGATAATACAAAGCTTGGTGTCACCACATACAGTTTTTGAGGTGCAAAAACGCTCCAGCCAATAAAGTACGTTTGCCGCCGGGGATCCGCTCAGGGGAGCTTACAGCGCTCCCCAGACCCTGAGCTGGTTTAAAAGAGCCTACCTTTGAGAGGAGGGGAGAGAAAGAGGCGGGCTTTGCTTGAAACAAAAATGTACCACTGGTAATGTACCTTTGTTGTCTTGAGTCGATGGGCGGCGGTTGTCTGCTGAGTGGATGCCAGCTGGTCATGGGAAAGCTTGAATTGTTCGTGCCTGGACCTGGACCAGCCACTGCGTGTAGACCCATAGCTGTAGATACGCTAGGCATACGATCTGCACACACGGTCACATAGGGTTTACTAGTTGAAAAAGTCCAAAAAAACCAACACAGCGGTTATTAAATTAAATCTGGGTTTTTGAACACCAAACTTGTGAGTGTTTGGGTTCCATGTGGGTTTTAAGTTATCAGAATGAGCACTGCCAGCGGGTTTTACCGAGGTTTTGGATTAAATCTGGGTTTATTCAAAAGCCAAAGTTGTGGGTTTTGGGGGTTTCATGATAATGTCCACACCAAGTGAATATTGAAAAAAGTGCAACTTTGTAGTTTTGTAAACTTAACCGTAAGAAAACATTCTATTTCATTAACCGTAGCACAAAAAACTAAAATGGTATGACAATGTATGACGTAAAATTGTATGACTAGTTTATCGACAAATTTTCGGACAATTTTATTTTCAAAATTCGCACGCCAGAGACTCCTCCCTTACTCCCCCTAGAGATCTTGATTTTGGGTAGGTTTTTGACTTTTTATTGTGTTTTAGTTAGGTTTAACAAATAAAACGCACAGAGTTTTGGGGGTATGTGTCCCGGTGTCTCAATCACGGTTATTCAGCCAATAAATCAACAAATCGACGGCAGATATAAAATCAATCACATGTGCCTTTATAGCAAACCTACGGACTTCAAAAAGGTTTCGAAAAGGTTAAAGGTTGTCTATAGCTACTAATAGCAGCTCATTGCAGAGCCCGAAGCGCCACCTGCCATGTGGGATCACAGTGTTACCTGCCTGCCACCCAGTGACTCCACACAGTAACCTAACATAAATGAATGCGCTCCACCTTAAACCCAGCCAGACAGGCCGATACTCAATTTACCTACCCCGGACGGATGGAAGGCTGTGTTGACCTTAGTGTTGTTATACATATCGACATGCTTCACAGTCACCCATTCAGGTAATAAGCATTTGATAGTGTCCCAACTGGGCAGGAACGTCGATAGCCACAGCGGAGCCCCAGCCCGTGGGGAAACGTTCTCACAAAGCCCCTCTCGCGAGAAAATTTTTCAATTTTTACACGCGAAAGCAGGTACTGCTGTAGCGCATCTTAGCTATCGCAATTCTGTCTGTCCGTCTGTCCATCACACGGGTGGATCAGTCAAAAACGGTGCAAGCTAGGATCACCAAATCTTCACCATCAGCTGCCTGGAAGACTCTAGTTTCAGAATCCATAGAGCTTTTCCATAAATTCAAAAGGGGTCTCCCAGAGTGGGGGTGCTAAATGAGAGGGGGTAGGAAAAATTTGCGATTTTTGGCCAATAAGTCGCTGTATCAGTGAAACGGTGCAAGATTGGGCCTAGGTTACTATTAGTCACTAATAGGAAGTCGTACACAGGCTTTCGATTGACACCAAAAGGCTTGATGACCTCGAACACCAAAATAGAGAATTTTATGGATTTTTTGGCGATTTTGGGCTGCGAAACACATTTCAAGACCGAATTGCACCGAAATCAATAGAGATAGACAAGAATAAGCTGCATATAAAATTTTCAGCACTAAACCTAAACCTAGATTTTGATGGTCCAAGTATCGATTTTCTAGATTCAAGGAAACCTGTGCAGGAGGGCATCAAATTGCAGTACCCCTGTAAAAGTCGTTATTTTACCGCTATTGTACCGCTATTTTACTAGTCTTTCATGAAAACAGTTGCAGATAGGCATGGGCATGCTGCCTATCACAACAAGCACTAGTGACGAGGTTTTTAGTCAGTCATATCAACATCGATGACTTTGAAAGAACCTGAACTCCCAAAATAAGGAGTTTTATTGATTTTTGCAATCTTCGGCTTTGGCGCATGCTTCAAGAGTGAATTGCGACGAAATGGCTGGAGACAGACTAAGACAATTTTGCTATAGGCTTTCGTGCGTCTCGTGAGCATTAGCTCAAATTTCTTGTTTTTTTTTTCAAACGGCGCATTCTGGTGTACTTTATATTTCTGAGCAACGGCGAGGCCCCCAAACGTCGAGGAGCCCAGGGTAACTTACTACTCTACCCCCCTCTCAGGAGTCAACTCACGACCTAACCGTTATGCAACAAGCCATCTAAGATTTAACAGCAAGGCGGCACCGGTGGTAGTAGTCAGCAGCTCATGATACGCCGACTGCTGTTGGGAAACTTGAACACTGTGTCACAGATATCAATCACTGGATGTCGGCACACCGCCTGAAGCAAAACACAGAGAAGACAGAACTCCTGTGTTCGGGTTCCAAGTACAGTCTGAGTAAACTTGATGGTCGTGGCCCGGCAATCAAGCTTGGCTCTGACACCATCGAGCCCAGTGGACACGTACGCATCCTAGGAGTTATTATGTCGACTGATTCGAGTCTTAAGAAACATGTCTCAGCCGTCTGTGCTACCTGCTTCTTTCATCTCAGACAGATTCGTCGTATCCGGCAGTCGCTGGATGTCGGGTCGGCTAAAACCCTCGTGTAAGCATCTGTGACATCTCGTGTCGACTATACTGTAATGCTGTGCTGGCTGAGTCGCCGAGAGTCATAACAGACAAGTTGCAGAGAGTGATGAATTCAGCTGCCTGAGTTGTCACTAATACTGGAAAATACGACAGCGGCTTATCTCAAATACTGCATGATGAACTTCACTGGCTTGATGTCGCTGATCGAGTACGATTTAAGCTCGCAGTGCTCATGTATCGATGTCTCCATGGAACTGCTCCGCCGTACTTGATGGACAGTTGTACACTCACAGCAGAAGTCACTGGCCGTCAACATCTGCGT
>Ga0209367_1002477_pt1 | contig 24403 bp, 17 predicted proteins | sample WorMetLIZISLAND2_FD_187412 | JGI IMG/M metagenome (GOLD analysis project Ga0209367, IMG submission 187412) | Marine gutless worms symbiont microbial communities from Max Planck institute for Marine Microbiology, Germany - Olavius geniculatus... ... | reverse complement strand
GGACAGCACCAGTTGAGACAAGCAAGCTTGTATTCACGATGCATTATGACGTCAGCATTACATCACAACTAGCAAAGAATATTTAACTAACAGCCATATTTTGTCCATATATTTTGAATTATCATTTTTTCAGCTACATCTGGTAAAAATTTCGTGTAAATTGATCATCATCTGAGTGAATTATGAAATAAATAAAAAGGGTGCCCGTTTTTTTGAAACACAGTGTATATCGTGGCCATATTGGTTGAGCTACTTGGAAATTAACTGCGTAAATAATTAGGTTAGAGTTTTGCTCCTTTGCGCTTCAAAATCACGACTTAGTCCTAGGGAAACATTTACACAAATTCAGATGAAATGTCATGCTTCTCTAGCTGCATAATTTGGTTGTAGGCCTACTTATGTATGATGGCGTACAAAGCGACGTAACTAGACTGAACTAAAATAACATGGCGTCTCAGTTCAGCTCAGGTAGATCGATCTTTGCGCGCTTTAACGGAAACACAAAAAACTTATCGCGCGTAGGTTCTCTACGACAGCAGAGCGCATTCGTTTAATTTTTATCATTGTGAAATAATCCGCGACAAGTTCGGGTATGTCCCATAGTCTGCAGGACGCAAAATCACCAAAGAAATCGCGATAAAACCGCCCCAGTCATATCTTTTTTTCATCGATCAGGGCAGCTTTACTCAAGTTCTTTTAAGACAGCGTAGACTGTCCTGTTGACCAGAGCAATAAGCCTAGGTCTACACAGTATATCAGACACTTTCGGAAGTAGTGCTAAATTTTCATTATGGCCATTGGAAAGTCCACATCCGATGCTGCACCATGTTAATGCTACAGCGTTATTTGCTTTTCGAGGATACGCTCGCGCACGATATAAATCTACAGCATAGGCTTAATAAAATGCCGAACAGTAGGCATATTTCTTTAAACAAATATAAACCTACACAAAACGACAACTAGAAATATAAGTATAACATATGTGTAAAAATTTCGTGTTCAAAACGTTTTTTAAATTTTTGTGCCAAACGTTAAGTTGCAAATTTACAATAGTTCGAACTGTAACGTGAACGGTATTCAGGATCAGGATATTTCGGACTAAATGCGAAGTAGTTTGCATTTTAGTAACGTGAAATAAGACTGATATCTCGGCAAATGTTTGTGCTCTCCGAGCGTTTGAAGTTTACTAATTCATTCATTCATTCATTCACTCCATCGTTCGTTATATAAATTAATTTATCCATTTATACATTCATTCGTTTATTCACTCATTTTTTTGGGCCATAAATAGGTCCACTTAATTTTTGGTGGTTGAAACTTTTTCTTCATTTATTTAATCACTCTGTCACATTTACTCACACACCCAGGCACTCACTCATTCGTTAGTTAATTCATTATATTTACTTATTTATTCGTGTGTTTGTTCGTGCTCGTTTGTTGGCCCATTCCCTTTTGTGTTCCTTAAGTGCTCAATTTATTGTAGCCGAAATATTAATCCATTTCTTCAATCATCATTCATTCATTCACTCACTCAATCGCTCGCTCACTCACTTGTTAATTAATTGATTGATTGATTGGTGCATTCGTTCATTCTTACATCTCAAGTGCTCAGTTGTTCAGCTGCTGAACCTGCTTGTGGTCGCGAAGGACGGTTAAATGAGCTAGCTGAGCCTGTTCTTCTCCCTGCCGTCACGGTCATGCACTGGTTTTTTCGCCGGCGCCGGCGGAGGATTCGTTGGAGTTTTCCAGGTCCTGGAGACATGCCAGCGACCAGCTGAACCTACCAGCAACCATGCGATCGTCGTCGTCATCTGTCTCACAAGTCACCCAGGTCGTGTCGAGCTTCTCCGTGGAATGCAGCCGTCCGTCTGGCTTGCAGGGGGTGGTAATTCGTCGCGTGTACGCGGGACCGCCTCCGTTACACTGCGTGTACAGCGGCCACCCCGATCCGTGTGCGAGCGAGCTCAATGCTCCGTTCAGTTCAGTTCAGTTAGGTCGCAATGTACGCGCCGTTACAGAGGCCACCCCGTACGGTTGCCAGTAGCGGTAGTCGTCAACTCGGCCGGTGCCGGCGGGCGGCGCCGTAGCTGGCCCAGAGTCCGCGTGGCACCTAGAGTAGATCCGGCGCCCCGGCGTGTGCCTCCAGGCGGCCTCCACGGCAGAGTCCGACTGTATCCAGCGCCGGACAGCGGCGGTGGGTCCTGGTACCAATGCCTCGGAGAACACGGTCGACCGGGTACGACTGTGAGCAACGGTTGCTGTGCGGGTGGCAGAGCGGTGTTATTGGCGGCGCCCGCGTGACGACGCTCGAACTCACATCGAGCTGCCAGTCGACGGCGGAACGGCAGCGGAAGGACGGCCGACAGGCGAGACGACGAACTACGTGACCAGGTAACTCGTCCGCCCGGCGCTGAAGGCGGCATGCCCGTGATGCACGTGGACGATGATGATGACGTCATAGAGGTGAATGATGACGTCATCGGGGGAGGGGGTGGCGGTTGCTCCAGCCAGCTTCCGCCGCAAGTACCTACAGAAACCGCGCATCATACCATCATCAAATCAACAGGATACTTGAATACAATATGAATTCTTTGCAGTTAATAATTAAGTAAATAAGTAAGTACCAATTTATATAGCGCCAAAATCTCACGGGAAAATCACAAGGCGCGTGTAAGAAAGTTGTGCCTTGTAGTTGCAAACAGTACTAAAATGCAATAGTCAGATGGAAACCTACATACCATTAGGTCGAATGTCGACAGTGAATGTGGTCGCTGACGCCGGCGACCCTGTCGTCGTCGTTGTCGTCGTAGTTGCCAGCAGTCGCGAGTTCTGACGCCGCGGTTTGGTCGGCGTCTCACGGCCAAGGTCCTCGCTGCTGCTGAGTGCTCGAGGCCCGCTGTCCGCTCCCGCCGTCGAGTTGCTACCCGCTGCGCGTGCGCCCGGAAGGGACAGAGGGCTGAGTTGACGTTGTTGCTGCCCGCTGCAGGCGACTGACTTCGCAGCAATGCAGCCGCAGCGCCAGCTGTACCATGGTGGTCGTCCATGAACGACACAGTCGGTCTGACTATGTCTACACGGCTACTGCTACTTCGAGTGGTCGTCAAACCCTCCGAAATCATCTGAACATTCCACCGGCAAAGTCGTCAGATAAAATAAACGACGAATCCAATTTTGTAGCAAAATAATATTATTATAAATCAAAGTATCAAAAATACCGATGATAAAATGTCAGAAACAAGATAACACTCCACTTCTTTGACTTAGTGCCTTTTCACCATCGAATAAAAAGAGAATCATAATTCTGACTTCTACAGCACCTCAGATGCAGCGGTTTTCCCGCTTACATTTACTTACTTACTTATTTCTTTACTTACAAGTAGAAAAATGCAGGACTTTTACACTTTTAACCATTATTAATTTGGGTAGTCAGTTTTTGCTGTTCTCGCATCCTTAATTAGACACATGATTAAACGCCGAATTCACCTTATTGCTTCTAACCCTACGTAGCGACTGACTGAAGTTGGTTTAGCAGTGATAGATTTATTATAGCGGTCAGCCTAGCGTGCCTAGTTATTAACTGGCTTTGGTCAGACGTTGGCCCATGCAATGGCCACTGTCCACTGTTTAGCAAGCGTTTGTTGGCATGGCGGCGTGAAGAATGGCCGGGAAACTTTGCATAAAAGCCAATTTTCGCCGGTAACGCCTCGTCGCGCACAGTCTGTCACGCGCCTGTCTGTTTGTCTGTGTGAGTTCTCGCGGCAGCGTGCCTTATGACTGCGCCGTCCGTCCGTCCCTTCGATTCTGTCCGTCTGTCCGTATTGATCCTGTGGGCGGCCAAGCGAGCGTTTGTCAAGTAGCAAAAACCATTGCTCGCGCTTCGTGGCGACTTTTATGACCCGTCGAGTTTCAGCACTGCCGGCGATCGCAAGAAAACGCTTGCTTAAGATTATGTTTAAAGTTAAGACACGCGGGAGGACAAGAAGAAACTAAAACACAAATAAAGCTCACAGCAGTTTAGACTAACCTGATGCCTGACACATAGTGGCAATTTAAATATAGCACTATCTAATGTAAAACTAAACAAAATGTGTTGGAAAAGCACCGCTTAACCCTAACCTTAACCAACCTTTAATCTGAGCGTTGAACTTTTAAACTGAAAATTCGCACACGGTCTATTCCTGCTTCGAAAAACGTTCCTACAAATCAGTGGCGGTTCTAGTCCCCAAAATCTGGGGTGGGGATGCTGTTCTTCCAAGCCACTGATAAGGTAGAGGTGTATTTAGACGCTGAAGAGGAAGGAGGCAAAAATGAGTTGCAGGCCTACTTGACGATTAACGGGCACGTTGCTTGTTGATGGCGTCAGCGCCTGAGACTGACTATGAGGCTGCGTTACTTCTGATATGGAGCTAGATTAGCCACTGCTACCAATTTTAGTATTTCTTTCTTTTTTTTGTTTTCCAGCTATGAACCCTTACAAGACAGAAAATAGACAGATGGAAGAACGGGCAAGATCGGTAATGCGGCTTATTATCAAGACGACCTTAATTGAACGGCCATACAACAATGCGAACGGTATTATCATCATTTAAAGTACTACTATAAGAGCATGCGGCGAGCGGATGACACAGCCGGAAGCGCGTTGGACTGTGGGAAAATCGTCCATGGATCTCAGGACAATCCCCCCTTACGACAAAAGCCTTTTACAACAACTCCGTCCCCGTGTAAAACAGGTAAGATCAGCATCAGTAGCTTATGCTAACCCGCCCGCTTCCGAACATATCGCCCGCCACATATTTTATATAGCCTAGATCTAAAACCGAATTGCGTGTCGTACGGCCTCAATTTCACGTTTCTTGATACGCTGAATTTGTTAGAATTTCTTATGCATGTGTATGCATTTTGCTGAAACCGACGGTTTGCTATACTTCTGCGACGGGAGGAGGGCAAAAGCCAGCAACCGACAGCACGTTGCAGCAACAAGAATAAATTGGAGGCTACATAGGCCTAATAGGCAGCTTTCTGACCGCATGTCATATGTCACTCATTGTCTTTACAGTTCGTCTGTTGTTTTATGACAGTTATTGACTGCAGTGTTTTTATTTTATCGTTTGTTGTACAATAATCGCAGTCTGATAATTGTTGCATTAAAACATTTGATTTCATTGACTGATCTGACAAGATTTGCAGTAAGATACGGCAACGAAGAAGGGGTTTTGTCGTCGGGAAATTTTTGTCGCAGGGGGAAGTTTGTCTGTATCCCCACCTTGCCAACCTGGTTCTCGGTCACGTAATTACGCTGACGTCATGCGACGTCACGCACCGGCGGCAAATCTCGCGCCGTGCCCCGCCACTTCTCGCGAGACGAGACGAGAAAACACGAGAGTACGTTCGCCCGCCCCCAGGACGCTGTTTAGCCGGCGACCAACTGCGCATGTGCGATTAGCCGAACCAGCGTTGACGTCAGGGTTTTGTACCAACAGGAGCCAGATTCACAAGACCATCGTAAGACATACGTTAAGATATTCTAAAACCGTCTTGCGTTATGTGAATTCACAGCGACAGTTTTGTCTCAGAATTGCAAGTATTTTGCATTAAGACATTTCGATATTTGTCCTAAGTGTTATGACTTTTAAATCGTTTCCTTTTAAGATCACCGTATTAGTGTGACATCGTTTTCAGTTGATCTTAAGATTTTTTGTAAATCTAATTTGGGCCCAATTGAGTCGGACAATGGTATAAGTAAGCAAGCAAGCGAGTAAAACGCATTTTTAGCGCTTAACGTTAAAAGTACCTCATAAAGCCGCATAAATCTTTTTATGAAGAACAGATTGAAAGTTTAAGCTCCATGACTTTCGCCATCCGTTAAAGTAAGATATTCACGGCAGCCTACCTGATATTCTTTGCAGGCGACGTCACCGTCCACGTTAAGCGGTAGCTTCTTCAGTTCGCTCATATCTCTGACGGCAGCCAAACTACTTCCGGTTGCGTCGCCATCTTGAAACCGAAAGCACGAGAGATCGTGCGGGCAGCTGTAGAACGTGGCCGAGACGCTGTCCACGTATTTGACGTCAATGAGCGTAACGTCATAGCGTGTGACGTTATCGGGTGTTGTGACGTCATGGCGTGTTGTGACGTCATCGTATTTGACGTCATTGTGGCGTGTCGGTCGGCGCATCCGGCGCAGACGCAACAAACAGAGTACGGCTATGATGGCGGAAATGACGACCAAGATGGCAGCCAGGGTAGAGGTCAGAATAATGGCGAGATGCTCGCTGGCGAGCGCCGACATCAACGAGTCGTCTTTGACGCGACGCATGCGCCGATCACTTCCGATTCCGCTACCGCCAACCCCGATCTCAACAAACAATGTCGCCTTCGTCGTTAGTCGATGTTTTTCCGGCAGAACTTCGCCGCCATCAATTGCCTCCAGTTCCAATCGAACGATCCCCACCCCACGTAGCGCTCTGGCAACAGTCAGCCGACCGGATATCCGGTCCAGTGCAAACAGCGACCGGCCAGAAGTCGGCGTACTTCCGATTATACGATAAGCGAGCTGAGCGTTGGCGCTGGTGTCCAAATCCGCGGCGGAAACGGTAGCGACCGTGTCGCCGACCGACGCCGATGTCGGAACGATCAGCGGGTTACGTTCACCGCCGTCCGCCGTTTCCATTGTCGCCGGAAACAGAAATACGGGCCGGTTGTCGTTCCGGTCGATGACGCGGACGACGACCTTTGCCGTCGCCGTTCTGCTGGTTTTGGCCACCGTCGAGCTGGCCGTGATGTACAGCCGGTAACTGGAAACGGTTTCGCGGTCTAGCGGATATGACGTCACAATGAGGCCGATGGACGAGTCGACGGAAAAGGCCATGATGTCGGCGACGCTGACCGCGGAACCGTTAACGTCGTAACCGGATATGCTCTGGACGGCGTAGACCACGTCGCTGAACGGCACCTTGTCGGCATCCACCGCCACCACTCTACCGACCTCCGTGTTAGCTGGCTCGTTTTCCGGCACTGAGAAGACGTAGTTGGACTGTTGGAATTTGGCTGCCGAGTCATCGACGTCGGCGACAGTGATACGCACGTTGACTCTCGCAGAGCGCGGTGGCACGCCGCCGTCGCTGGCTATAACGAAGATCTCGCACGCTGGCGACCTCTCGCGGTCGAACGACACCGAAGTGACGACTGCTCCCGTTGACGGGTGCACCTCGGCGCACGGCGGGCCGTCCGTGCCCTCGATGTCCGTATGATAGCGCACCGTTCCAGCCGGTCCTTCGTCCGGGTCGTTGGCGGTCAGGTGGCCGATGACGCGCCCTGCCACCTCGTTTTCTGCCACGGCGAAACCGTACTCGGTTAACTCAAACTCAGGCGCGTGGTCGTTTCGTCCAACGATCGTCACCTCCACCGGAAGTACGGACGACAGAGAAGGCCTGCCGTCGTCGCGGCACGTGATGCTGAATCGTACCCGCGCCGGCGACGACGAGACCGGAGCCACGACGCGGGTCAGCGTCACGACCTTAAACTCGGTGGCGTACAGCTGGCGAAGGTCGAACATCCGGGAATTGTCGGTCACGCGGCAGTGGAAGCGACCGTTTGGTCCCGAGTCGCGATCCTCGACGGTCACGTGGGCGACGAACGATCCGACATCCGACCCGTTTACTATTTCCGGTCCCCGGTTTCCGCCACTCTGGCCGGGCGTGTTAATGCGTATAGTCGGAGCGTGGTCATTCACGTCGTCCACCCGCACCACCACCGACGTCTGCGAGGACTTGCGATCCGCCGGGTCGGAGTCAATGGCGACGACGTACAGGACGTAGGTGGCCTGCGTCTCGTGGTCCAGCCGGTCCCGCGTGAAGATTTGTCCCGTTTTGTTGTGACGTCATCGCTTGCTGTGACGTCATAGCGTGTGAGGTCATCGTCAGTTGGAGTCGCGTGAAGATCTGTCCCGTGTCGACGTCGATGTCAAACCATCGGCCGTAGTCACGCCGAGTCTCGGCCGACAGCTCGTACCTGACGCGTCCATAGTTGCCGGCGTCGGCGTCCACCGCACGCATCCGATACACCGCGCTCCCGACCGACGTTGACTCCGGAAGTCGCGTCTCTACGGGACCGGAAGTGGCTGCGTTTTCACTTCCGGGTCGGACGAACACGGGTTCGTTATCGTTGGCATCCGTGACGGTCACGTTGACGACCAGCGTACCAGACCGGACCGGATCCCCGGCGTCGCTGGCTACCACCAGCAGCCGGAAGTGCTCGACGGATTCGCGATCTACCCGCTCGCGCAGCACGAGGCGGATCTGAGTCGGCGGCGCCGATCCGACCACCTCACCGCCGCGGCCGTTCCGCGTTCCAGCCTGCGAAGTGACGACACGCACTGACAGGTCGAACGACGACGTCGGCGGGTAGATGTGATAACTTTCTATTTACGTGTTTACTTACTTATTAATTTACTTATTTCACTGACTTAATTTTACTCAGTTACTTATTTATCGGCTCCGCCATTCTAACGTAGATGTGATAACTCTTGACCGAGTTCTTGGCGCTGTCCATGTCTTCCGCCGCCGGAATGATGAAGCTGGTTCCCGGCTCGGCAGACTCAGACAGTTCGATGGCGGTAGAAAGAACAGGAAAGAAAGGTGCATTGTCGTTAATGTCCAGTATCTCCACACGAACCTGTCGATAACGACATCAAACCATACATACCTGAGCAATTTTTTGCTCATAAACTAGTGGGCGAAAGCCCACCCACTCGGGCAAACGCCTTTTTAGGCATTTGCCCAAAAGGGTTCATCTATGCTGTTCTATGACTCTTATATTTACTGTATGTTAGGCCTACATTGTGCACATGCTTGCATTCTGTCAAGTTAATGTATTAAACGAATATGATGATGATGATGATGATGGTCGAGTCTGTTTACCTAAACTCTATAGTAGATCAAAACTATTCCGTTATTGTCATGAGCTTGGTTGGTAACTTGATACGATACCCAGTATATTTACCTGCAACAATGTATAATTTCAAAAACTTTCAAGTTGTGGCACCGCTGACCCCCGGTTTAAAAGCAGAAGAAAAAGGAAAAGGGGTAAAAAATGTAATAAAAAAGTAATAGGAAAATAGAGACAAAAGGGAAAGAGAACAAAAATCGCTTACCCACTAATTTTGACTTAAAAATTACACTCATACATACGTCAGTTACGGGACGCTATTCCGATGGACACTATTCCGACAAATGAGGCTCACAGAGACAGAATCGTGTAATTGGAAACACGAAAGCATAACAAAGGCAGAAAAGCTGTTATAGAGTATTTGGGGCGTGGCGAAAATGCGCTATAAAATGTCCTTAATAATAGGATTAGGGTTAGAGGGCTGTCGCGATAGCCTCCGTCAGAACATTAATCCGAAACCATAATACTCGACATTCAACCACGAAACAATACTGCGCTTTTTTAAAAATTTGACAACAATAAAACCGAACTGTCGCAAGAAGACGGCGCGCGCGATGCCGTGATAAATTAAATTTGGAAAATGTAGCGACCACCGATCAATGTTGTTACGTTAAAGCTCATACAGCATAAATCTGTACAGTTTTGCCTAATTTGCCATTTGGAAGTCTTAAACAAAACAAGATGCTGTCAAAAATTCGAAAAATAGCGCTAAGAATTATTTGTCCACAAAAAGGGAAATGGTTAACAGTATATGCAGTTGCTGAAACGTCTAGCCTACAAGCGGCACTGTCACAGTGTCTCATAACTCATTCTGACCCGGCAGACTGGAATGCACGCCTGAACGACGACAGAGGAACGCCCCGATGACGAATTACCAAAATACTCTATAGGCAAGATACACTAAACATTAAGACAGAACAGCACAAACGCACAAGAACAAGAAATACGAGCTAATGCTCAAGAGACCCGCATCAGCCTATAGCAGTTCCTGTTCGCAGCCGTAACGCGCAAAAACATTAGCCTACTTAAACCCTTATTTTAGAGGTTCAAGGTCATTAATGTTGATACCTTTGAAAAGCCTGCCAGTAGTGTTTGTTATGATGTGTAACATGTATGCGCCTATCTGCAACCGTTTTCATGCTAGTCTAACTAATAACGATAAAATAACGACCTTTAAGGATACCCATGTTCGACATCTTTGTTTGAGGCGAATCCCTTCACTTATCTGGACGAATTTTTATGCCGAAAAACCACGGACTGAATGCTAACACGAAGTTTCTATCTTTCCTAGGCTTAGATCTGTACTGACAGAGAGACAGACGGACAGATGCACAAAATTATTGCGATAGCCAATACGCGCTATAGCATTACATGCTGTCGCGCGTAATAAAACCGACGTAGCAGCAACCACAAAATGCTCAAGAAAATACATCATCAGCGCAGTGTGAACGATAGTACGCAAGGTCGTATAACTCTGACGGGCCGTAAATGGTGTCCATGTCAGGGTTCAGTTTTATTGTCTCCGCAAATTTCGTCCAAGCGACCAGACTACCGCAAATCGGGCAGTCAGACTACATCGCGAATCAAACAAGAACCAAAATGGTTTGCTAAAAAACGAAATCGCATTTGCACCGCCAGGTTGCAGCTGCAATTTACGACTGCATGACTCTGGGTTCGACCCCCAAATCTCCTCTTTTTCTGGGGGTCAAGGACACCCATCTAACACAATCTGTGATCGGACCCCGCCAGTGACATCTAAATTGATCGAACGGTTAAAGTAGATGCAAGAACGTGACAGACGATGGACAGACAGATCACGATACGGAGAAATGCCTCGCAATAGGCGAAATCGCATTCACTGCAAGAAGCAATTTCCGATTCAGCTTAAAAATTAAGCCGCTAAAACGCAAAGCAATATTTCCGCTAATCTTTTTGTTTTACGTGTAACCTTAGCCTACTGGTTTTTTTTCATTATTTTGTCGAATATCTGTGACGCTGATATCGATCATGCTGAAAATGATGATGGCGGAAGTAACCTTGATGATCTGGAAGTACTGTATCGGTTGAACGGTGACGTCGAACTTGACGAAGCAATCGGCAGCTCGTGGACACAACTCTTCGTCGTCGTCAGGTCAACTCAGCCTCCTATCCTGCCCGACTCGTGGACACAGCTCTTCGCGGTCAATACGCCTCGCGGTACTGATGATTCCAGTCTTTTCGTCGACGTTGAACCAGAAGTCACCGCCGCGACCGTTGCCGCTACTGTCCGCTGCTGTATACATACACGGTGGCGCATAATTAGCTTTTCCACTTTCATTTCTAAACGTAACCTTACAAAAATGTTCAGTGTTGTAATCATTTCTCACTTTATCTTTTTGCAATATTTAACCCAAACGGACACGTTTATTACGAGGTGCAAGAATGCCTACATTTAAAAAAATTGCAAGTCCCCCAAAAATTCGACGCAGTGGCGTCACTTCAGTAAATCATTGGGGGTCCCAATAATCATTGAGAGTTTTGCGGAGTCATAGTCTGCGTAACGTATTGTTCTTGCAAAAATAACACTGTTTTACAAGTACGATTTATAGGAAAAAGTTAAAATCATAAATCTTTAGGGATCCGTAGACCCTTGCAGCTCTTCCCTAAATGACGTCTTTGATTTATCGACGCCAAAAAGCGCAATACGTAAGCAGCATCAGCGTTCCTACGCTTTGAACCATTGCTAGCAATGGTGTAACTACCATATTTAAGCACTGTATGTACGTAATTAGTGCTAATTACGTCATTTACTACACCAGAAAAAAAGCATAACCTTTTATCCCGGATACAATCACGGTAACACTGTACGATCTAGAAATTAGCTACCCGGGAAAGGACAGTAGGCTGAGTGTTAAACCTGGTGAAATGGTGAGAAAGCGAAAGCGCAGCTGCTGGACCACGGAAGGCGGGTATCGGCGGTCCAGACCGTACTCCGTGATGATGTTGCCGACGAACGCTCGAGGACTCAGCTCCTCCAGTAGAAAATACTCGAGCACCGACTCACGACTAGCTACCACCGATGATGTAGCGGACTGAGCCGACACTGCCAGCAGCGACAGCAGGACGACCAACATCCGGGCAGTAAAGCAGGAACAGGTGTGTGATGGGATCGATGACGACTTCCGGTTGACGTTGAGCGTCAGCATGACGTCATAAGTCGTGTCGACATTGCGTCGTCGCGATCTTTGCTATATGCTGCATGCACGACATCAAAACCGACTAATCAATCCACTGGCTTCCTGGCAAAAAAAGCAAAAAAGCCCCCCTCTAAATTTTTGGCAGTCGGAAAGTTGTTGAAAAATCTTCTCGTCGGAAAATTGTAGTATAAACGTGCCAAAAATTGAAGCTAAAATTTCATATTTTGGAAAATGTATGGCCAAAATAGAACGTTTAAGCTTCCACGTTTTCCTTTGTCGAAAATTTGCAGTGTTTGTCGAAAAAACGCAACTTTTTGCCCCGTCTATCTTTTTACCCCACGACGTTGCTGTATCGATCAATAATGATCAATAAATTAATGAGAAAATGAATAAAATCAGTTAAATAGCTTTATCAGTCCGGCTCCGGCAAACCACTGATCAGATTCGGCCACTGGCTGACATTGTGCACTTTAAATATGCACCTACTTACTTACTTACTTACTGATTTAACTTGCAACAGTGTGTAGTTATACAATAAACATAGATAATACGTATACGTACATTTCTATAGACGCTGCCAAACGATGATGAGATAATTCAGACTGAAGAGACGACATAGTTTGCTTATGATGCTGTCATTTTCAACCTTTTCACGCACGCGATTCCTGCAATTAATACATTTTTTTAATGCATGCGCTAGTGGATAAAACAACTACACAATATTTAGGCTTAATTTAATCATTAGAAAACAAGCCCAGCTGTCGCTAAGATAGACCGACTGTACTGCTTGTTTTAAGAATCAGGCAGAGGTAACAGACAGACAGACGGACGGACGGACAGACGGACAGTCGACCGAGCGACAATAGGCCTATGCAATGCACCTACACAATATTTCAGATTCGTCGCGACTTGTGGTTCCACGCAGCATCGCTACCCGGCAATTTGCAGCGCAAGCTTAATAGCCGACCGCACTTAGGTAACGGTCGAGCTATTGGCATGGTTGTCGTCCGTCTGTCTGTTCGTCTGTCTGTCCGGCTGTAATGGCTGTATTGTGGCTAAGCTTTATAGGGTCTTTACACGATCCGGCAAACGTCCAGCAAACGTCCAGCTCCATTATAACATATGGCAGCAAACGTCCAGCATTACATTTGCTGGAAATTTGCTGGACGTTTGCTAGATCGTGTAAACACCCCATTAGGCCGTAAAAAGCTTTTTACACGAATAATTAGCCATGTGCGTTAAACTCGGGCATACAAAAATTCAGCCATGGTGTGCAATGGCAACATATTTAAAGTGTGGTTGAATCAAAGGAAGTGGTAGAAAATTGAATGAAAAACTGGCCATATCACACCTCACGCGATAGTGTGAGTGTTGTAAGGACGACCTTCAAAGTATATGGGAAAAGGCAAAATTGACCCTCAGCCAACCAAAAACCCCTGAACCGATCGTTACCAAATTTGAATGGCGTGATTACGTCGTGGACCCCTACCACCAAAAAATTGGACTCAATACGCCCAGGGGTTTTTGCTCCCCATATAAGAGAAATATACACCCTGGTGGCGTGGCGTAGTTGGTAACGCGTTTCGGCTGAAACGAAGTTACTCTACGCCGGGCCCGGTTAGTACTGCGATGGGTGACTGCCTGCGGGCAAGTAAACCATCTCGGTGCGAAGCCTGCCAGCTAGGTCGACTCAGCCTTCTACCCTCCGTGGAAGGTAAAATGAGTAGTAACTCACTTACATGGGTTACGGAAGGTGGAGACCTTGGTACAGCTGACTGGGGTTGCCTAGCCGGCCGCTGCGCCAGCCTGTGTCTGCAGGCTCACACGGTAGCCGTGCGGCAGGCAGCGCTGGTTAGCGACGAAAGCGCATTAGAGGCGTGTTTGCGACGATGCGCTATACAAATTGACGACCTTTACCTTTACCTTTTACCCCCCTCCTGTTCGAAATTTACTACACTTTTTTGGTACTTGAACTCGCCTACAGGCGAGTCCGTTAGACCGATTTTTACGCTTAATACGACAAATGACGCGGTTTTGCACAAGAAGTGCCATTTTATTGTTATAAAATAAAAATTTTATTTTTCACTTGTTTATTCAAAAATTCGAAAAAAATTACAATGGCGTCTAAGCGCCTTGAGCCTAAATTTTTTGTGGTAGGGGTCCACGACGTGATCACGCCATTCAAATTTGGTGACGATCGGTTCAGGAGTTTTTGGTTGGCTGAGGGTCAAAGTTTGCCTTTTCCCATATACTTTGAAGATCGTCCTTACAATTACACTCACACTATCGTGTGAGGTGTGATATGGCAAAAAAGCTCGCAAAAATCTCTTACACACGCCGAGTTATAGCCAATTTTGTCCCAAATTTCGACAATACGACAAATAACATCAAACGAAAAAGGCTTTAGACTATATTAGTGATTACCAACTAAAGTCAGCTTGTAAGAACGCCATATGCATAGCCCCATCTAAGGTTACCCAAATGATTTTTGCTGTTTTAGAGGACTGATATCATCACATCGTCCTTACGCACATGGTAAGTTTTTTACATATATCTTGGAAACGGCGAAAGATAAGGCCAAGCTACTTTTAACCACTAATAGAAAATGGCATATGCCCTTTCAAATGAGATAAAAAAAAATCATCACCCTTGAAAGGTTAAAGCGCACTATGGTATGGCAATCGTGCGGTGTTGTGGCTAAACGGTAAGTCGTAGATAGTCGGCGATGGTACGATCAGATAGGGCGGTGGCAACATTTTTGTAGGTTGTCAATAATAACCATATCTCCATGTGTAGCGGTTTGGCCGCAATTTTAATGTAAAGTTTCAAGCTATAGACCTGCATGGCCGTGTCGGATACGGTGAGATAGGGCCAATATGTTACTATTAATCACTAATAGGAAATGGCATACGCTTTTTCAGATAACATAAAAATCACTGACCTTGGACGACTTTGAACGTTACTGACAACCAGTACGGTCGGCTATCCTAGCGACAGCTGGGCTTCTTGTTTGCTGCTGGGACGCAGAAGTGAGCAGAACCGAATTTTCGAAGCCAACCCAGTTTTGAGGCCGAATTTTCACATCTCGGTCTCGTTTTCGGCTCCGCCTCATACTACGGGCCTCGTTCTCGTTCTTGTTTCGCCATATTCTGGGTCGTTAATATTCCTGGAACGGAACGGGCTGTCGCAACAAGAATGAGAAAAAAATGTCGACCCACGATGTTCTAAATACACGTACGTGCTATAGACAAACATAAAATACCGTATGCATGACTTCCCATTATTGAATTACAAGCCCCGTAGGACAGACAGACGGAAAGACAGACATATAGTGAGAGTAATATGGTGTCCTGAGGGAGCCTTCGGTAATAATTGTAGCCAATAACGTATCGAAATAGGCTCATATACATAAAAGCACATGGCGATCATATGAGCAGTAAAACTGTTAACGACGGACGGGCGGCAGGATCGATGCAATATCATGTTTGACCCATTGGGTCGGACTGAGCGGCGGCGTTTCGGCCCGGACGGTTTCGGTCCAAGTGCGTGACGGCGATGCACCGGTGGCCAAGGGTCAGGCGAGACAGACGAACGGAAGAACGCTACAGCAGAGAGTATAATATATCGACGTCCCGGCCCGGATCAATGCCCAATGGCATCTCTAATGCCGTGCTTCCGTCCGTCCATCCGTCACCCCGGGCCGCTCAGAGCGCACCGACTACTACCCACAATGCATTGCTCCGCCAGCAGCGCTTCCGCCGGCCGCATTTGTACCGATTGTCTTCATATGACGCATGCCGACCGGCCGTAAATTAATAATTACGTCAGCTGGCAGCATCTTTATTAGCCGTACATCGGTAGCAAAAAAACAGCAATTTTAAATATTGTTTAAATCAAAATTTGTACTTGATGTTAACGCAAAATGAAAACTAATCACAAAATTCAAACACGTAAGTTTTGCTCTTGTATCTTCAGTCAGAAGACCGAAGAAAACGTAACACGCAAACGAGCGGAGAAAAAAAGCGAACGGTACCGAACGGAAAACTAACAAATAAAAAAGTAAAAAAAACAGATGAGGATAAAAAAAAATCGGATAAGGACAGTAATGCAATCGCTGTTAGCTGACAGTCCCGTGCGTATAATTGCTATGAGTAATGCGACGGGGCGCAAATACATCAGATGTGATGTATTATGACTTATTGATCATCACCGCTGCCATCGTTCGGTGCGAATCGACAAATCTGCAGATCGATCTGTTTTAAACCAGGCCGGATCTAGCCGAGAGGTAAGAAATCCGCAGTTTAGAACTCACCCACTCTCCGATCGAGCTCGGACGGCTCAAAAAGATTTCTTATGAACGAATTACAAAGAAAGATGTTCAACTGTCGTTAGAATAGCCGACCGCATTGGTTGTCAGTGACCTTTAAGGTCATCTAAGAAAATGCTTCCCTTGAACTGCATCCCCCAAATTTTGTACACGGAGAGTCACGAAAAAACGGCTAATCATTCTTGTAAAAGATTTTTGCTATGACCTAATGCTTAGCCACAATACATCCGTGAAGGACGGACAGACGACAGACGACAACGGTACCATAAGCTCGACCGTTACTTAAGTACGATCAGCTAAAACCAACATACACATTTCTTGCTAAAAATTTTCGAGATTCGAGCTTAAAACTATTATTTTGTTTTTGTTTTAATTTTTTAAGTTGTGGCATGCAGTTGTGCGTAACTAAGTTTTTAAAATCGCCAACATATGACCCGAATAACGCTTTGAATCTAAGCCATCGTTTCCTGTCACTATACGTCCATAAACTACCATCACAAATCGCTAAAATTTACACGTATTTTGATAGTTTCAGAAACACCACGAAAAAAGCAGCGGTTTAGCACGGTTAATAAGCAAGTTGAATAATGACAGAGTTGAGACCATAGAACATTGGCGACTGCTGCCCGCTATACGGCGAACACCGGATACAGCGCTGGAAGAACAGTTCACTAATGGAATTTATGTAACCATATGAACGTAACGCACTGCTTTACTATACGTGCCGAACAAACGCCCCCCATCACACAATTTTCATTTCATTTCGACTATATATCAGTCAAATAAAGCGTAGCAGCTCGACGTGCTGACACCTACCGAAAAATTTTCAATTGTAATTTGCTGGCTAATGTTCTCAAAATGCAATATAGATCTAATAACTCAACAAAGTTGTGTCGGCCCAGTGACGACATATCCTGCGGAAACGTCCGCTTAATCGACCTAAAAATTAGGACATCGGTTACTTCTGTTCCGGAAAACGTTCACAGCGATCTGGCTTTTTCCCGCGTTTTTTAGTTTTCGAAGCAGGAGCCCATACGGACAAGACGGACAGACAGACGGACGAGCAATACCTGTAGTACGGCCTAGAACAAAAAACTCAGCTGTCGCTAATATAGCCGACCGCTGTCGACTGGTTGTCAGTGACCTTAAAGATTATTCAAGGTCGATGATTTTTATGCCATTTGAAAGCCAATATGCCGCTTCCTATTAGTGATCAATAGCAACCTAAGCCCTATCTCTCACCGTTTCCGAGATATGGCCAGTTTTCTGTTGAAAACGCACACCACATTTTTCTACCCTCCCCTCCATTCAATCTCAAATTTAAAAACGCTTTTTTACTAGATCGTTAAAATTTTGCACGCCCAAGTTTAGCACATCAGGGAAATTTTACAACCGCGACTTTTTCATGAGTGTTAACAACAGTATCTCCACGAGAACATTGGAAGCACCTCGAGAAAACCGCTACGCTCCATCTCGGGGCACGCGCTTGATGATGATGATGAAGTTTAACACACATGGCTAATTATTCTTGTGAAAAATTTTCCCGTAAAACCTAACGCTTAGCCACGATACATCTGTGGCGGACGACGGATGACGACGGACAGACAGACAACAACTCGTACCACAAGCTCGACCGTTACTTAAGTACGGTCGGCTAAAAACGCGTGACGGCGTAGCTTGTGGACGATGTAGCGGCAAATAATGTACTGCGCCACTCAGCTCGGCTGACGAGTTAGTCAAGTCGAAGCGCCGCCGGAAGTCGGTCTGGCTTTCAACATTTAACGGCAGAGTCGGGGACCAGCTGACAGCCGAATATATATACAATTATCGCCGGTCGTCGAGCACGTGACACGTCGGGGATTTTCGACCACTGTACTGTGGCGCTTCGCTAACTACGTATGAACAGCACGCTACTGAACAAGCCAGTAGGCAACTTCGCTTGCGACTACTAACGATCGCAGTATTGCGGACGGATTGGAGACAGACACGCAGAAACGCAGACATTCACTGACACGCTGTCTGATAACAAAAACTGAATACGAGACAAGTGACGTTGGATGAAATCAAGTTTTGGTACGACTTTGATCGAAAGCCACGTGACCAATGGACTGGTGTGTGAACAACTTGCCCAGAGTTGTTACCTGATTGTGGATTGGCCGGGAGTCAAACCCGTGAATTTGCGATTGTTAGGTTCGACACGCTAACCACTAAACTATCAAGCCACAGACATCTGGGAGTCTGTGGCCCGAGTGTCGCACAATATTATTATACCGGAAACACACTGGACTCGTCGACGGTGTGCTCCGGGTCACGCTTAGCCGTCACGTAACGTAATCTTCTCACGCGAACTGCAGTCGACAGTCAGGACAGGACCAGTCATTCGCGTGTCGTGGGACAGTGTGGGCGTGAAAATTGAAAAAAGTAAGGAAACGAGGAAATATTTACGCTGGAGATGAATTGAAGGCGCCGCACGTAGCGTGCGTAGCTTGCGTATAGTGTGCGTCAACGACGTCGTGCGTAAAAAGTATCGTTGTCGGGGCCTGCGGGAACTTGCAATATTCCGACGGAAACTGCAAATTTCCGAGCGAATTTTATACAAGCAATCAGTAGTTGCTATGATCACTCAGTATTCTTAGTTATTTAATCTAATTGATTTTTTTCTTTAATTTTTTTTCGTATAATGTGTTTGCATGTATTATTTTGTTGTCTGTTGTATTTGCTATCATTTTTGGTGAATAAAGATGCATATTCTGGCAGACAGCTGCAAATTTCCGATAGAGAAAATTATGGAGGGGGCTCAAAATTTTAAATTTGCGCTAAAATGTTTTAGGGCTGCAAAAATTAACGATCAATTAATGGATTAATTGTTAAAAAATAATTGATTAAATTTATTTTAACTTTTTAAAATTAGATTATAATTTTGGACTATTTAGCAGCTTAAAATGACCAATGATCAGTGTTTGTAATCTAATTTTATTTCGGATACGACATGTAATCAAGATTTTTTACTTTAACATCGTTACTAGAAGATTAGTTTAGCTCATAGAAACGCTGTGATAAACGATGTGATGTGTGATGTGATAAACGTCAAAAAATTATAATAAACGTTAATAAACGCGTTTATTAGAAAAAAGATTGTAAACGTTTGTAAACTACAAGTAAACGTACACAGAGCGTAAGTTTGAATATTAGGCCTATTATTTGGATAATTCCAATTTCCAAATTCCAATAAAAGTTTTTTCATTGTCAAAAAATGTCTTACTCCAGTTCTGTGACAACCGTTTTACAAAAGTGCCCAGAATTCACTCACTTTAATCTAATAGCTACGTGAAAACTAAGTTAAGTTGTCCCGTCCACTAATTATCTTCGTTGCTGTCATAATTTTGCTTCGTTTCGATTATGTGACTTTTATTGAGATAAACGTTGACAAAACAATAAACGCGTTTACAAAAATTTTTTTGTAAACGTTGTAAACGTTTATCACATCTATGGTTTAGCTGTCCTCACTTGCGAGCATACATGTAGCATTGAATATACGCAGTTTGTGTAGGCATTATCGTCACTCTTGCATTATTATGTTAATCAGTCACCTCTAAATTTTTTTTTTAAAAAAATGGGAACTTTCAACCCAAATTGTGTGCATTTTTGGACACAAATTTTCCCAGAAAAAGAAAATTTTTGACAGTTTCCTAACAACCCAAAATTTAGGCGCCCCCATGTCTTGACGTGGCGTGCGTAGTATGCGTAGGTCTCTCTGTCTGTGGTTGGGTAAAAATGAAGCTACGCGCCTGTGGTAATATGACGATTCATACATTTTTTTCATGTCTGCGGTGCTACGTTCCATGTACACGGGGTCTGCTACAAGGGTGTGATGAGGGTATTTTGGTGTAGTCTCGTGACGTCACGCTGCTGTGCACAGACCACGCGTTGTTTGCTAAGAGTTCAGTTGAGTGGCGTCGGCGTCGTAGGTCTGAATTGTACATTATTCCACTCCGCCGCCGTATACACCAACTGTGGCACTAAAAGCCACATAATGAGGTACAGAGATCATCACACAATCTAGGCCAGGGAGAGCGATCGATAGCGACGACGGACAGACAGACGGACGGACATACGTCAATCAATGAAGAACGGGGCGCGAAAAACGAAGCCTCAGAAACGCAACGACAACACGACGACTCACGCGCCTAGCTATAACCACTGACTGACTGTCCGACCGACCGACCGACCGACCGACTGTGAATTGTGACAATAATAACTGTCACGACAACTGCCACATTAGGCCTATAGCTCATCCACGGTAATGGGCCGCTATAGCGAAGGGCCGCCATAGCGAAGTTTAGACTAAAATTCACGTCGACAGATGTGTCATTGCGCTTTACATTCACATTCACCAGGGGCGAGAATTTCACGTGTAATTTAGTACGATTTTGTGCTTAATATTAAAATTACGGTTTTCGCCTCCAGATAGGGTTAACATTACGCTTAGGGTTTGGGTTTAGAGTTAGGGTTAGTGTTAGGGTTAGGGATCGGGTTAGGGTTAGCATTTTTCAAAATGTATGTGACAAAAATGCACGTTTACACGATAGAGCAAATGTTGAGCAAACGTCAGGCAAATGTATTCAAAATACACGTGCTAATTGTTCGACGTCTGCTCGATGTTTGCTCGATCGTGTAGACGGGGTATTGGTCACAACTTCGCGTATAAACTTATAGCCAATTCACGCCTTTATGAGGGCGACTCAACGCAACTTCGGAGGTGTGAATTGGCTATTAGTATCCCAGATTAGTATCGAGTTACGTTATATAAAGTATCGCCGCAAGTTTTTTGTCGCCGAACATCCCTGGCGCCTGTTGACATGTCTATCGGCCGGATCGGACCAAAGAGCAATATAAACGACATTTGCGTGCAGCAGCTGCTGCTACGTTTATGTAATGCACTTTAAATCAACGGACATCCGGCAGAGCACCATAAAACCGCGAATAAAAGTACTTCGTCAGCTAATAAACTAACAACTCAGCTCCAGGACCGTCGAGAGCCACAGCGGGGCCGAGAGAAACATTCTTGCAAGACCTCCAAACACTTTCACGGGGCCCCTATGGGGAGAAAATTTCTAATTTTTTTTCAAAATAATGCATTCTGGCGTACTTCATAAATTTCTGGCCGACGGCGGGGCCCCCAAACGTCGCGGGGCCCGGGGTAGCTAACCCCCTACCCCACCCTCTCGACGGGCCTGCTCAGCTCGCGCGCTCAACACTACATGCAAAAACGTTCTTCCCGGACATACAGTGTACACCGCGAGCCAATAAAAAACGTGCCACTTTACTTTTGTCTATATTTTCGGTAATTAAAAGACCGATTATCAAAATTCTTTTCACTGGCTCACTCTGTGAACAATTTGCAATCATGTGATTATTGAAAATCCCACCGCACCGTAAATTTCTTTTTACACTACCTTGTAAAATATAAGTGAAATATACATATATAACGATAATAACAAACAAACATTTTGGTAAATTAAACAAAAACACTTCAAACCAACATTGCGGTAAATGATTTGCATGACACTAAACCGTGTGGGTCTAACACAGTTCAGTGTCATAAACGATTCATTCACTGCAATGCTGGACTAAAGAGTTTGTTTCATTTATCGAAATGTTTGTTATTTTCGTTAGTTTTTCTTATATTTATATTTCACAAGGTAGTGCAGAGACGCATTTACGATGTGGTGGGTTATATAACAACCACATTATTGCAAAATGTGCGCAAAGTGTGCCAGTGAAAAAAATTTACAAATCGGTCAATAATTGGCGAAGATGTGGACAAAAGTAAAGTGGCACGTTTTTCATTGGCCCGCGGTGTATATGCAACTACACCGTGTCTCAAAAAATCAAACCACTTTTATTATTTAAACTGTTCCGCGAAACAATGGCCTATTTTAATAATTTTTGGACGCAACATCGTGAAGAAACTTGACGTAAACGACTGTAGTTTCGCCCATATCACCTTAGAACTGTTGCTACACTACATTGTGAAATTCCGAAGTAGTAGTTTGACCGTTTATAACAATGATTTTCATAATGGGTGGCGCATGCCTATAATCTGCAATGAAGTTTTGAATTTTATGTACTGCAATTCCATGCCTTTTATTTTAACCCCCCCCCCCCCGGACCGGTTTGTTTTATTTCATTTTGTCTCACATCTGCGAACGCCTTAAACGCATGTGAGCGCGTATAGAGCGGTATACGATGTGCGTATGGCCCAATAGACCGACCAGTCGCGATTTACAGTCGGTCTTTATTGCGAGGATTTATCGAACACGGCGCCGCCTTGCATAGGCGATTGGATTTCTGCCTGCGCGCCGGTGATCGTGTTTCGTCAAATGAACATATTCCTCACGCCGCCCGATAGACTTACAGAACTGGCGCCCATACTTCGCGGCCTAGCTCTGCCATATCACGAATTAGTACAGTATCTAATGACTAATTTGGCAGTAATAACTCAGCAAAAAATATGCTACGTTAAAACGTACTCCAGCGATTAAGCTCAGAGACTTTCTGTCAAATTCTTAGAACGATTTTGCTCGAGTTTTAATAAAAATAACTTTATCGGTTTTTTGCTAGCCTAATTAATCTCAACACGTTCAACGTCCGTTGAATAAAAATGCTTATTTGTTACAAGTAACACAAAATTGTTTACGGATTACTTTGCAATTTATTATAAAATTGCCGTACGATTGTTGGCTAATGTGTTTTCGATAACGCCGAAGGAAGAAGCTAACTAATTGCAATACACTAGAGAAACATCAACAAATTGCAAACTTGTGTAAGCTGTGTGCAATAAAACTAAAACTAAATCGCACATTTCTGCCGCACATGTATTTGCCGCTTTAGCAGCATTTTCCCGAGCGAAACCTGCGAAGACACCATGCGCATTGACGATACGTGCTATCAACGTTTTACTTTCTTAGTTACTTACTCAGAAGATCGAGTTGCTTCGCAGTTTTAACAAAGTGGCAGACCGATATTAGATTTGTGTATAGTCGATCGCAGAAAAACTGCTTGAATCAAAAAACTTTTTCTGCCCGTTTGCCTCAGTTTCGTTAATCGACTGCGTTCTTGCGATATCGTAAATTATGGCTACGACTTGAAGCGACCAAACTAAACTGAACTGACTAATGCTATGTACTGCGACTGAAGATACAAGAAAAGCCCTGCTAACGCAAAGGGGAACGCGCAACAGCGGTGCACCGTCGTATGCTAGTGATCCGTGGACTTTATCCGTAACAAATCAGTCGCCAGAGGGCGGCTAAATATGTATAGTGTTTTACTTGTATTCGCCAGATGGCGCCACTATCTCGCTCTGGCAACGCCATATCGGCAGGATATCGCAGATTTTCCCTACTCCTCTTATTTAGCGCCCTCGTTCGGGGTGACTCCCTTCGAACTTATGTAAAAGCTTTACGGTTCCTGAAACTAGTCTTCCGGGCAGCCGACGGTGAAGATTTGGTGATCCTACCGCCGTTTTTGACTGAATCACCTATATGACAGAGAGACGGACGGACAGAATTGCGATGGTCAAGACGCGCTACATGCAGTATCTGCTGTTGCGCGTAAAAACGACGGTGGAACCGGATTAAGTTTAAGTTAAGTTTAAGTTCAGTTACGTCGCTCTGTACGCGCCTTTAAATACACAACACACGAGGCCGATTTGCGTTCTTAGCCAGATCGAATTTTCGACACGACTAAGTTACAGCTCCAAGTTACGATCGGGTCTGTTGTGTACTAAGTGGCCGGAGCGCAATGTCGGGTTCATCCAAGTGTCAAGCTATACGTTAGCTGCTCGCTTGTTCGCCGTGTGCACCGTCCCGCTGTCCGTCCGTCCGTCTGTCCGTTTGTTCGCCGGTAAATCACGAAGTCCATTCCGTTACCGGCGACCGACCGACCCCGCAGT